>UEXY01000174.1_pt1 | contig 13421 bp, 8 predicted proteins | sample 4301061 | NCBI WGS metagenome assembly UEXY01 (sample SAMEA4773184, study PRJEB27434) | metagenome | biome: 2259; feature: agricultural soil; material: soil | place: USA | collected 2014-09 | depth 0.25 m | reverse complement strand
ATGGGGCGGTAGCTCAGCTGGGAGAGCGTCGCGTTCGCAATGCGAAGGTCGGGAGTTCGATCCTCCTCCGCTCCACCAATTCCTCTCTTCATTAAGTGCTCCCTGCGCGAGAAACGATAAGTTCGCCGCAGCGATGAACTTATGCTTTTGGCGTAGGTGCGGCGGGAGTATGCTTTCGAATCAGAAGCCTTTTGTAGTTCAAATTGCCTTCGCTTCATACGAGCTCAACTCTGCAGCAGTCAGCACCTTACGCTATCCGTAGGACTTGGCCAATTACCCAGTCTTGCTAATAATTTCCACCTCTATCGCAAATTTCTCACCTGACTTCGGATTTTTGTTTTCGGGGCAATTCGATGCGTCGGACCACGGAATTTCGTAATTTCTGGTTAGGGTGTAGGCACGATTAATGTGTACTAAATTAGTACCGTATTATAAAATAATTCCCTGGGAGAAAATAAATAGTGAAAGGACGCAGGCCATGTTTTATGCAAAAAGGAAGCGCGCATTGTCCGAAGCACGGGCGCGCGCGCAGGCGCTGGAAGCGCAAAATCAAGCGTTGACTGCGCAACTGGCGGCGGCGCAATTGCGACAGGATATCGCCGAAGGCGTGTTTTCGAGCCTGGCGAATTTCGGTGAATCGCTGAACGGAATTCGCCAATCGTTCCAGGGACTGGCATCGACGCTGAATGAAGAAAAACAATCGGCGCTGCAGGCCGCTTCGGAATCGGACGCCAGTCGTCAGGCACTGAAGAAGATCGCCGACAACCTGCGCCTGATGTTCGATCGCATCACCGCCGCGTCCGCCACCGTCGAATCGCTGAATCAGCGCGCGACGCAGATCGACGGCATCATCCAGTCGATCCGGGAGATCGCGGAGCAGACCAATCTACTGGCGATCAATGCGGCGATCGAGGCCGCGCGGGCGCGCGAGCACGGCCGGGGTTTCGCGGTCGTGGCGGAGGAAGTGCGCAAGCTGGCACGGCGCACCACCGGCGCCACCGTCGAAATCCACGCGCTGGTCGGCGGCATCCAGGAGGAGGCGCGCAAGGCGAAATCCGTGATGACGTCCGGTGCAATCGATGCCAGCCATTTCAGCAGCGAAAGCGAAGCTGCAATGCACGGAATGCAACGCCTGCTGGAGCTGTCGACCAAGATGGAGCATGCGATCGAATCGTCGGCGCTGCTGAGCAACGTCGAGCTGGCCAATCTCGAAGAGCTCACCATGAAGCTCGAAGTTTACAAGGTATTCATGGGGCTGTCGCGGATCGACCCGGCCGATCTGCCGAGCGAAAAGGAGTGCCGGCTCGGCCAATGGTATTACGACGGCGAAGGCAACCAGCATTACGCCGGCCTGTCCGGCTACCGCAGGATCGAGTCGCCGCACAAGGCGGTGCATGAGGAAGCGCGGCGCGCGATTGCCTGCTACTACGCCGGCGACCATGCACAGGCGCTGACGGCATTGGCTGCGATGGAGAATGCAAACTTGCTGGTGATGTCGGGCTTGAGCCGCGTGATGCAAGGCGCTCCGGAGCCGTCGGCCGGCACGCGCCGCTTGCTCAGGGCAGCATAGAATTTATTTATTCATTTGAGACCGTCGACCACCGCTTTTGCCCGCACCGGCCGACGCAACTGGATGGCGCTAATGTCTATTTTTTCCACGACCGGCTCGACCATCTGCGCCAGCGTGATTTGTTCCAGCGCCTGCAACACCACGCGATTGACGCGCAGCCAATTGGCGCGCACCGTGCACTCTTTTTCCTGCGAACATAAGCCAGGCGTGATGCTGCATTCGGTCATGCCGATCGGACCATCCATCGCACTGATGACTTCCGCGATCGAAATCTGCGCCGGCTCCCGCGCCAGCAGGTAGCCGCCCTTGGCGCCGCGCAGCGACGTTACCAGGCTGCCGCGCGCCAGCATCTTCAGAATCTTGCTGACCGTCGGCACCGGCACGTCAATGACGGCGGCGATCTCTACTGCGCTTCGGATACGTTCCGGTTCGCGCACCATCGTGGTCAGGATGATCGTCCCGTAGTCGGCCAGTTTGCTCATTCTCAGCATCGGTGTTCACCCTGAGGATTTTTATCAGGCACTAATATAGTCCGGTTTTTGCCGGCGCTCAATATTCATGGGAGGCGAAGCAAGAAAAGCGGAATGCATTTCCGTGTGCAAGCTTTCCTGTGGTTGAACTCTTGAACGCGCATGCAACCTAATTCAGATAGTCAAGATCCGGAAACCGCATGGCCGCAGCGATAGCCATTGCGCTCGGTCATTATCGAATTCGCTGTGTCGGATAGAGTGGATGAAACGTCGGCCCGGCAACGCAAGGACCGGTCCGAAAGACGCTGGGGCGTGTCCGCGGCACTCGAATCGGATCGAAGCGCAGATCCGCGTCACGCTTATCATATAAGGCGACGATGGACGATAAGGAAGGACATGCATTGCACTTGCAGCATGAATGTGCTGCCGACATGCATGCCGAACAGGCGAATGCGTGTGGCGACGACGCTGCAAGCCGCGAGCAGGTTTTGCGCGAAAGCGAGGAGCGCCATCGCCTGCTGGTCCAATTGTCGCCCGATGCGATCCTGGTCGAATGCGATGGCCGCATCGTCTTCGTCAACCCGGCCGCGGTGAGCCTGTTCCGTGCGCAGCGGGCGGACCAGTTGCTCGGCCGCAGCCTGTACAGCCTCGCTGCGCCTGCCTACCGTCAGAACGTGACGGCGGGTATTCATGACGCAATCCATGGCCTGCCCGGCCGCACTCTCGAAGAACAGGCGCTGCGGCTCGACGGCGAATTGATCGATGTCGCGGTCACCCGCCTCGCTTTCCAGTATCAGGGGCGGCCTGCGATCCACATGGTCGCGCGTGACATTTCCGAACGTAAATACCTGGAAACGCAATTGCATCACCAGGCGACACATGACGCACTGACCGGTTTGCCGAACCGCAATCTGCTGGTCGATCGCTTGCATATCGCGATTGCCGAAGCGCGTCGCTACCGGCAACGATTCATGGTGGCCTTCGTCGACCTCGATCGTTTTAAATGGATCAACGATAGCTTCGGCCACGATGCCGGCGACACGCTGCTGAAAACGGTGTCGGCTAGGATGTCGGCCTGCCTGCGCGAGTCGGACACCATCGCGCGGCTGGGCGGCGACGAATTCGTGCTGGTGCTGCGCGACAGCGGCGACGGTGAGGAATCGATGCAGGTGCTCAACCGGCTGGTTGCCTGCGTGGCGGCGCCGATCGCAATCGGCGGCCATGACATCGTCGTAACCTGTAGCCTCGGCTGCTGCAGCTATCCGGAAGACGGCGAAGACCCGGAAGCGCTGCTGCGCTTTTCCGATGCCGCGATGTACCGCGCCAAGGAAACCGGGCGCAACAACATGCAGCTCTACAATGAAGAGCTGCGTCAGCGCTTCCACGAACGCGTGCGGCTGGCGACCGAATTGCGGCAGGCGCTGGAACGCGAAGAATTCAGCCTGCATTACCAGTTGCAGATCGACCTGCGCAGCGGCGTCATCATAGGCACCGAAGCCTTGCTGCGCTGGCGGCATCCGCAACTCGGCAATATCGAACCGGCGCGCTTCCTCCCGATCGCCGAAGAAACCGGCCTGATTGAGCCGATCGGCGAATGGGTGCTCCGGAAAGCTTGCCTGCAGAACAAGCGCTGGCAGCAGGCCGGCCTGGCGCCGGTGCGCATGGCGATCAATCTGTCGGCCCGGGAGCTGGCGCGTCCCTGCCTGGCGCAGCGCGTCGCGCGCTGTCTGTCGGACGCACAGCTCGACCCGGAGTATCTGGGACTGGAGCTGACCGAGAGCGCGTCGATGCACGACCCCGACAAGACGCTGAACGTGATGCACAAGCTGCGCGAACTCGGCATCGGCCTGTCGATCGACGACTTCGGCACCGGCTATTCGAACATGCAGTACCTGCAACGCTTCCCGGTCGAAAAGCTGAAGCTGCATGGTTCCTTCATCAGCGAAATCGCGACCAATCCCGGCAGTCTCGCGATTACCGACGCCGTGATTTCGGTGGCACACCGGCTTGGCATGAAAGTGGTCGCCGAAATGGCGGAAACCAAAGACCAGGTGGCTCTGCTGGCCGCCTGCGGTTGCGACCAGGCGCAGGGTTACTACTTCAGCGCACCGGTGGTCGCCGACACCTGCGCGAAACTGCTGCGCATCGGCCGCATGAACGTCGCGCACGGTGCGCTGGCCGCCATATAGGAAGAGCCGGCCGCATCAGGCCATCACAAGCGCCCGGCCTCCCACAAGCGCCCGTCCGCCGTGATCAGCGCCGCGCGCACTGTCTTACCGGGAAACACTCGCTGCGCCGCAGCCGTGTAGCGTGCCAGTTGCGCCTGATAGTCAGCGCGCTCGCTGTCGAGCAGGTCGCGCTTGTAGTCAAGAATCCACACCTCGTCGTCGCAGATCACCGCGCGGTCGAAACGCATCAGCTCGCTGCCGCTCATCACTTCCATTTCGTTGCGCGCGAAATGAAAATGCGCCGGATTGAAGAAGCGTTCCAGCGCCGGCTCGGACAGTATGCGTAGCGCCTGCGCGTGGATCGCGCCGGCGATCGCCGGCGTACAGCGCAGCCAGCGCGCCAGCCGTCCGGCCTCCGGCAGTGCGATCGGCCATTGCGGCGTCTGCGTCAGCCGTTCCAACAGCGCATGCAAGGCAATGCCCTCCTCGATCGCCTCGTTTCGCAACGGCAGCGGCACGCTACCCGCCGCGCCGGGCAGTGGTGGCGGGTCGAATACCGGGATGCTGAATTCGGCCTCCCGCACCGATGCCGCCAGCGGCGCCTGCGCCGCCTGTTCCAGCGGCAGCTCCGGCACGATCTGCAATCGGTGATACCAGCTTCCTTCCTTCGCGCCGTCGGGCAGCGCGCCGCGCGCGCCGGCCACGCCGCTGACGATCAGGATTTCCTTCGCGCGTGTGGCGGCCACGTACAGCAGGTTCCAGTCTTCCTGCCGCTTGAACGCCTCCTCGGCGTCGAATAGCGCATCGCGCGCCGCCCCGCGTTCGGCCTTGCGCGCGAAACACGAAAAATGGGTCGGCGCGTCCTCGCGCTGCGGCCAATCGCACAGAATGCCGCAATCGTCGCGCGCCGGTTCGCTATGATTGGCATCGACCAGCACCACGATCGGCGCTTCCAGCCCCTTCGCGCTGTGGATGGTGAGGATGCGCACCGCGTCCACCGCCGCATCGACGGTGGCCTCGTCGGGTGCGTCGTTGTCCGCCCCCTTCTTCAGCACGCGCAAGGCTTCGATGAATTTCGGCAGGCTCGGATAGCGGCCGGCATCGAGATTGAGCGCCAGCTCGGTGAACACCTCGATGTTGCCGAGCACCTGCGCGCGCACCGTCGGCGCCGCCGCCCGCGCGTAGCGTGTCACGAGCTGCCCTTGGTGCAGGATCAGATCGAGCAGATCATGCACCGGCAGGCGCGGCGCCGCTGCCAGCCAGCCTTGCAGCAATTGCAGCGCACGCTGCATGGCTGGCGACGCGCCGCTCGCCGCCTGCGCCTGCAGGCGCAGCCACCAGTCGGCTTCGGCGCGCTGCGCCAGCGCGATCAGGTCGTCGTCGGCCGCGCCGACGATAGGCGATTTCAGAACATGGGCCAGCGCGCGGTTGTCGCCGGGCGTGATCAGGAAACTCAGCAAGGCGATCAGGTCCGCCACTTCCAGCGATTCGAGCAGGCCACCGCGCTTGTCGGAAATGAACGGAATCCCGGCGTCGCGCAACGCACTTTCATAGGCGCCCAGATAGCTGCGCTTCTTCACCAGCAGCATCACGTCCGACCACTTCGCGCCCTGCCCGCGCGCGGCCAATTCCTGCATCGCCCTTGACAGCGCTTGCGCCACCGCGCGCCCTTCGTCGACGCGGCGCGCGTCTTCCTGTTCATCGCGCGGCGTGGTGAGCGGGTTGCGCAGCGTGAACGCAGCCGCCGCGGCTTGCGCTTCCTGTTCGTCGCGGATCAGTGGCAGCCGCCATACCAGGCCGCCCTGCATGCCCAGCGTGGTTTGCGGTGCGAAGATCGGATTCGATACGAAGCTGGTGTTCAGCACATCGACGATCGCCGACGCGTTGCGGCGCGTCTGGTTGGTACGCAATACGGCGGCGCCGCGCGCTGCCAGCATCTCGCGCGCGGCGGCGAACACGCGCGGTTCGGCGCGGCGGAAGCGGTAGATCGACTGCTTCGGGTCGCCGACCACGAACACGCTAGGCTGTTGCGCGTCGTCGCCATACGCATTCAGCCACGCACGCACGATGCTCCATTGCAGCGGATTGGTGTCCTGGAATTCGTCGAGCAGAATATGCCGGTAGCGCGCATCGAGCCGGCTCTGCAGATACGCGGCATGCTCGTCGTCGGTCAGCAGCCGGTACGCATGCCATTCGAGATCGCTGAAATCGAACACCCGCTGCTCGGCCTTGGCCGTTTGGTAGTGCTCGAGATAGGCTGGGCCAACGCTGAACAGCGCTTCGTTGAGCGCCAGCACCCGGCGTTCGAAGCTGCGCTTCGCCAGCTGCTTCAATTCGTCGCCGATCGCATTGAACTCATCGTCGAACGCATTGACGCCGTCGGCGCCGAAGCGGGTTTCCAGCGCCTTGCTCAGATCCTTGGTCTTCTGATTCTTGCGAGGGTCGCCGTCGCCATCGAAAAACTCGTTGCACAACGCATTGAAACCGTCGATGCCGGCGCCGCCACTCACCGCCATCTCGATCGCGGTCGCGCGCTTCTGGTTGGTCGCGGTACCCTGCCCCAGCAAGCGTGCCACGTCGATGATGCGCGCCAGCAGGGGTTCGTCGTCCCACAAGCCCAGTCGCGCATCGACAACGCCGTCTTCGCCGCACAGCTCGCGCAGCCACTCCAGCGGCGCATCGGGCGCATCCTGCGCGACCGCCCACCATTCGGCACGCTTGTCGACGAAGGCGTCGAGCAGGCGCTTGGCGTTCGAGTCGCCGACCAGGTCGTACAAGGCCATCAGCGCGTCCCTGACCGCGAGATTGTCGTCGTCGTTGAGCGACTGCATGAAGCGGCCGTAGGCTTCCGTCATCAGCTCACCGGTCGATTCGGTCAGCTGATATCCATGCGGCACTCCGGACGCCAGCGGTGCGATCTGCACCAGCCGCGCGAACCAGCTGTGAAAGGTATCAATCGACAGGCTTTGCGGACTCGCCAGCACGCGCTCGTACAGCGCGCGCGCCATCGGCATCAGGCGCGGCAGCTCGTGCGAACTGATGCCGCGTTCCAGCAGCAGCGTGCGCACTTCTTCTTCCGGCTGCAGCGCAAGCTCGTGCAGCAGATGCATCAGGCGTTCGCGCATTTCCTGCGCCGCCTTGCGCGTAAAGGTGATCGCCAGCAATTCCGATGGCTCGGTGCCGGCCAACAGCAGGCGCAGCATGCGCGCCACCAGCAGCCAGGTCTTGCCGCTGCCGGCGCAAGCCTCGACCACCACAGAACGCGCCGGATCGCAGGCGATGCGGGTGAACTGCGGCGCATCGACCGCGGCGCCGTCGGCTTCATAGGCGCGCGGGAAGAATGCTTGCTGCATCACCACGCTCCCTTGCGGCACAGTCCGCGCACCTCACAATACGTGCAAACGCGTTCGATGCCGGTCGCCGACAATGGGGCGCCGGCGGCGATCGCCTCGACGTTGCCGACGATCTGCGCTTCCAGCATGGCCTGCCACTCCACATAGTTTTTCGCGGCCGCATCGCCGGTCTTGTCGCCGCTGACTTCCAGCGCGACGAAATGCGCGGCCGCGACCGGTTGATCGGACAGCACGCCGTAGAACGCCAGCTGATGGTCTTCGGTTTCCTTCAGCTTGTCGCGCAGCGACTGCACGTTCCTGGTCTTGTAGTCGAGCACCGCACGTTCGCCATCGGCATTGCGGTCGATACGATCGATATAACCGTGCAGCATGATCCTGCCGCCGTCCCAGCTCAATGGCTTTTCGAAGCGCTGCTCGCCGAGTTCGAATTGCCAGCCCTTGCTTTCCCTGTCGTTGGCCCAGTCGAGATACGCGGGAATGGTCTTCTGCCAGCGCGCGTAATAGCCGAGCGCGGCGCCGCTGCGTGCCAGTTCCTGATCGAATACCTGCTGCGAAATCTCGCGCAGCAGCGCCTCGCGCGCGGCGGGAACGACGCTTCTATCGCGGAGGGTTTCATGATAGAGGCGCAGTATCCGGTGCAGCCAGTCGCCGTAGTCGCGCTTCTCCGGCATGTCGGACAATTCGTCGAGCCCGGCCAGCCCGAGCATGCGCGTCGCGAAAAACTGGTACGGGCAGGCGACCAGGCTGTTGTAGCCGCTGGCCGAAAGTTTGCGCGGCAGCAGTTGCGGCGCGGCCGGCGCCGGCATCGCGCCGTGCTCCGGCTGCAGCGTGCGCGACGCGATGTCGGCGCGATGCAGCGGCAGCGGCTGCGCACCGGCGCGCTCCAGCGACAAGCGCAGGCGCTCGATCCAGTTGCTGATCGCGTTCGGCTCGCCGTCGCGATTCGACTGATAGGACAGCACCACTTCCGGATTGGCGCTCAATAACTCGGCGAAATCGCGCTGCTGCATTCGTTGCCGCATCTCGCGCGTCGCCAGGCCGAGCTCGCGCCGCACCGCGTTCGCGAAGAACAGGGTTTCATTCAGCTGCGAAGGCAGATGCGCAGCGTCGGCGCCGACCATCAATACCGCGTCGAAGCTACGCAACTGGGCGCCGTTCAACTGCAGCATCACCACACGCCGATCCAGATCGGCCGGCACGAAAGGCGTCGACTCCAGCTGCAGGCTGAGGAAAGCGCGCCACTCGGAAAACGAAAACGGATGCGCGACGCCGGCACAATCCCGCGCCACCATGTCGAGCAGCGCCACCACCTGCGCACCGGCCGCATCGCCTTCCAGTGCCGCGCGCATGCCGAGCGCCTGCAATGCGCGATCGGTGAGCGCGCCCCATTCGGCGAGCGTCTTGCGCCCGGCGAACGCCCTGGCCTGCGCCGCGATCTGCGCCAGCAGTTCGCGCGCTTCGGGCGCGCCGTCGAGCGCGGCAAGGGCCGCATCCCAGCCGCCTAGGATGTTGAAGCGGCGCAGCGCATGTTCGATTGCCATCACGCGGCCGGCCTTGCCCGGCAGTTGCGCGAACAGGCAAGGCGATTTCAGCAGGTCGAGCAAGGCCACCGTTTCTGCGCGCGTGGTCACGACGTCGAGCAAGGCGGCGACCGCCGCCGCGCTGCGCGTGGTCGACAGCTTCCAGCCGGTTTCGTCGGCGACATATATCTGCGCGCGTTCGAGCAATGCCCGGATGCGCCGTGCGGTCACGCGGTCCTGCGCGATAATCGCGACGCTGCTCTTGCCCGCCCGCAGCCAGTCGATGATTGTCTGCGCGCCGCGCTGCGCTTCTTCCTCCAGGCTGCCAGCCGCATGCAGCGCCAGGCCGCGCGGCGCGGCGATACCGGCCGGCGCGTGGTCGACGCCGAAGCCTTCTTCGAGCATGTCGTTCCATGCAGCCGCATACACCGGCGCCAGCGCATCGGCATGCCAGTCGAGCAAAATCGGCAACACCGGCTGGCGCTCGCCGTACGCGCGCAGGAAAGCGTCCTGCAAGGCGTCCGGGCCGTTCGGATTGATCCAGACCAGGGGTGCATCGGCGGCACCGGCCAGCCGCATCATGCGCGCAAAACTGGCTGCGGTCGCATCGCTGGCGCCGAGCTGTGTTTTCCAGAGCGACCAAACCAGCTGCGCTTCGTCCGACAGCATATTGCGGGCCGGCAGCGGCAATTGCTCGAGCGCGGCCTGCCAGCGCTCCTCCACCGCATGCGGCTCGATCTGCATGGCAGGCAACAAGGCCGCGCTCAGCTCGTCGAACAGCGTCAGCAGAGTTTGCGCCAGCGGCAGCAGATCGGTGTTGCGGCGCGCGGCAAACAGCTTCTTCAGCCAGCCATGCTGGCGCAGTTCCGCATACAGCGACATCATGCGCTCGCTCGCGGACGCTACCGGTGCATCGTTTTCGTCCGGCGGCAGCATCGCCAGCCACGCGGGCAGTGTAGTGATGCGCGGCGGGATGAACGCGCGCTGCAACTGCATGCCGAGCGCTGCTTTCAGCTGTTGGGCGTGGGCAAAGCCGGGCACCACGACGCGCAGCGCCGACAGGTCGCATGACTCCCGCGTATAAGCGGACAGAGCCGCATGCTCCAGCAAGACATGGGCGACCTTGGGCCAGAAACTGGCGGACGGCGGAATCAGCAGGGGACTGTGCAGCATGTGAATTCGATAAGGGACAGAATGCGGAAGGATCGGCTATAGCAGGTCATTTTATGTGAGGCAGCGCAAAAAATGAGAGGGCTGCTACACTTTTCACGAAAATCGGTTATGATTTACCCAACACCCCGCCGCACTACGTCTTGCAGCCCCCTTCACCGGTCTTGAATTCGCGCATGACGTCTCCACTTGCTTATTGCAATTCCGGACATGCAGTCACCGGAATCGAGCGGGAACAGTCCGCAGGCGCCTGATTTACACCTTTGAACCTCTGTTGAGGAAACCATGAGCGAAAACATTAAATACATTACCGATGCATCCTTCGATTCGGATGTCCTGAAATCCGACAAGCCGGTTCTGGTCGACTTCTGGGCAGAATGGTGCGGCCCTTGCAAGATGATCGCGCCTATCCTCGAAGAAGTCGCGAAGGAATACGACGGCAAGCTGCAGATCGCGAAGATGGATGTCGACGCCAACCAGGCGATTCCGGCCAAGTTCGGCATCCGCGGCATCCCGACGCTGATCTTGTTCAAGAACGGCGTGCCGGCGGCACAAAAAGTCGGTGCAATGGCAAAAGGCCAGCTCACCTCGTTCATCGACAGCAACATCTAATATCAAAGCGGCGGTACACTCGTATCGTCGCTTCAGTTTTCAAGTAGCTTTTTAATCACCCTCGCAGTTCCCTCCCCCACCTGACTATTCCCATCCCGGGACACTCACTATATGCATTTATCTGAACTCAAGGCGCTCCACGTCTCGGCCCTGCTGGACATGGCCATCGGACTCGAAATCGACAACGCGGCACGCTTGCGCAAACAGGAGCTGATGTTCGCGATCCTGAAAAAGCGCGCGAAAGCGGGCGAACAAATCTTTGGCGACGGCGCACTCGAAGTGCTGCCCGACGGCTTCGGCTTCCTGCGTTCGCCCGATGCGAGCTACATGGCGTCGACCGACGACATCTATATCTCGCCCTCGCAAATCCGCCGTTTCAACCTGCACACCGGCGATTCGATCGAAGGCGAAGTCCGCACCCCGAAGGACGGCGAGCGCTACTTTGCATTGGTGAAGGTGGACAAGGTCAACGGCGAACCGCCGGAAGCGTCGAAGCATCGCATCCTGTTCGAGAACCTGACGCCGCTGCATCCGAACAGGGTCATGACCCTTGAACGCGAAATGCGCGGCGACGAAAACATCACCGGCCGCATCATCGACATGATCGCGCCGATCGGCCGCGGCCAGCGCGGCCTGCTGGTCGCGTCGCCGAAGTCCGGCAAATCGGTGATGCTGCAGCACATCGCGCATGCGATCACCACCAACCACCCGGACACCGCGCTGATCGTGTTGCTGATCGACGAGCGTCCGGAAGAAGTGACCGAAATGCAGCGTTCGGTACGCGGCGAGGTGGTTGCATCGACTTTCGACGAGCCTGCTACCCGTCACGTGCAGGTCGCGGAAATGGTGCTGGAAAAAGCCAAGCGCCTGGTCGAAATGAAGCGCGACGTGGTGATCCTGCTGGATTCGATCACCCGCCTGGCGCGCGCCTACAACACCGTGATTCCGGCGTCGGGCAAAGTGCTGACCGGCGGCGTCGATGCCAACGCATTGCAGCGCCCCAAGCGCTTTTTCGGTGCCGCGCGTAACGTAGAGGAAGGCGGCTCGCTCACCATCATTGCCACCGCGCTGATCGAAACCGGCAGCCGCATGGACGACGTGATCTACGAAGAATTCAAGGGTACCGGCAACATGGAAGTGCACCTCGAACGCCGCCTGGCCGAGAAACGCGTGTACCCGGCGATCAACCTCAACAAGTCCGGCACCCGCCGCGAGGAGCTGCTGATCAAGCCCGATCAGTTGCAGAAGATCTGGGTGCTGCGCAAGCTGCTGTACGGCATGGATGAAATCGAGGCGATGGAGTTCATTCTTGACAAGATGAAGGCAACCAAGAACAACCTCGAATTCTTCGACATGATGCGGCGCGGCGGAGGCTGATTGCGGCTTATCCGCACCTGTCGCAAACCTCTGATTTTATTGTATAATCTTCCGCTTTCACCACTGGCAAGTGACCGGCAATCGGGTCAAGGAGCAGCGCGACCGACGAAGTGCCGATTGGCTACCGAAACTATCTAGAGGAAAAACATGAAAGAAGGCATTCACCCGAATTATCGCGAAGTCGTGTTCCAGGACGTGTCTAACGACTTCAAATTCATCACCCGCTCGACCATTCAGACCCGGGAAACCATCAATTTCGAAGGTAAGGACTATCCGCTGGTGAAGATCGAAGTCTCCGCGGAATCGCACCCGTTCTACACCGGCAAGCACAAGATCGTCGACACCGCCGGCCGCGTGGAAAAATTCCGCCAGAAGTTCGGCAACCGCGGCTCCAAGACGCAGGCTGCAGGCTGATCCCTGGCGCTTCGCAAAAAGGCAGCTTCGGCTGCCTTTTTTGTTTCATCCAGCGGCGTACCCCAGGCTTTTGCGGCACAATATCGCCGAACTCGATAAGAATAATCCCTGCCTCACCCCTACATGAAGCCTGTCCGCCTCCCCGCTTCCGCCACGCATGCGCTTCCACGCTGGGTTCTGTTTGCACTCTGCCTGCTGTACATTCTGCCCGGCCTGATCGGGCGCGATCCATGGAAAACCGACGATGCCGCCAGCTTCGGCGTGATGTGGACGATGGCGCACGGCGGACTCGAAGACTGGCTGTGGCCGCATATCGTCGGCCTGCCGTCAGCCGAAAAAGGCCCGCTCGCGTTCTGGATCGGCGCGCTCTGCATCAAGCTATTCGGCGGACTGCTCGGCGACGCATTGGCTGCGCGCCTCGCGACGGTCGGCTTCTTCCTGCTGGGTTCGCTGGCGGTCTGGTACGCCACTTACCTGCTCGGCCGGAGGCCGGAGGCGCAGCCGCTGCGGCTGGCGTTCGGCGGCCAGCCCGAGCCGAACGACTACGGCCGCACCTTGGCGGACGGCGCGTTGCTGATCTATCTCGGCTGCCTCGGCCTGCTGCTGCACAGTCACAGCACCAGCACCGAAGCGCTGCAAGTATCGATGGTGGCATTTTCGCTGTATGCGGTCACTCGCCTGTTCGAATCGCGTTCGATTCGCGCCGCCGCCCTGCTCGGTCTTGCGCTCGGCCTGCTGATTCTGACGCGCGGCTGGCTGGTGCCGCT
>UEXY01000060.1_pt1 | contig 13456 bp, 13 predicted proteins | sample 4301061 | NCBI WGS metagenome assembly UEXY01 (sample SAMEA4773184, study PRJEB27434) | metagenome | biome: 2259; feature: agricultural soil; material: soil | place: USA | collected 2014-09 | depth 0.25 m | reverse complement strand
CCGCAACAATCGACGATTACTTGTGGGTAGACATGAAGTTTTGCAGCGGCACTTCAGCCACCGAGAACCACTGGTTCTGGTCACGCTGGAAACGCTTGTACGGTTCATAGATCTTCTTGAACTTGGCGTTCTTCGAAGCCTCTTCTTCCATGGTAGTCACTGCGGCCTTGTAGCAAGCCTCCATGATCTCCTTCGAGAAGAAGCGCAGCTTGGCGCCGTTCTTGATCAGGCGGGCCAGCGCCGCCGGATTCTTCGCATCGTATTCAGCCTGCATCGTCACGTGCGCTTCATAGGAAGCGGCTTCGATCGCGTGCTGGTATTCCTTCGGCAGCTTTTCCCATTCCTTCATGCCGACATAGAACGCCAGTTGCGCACCCGCTTCCCACCAGCCCGGCGCGTAGTAATACGGCGCGACCTTGTAGAAGCCAAGCTTTTCATCATCGTAAGGCGTGGTCCACTCGACTGCATCGAGCGCTCCTTTTTCGAGCGCCGGATAGATATCGGCGCCGGCCAGTTGCTGCGGCACCAGGCCCAGCGGCGCCATCACCTTGCCGGCGAATGCGCTGATGCGCATCTTCAGGCCCTTGATGTCCTGCACGGTCTTGATTTCCTTGCGGAACCAGCCGCCCATTTGCGCGCCGGTATTCCCGCCGAGGAAATTGATGAGGCCGTAATCCTTGTAAAACTCGCGCAACAGCGCACGTCCGCCGCCCTGCTCGAACCAAGCGGTCTGCTGACGCGAATTCATGCCGAACGGGACCGCGCAGTCAAAGGCGAAAGTAGCATCCTTGCCGAAGTAGTAGTACGGCGCGGTGTGGCCCATTTCGACGGTGCCGTTCTGCACCGCGTCGACCACCTGCAGCGCCGGAACGATTTCGCCGCCGGCAAAGACGCGAATATTCAGTTTGCCGCCGGTCAGCTGCGATACGCGCTTGCTAAACACTTCGGCAGTGCCGAACAGCGTGTCGAGCGATTTCGGAAAGCTCGATGCGAGGCGCCAGTTAAACGTGGGCTGGGACTGCGCCAACGCCGGCGCGGCGACTGCGCCGACCGATGCACCGACCGCAGCTTTTTTTAGAAAGGAACGACGTTCCATTTGGTCTCCTGAAAAGATGATGCATAAAACGTCTACGCAAAACTACGCAGATCGATATCGACGCGTACATCATGCATAGCACTACCTGATACTAGACCGATGCGCTCTGGGATTTCAAGCATCGAGGCCACGACGAAGCATGCCATAAAAAACAATATTCGGCTTCGCACCTGCCATTTCGCGTCGGCCGCGGCGCACGCAATGCAAGCCATTCGCCAGAAACAAAAACCCGCAACGCTTGCGCGTTGCGGGTTGAGTACATCATTGCGGACACATGGATTACTTGCGTGTCGACATGAAGTTCTGCAGCGGCACTTCCGCCACCGAGAACCATTGGTTCTGGTCCTGGCGGAAACGCTTCCATGGCTCGTACACTTTCTTGAACTTGGCGTTCTTCGATGCTTCTTCTTCCATCACATCATGGCTCGCCTTATAGCAGGCTTCCATGATTTCCTTGGAGAATGCGCGCAGCTTGACGCCGTTCTTCAGCAAGCGGGCGAGCGCAGCCGGATTGCGCGCATCGTACTCGGCCTGCATCACGACGTGGGATTCATAAGACGCTGCTTCGATCGCTGCCTGATATTCCTTCGGCAGTTTTTCCCATTCCTTGATGCCGACATAGAACGACACCTGCAGACCGGCTTCCCACCAGCCCGGCGTGTAATAGAACGGCGCGACCTTGTTGAAGCCAAGCTTCTCGTCGTCATACGGACCGATCCATTCTGCGGCGTCGATCGTGCCCTTTTCCAGCGCCGGATAGATGTCGCCGCCGGCGATCTGCTGCGGCACCAAACCCAGACGCTGCATCACGCGGCCGGCGAAACCGCCGATACGCATCTTCAGGCCGTCGAGATCTTTTACAGTCTTGACTTCCTTGCGGAACCAGCCGCCCATCTGCGTGCCGGTATTGCCGCCCATGAAATTGACGATGCCGTAATCCTTGAAGAACTCGCGAGTCAGCGCCTTGCCGCCGCCCTGATCCCACCATGCGGTCTGCTGGCGCGAATTGAGGCCGAACGGAACCACGCCGTCGAACGCGAATGTCGGATCCTTGCCGAAATAGTAGTACGAAGCGCTATGCCCCATTTCCACCGTACCTGCCTGCACCGCATCCATCACTTGCAGCGCCGGTACGATTTCACCGCCGGCGAACACACGAATGTTGAACTTGCCGCCGGTCAGTTGGGAAACGCGCCTGGAAAACACCTCCGCTGCGCCGTAAATCGTATCGAGCGATTTCGGGAAGCTCGATGCCAGACGCCAGTTGATGGTCGGCTGCGCCTGCGCTAGTGCCGGCGCAGCGACTGCGCCGACAGTGGCGCCTGCAGCCGCTTTCTTAATAAACGAACGACGTTCCATTTTGTCTCCTGAAAGGGGATTGAACATGAATTTTTCGGAACCACGCTTTGTAACGCGGCAAATAGACCGAGCAACAGCGTCACAGATTCTAGGTGGATGAAAAGGCGGCTAGCAACATGAAACTCATGTCCTAGTGTGAGTGCTTAGGTAGTAATACGTAGAAAGCGTTACAGCGCGATGCAAACAGTGGCATGCGGAAAGAGCGCGACCCCGATAGAGCGGTGTCGGAAAATCTGCGGTCTGGTTTTCCGCCGGTCTTTCAAAACAGGCCTAAGACATTTTGCGGAGAAGCGCAATATTAAAGATCAATCGCTGTCGAATCAATCTCTGGTTTTGTTGTGCGGATGTCCACAATTGTTCGAACACGCCGGGATGATGACAATGCAGCACATTGAGCAACTCGTTTGAATCAGCGTGCTGCATGCTCAATAATTTCTCGTCGGTGACCACGGCTCATATCTCACGGAGATACAACATGGAAAACAAACCGATCTACAAATCGCTTTATGCGCAAGTACTGGCGGCGATCATCATCGGCGTACTTCTCGGACATTTCTATCCGTCGCTGGGCGCGGAAATGAAGCCGCTAGGCGACGGCTTCATCAAGCTGATCAAGATGATTATCGCGCCAATCATTTTCTGCACCGTCGTGATCGGCGTCGCCGGCATGGAAGACATGAAGAAGGTCGGCAAGACCGGCGGCCTCGCGCTGCTTTATTTTGAGATAGTGAGCAGCATTGCGCTAATCGTCGGCCTGCTGGTCATCAATCTGGTCCAGCCGGGCGCAGGCATGCATATCGATCCGAAATCGCTCGACACCAAGGGCATCGCCGCCTACACTGCGCCCGGCAAGATGCAGAGCACCACCGAATTCCTGCTGAACGTGATTCCGACCAGTGCGATCGACGCCTTCGCCAAGGGCGACATCCTGCAGGTATTGCTGTTCTCGGTATTGTTCGGTTTCGCGCTGCACAAGTTCGGCGGCCGCGGCACGCTGGTATTCGACTTCGTTGAAAAAGCTTCGCATGTGCTGTTCGGCATCGTCGGCATCATCATGAAGCTCGCCCCGATCGGCGCGTTCGGCGCGATGGCCTTCACCATTGGCAAGTACGGCGTCGCGTCCCTGCTGTCGCTCGGCAAACTGATGGGCACGTTCTATCTGACCTGCGTGATATTCATCTTCGTCGTGCTGGGCACCATTTCGATGCTGCACGGTTTCAGCATCTGGAAGTTCATCAAGTACATCAAGGAAGAACTGTTCATCGTACTTGGCACCTCGTCGTCGGAATCGGTTCTGCCGCGCATGATGGCGAAACTGGAAAACCTCGGCGTCAGAAAATCGGTGGTCGGGCTGGTCATTCCGACCGGCTACTCGTTCAATCTCGATGGCACGTCGATCTACCTGACCATGGCCGCCGTGTTCATCGCGCAGGCGACCGATACGCCGATGACGCTGGTCCAGCAGTTGACACTGCTCGCTGTGCTGTTGCTGACTTCCAAGGGCGCCGCCGGTATCACCGGCAGCGGCTTCATTGTGCTCGCGGCCACTCTGTCGGCAGTGGGCGGGGTGCCGGTCGCCGGCCTGGCGCTGATTCTCGGCATCGACCGCTTCATGTCCGAGGCGCGCGCGCTCACCAATCTGATCGGCAACGGCGTCGCCACCGTCGTGGTCGGCAAATGGACCGGCGATCTCGACACTGCGCGCATGCGGCAGCACTTGAACAATGAAACCGTGGTGGAAGCCGAAGCCCCGGAAGAAGAACTGGATCAGGTCGACGCGCACATGCCCGCTCCCGGACAGGCGGCGTAGACCCGGCCGCAAGTGCCACGCCTCGTCTAGGCAGCCGGTTCGCCGGCTGCTTTTTTATGCGGTGCGGTCTGATGCCGGTCAATGCATGACGCGGGACCGCCGTTCTCCTGCTGAAGATCTATTAGGTTTGAATTGGATCCGTTTACATCGCTGCCGCGTATAGAACCGGGCAGCTCCGGATTTGATGTTCAATCCTTCTTGCAGGAGACAACCATGCTTACTCGTATCAGAAAAAGCGTGCTCGGCGCGAGCCTCGCAATCGGTGCGCTGGCCGGCCTGACTGCGTTACCAGCGAACGCGTCCAGCCATCGCGAAGCGCCTTTCATCACTCGTCAGCCGAAAGTCGATGGGACCGACTTTTACATGTTTCGCAGCTATGAAACCGGTCGCGGTGCTTACGTCACGCTGATCGCCAATTACATTCCGCTGCAGGATGCCTACGGCGGCCCCAATTATTTCTCGATGGATCCGGATGCGCTGTATGAAATCCACATCGACAACAACGGCGATGCAAAGGAAGACCTGAGCTTCCAGTTCCGCTTCAAGAATGAAAACAAGGACGCCAAGCTGAGCGTCGGCGGCAAACAGGTCTCGATCCCGTTGATCATCAATGGCACGACCGATATCAACACCGTCAATTCCGACGGCTCGAATCAGCGTGAAACCTATTCTGTCACCGTGGTGCGCGGCGACCGCCGCAGCGGCAACCGTCAAGCGGTCACCAATGCCGCGGGCGGCGGCACCACCTTCGACAAACCGGTCGACAACATCGGCAACAAGTCGATTTCCGACTATGCATCGTATGCCGCCAAGCACATCTACAACATCAACATCCCTGGCTGCAACACGCCGGGCAAAATATTCGTTGGCCAGCGCAAGGATCCGTTCGTGGTGAATCTGGGCGAAACCTTCGATCTCATCAACATCAAGGCGCCGGCGACCGCCTTCGATCCGAATGCGGAAAAGGCGGCGATGGATGATCTGGTCGACAAGAACATCACCTCGATCGAACTGGAGGTGCCGATCTCCTGCCTGACCAACGGCTCGGAGCCGGTGATCGGCGGCTGGACTACCGCCAGCGTGCGCCAGGGCCGCCTGCTCAATCCGACGCCAAACAGCAGCAGCGCATCAAAGGAAGGCGGTGCATGGACGCAGGTATCGCGTCTCGGCATGCCGCTGGTGAACGAATTGGTGATCGGACTGAAGGACAAGGATCAGTTCAACCACAGCAAGCCGAGCGGTGACGCGCAGTTCATCGACTACGTGACCAACCCGACGCTGCCGGCACTGGTTGAAACGCTGTTCAGCAGCGCCGGCGTGAAGGCGCCGACCAACTTCCCGCGCAATGACCTGGTCACCGTCTTCCTGACCGGCGTGCAGGGCGTCAACCAGCCGGCCAACGTGGTGCCGTCCGAAATGCTGCGCCTGAACACCTCGGTGCCGGTCGCGAGCGGCGCCCAGAACCGGCTCGGCGTGATCGGCGGCGACAGCGCGGGCTTCCCGAACGGCCGTCGCCCCGGCGACGACGTGGTCGACATCGCGCTGCGCGTGGTAATGGGCAAGCTGTGCAAGCTGAACATCGGCTGCGCACCCAATGATGCGCCGGCGGGCGATATCGAGTTCACCGACGGCGCGTTCCTCGACAGCAGCTTCTTCGATGCTGCCTTTCCTTACCTGAAGACGCCGCTGCCGGGCTCAGTCAAACATTGAAGCCGCGGCGCACACTTACCTGACAAGGAGAGCATCATGAAAAAGTTATTGTTGTTGATTCCGATACTCGCCGCACTGGCAGCGTGCGGCGATAGCGGCAACGGCGACGACGGCGCCGCCGGCGGCACGATGCCGGCAGCGGCCGCGCCCGCATCGGACGCATTCATCGATAAGGTGTCGTCGACGATCGGCACAACGAGCGACAGCGCCGAGCCGGTCGCGATCGATTCGGTTTCTGCCAGCAGTCCGGAAGACAGCGAACCATCGCCCGTCAGTTGAACTGTGTAGCAGTGGCAGGCCCGGATTTTCGAATCCGGGCCTGCGGTTGCGGTGAGCGACATTCACACCCATCCAGCCGAACCGCGCACGCTGCGGATTGGCTTGCTACTGAATTTCTAGAATCGCTGTCGTCACGGCGCACGCCGGAACCTGGCGACGTTGATCGTACGATACCGAGTTCCGTGGCATTCAACTCCCGGCGACCGTCATGCTCTCGACCAGAACCGAGCCGGTCTCCTTTGTGCCGCGCACCAGCGTATCGGCGCCGATTGCAACGATCTGCTGGAACATGTCCTGCATGTTGCCGGCGATCGTAATCTCTTCCACCGGATACTGGATCACGCCTTTCTCCACCCAGTAGCCCGACGCGCCGCGCGAATAATCGCCGGTCACGTAGTTGACGCCCTGCCCCATCAACTCGGTCACCAGCAGGCCAGTGTCGAGCTTCTTCAGCATCGCCTTGAAATTGTCGTCGGGCCGCGTCAGCGTCGACTTCAGCGACAGGTTATGCGAACCGCCCGCGTTGCCGGTGGTCTGCATACCCAGCTTGCGCGCCGAATACGTGGACAGAAAATAGCCCTGCACCACCCCGTCCTTCACCACCTCGCGCCGGCTGGTCTTCACGCCTTCCTCGTCGAACGGCGACGAACCGACCGCGCCGACCACATGCGGATCTTCGAGCACCTGCATATGCGGCGCAAATACCCGCTTGCCGAGCGAATCGAGCAGGAAGGTGGATTTGCGGTACAGCGCGCCGCCGGATACCGCCTGCACGAAAGCGCCGAGCAAGCCGGCCGCCAGCGGCGCTTCGAACAGCACCGGGCATTTGCGCGTATCGAGCTTGCGCGCGTTCAGGCGCGCCAGAGCACGTTCGGCCGCATAGCGGCCGATGTCTTCCGGCTTCGCGAGTTTGTCCGGATCGCGCATCGATGAATACCAGTCGTCGCGCTGCATGTTGGCGCCCTTGCCGGCGATCGGCGCGACCGATATGGTGTGACGCGAATACGGATAGCCGCCGATGAAGCCGCGCGTGTTGGCCGCGACGAAATGCGACTGTTGCGCATAGACGCTGGCGCCTTCGCTGTTAGTGATTCGCTTGTCGACCGCAAAGGCGGCGGCTTCGCAGCGCGTCGCCAGTTCGACTGCCTCTTCGGTCGACAGCAGCCATGGATAACAGAGCTGCAGATCGCGCGGATGCATTTCCAGCAGGTCGGCATCCGGCAGGCCGGCGCAGTCGTCCTCCGCGGTGAAGCGCGCGATGTTGTAGGCCGCTTCAACCGTGTCCTTTAACGACTGCTGCGAAAAATCCGAAGTGCTGGCGTTGCCGCGCCGTATATGCCGCTCCTGGCCCAGATAGACGGTGACGCCGATCCCCTTGTCCTTGTTCTGTTCAATGGTCTCGATCTTGCCTTTGCGTACCGAAACCGACAGGCCATTGCCCTCGCTGATTTCGACCGCCGCATCGGACGCGCCCGTTTCCTGCGCGAAACGCAATACATCTTCGGCGAGTTGTTTCAACTGATCCTGGCTATGGGTAAATACGGGCTTGCTCATGGGCTTGTTTTTTTTGGGGTTCGATTTAAAACAGTTATCATAGCAGTCGTTTACAGAATGGCTTTGATTCATCATGGTTAATCCGAACAGGGGTGCGGTCGGCTTCAAGTCGAGCGAATTCGAACAGCAGTACGATCGCCCGTCCAAGTCGCAGTTGAAGCGCGAAATGACCGCGCTGCAAGATCTCGGCGAAGAGCTGGTGTCGCAACCGAAAGACCGCGTGATGCGCGTGCCGATGCCCGAGGACGTGCGCGATGTGATTCTTGAGTGCCAAAAGATCAAGGACCACGAAGGCCGGCGCCGGCAGATGCAGTTCGTCGGCAAGAAGATGCGCACGCTCGACGAAGACGAAGTCGCCGCAATCCAGAAGGTGCTCGACAGCTGGAAAGGCGCGTCCAAGGCCGAAACCGCTGCAATGCATGCGTTGGAGCGCCGTCGCGAAAAACTGCTGGCGGACGACAAGGCGCTGACCGAACTGAAGGAACGGCATCCGGAAGTCGATATGCAGCAGTTGCGCACGCTGATCCGCAATGCGCGCAAGGAGCAGGCGGAGAACAAACCACCGAAAGCCTATCGCGAAATTTTCCAGATCCTCAAGCAGTTGCAGGGCAAATCCTCCACGCCTACGGCAGAACAGCATGACGACACAGAAGAAGAGTAATCCTGACGAACTGCTGATCGGCCTGGTATCGATTTCCGACCGCGCCTCCGGCGGCGTGTATCAGGACCAGGGCATTCCCGCGCTGCGCGACTGGTTCGGCGCGGCGCTCGCCAGCCCGTGGAAAATCGAAACCCGACTGATTCCCGACGAACGCGCGCAGATCGAACAGACATTGATCGAGCTGGTCGACAATGCCGGCTGCGACCTGGTGCTGACCACCGGCGGCACCGGACCGGCGCGGCGCGACGTCACGCCGGAAGCGACGCTTGCGGTCGGGACGAAAGAGATGCCCGGTTTCGGTGAACAGATGCGGCAGATCAGCCTGAAGTTCGTGCCGACCGCGATCCTGTCGCGGCAGGTGGCGGTGATCCGCGAAACCGCCGACCATGCGGCGCTGATCATGAACCTGCCCGGTCAGCCGAAATCGATCAAGGAAACGCTGGAAGGCCTGAAGGATGCCGACGGCAAGCAGCTGGTCGCAGGCATCTTCGCCGCTGTGCCGTATTGCATCGACCTGATCGGCGGCCCGTACGTCGAAACCAATGACGCGGTGTGCAAGGCGTTCCGCCCGAAATCCGCAATCCGTCAAAAATAATGCGCGCCTCGCGCGCACTTCCGAGATCGACACTCATGAGCAATACGGCACTGGAATCCATCCAGATCGAAACCGCACCCAATCCCACCGTATCGGTCATCTGGCTGCACGGACTCGGCGCCGACGGCAACGATTTCGTTCCTATCGTGCGTGAACTGGACCTCAACGGCTGCCCGGCGATCCGCTTCGTCTTTCCGCATGCGCCGACGATGCCAGTGACGATCAACAACGGCTATGTGATGCGAGCCTGGTATGACATCCTCGGCACCGACATCGCACGGCGCGAAGACGAGGCCGGCCTGCGCAAGTCGCAGACCATGGTCGAGCATCTGATCGCGCAGGAAAAAGCCCATGGTATCGCGGCTAACCGTATCGTCCTCGCCGGTTTTTCGCAAGGCTGCGCGATGACGCTGCAGACCGGCTTGCGCCACCCGGAAAAACTGGCCGGACTGCTCTGCCTGTCCGGCTACCTGCCGCTGCACGCAACGGTCGCCGACGAGCGCCATAGCGCCAATCACGCCACGCCGATCTTTCTCGCGCACGGGCGCGGCGATCCGGTAATTCCGATCGATCGCGCGGAAAAGTCGCGCGATATGCTGCGCTCGCTCGGCCACCAGGTCGAATGGCACGAATACGTGATGCCACACTCAGTGTGCGAAGAAGAGATCGACGATATCGGCGCATGGCTAAAGCGGGTACTGGCCTGAGCATGGAACGGATGCTATCCGCCCTGCTCCGGATTACTTCCGATTTTCCGATTACTTGAACACCACGGTCTTGTGGCCGTTGAGCAGGATGCGGTGCTCGACAAAGCATTTCACCGCGCGCGCCAGCACCACGCATTCGACATCGCGGCCAATCGCGGTCAGCGTGTCGGGCTCCATCGCATGATCGACGCGCTCGACGTCCTGCTCGATGATCGGACCTTCGTCCAGATCGCCGGTCACGAAATGCGCGGTCGCGCCGATCAGTTTCACGCCGCGTTCATGCGCCTGGTAGTACGGCTTCGCGCCCTTGAAGCTGGGCAGGAACGAGTGGTGGATATTGATCGCGCGGCCCTTCAACGCAGTGCACATTTCCGGCGACAGGATTTGCATGTAACGCGCCAGCACCACCAGGTCGATGCCGTTCGCCTTCACGATTTCCAGGATCCGCTCTTCCTGTGCGCGCTTGGCTTCAGGCGATGCGCCGGCCGCCAGCGGCAGATGATGGAACGGAATGTTGTAGCTGGCGGACAGCTGGTAAAAGTCGGTGTGATTCGACACGATCGCCGGAATCTCCACCGGCAGCAAACCGCTCTTGTAGCGGAACAGCAGGTCGTTCAGGCAGTGACCGATCTTCGACACCATCAGCATCACGCGCGGCCTCTTGCGCGCATCATGCAGTTGCGCATTCATCCGCAGCTCCTGCGCCACCGCGGCAAAATCAGCGCGCAGTTTGACGTCGCCGACCGACGCATCTTCCGCCGCGAAATGCACTCGCATGAAGAACAGCTGCGACTGCGCGTCGCCGAATTGCGCGGAATCGATGATGTTGCAGCCATGCTCGGCGAGGAAACCGGACACGCGATGGACGATGCCGCGATGATCGGGGCAGGACAAGGTAAGAATGTATTCCGGATGCGCCATGGAAGTCTTTTGATAATGCGGCAAGCCAAAGTCCATTATTGTCGCACGGCTTGAGTTTCTTATCGCGAACTGCCGGACAAAGAAAAACCCGGATACGCAATGCGTGATCCGGGTTATCGAAGCACCCGATGCGGGGCTCCGTTTCCGCCACAAGCGACTGCTTGCGGCTGTTGCGTGCGGGTACGGCATGCCAGTGCGGTTACTCCAAGCGTTGGCATGCGCGTAGTCCGCAGGTTGTTAAGCCTTTAGTAACGCGGCGCGCGAGTTAACTGGCTTTCGCGACCGACAGCGCCTTGGATGCGGTAGCCGTGCCGACCTGGATATCGCCGGCCAGCTGGCCGCCCTCTTCGATCACCACCTTGCCGTAACGGACTTTGCCGGATACCTTGCCGCTCGAATAAATCACCAGCTTCTGACGTACGGTCAGTTCGCCGTCGAATTCGCCGCGGATTTCGGCGATATCGATCTCGGCCGAGCCCTTGAACGCGCCGCGCTCGGCGATCTGGATCACGCGCGAATCGATGGTCGCCTCGACGCGGCCTTCGACGACGAGCGTATCGCAATCGGTGATTTCGACGCCCTTGAGCTTGATGTTTGGGCCGACGATCAACTTGCTGCCGCCTTCATTGGTGCTGGATTCCGTGCTGCTTGTCGTGGTGCTGCTCGACGTACCGGTGACGGCCTTGGAAAAACCCGATGTGCCGTTCGGGACGATGCCGCTGGCGGTCGCAAGAGGAGACGTTGGCGTGTTGGTTTCGCGCTTGCCAAAAAGCGTTTCGGATCGAAGCATGTAATCTCCTGAAAATGGTTCGTAGTTAGAACGTGACGGTTGCGATGTCATGGAAACGCTTTGGCATTCCCATCGCGTCGTAAACGAGGCAACACTTAACTTGCGCTTGTGCTGCAGGAAGCAATTTCCCCATCTCTTGAGTCGCAGCAATGTTGCGGCTCTTCACTTGGTCCGTATGCCGATCGGAAAGTTCCGCCCGTTATAAATTGTTACATTCCAAAAAAAGCACGACCGTTCAATTTAAGGTATATTAGCGCGGTAAATTTCCACAACAGGAGACAAAATGACCGCAACCATCCAAACCAATCGGCAGGTCCGCCTGGCGGCACGCCCGGTCGGCATGCCCAAGCAAAGCGACTGGAAATTCACGTCGGAGCCGGTGCGCGATATCGCGGATGGCGAAATCGTCGTGAAGACGCTTTATCTGTCGCTCGACCCGGCGATGCGCGGCTGGATGAATGAGGGTAAATCCTATATCCGTCCGGTGGCGATCGATGAGGTGATGCGCGCCGGCGGCATCGGCAAGGTGATCGCGTCGAAGTCACCCAAATTTGCCGTCGGCGATTACGTTTCCGGCAGCATCGGCGTACAGCAGTATTGGGTTGGCGCAGCCGACGACAAGACCGCCGGCTTCTACAAGATCGATCCGAAGGCGGCGCCACTGCCGAAGTATCTCAACGCGCTCGGCATGCCGGGCATGACCGCCTATTTCGGCCTGCTCGAAGTCGGCCAGCCAAAGGCGGGCGAAACCGTGGTCGTATCCGGCGCAGCGGGCGCGGTCGGCCAAACCGTCGGCCAGGTTGCCAAGCACAAGGGCTGCCGCGTGGTCGGCATCGCCGGCGGCAAAGACAAATGCAATTTCGTGGTCAATGAACTCGGCTTCGACGCCTGCATCGATTACAAGAACGAATCGGTGCGCGAGGGCTTGAAGAAGCATTGCCCGCAAGGCGTCGACGTATATTTCGACAATGTCGGCGGCGATATCCTCGATGATGTGCTGACCCGCATCAACATGAAGGCGCGCATCATCATTTGCGGCGCGATCTCGCAATACAACAACACCACGCCGATCAAAGGTCCGGCCAACTACCTGTCGCTGCTGGTGAATCGCGCGCGGATGGAAGGCATCGTGGTGTTCGACTACGCGGACCGCTACCATCTTGGCGTGGCAGAAATGGCGAAGTGGATGAAGGAAGGCACGTTCAAGACTCGCGAAGACATCGTCGCAGGCCTGGAGAAATTTCCGGACGCGCTGCTGATGCTGTTCGAGGGTAAAAACTTCGGCAAACTGATTCTGCAGGTTGCCGAGGACGACTGAGTAGCGACTGACGTCGGCTTGTGCGACCCCTTCGCTCGGAACGAAGGGGGTTTTTATTATTGTCCTGTCAGCGCATGGGGCGGCACTGGCGCAATTCACATTGCGCCAGGAAGGTCGTACCGTTGTCGCACTGCATCCGGTACACCTCGAGCGGCCCTTTTTCGGTCACCAGGCCCGCGCCCATGCGGCCGGTGCAGCCGAAGCGTCTGGCCAGACGCTCCACGCTGGCCGACGACACGCCGGGACGGAACTCGATCTTCTGCACCACCACGCTGCCGGCCTCGTCGCGCACACTGACGCGGTCCGGCGGGATGTTGGCTTGGGGCGCATCGGAGGCCGCCGGTAACACGATCGCAACCGGTTTACCGGAGTCCGGCGCAAAAGACGAACAGGCAGTCGTCAAGGCAGTTGCGGACAACACCACAATCGATAGCAGTTGCTTCATGTACGCGTCTTTCATGGGTCGGCTGGAGGCGAAAAATAGTTGCCAGTTTATACCGCCGCGTAGACACGATGCAAAGAAATACGCTCTCGTTCCGCTTCAGAGCTGGGCAAACACTTGAATAACGCAATCCCGACCAGCCGCCGGTTCAGGCCCTCGCCTTCGAATTTTTAACAAGCGAGATGATTTCGCCGACGATGCCGCGGCGGAACGC
>UEXY01000142.1_pt1 | contig 13461 bp, 12 predicted proteins | sample 4301061 | NCBI WGS metagenome assembly UEXY01 (sample SAMEA4773184, study PRJEB27434) | metagenome | biome: 2259; feature: agricultural soil; material: soil | place: USA | collected 2014-09 | depth 0.25 m | reverse complement strand
GCTATCCACAGCCGGAGGACGATTATGTGCACTTGCGCATGCACCTGATGATAGAGATGCTGGCTTCCGCCATCGAAAAGGCGAAGACGACGGAGGCCGCCGCGGTCGCGAAAGCACTGGAAGGCGCGCGCTACAAGAATGCTTTTCACGAAGCGACGATGCGCGCGGACGATCACCAGCTGCTGCAGCCCTTGTACGTATCGGTGATGCGCAAGGTATCGGACGGCTCGGTGCGCTTCGATAACGAAGGCAGCGGCTACGGCTTCAAGACCGAGCGTTACCTGCCGCTGGCAGCGACGGCCTTGCCGACGACTTGCAAGATGAAGCGAGTGGAGTAGGACGGCAAAGTGTTCGGCCCTCAGCCGCCAACTTTCAGCCGCAAAATCTTCACCGTCTCCACCCGCCCTTCGATTGCCAGCGCCGCCACATAGTCCTTGCCGATCGGCAGATCGACGGTAGTCCAGTCGGTGCGCGAGGTCTTCGGCGGCGCCACGCGCAGCCAGTTCGACGGCCTCACTTCACAGTCCACCGCATACGCGCGCAGCGGCAGCGACAGGCCGAGGCCGGTCGCCTTGGACACCGCTTCCTTGCGGCTCCAGCAGCGCATGGTGGCGAGCCGGGCGTCGGGCGCCTTGCGCAGCGCGGCCACTTCATCCGGATGGAAGCCGGCCGCGATGTCGCGGAATTCCTGCGGTGCCGTCGACGACTCGACATCGATGCCGACCTGCGGAAAGCGCGACAGCGCCACCCATACTTGCGTTCCCGCGTGGCTGATGTTGCAGCCCACCGTGCATTCGCCCAGTTCCGGCTTGCCCCAGGTATTGCTGCGTATGAGGCGCGTCGGGTCCATGCCGCCGTAATGGACGGCGACGCGCCGCAACAGCGCGCGGCCGAGCAGATTGCGCAGGCTGTCCTCCGGGCGCAGGAAACGCGCGGCGCGCGCATGCTCGTCGGCCAGCGTATGCTGCAATGCGTAAGCACGCAGCGTGTCCTGATGGCGCCATTCGATGTTCAGACCAATGCACAGTGCGTCGGTCTCGGTCAGTTCGGGGTAATCGATGTCGAGGGGTGCGTCGGCACGAACCTGTAAATCATGCGGCACCAGCAATACGGAGGTAGCGGGCATTGCACTGTTGTAGTAGCGACGGATAACCCAATCATACGGCAGAATGCCAGCTTGTGCGCCGCAGCTCGAGCTGGCGCCATCGCTCGCGCAGCGCTGGCGCGGCGGATCACCATGTGACATTCGAATGCCGCGATTCATCGCGGACTACGCCGGAATTGATTTGACTCTAGAATGATGGCGAGCGTCGTATCTCCATCCAGGCATCCATGCAATCCCCGCAAAATTCCGTCACCGCCTCCACCACATCCATTCCCGCGATTGCCGTGCCCCTGCTATCGCTTGCCGGCTTCGGCAGCGGCCTCGCGTTGCGCGTCACCGACCCGATGCTGCCGCTGCTCGCGCACGAATTCGGTATCGCGCTCGGCGATGCGTCGCTGACCGTCACGCTGTACGCGATCGCCTATGGGCTGGCGCAGCTGTTCTTCGGCCCGTTGGGCGACCGTTACGGCAAATATTTCGTGATCGCCTGCGCGTCGCTGGCGTGCGCAGCCAGCTCCGCGCTCTGTGGACTGGCTCCGGGTTTTGAGTCCCTGCTGATAGCGCGCCTGCTGGCCGGCGCGACCGCCGCCGCGATCATTCCGTTGTCGATGGCGTGGATCGGCGACGTCATTCCCTATCGCGAGCGGCACCCGGTGCTCGCGCGGTTCTTGATCGGCCAGATCCTGGGCTTGTCGGCCGGCGTACTGGTGGGCGGCCTCGCGGCCGATGCGCGCAACTGGCGGCTGCCGTTCTTTCTCCTTGCGCTGATTTTCACGATCGTCGGCAGCGCATTGCTGCTCCTGAATGGCCGCTTGCCGCAGCACGCACGCAGCGTGCATCGCGCGCAAGGCGCGGCGATACCGCGCATGATCGAGGAATTCCGGCAGGTGCTCGCTCATCCGTGGGCACGGCTGGTGCTGCTGACGGCCTTCCTGGAAGGCGGGCTGGTGTATGGCGCATTCGCGTTCATTGCGTCGCACATCCATCGCGCGCACGGGCTGTCCATGACTTCAGCCGGCTCAATGGTGATGCTGTACGGCTTCGGTGGAGTCCTGTTTGCGCTGCTGTCCCGCACACTGGTGCAGCGCCTCGGCGAAACCGGGCTGCCACATTGGGGCGGCGCTGTGCTCGCCGCATCGCTACTAGCAATCGGACTGGGGCCGACCTGGTGGTGGGCGGTCGGCGGCTGCTTCATGGCCGGTCTCGGCTTTTACATGCTGCACAACACCTTGCAGATCAACGCCACGCAGATGGCGCCCGAACGCAGGGGCGCGGCGGTATCCGCGTTTGCCTCCTGTTTCTTTCTCGGGCAGTCGATCGGGGTTGGCATCGACGGCATGCTGGTCGAGCGGATCGGCACCGCCAACGTGATGGTCATCGGCGGTATCGGCGTGCTGGCGGTGGCGCTGCGCTTTAGCAAGAAATTGAAATCGAAGCCGGTTTGAATCGATAAAGGAGACGGCCAATGATGGAGAGCGGAGACAAGCCGCTGTGGGCGCCGACGCCCGAGCGCATCGAGCGCAGCCGCATGCATGACTACATGCTATGGCTACAGCGCGAAAAACAGCTGCAGTTCAGCGACTACGACGCGTTATGGCAATGGTCGGTCGATCATCTCGGCGATTTCTGGGAATCGATCTGGCAGTATTTCGACCTGCGCAGCTCGGCACCGTACAGCCGCGTGCTGGATGCGGAGAAGATGCCGGGCGCGACATGGTTCGACGGCGCCCGCCTGAATATCGCGGAGCAGCTGTTTCGCTTCCATCGGCTCGAACAGGAGCAGGAGCGGCCGGCGATCATCGGCAAATCGGAACTGCGGCCGACGTTGCAACTGTCGTGGCGCGAACTACGGCGGCAGATCGGCGCGGTCGCCAACGCCTTGCGCGCGATGGGCGTACAGCCCGGCGACCGCGTGGTGTCGTATCTGCCGAACGTGCCGGAAACCGTGGTCGCGTTCTATGCGAGCGCCAGTATCGGCGCGATCTGGTCGAGCTGTTCGCCGGACATGGGCACGCCGAGCGTGCTCGATCGCTTCGGCCAGATTGCGCCGAAAGTCTTGTTCGCGGTCGACGGCTACCGCTACGGCGGCAAGGATTTCGACCGGCGCGAGGTCGTCGCGGAACTGACGCGTTCGCTGCCGTCGCTGGAGCAGGTGGTGCTGTTGCCCTACCTGCACGCGGAGGCGACACTGGACGGCGCACACAAGTGGCAAGACCTGCTGCAATACGACAGCACGATCGCCTTCGAACAACTGCCTTTCGATCATCCGTTGTGGGTCGTGTATTCGTCCGGCACCACCGGCATGCCGAAGCCGATCGTGCATGGGCAGGGCGGCACGCTGATCGAGGCGCTGAAAGGGCATGCGCTGCAAACCGATCTGGGCGAGGACGACCGCTTCATGTGGTTTTCGACGACCGGCTGGATCATGTGGAATTCGCAGGTGACCGGCCTGCTGACCGGCGCCACGATCGCACTGTACGACGGCAATCCCGGCTATCCCGATCTCGGCGTGTTGTGGAAGTTCGCCGAGGAAGCGCGACTGACCGTCCTCGGCGCCGGCGCTGCGTACTATGCGAACTGCATGAAGGCCGGCATCGAGCCGCGCCGGCTGGCCGACCTGAAGACACTGCGCACGCTCGGCTCGACCGGCTCGCCATTGCCGGCCGAAGCCTTCGACTGGATCTACGAGCAGCTCGGCCCCGACATCCTGCTGGCGTCGATCAGCGGCGGCACCGACGTCGCCGCCGCCTTCATCGGCGCCTGCCCGATTCTGCCGCTATACGCGGGCGAGATGCAATGCCGCTGCCTCGGCATCGCCGTGTACGCGGTGAACGAGCAGGGCGAACCGCTGACCGATGCAGTGGGCGAACTGGTGGTGACCAAGCCGATGCCGTCGATGCCACTGTACTTCTGGAACGACCCTGAAGGCAGGCGCTATCACGACAGTTATTTCGACACCTATCCGGGCTGGTGGCGGCATGGCGACTGGCTGCGCATCACGCCGCATGGCGGCGTCATCATCTACGGCCGCTCCGACACCACCATCAATCGCCACGGCGTGCGCATGGGTACCAGCGAAATTTACCGCGTGGTGGAGAGCATGGACGAGATCGTCGACAGCCTGGTGGTCGATCTCGAATATCTCGGGCGCGAATCGTACATGCCGCTGTTCGTCGTGCTGCGGCCCGGCGTGACGCTGGATGACGGACTGGTACGCCGCATCTCCGACAACATCCGCAGCGCACTGTCGGCACGCCATGTGCCGAACGCAGTGTTCGCGGTGACGGAGGTGCCGCGCACGCTGAGCGGCAAGAAGATGGAACTGCCGGTGAAGAAGCTGCTGCTCGGAATGCGGGTAGACGAGGTCGCCAATCCGGATGCGATGAGCAATCCGGACAGCCTGGCCTATTTCGTCGAGTTCGCGAAACGGCGCGGCTGAGCAATCGCAATCGTTCGAGGCAGCGGCGGCGTAGAATCAGACAGGGTCATTCTCCGCGGCGGCGATCATGACATACGAGCAGGACTGGCATACCGAAGAGTACAAGGGCATGGAAGTGCATGTGTCGGCGCTGGCGCGCAACAGTGCGCAATCGTCATGGGATTTCACGGTTCGTGTCACGCAGCCGGGCGAAGATGCGAGTTCGGAAAGCGAGCTAGCCGCCGAGTCCGGCGACGATGCCGATTACCCGACGGCGGAAGCGGCGATCGAAGCGGGGTTCGTCAAAGGCTATGCGATGGTGGATGCGCTGCTCGGCTGAGCGCTGTCAGACCGCCTTCAGCGGTGGCGCCCGCTTCGGCTTCTGATCCTGCGACGAGTGATGTTCGATCACCGCGTTCACTTCCGCGCCGAACAGCAGAACGGCCGCTGAAATAAAAAAATACAGCAGCAGCACGATGATGGTGCCGATGCTGCCATACATCGCGCCGTAGTTGCCGAAATTGCTGACGTAGTAATTAAAACCGAGCGACGCCGCGATCCAGGCGACCACCGCCAGCACCGCGCCGGGCGTGATGAAATGAAATTTCTGCTCGGCGTCCGGTGCCACGTAATAGATGACGGCAACCGAAAGCGTCATCAGAAAAAGCGCTGCCGGCCAGCGCAGCCATGCCCACAAGGTGACGAACAGTTGCTCCATGCCGATCTGCTGCGCCAGCCATTGCATCGCCTGCGGGCCGACCGTCAGCAGCATCGCCGCGCCTACCATCATCGCGGCAACGCCGAGCGTGTACAGCACCGACAGCGGATAACGCTTCCACGCGGGGCGCTGTTCCGTCACGTCGTAGGCGACGTTCAGCGCGTTCATCGTCGCCCGCACGGCAGCGGAGGCGGACCACAGCGCGACGACCGCACCCAGGGAAAGCAGACCGCCTTTTTGCTGCTGCAGCTGGTCGATGACGATATTGACCTGCTGCATCGCCTGCTCGGGGAACACCAGTTGCGCATGCTGACGCAACCATTCGAAGAAACTCGACAATCTGAGGAAGCCGAGCAGCGCAATCAGGAAAATGATGAAGGGGAAAATCGAAAAGAAAACCTGATACGCCAATGCGGATGCGTACGTCGTCATGTCGTCGTCAAGAAAATCCTTGATCGACTCCCTGACCAGCATCAGCGGACCCAGCCCGCGTAAACCCGGTATCTGCATGGGCCTCCTCAAACTATGCCGCCGCTCTGAAACATTGCGCGGCTTCGGCCTTGCGGGCTCTCCCTTTTCCCGCAGGCGGGCAATTTAGAGCCGGCTGCCGGCCTGCTCGGATTGCGGCTTGCACGGACGGATCTCATCCGCGTCGGACGGCTGCGGAGTGCCTTCCGTCATGCCGGCGACATCGGCAGCATCGTGCGCCATGATGTCGGAAACACTGGCTGCCGGCGCGACGGTCGGCGTCGCCAGCAGCGCGATGACTTCGTCGTCGGTCGTCTGTTCAAAGTCGGCGTAATACTGGCCGACTGCGCGAAAATGCTCTGGCACCAGCAGGCATATGCCGTCGTTGGCATCTTCATACAGGCTTCCCAGCGTATCGCGCGGCGCCACCGGCACCGCGAAGATCAGGCGCTTCGGATTTTCACCGGCGAGTGCCTGCAGAGCGGCTTTCATGGTGCTGCCGGTGGCGATGCCGTCGTCGACCACGATCACGGTACGGCCACACGTGTTGATACGCTGGCGTTCGCCGAGATAGAGCTGGCGGCGGCGTGCAATTTCGCCGGCCTGGCGCTGCACCTCGGCGTCGATATGCGCAGCGGAAGGTTGCAGGTACTGGACGACGGCTTCGTTCAATATCCGCCGCGGTGGATCACCGTCGACCACCGCGCCAAGTCCGACTTCGGCAGAGAGCGGTGAACCGATCTTCTGCACCAGCAAGATGTTCAACGGCACATTGAGCGCCTTCGCGATTTCGAAAGCAACCGGCACGCCGCCGCGCGGCAAGGCCAGCACGACCGGATCGGATTGTTTCAGATGCATCAGCGTTGCGCCGAGCTGCCGGCCGGCATCGCGGCGATTCTGGAAAGGCGGATGAGGATTCACGGATAGCTCGTCTGCGTTGATGTTGCCACGGAGGACATGCGATGCATGCGTGTCGACGGCAGCCGCAACATGCCTCCACCTTGCACAGGGGGCGTGTGCGCGACCGCTACTGTTTTAATCACAATAGCGGAACTATCCAAAACGGCAAGCGCCAAACAGCATTCATCCATTGCATTCAAAGGAGATGTTATGCAAGCAACCGAGCTCAGAGAGCGTTTTTCGCAGGTGGAGCAATGTGTCGACAACGCCGCGCAGATGTGCGAGATGAGCAGCGACGTGCCGGAGCGGCTGCGCACCTGCCTGAGTGAACTGGAACAAGAATCGGACCATGCAATCCAGGTAGCCGAACAAGGGCAGGGCGACGAACAGATCCGCCAATGCGTGAGCAAGCTGGAAAAAATCGGCGATCGTGCGATGCAGGCCTGTACGCAGGGCGACTACGTCGATCAGCAGGTGCAGAACGCGGTGCGGCAAGCGCGCAAGGCGATTTCGACGCTGAAGCAGCAGCTGCATTGATCCGTCGCCGCCGCGGGCACAATCTCGCTGCGGCGATGCGATTTACTTTATATCGTCTTGATGTGATCCATCAGGGCAGCCGTGCACAACAGAGAAAACCCACAGACGCTAATGCTTCCCCTTGGGGGATGGCAGGAACAGGCCGACGGTGGCAGCTGCTCTAGCCTGTTCCTTTGCAGCGACGGTTAATGGATCAACGAATCGTCCGTTCCACTTGTGCCATAGAACGACCGAATGCCGCTAGCCCACGACGGATCGACCATGTCCGGCCAATCGTCTTTGTCAAAGCCCGGCGCATTCTTGAGGTGGTCCTTGTCAACATTGAGCACGAAGCGCTTATTGGCCGTGTCCAGCTTTAAAGCATTAAAGGGGACGGCGAACAGCTTTTCGCCGATGCCCAGAACGCCACCGAACGACAATACGGCATAAGCCACTTCGCCACTACTCATGTCCAACATGAACTCCTTGATGTCGCCCAGCTTTTCTTCCTGCTCGTTATACACATCTTCGCCGGTCAGCGTGCCCGCGCCCATTAATGCAGGGCCAGGACCCGTGCCGGTTTTCCGGTACATGCCATAGACATCGCGATCGAGATAACTCATGTCAGTCTCTCCTAGTAGATGCAACATATAAACGTCGAATGACAAATCCTCTCCGGGATGCAACGGTACAAGAGGGTTTGGCTTAGAGGGGCAGGGCTGAACTTCTTCGCAATATGCGGGCCGCCGCATCACTGTCCCCTGGGGTGCTTTCGCCACCGTAGTCCCGCATACATCGTGCCGGTTATGGACGATGAGAGGTAACCGATGCCATCCTTGTCCACGAGGTTGGAGATGCTCATGAAGCGCGGGATTCAATAACATGCAGAACGACTTACCGAACAGCATCTCAAAATCGGGCCGGCGGTATCCCATACGACAGCGTGTTGACTTCCCTGATCGGCGAGGTGCCAGGCGCGGCCAAATGGCTGGGATGCGCGTTTTCGGAGACGGTGCATTCCCACGGAACACGAAATTCCTTGCAGCGGCAGGCAGCAGAATTTGCCATCAAGCGCATTGCTTTTTATCGCGAGCGGCTGGACAGTCAGTGAAGTGCAAACGAACGGGCGCCTACGGCGTTGCGTTTTTTACATGCGATCGTATTTATTACCAACTCTGGATGCCCTCTAAGAGTAGTAGCGGGCACCCCAAGTAATGACATGTACCGTTCGACTCAATGCTGATGACGCGTTTGGTGGGACTTCGCGCCAATGACCAATCCCGTTCGCTTACTGCTCATGTATCTTGCCGTGCCTCTATGTAGCGGAATTTGGTGGAGCTGCAGCGTGCGATCGTAATTGCATCTGCTCACGATTCAAAAACGTCGACGTTTTTAAACTCAACAACAGCGACCAACTTTCCCATTGTCGCTGCCGTAACGCGCATCCTGGCGCTTCCTGAAAAACTCCTCATAACTCATGATGGGTTGATCAGGGTGTGTGGTTTCCATATGAGTGACATAGGTACTGTACTCGGGCATGCCGACCATGAGCCTCATGGTCTGCCCGAGATAGTGTCCTGCTTCAGACAATTTATCTAGCATGATTCATTCAGGCCTGAGAGACAGCGCCCGGCGGGAAGGCCTCGGATGGTGCTTCATCCACGCTCGGTCGATTTTTATTTCGGGCGGACAATATCGTGCGAATGCCAAAAAATAGTACGCTCACTACGACGAACATGAATAAAAATGCCAGCGATGCATCGACGTAATCATTGAATATGATCTGCTGCATCTGATCGATCGACTTCGCAGGCGCCAACAGCTTTCCTTGCTCAAGGGCGGTCCGATACCGGTCGGCGTGCGCCAGGAAGCCGACCTTCGGATTCGCAGAGAACACTTTTTGCCAGCCTGCGGTGAGTGTGCATATCAGCAGCCAGATCGTCGGTACGATGGTGATCCATGCATAGCGGTCACGCTTCATTTTGAACAGGACAGCGGTCGCGAGTATGAGTGCGATGCCGGCGAGCATCTGATTGGAGATGCCGAATAACGGCCACAGGGTATTGATGCCGCCCAGCGGATCAACCACGCCCTGGTACAGGAAATAACCCCATCCAGCGACGCAGATGGCGGTCGCAATAAGACTCGCCACCAGCGACTCTGTTCGTCTCATTGACGGTACGATGGTGCCGAGCAAATCTTGCAGCATGAAACGACCGGCGCGTGTACCCGCATCCACCGCCGTCAGGATAAAGAGGGCTTCGAACAAGATGGCGAAGTGATACCAGAAGGCCATCATTACTTTTCCGCCTACGACGCCCGACAGGATTTGCGCCATGCCGACCGCGAGCGTGGGCGCACCCCCGGCACGCGAAAGAATCGTGTGTTCTCCGACATCCTTGGCCGTTTGGGTCAGCATGTCCGGCGTTAGCTGAAAGCCCCACTCCGAGATGACCTTGCTCGCGCCATCGATGGTGCTGCCGATCAATGCGGGCGGACTGTTCATCGCGAAATACACGCCCGGTTCTATACAAGACGCCGCTACCAGTGCCATGATCGCGACAAACGATTCCATCAGCATTGCGCCGTAGCCGATGAGCCGGACATGCATCTCGTTTTCAAGCAACTTGGGTGTAGTACCGGATGAAATCAGCGCATGGAAACCCGAGACCGCGCCGCAGGCAATCGTGATGAACAGAAACGGGAACAGATTGCCGGACCATACCGGTCCCGTGCCGTCAATGAAGCGCGTGGTCGCCGGCATCTTGAGCATCGGCATAACCAGCAGGATGCCAATCGCCAGCCCGACGATGGTGCCAATTTTCAAAAAGGTAGACAGATAATCGCGCGGCGCCAGCAGCAACCAGATCGGCAGCACCGATGCGACGAAGCCATAGCCGATCAGCAACCATGTCAGTTGCGTGCCGGTGAACGTGAACATCGGTCCAAAGGCGGGATGCTGTTGCACATACTGGCCGAATACGATTGCCAGCATCAACAGCACGAATCCGATCACGGATATTTCTCCGATGCGCCCGACCCTGATGAAGCGCATATACACGCCCATCAGCATCGCAATCGGTATTGTCGCCATCACGGTAAAGGTGCCCCAAGGTGATTCCGCCAGCGCTTTCACCACAATCAGGGCCAGCACCGCCAATATGATGACCATGATCAGAAACGCGCCAACCAGCGTGATGGCGCCGGCCACCGGGCCGAGCTCGGATTTGATCAGGTCGCCGAGCGAGCGGCCATTGCGGCGCATCGAAATGAACAACACCATCGAGTCTTGCACCGCTCCGGCAAAAACAACGCCGACCAGAATCCACAGCATGCCGGGCAGATAGCCCATTTGCGCGGCCAGCACCGGTCCGACCAGCGGGCCGGCGCCGGCAATTGCAGCGAAATGATGACCGAATAAAATATATTTATTGGTCGGTACATAATCCAGCCCATCATTGAATCTGTATGCCGGCGTCATGCGGTTGAGATCGAGTCCCATTACACGCTTGGCAATGAAGAGACTGTAATAACGATAAGCAATCAGATAGGTGCAGACTGCAGCGATCACGATCCAGACTGCACTGATCGCTTCACCGCGCTGAAGGGCAATGGTGCCGAAGGAAAAAGCGCCCGCAGCGGCAAGTGCAATCCAGGCGATATGCTGTTTGAAGTGGCTCATGCATCCTCCGGAAGAGGCGAGGTAGCCGGTCAACAATAATCATTGATCGTAGCGGAGCGGAATTCGAAGAACTTCAGACTTTCTGCATTCCACCATGGCTACCGAATTTGCTTGTTGAGCTCCCTTGATTACAATTAATCACGTGCGGTCACTCGTGCCAGTGCCGCGAAAGCCGCGACGCGGACCATACTCTACACAGGCAGTCAAACTGAAGATAGAAGAAACGCATCTTCGAAATTTGATATTGATCAATGGAGTTTGCGTGATTAGCCGATCAGCGTGCGCCTGGCGGCAGGGCGGTTGGATAATGGAAGCACTGAGTCTCCGTACTTATTCGCAATAGAGGCCTATCATGTTCAAGACCATTCTGGTTCCGACGGATGGATCACCCCGATCGGAGAAAGCGGTCAACGCGGCGGTAAGATTCGCCAAGGAGATCAATAGCAAAATTATCGGAATATCGGTCGCCGAACCTCATCCGTCCCCACTGCTTTCCGATAGCGAGTTTTTTGGCAGTACGCATGGATTTGATAAAAATGCGCACGATCTGGCATTGGAACATGTTCAAAAGGTCGCCGAAGCGGCAGCTGCTGAAGGGGTGCCATGTGAAACCGTCTTCGTGCACTCGTTCAAGCCTCACGAAGAAATTCTAAAGACCGCAGAAAAATACAATTGCGATCTTATCTTCATGGCCCCGTTCGGGAAAAAAGGCTGGACCGGCTTGTTTCTGGATAGTGAAACGCAAAAAGCGCTGATGCACGCGACCATTCCGGTTTTGGTATTCCACTGACAGCAGACTGTCATCACCTTGCTTGCCACTCCAGCGCCCCTGTACGCTGCTCGGGGCGACTGGCATCACTTCACCGCGCCAACAGTAAAGCCCGACACGAAGTGATCCACGAAGAAGTTGTACAGCACTGCGATCGGCACACTCACGAACAGGCAAGCCCCCATCAGCGAGCCCCAGAAATACACATCGCCACGCACCAGAAAAGTCGGCACGCCGACGCTCACCGTGTAATGCGACGAGCTGGTGATGAAGGTCAGCGCATAGATGAATTCCTGCATCACCAGGGTGAGCGTGAAGATGACGACGGTCAGGATGCCCGCCGAAGAAAGCGGCACCACGACCTTCAGGAAAGCGCCGAAGCGGCTCAAGCCATCCATCATCGCCGCTTCCTCGATGTCGCGCGGCACAGCCTTGAAGAAGCCCATCATCAGCCATGTGCAAAATGGCACGGTAAAACTCGGATACACCAGCACCAGCGACCACAACGAATCTTGCAAGCCCAGCGAACCGATGATGCGCGAGAACGGGATGAACAGGATGGTGGGCGGAATCAAGTAAGTCAGAAAAATCCCGATCGCCAGTTGCGACCCCCAGACGCCTGGCAAGCGTGCCAAGCTGTAGCCCGCAGGCACAGCAAGCAGCAGTGTGATAGCGACGACGGCAGCACCGACCAGCAAGGTGTTGAACACCCAGCGCATATACTGCGTATCGACCAGGAGCACGCGCATGTTTTCGAGCGTCGGCGGGCTATTAAAGATGAACGGATTGTTGGCAGTGTTGATGAGGTCGAGAATATCCTTGAAGGTGGTGATCAGCATCCAGTAGAACGGGAAGGCGCAGAACGCGGCAAAGGCGGCAATGATGCCGAATTGAACGGCGTGCGCGCCGCGGCGCTGCCAGCGCGCCGACGCTATTTGCGAGGCCGCATGCATCTCAGGTCACCTCGGTACGGCGCGCTACCGTCAGCAGCGCGATCACCACCGCCACCAGCAGCGGAAACAGGAACAGCGAAATCGCCGCGCCCTCGGCCAGGTCGCCGCCCTGGATGCCGGTGAAGAACGCCAGGCTGGCCAGCACCTGTGTCGTGTCATACGGGCCGCCGCGGGTCAGCACGTAAATGATGATCATGTCAGTGAAAGTGAACACGATACCGAACAGCAGCGCCACCAGCATGATCGGCATCACCAGCGGGATATTGATGCGGAACAGATGACGCCAGAAGCCGGCGCCATCCATTGCGGCAGCGTCGTGAATGTCCTGCGGAATACCGGCGAGGCCAGCGAGAATGATCACCGTCGCCAGCGGTAGCAGGCGCCACACATCCACCATGATCACCGACGCCATCGCCAGGTTCGGCTGGCCAAGCCAGATCGGCCATGTGCCTGGCGTCAGCATGCCGAGCGCGCGCAGGCTCCAATTGATGATGCTGTACACCGGATCAAAGATCCACAGCCAGCCGATGGTGCCGAGTGAAATCGGCGCCACCCACGGCAGCAGGATCAACAGCCGCACCAGCCACTTGCCGCGAAAATCGCGATACAGCGCCATTGCCAGGATTTTCGCCAGTACCACGACCAGCAGTTGCGACAGCAGTGTAAAGACCAGGCTGTTGCGCAGCGAGCGCCAGAAAATGCTGTTTTCGAGGACCCGGCGGAAATTGTCCAAGCCGACGAAACGTAGCGCATGGCTGCCGACCGTGACGTCGGACAGGCTGTAATAGATCGACAGCAGGAACGGGAAGCCGACCAGCAGCACGATGTAGATGATCGCCGGCGCCAGCATGTACAAGCCGAGCCGGCGGTCGTCATCCTGCACGCGACGCAGCGGCCGGTCCAGGCGAACGGCGGTCGGGACCGGCGCATTC
>UEXY01000021.1_pt1 | contig 13686 bp, 12 predicted proteins | sample 4301061 | NCBI WGS metagenome assembly UEXY01 (sample SAMEA4773184, study PRJEB27434) | metagenome | biome: 2259; feature: agricultural soil; material: soil | place: USA | collected 2014-09 | depth 0.25 m | reverse complement strand
GGCGCGCTTCAATATCCTCATGGGCACGGACAACATCCGCCAGTGCGTAGCGCGTCGCCTCGATCTTTCCGAAGATGCCTGACCGATAGGCCGCGAAAACATCTCGGCTCGCTTCGTCCAGGCTGCCGCGTTCGCCAACGTACTGCGAGGTGGTGGGCTGTACATACCGGATCGAGCGCTCCGAAAGTCCTGCCTTGTCGGAGGCCAACGGCGCACCGGACGCATTGCCCACATGAGCCAGCGTGCCGCCGGCACGCAACGCGGCAACCGATAGTCCGAAGGTAGCCTTCCCGACGAACTCGTACACGACATCTACCCCGCGGGCATTGGTAATCACACGCACCTTTTCCATGAATGCGGGGTCATTCACGTCGAGCACATGCTCGATGCCGCGTTTCCGAACACTCTGCGCCTTGGCAGGCGAACCGACGGTCGCAATGACTGTCGCGCCGAGTGCCTTCGCCCACTGCGCAACGAGGGAGCCAACACCGCCGGCGGCACCGTGCACCAGCACCGTATCGCCATGCTTTACGACATGCACCCGCTTGAGCAGCATCCACGCAGTCAATCCTTTGGTCAGCAATGCAGCAGCAAGATCGGTCGTCACGTCCTCGGGAAGCTTGACCAGTACGTTTGCGTCGATCAGCCTTGCGTCGGAATAGGCACCGGGGGTGAAGAAATAGGCGACGCGGTCGGCAATCTTCACGTCTTCGACACCAGGCCCGACCGACTCGACCACGCCCGCGCCCTCCACACCCATGTCGAACGGCAAAGGTGCGCCAAATGCGCCGCTGCGGAACAAAGTGTCGACAAAATTCACCCCGATGGCTTCGTGAATCAGTTTTACCTGACCTGCCGCCGGCGTACCGAGGCTGACCGGAGCCGCCTCGTATTTCATTACCGCGGGTGCTCCGTTTTCATAAATGCGAACGCGATGGTGTTGCACGGTGACTCTCCTTCGATATGTGCGGATCGCTCAATGACCGGTGCTCCGCGAGGCCAGCGAAATCTGTATTTCGCTTTCAACCTTTGATGCGATCAGTCTATAGTCCCTTGCGAACATGATAAATATGCCAAAGAGGACACCAGTGTTCCTAAATTGGTGATAATTGCCGTGCTTTTTCCTTGCAGGAGAACTTCAATGGACTATTTCGCGTCGGTTCGTGCATTTACCCGCGTGGTGGAAAGCGGCAGTTTCGTGAAGGCGGCGGCGTTGCTTGACTTGCCACGCAATACCGTGACCAAGCAGGTACAGGCGCTCGAGTTGCATCTGCGCACCAAGCTGCTTCATCGCACGACGCGGCGCGTGTCGATGACCAACGATGGAGCCGCATACTACGAACGCATGTCGCGCATCCTGGAGGAATGGGAGGAAGTGGAATCCGAGCTCGCCCATGCTCAGGCCAGTCCCCGCGGACGACTACGGGTGGATATGGCGTCCGCGACGGCGACGCAGCTGGTGATTCCGGCGCTGCCCGCCTTTTATGCACGCTATCCCGACGTACAACTGCATATCGGTGTGAGCGACCGGCCCGCCGACCTGGTTAGCGAGCGGGTGGATTGTGTGGTGCGGGCAGGGAGGGTGACAGATCCCTCGTTAATTGCGCGGCACGTCGGTGATTTGCCCTTGGTCACCTGCGCCACGCCTGACTATCTGAAGCGGCATGGGCACCCGACGCACCCGTCCGATTTGGAAGGGGCCCACATGCTCATTCGGTATTTCTTTGCGGGTTCAGGGAGGCAGTTGCCGATTGAGCTGGTACGGGGTGACGAGCGTATTTGTGTGAAGGGGCGGCACTTTATCGCAGTCAATGACGGCAATGCCTTGCTCGCCGCTGGGCTTGCCGGCCTCGGCATCCTGCACACGCCAGCATTTATCGTCCAGCCGCATATCGACGCCGGCAGGCTGGTGCCGACGCTAGAAGAATGGTCGGCCGATGCGGTGCCGATCTCGATTGTGTATTCGCCGAACCGGCACTTGAGTATGCGGGTGCGAGCGTTTGTGGACTGGATGGCGGATCTCTTCAGGACGCACCTACCTACGCGCTGATTCGCCACGGACATTCAGGGCATGTCTGCTTTGGGTCACCAACAGTGGGTCGCCCACGAAACAGACTGTCCGCTCTCAGTTGTGAATTCAACTGGCGGATGCAACACACTAGAGATTGCGCAAGCAGGAGGAGTGTTGCAGATGAAACAAAGACCACGGATTTAGTACACGGAAAGCCAGAAAGTCCTGATGTGGGAGCGCTGGCAAACGGGTGCGTCGCTCCAGCAGATTGCGCAGCTTTTTGATCGCAACCACTCATCAATTGAACGGATTCTGGCGGAGACTGGCCGGATGCGTCCGGCGCAACGACGAAAAGCTGTTGCTGGGGGTTTTCTTTTTGGGGCCCGCTGTTCGCTGGGGCAGGGCTGCTGTCAATATCAAAGCAGCCACCGCAGTGATGCCGTAGCGGACGCTTATTCGATCACCCCCAGCTTGCCGCTGTGGCTGCCCATGTACCACAGGCGTCCCTTGGCATCGACGATCATTTTGCGTATCCCTTCATTTTTTGTCGGCAGCACAAACACCCGGAATTTTTCCGTGGCGGGATCGAACAGCGCGACGGTATCGGTGGTGATTTCATTCACCCATACCTTGCCCGCACCGTCGACCGTCACCGCATACGGATTGCCGCGCGGTCCGGCCGGCATGTCGTAGCTCTTGATGGCATCGCCGGTCTTCGCATCAATGTGCGTTAGTTTGCCATCACCGTAGCGCGCTACCCACAAAGTGTTGTCGGCGGCGGCGGCAATCCGGCGCGGCATTGAGCCGCGACCCAGATCGAGCTCCGTCACCTGCCCGGTGCCGGCATCAATGCGGCCGACGCGCTGGCCGCTGGCCTGGCAGAACCATACATTGCCGTCGTGATCCATCGCCAATCCGTAGGGGCCGTCGCGCGTGGTGAATTCCGTCATTTTTTTAGTCACGCGATCGAAGCGGGTGACCTTATCGGCCGACTGGTTGGTGAACCATAACGCATTACGTCCATCGAAGATGATCGTGTGCGGGCTGCCACCGGATGGCGTCTTGTGCGCGATCATCGGGCCTGGCTGACCCTGTTCGAACGGGATTTCAAGCAGTGTGCCATTGCCGTTGCCGGTCATCCAGACCGTGCCCTTTTCATCGACTACCAAACCGTGCGGCTTGGTGCCTTCGGGCAAGGCCCATTCATCGAAGGTCTGGGTAGCGGGATCGAAACGCGCCAGCTTGTTGCCGTGCATGACAGCAATATAGATCCGGCCATCCGGCGCAGCGGCCGGGTCGCGTGCAAATTTCGGCGTCGGCACCGGCCATTCGGATATCTTGCCTCTCGGCTGCGAGGTGCCGGGTGTCACGGTGTAGTTGGAGCCGCCTGCAGCCGCCAGTGCGGGCAGCAACATCAAAATCGATAGAACGGTTCGCATCGTGCACTCCTTTCAGGCCGTGCATGCGTCTTGCGTCCGATGCTGCAAGCGTCTGCAGCATAGACTTCGAACATGCGCTTATCTCTGACTTAAGACAAGCTGCTCTTGCGTCCGGATTGGCTACTAAATCTCGATCATCAATGCTCGATGCGTATTCGCATTGGAAAGTAGCCACTCCATATTCCCGTAAAAGTCTCCAGTGATATGAGCGCCAAACTCCCCAGCGTTTCCGATCGAAATTCACCACTATTATGAATCAGCTCCTCGCCAGCTGTCTCTGATCGGCCACAAGCGGAAGTTGAGAATGTGGCACCGTACGCCCGCTTCATGAGCAACCTGCTCAACGTGGAAATAGCAGGCAACCACACGCGCGGATCGTTCGAAGAGCGCCCTACTTGGGATTTACCCGGTTGACCATAAAGTTGGGCACAGCGCATTGCATTTCAAAGTTAATGCTGAACGTCACCGGCGCCGTACGTTTCCCCGGCAAACTCAATAAGGCAAAATCCGTGACCGAATGGATCCGAGAAGGTGATGCATTTTGAACCATTCCATTCGATACATTCACTCTCCGGGATCGCTCCCGCGCCAATCGCTCGTTTTGCGGCTTCGGTAACGTCATCGATAACGAAATCCATATGCACTGGTGTCCAATGTCTGGAGTAATCGCGCACCAGCGAGCGCGCACTCACGGGATGTGACCCGGCGGGGTTCTGCAGGAGATAGATTACGGAAGACGCGCCGGTAAGTTCTGCGACATCTTCTTCAATGATGCGATTCAGCTTCAGTCCGAGAGCGGCGCTGTAGAAATCTATCGCTGCCGCGAGATCCGGGACGTCGATGTTTACTATCACTCTCATGGCTGAACTACCTATTCACTTGACGATCAGTGTGCAACGGCAAGTTAAGAAATAGATCGGTGTGTTCATTGGTTATCTTACTAAGCCCCATACGTTCTAACGACCCAAACGCATCGACGGCGGCCGCGAGTCGCGGCGATTGAAGCAGGAGCGCGATGCCGCCGTTCGCTGCAGCGCATGGTTAGGCATCTTTCTTTGTCTTCGGTTTGACGTTCGTAACTTTATACACCTGTCCCTTCTTGTCGCAGGTGATCCACTCACCAATCTTTTCACCGTTCTCGAAATATCCTGAACGCATCTTCGTTTCGCCATTTCTGAACCACTCCCAATAGCCAACCAGAACACCATCGGCCCCAAACCGGCCATTCATTCAGTATCGTTCTCCTGCGTCATGTGCTCAAGCGCACTACAAAGCATCCGATCAATCGGAACAGACCGGACGCAACAGCCTCGAACAACCTGTCTATGTAATGACGGCAATCCCGAGCAGAAATCCTGCATCGGCATTTTTTACTGTGGAACGGGATTTACGGTGCTCTGTGGGAGGTGCTGCTCCAGGAAGCGTCCCAGCTCCTCACGCCATGCGTCGCGAGTGAACAGAAAGCCGTCGTTATGGCCGCCGGTCAGCTCCAAAAACGCTTTCGGCCCCTTGACGGTGGCAAACAGCCGCTCGCCGTGGTGAAACGGCACGATATCGTCCTGGCGACTGTGGGCGATGAGCACCGGGCACGAGACGCGCTCGAGGGACTTCAGCGTGTCGTAGCGGTAGCGCGTGAGCTGTCGCGCCGGCAACCAGGGATAGAGCTCCGCGGCCAGCTCCGGCACTGAGACGAAGCTCGAGGCGAGTACCAGCGCCCCCGGCCGCTCGTCTGCGGCGAGCCGGGCGACGACGGCGCCGCCCAGGGACTCGCCCACCAGCACGATCCGCTCGGGAGGGAATCCCCGCTTCGTCACGAGGTGGCGCCATGCGGCGCGGGCATCGGCATAGGTGCCCTCCTCGCTCGGCTTTCCTTCGCTGCGGCCGTAGCCGCGATACTCGAGCAACAGAAGCGAGTAGCCGAGACGATGGAACAAGAGAGCGTAATCCACCCGGTGAGCGATGTTGCCGGCGTTGCCGTGGGCGAGCAGCGCCACCCCGCGCGCCGCCGGTGCGGGGATATACCAGGCCTCGATTCGGACGCCGTCTTCCGTCGTCAGCCACACCGTCTCGTAGTCGAGCCCGACGTCCTTGGGCGTTCGCAGAATCTGCCGCCCCATGTCGGGGAAGTAGATAAGGCTGCCCTGCAGCAAGAACACGATGGCCAACAGCCCGGCATACGCCGCGCCGCCCACACTCAACATTTTCAGCAAGATTTCCACGGCCCGCATTGAAAGCTGGTGAAAATGGCGTCGGAGTCAATTCATCCACGCCTGCCATGATGGAAAAGTTGCCGGAACAAAATCGAATTCTTGGGATGTGCGACCAGCCGCTTTTAGCCGAGTCTAGCAGCTCAAGCTGTCACGTCCAGAGTCCGCTACCGCTGCTTTGCTGCCGCTCCCGATAGACAGCATCCCGAGTTGCCCACACGCAGTTGGTCCTGTTCGGAGAGCCGCATGAACACGGGCGGAAGGTTGTCCTGGTAAAGGGCCGCATCGAGGAGCTGACTACGCCGGATAACAGCCTTCCCCGGGCCCAGGTCGGGATACATCTCGGCGTCCTGGCACATCCCCGAGAGCTGCAGAAGCTCGGACTCTGTCTCCTCGAAGGCGACCTGGAGAACAATTGTGTATAGGGTTTATGGGGCTTGTTTATGCCGACAACATAAAACAAAACGGCGCCCCGGTCAGAGGCGCCGCCATCTCGATCCGGCAGTGCGGATCTTACGATTCGACGAAAGCTTCTTCGCGCTTCTTTCGCAATGCTGGCATCAGCACCATCGCCATCCCCACCACCGAGATCGCCAGCATGACGGCGCTGATCGGTTCGCGCACGAAGACGGTAGCGTCGCCGCGCGAGATCAGCATCGCCTGGCGCAGGTTTTCTTCCATCATCGGGCCGAGAATGAAGCCGAGGATCAGCGGCGCCGGTTCGCAGCCGAGCTTGGCAAAGACATAGCCGATCAACCCGAACAGCGCCAGCAGGTAGATGTCGAATTGCGTATTGTTCAGGCTGAAGACGCCGATGCAGCAGAACACCAGGATCGCCGGATACAGCAAATGGTAGGGCACCAGGATCATGCGCACCCACAGGCCGATCAGCGGCAGGTTCAGCACGATCAGGAACAGGTTGCCGATCCACATCGACACGATGATGCCCCAGAACAGTTGCGGGTGATCGGTGATGACCGACGGTCCCGGCACGATGCCCTGGATGATCATGGCGCCGATCATCAGCGCCATCACCGGGTTCGAGGGAATGCCCAGGGTCAGCATCGGGATGAAGGAAGTCTGGGCACCGGCATTGTTGGCGGACTCTGGCCCCGCCACGCCCTCGATCGCCCCCTTGCCGAATTGCTCCGGGTGGCGGGAAATCTTTTTCTCCACCGAGTAGGACGCGAATGCCCCCATGATCGAGCCGCTGCCGGGCAGGATGCCCATCGCGGAACCGATTGCGGTGCCGCGCAAGACGGGCGCGGCAATGCGCTTGAAGTCTTCCTTGGTCAGCATCAGCCCGGTGACCTTCTTGACCATCACCGAACGCGTTTCTTCGCTTTCCAGGTTGCGGATGATTTCCGCCAGGCCGAACATGCCCATGGCGATCACGACGAACTTGTCGCGCGCTTCGTACAGATCCGGGATGTCAAAGGTGAAGCGCGGCGTGCCGGAAATGATGTCGCTGCCGACCGTGCCCAGCAACAGCCCGAACACCACCATGGCCACGGCATGCAGCAGCGAGCCGTGCGCCAGCACGATGGAGGCAACCAGGCCGAGCACCATCAGCGAAAAGCGTTCGGTCGGTCCGAATTCGAGAGCCATATCCGACAGCGGCGGCGCGAACAGGGCGATCAGCACGGTGGCGACGCAGCCGGCAAAGAAGGAACCCAGCGCAGCAGTGGCCAAGGCCTTGCCGGCCTGGCCTTTCCTCGCCATCTGATAGCCATCGAGCGCAGTAACGACCGAAGACGCCTCGCCGGGCATGTTGACGAGAATCGCTGTGGTCGAGCCGCCGTACTGCGAGCCGTAATAAATCCCGGCGAGCATGATCAGCGACGAAGTCGGCGGCAGGCCGAAGGTCATCGGCAGCAGCATGGCAATAGTGGCGGTTGGCCCGAGGCCGGGCAAGACTCCGATCGCTGTGCCCAGGAAAACGCCGATGAAGCAGTACAGCAGGTTGGACCAGGTGAAGACGACGTCGATACCGATGCCGAGATTGGTTAGCAATTCCATGTAGATACTCCGGGTCAGCCGAACCAGTTACCAAGCAGGGGAATGGGCAGACCCAGCCCCTTGACGAAGACCAGGGCGCTGAACAGCGTCATGCCGGCGGCCAGCGCCAATGCCGAGGTCCAACGGAACTTGATGCTGGCCAATGCGGTGATCAGCACCAGCAGCGGCAGCGCCACCACCAGGCCGGCATGCCGCATGAGATAGCCGGAGAGGAAAGTGCCGCCAACCACCAGCACCAGTGCCTTCACGGCGAAACCGCTGATCGCATCGCCCGGCCGGACCAGGGAACGGATCAGCGAGGCGACGCCGATCAGCGCCAGCAGCCCGCCCAGTACCGCCGGAAAGTAGCCCGGCCCCATTTTGACAGCGGTACCCATCTTGTAGTCCTGCGCCATCACGAAGGCGCCGGCGCCGATCACCACGTAGATGATGCCGGCCCAGAAATCTCTGGGGTTACGTATGTGCGAAATCAATTTCCGGCCTCCTTTGGCGGTAATGCCGAGTCATCGCAAAAACCTTCAATAGAAAGGCCGGAGCAATCCGGCCTGTCCTCTTTTATGGCTCCGATAGTCCGAAACGGAAATCAGTCGGCGAACGCGCCCGCCGCGTGGATGATCGGATCCCACAGCGCGATTTGCGCCTTCAGGTGCGCCATGTGCGCTTCCGGCGTTGCCAGGTTGTCGGCGATGGGTTCGGTGCCGAGGTCGTGGAAGCGCTGCTTGAGCGTGGCATCTTTCAAGGCCAGCTTGAGCGAGTGGTTCAGGCGCTGGACCACCGGCGCGGGCGTGCCCTTGGGGGCGTACAGGCCATGCCATACCCCGACTTCGAATCCGGGCACGCCGGCTTCCCGTGCGGTCGGCACGTCCGGCAGCGCGGGCACGCGGTTCTTGGTGGTGACGGCGTAGACCTTGATCTTGCCGGCCTTGATCTGGCTGGTGGTATTGGTCGTCTGGTCACACATGAAATCGACCTTGCCGCCCAACAGGTCATTCATCGCCGGCCCAGTGCCCTTGTAGGGAATGGTGGTCAGCGGCGTGTCGATCGCCTTCATGAACAGCATGCCGCACAGGTGCGAAGCCGCCCCCAGACCGGCGTTGGCGTAGGTGACCTTGTCCTTGTTCTTCTTGATGTAGTCGACCGCTTCCTTCAAGTTCTTCGCCGGGAAATCGGCGCGCGCGACGATGGTCATCGGCACGTCGTTGACCAGGCCGATGGTGGCGAAGTCCTCGGTCGGCTTGAAGGGCAGCTTGCGGTACAGGGCCGGCGCGGTCGACATGCCGATGTGATGCAGGAGGATGGTGTAGCCGTCCGGATCGGCCTTGGCCACGCGGTTGGCGCCTTGCGTGCCGCCGGCGCCGGTGACGTTCTCGACGATGATTTGCTGCTTGAGATCGGCGCTCATCGCCTGCGCCAGCAGGCGCGCCACCGTATCGGTGGGACCGCCGGCGGAGAATGGCACGATCATCGTGATCGGCTTGGTCGGATAAGCACTCTGGGCATGGGCGAAGGCGCTTGCCATCAAGGCGATACCGGCAAGCAGGCGCAGGGATTTGAATTTCATGGGATGTCTCCTCCTGAGGATGGCTTCGATGTTTTTCTGGATTGATTTACGCCCTTGCAGGCCGGTCGTCAAGCCGGCCGCGACAAAGGCACGCTACCGCGCACATTATGCCGGGTCGGCCCTGGCTTCACAACTGTGGAAAGCCGCAGGATTTTTTTGCGTCGCAGCAGCGGATGAAGGCGGGAATGGCCGCGCGCATTCTTGCCGAAGGAAAAGCGGCTGCCTTTGTCGCCGATGCGGCTCATGTCCCGTGAAAGCGGATGCCCTTCTTCTTCACCAGGTTCCGCATCTTTTCCAGCGCGGCCCGTATCTCCGCCGCTCGCTACTTCTGGGAAGGCAAGACAATTGCTCGCCGCCATTACTGCGGGCGATGGGTCCCCGACCAATGTTGCGGCACCATGATACGGCCTAAACAGTTGCGGCGACAGGAAGCACGGTATTTGATGTGGAGCCAGAACCTCAACGCAGCGAGTGCAGGTGTGATAGTGGGGTATGAAAGTGCATCACAGTTCATTCGAGAATATGCTCGACTTTTCGGTGCCCCCCTGCGCGATATTCAGCGGATGCGCCTTGCACCTTGAGCCAGCGCGGTGGGGTGTGCGACGTGAGCGTGTTTGGAATGCATACCGTCGGTCGGGTATCGAAGTTCTCTCACAAAGCTGTATGTCCGCTTACAGTCTGAAGCGGGCATACGGTGCCACATTCTCAAGTTCCGCTTGTTGCCGACTCCTGCCCTTCGTATGGACTTCGGCATCGGAGGATTTGTACGTCCAATCCGGGCGCATGCATGTGTCGTAATCCACCGAACAGTACGCTGCGATCTGTTGGATAGAGGCCGCCATCCGGCGTCCGCGGAAATGCCGATCATCGCCGCAATCTCCTTGATATTCAACCTCTTGCGAGGCGGTTCGCAGTGCCTGCCCGCGACTGGCACGCTCCCTGCTCCATCCCGATCGAGCGCAGCAAAACGCTCGATGCCAATTCCGAACATGCCTGCTTCCCTTTAGGAGAACCGCAATGAAAACCCTGATCATCAAAGACCTGTCCGCCACCGAAGAACTCGATCGCGAGGCCATGGCCGCCGTGCATGGCGGCATGATGAAGCTTCCGTTCCAGCGCGTGTCCGCCGCGTCGCTGCTGACGTCGCCCGACGGCGAGCCGGTGTCGGTCTATGTCGATGGCGTCCTGGTCAACTCGGTTACCACCGGCTACGCGCCGCGCTAGCTTCTTCCGAAGCCGGTGTCGCCGCGACGCCAGGCGGATTGATGCGTGTGGCAGGAATTGACGGTTTATTGTCATTCAGGCCGAAGCCTCGCATGCCACACTCGGCTCCTGTCTCACTTCGACTGGAGCAAGCGCATGATCGGCAATCAATCGACCGCCTCGTCGGCGGCGGCAACAGGATGGCGCAATGCCTGGATACTGGCGTTGTGCCAGGCATTGTTCATCTCGGCGCTGTCGATCAATCTGACGCTGACCGGGCTGGTCGGCTATTCGCTTGCCGATGACAAGGGGCTGGCGACGCTGCCATTCTCGTTGATTACGGTGGGAGCGGCGGTCGCGACCATTTTTGCGTCGCTGTGGATGCAGCGCATCGGCCGGCGCCTCGGTTTCACCCTGGGTGCGTTGATGTGCACGGCCGGCGGGCTGATTTCGGTATGGGCAATCATGCGTCACGACTTCGCGGCGTTCTGTGTGGGCACCGCCTGCATGGGCGTGTTCCAGGCCTTCGCGCAGTACTACCGGCTGGCGGCGGCGGACGGCGTGACGCCGGATCGCAAGAGCAAGGCCATTTCGCTCGTCATGACCGGCGGCGTCATCGCCGCGGTGCTGGGGCCGCTGATGGCGCAGTGGACGCGCGGCGTGCTGCCGGGGACCGCCTTCGCCGGCGCGTATGCGGCGGTGACGGCGCTCGGGCTGCTGTCGGTCGCGCTGCTGCTGATGCAGTACAAAGATCTGCAGCATGGCGCGGCCGCCGCCGGGGAACCTGCGGCAAAGCGCGAGGATCGCGCCGCTGCGCGACCGCTCGGCGCCATCGTGCGCCAGCCGGTTTTCATCGCCGCGCTGGCGAACAATATGATCGGTTACATGGTGATGATGTTCCTGATGACGGCCACGCCGCTGGCGATGATCGCGTGTAATTACGGCGTCAACGACAGCGCCGGCGTGATCCAGTGGCATCTGGTCGGCATGTATGCGCCATCGTTCTTTACCGGATGGCTGATCCAGCGCTACGGAGTCACCGCGGTGCTGCTGGCCGGCATCGGCATGTGCGGGGGCTGCGTGCTGCTGGCGACCACCTCGACGGCATTGCCGAATTTTTATGCGGCGCTGCTGTGCCTGGGTATCGGCTGGAATTTCATGTTCGTCGGCGGCACGACGCTGCTGGTGCGCTCGTACCGTCCCGCCGAACAGGGCAAGGCACAAGCGACCAGCGAATTTTCGACGTTCGCCGTGACGGCGCTGGCCTCGCTCGGCGCCGGCAAGTTGCTGCCGCTGCTGGGCTGGGCCAACATCAACATCGCGGTCCTGCCGTTGCTGTTGCTGGCGGCGGTTGCGACTCTGGCATGGGCGACGCTGGAGCGCCGCGCGCGCTTGCAGCCCGCCTGACGGCCGGGGAATATCGCGCAGCGTTGGCATAATACGGCGATATTCCCGGCCCGCCGCATACCATGACCAAGCCTCGCCTTATCGTTTTTCTGCTGTATGACAGCGTGAACGTGCTCGATGTCACCGGGCCGCTGGAAGTGTTTTCGCAACCGTGCCGCATGGCCGGCGATGCCAGCCCGCCATATCGCATCCTGGTGGTGTCGCCCGATGGCGGAGCGGTGCGCACCTCGGCCGGATTGCCGGTGATGAGCGAGCCGCTGAGCGTGCTGGACAACCAGGCGGTCGATACGTTGATCGTACCCGGCGGCGGCCCGAGCTACGTACCGTTCGCGCCGCAAGCGGCGATCGACTGGATCGCAGCGAAGGCGCCGCAGGTGCGGCGTTTGTGCTCGGTATGCACCGGCGCATTCGCGCTGGCATCGGCCGGCCTGCTCGCCGATCGCCGCGCCACCACGCACTGGCTGGCCGGCGCCGAACTATGCCGGCTGGAGCCGAAAGTCCATCTCGAAAAGGACGCGATCTATGTCCGCGATGGCAAGATCTGGACCTCGGCCGGCGTGTCGGCCGGCATCGACCTCGCACTGGCGCTGATCGAAGCGGACTTGGGCCACGCATTGGCGATGCAGGTCGCGCGGCGCATGGTGGTGTTCCTGAAACGGCCGGGCGGGCAGTCGCAGTTCAGCGTGCCTTTGTTCACGCAAGAGGCGGACGATAGCTTCTCCGCGCTGCACGCATGGATCGCGAGTCACTTGCGCGAAGACCTGCGGGTTGGACGCCTCGCCGAACGCGTCAACATGAGCCCGCGCACCTTCGCCCGCACTTATGCCGCCAAGGTGAAGCGTACGCCGGCACGGACCGTGGAATTGATGCGGCTGGAAGCCGCGTGCGGCATGCTGGAAGAAACCGAAGTGCCGCTCAAACGCCTCGCCGCGGCCTGCGGCTTGCGCGACGAGCAGAATCTGCGCCGCGCGTTCCAGCGTCAGTTCGGCATCAATCCGCTGGATTATCGCGCGCGCTTCGCGGCGAGCGGTGAGCGGCGCTCCGGCTTGCCGCCTGCGGTTACACTGGACGCCTGAACCCGCAAGCACAAATCAGCATGACCGGCAAGGAACCGTGGCGCATCGTCCGTCTTCTCGCGTTGACGCAAATCGTATCGTGGGGTTCGCTGTATTACGCGTTCGCGATCCTGGCCGCCGACATCCAGCGTGAATTCGGCTGGCGCACCGAGATCGTATTCGGTGCGTTTTCGTGGAGCCTACTGGTGGCCGGGCTGGCGGCGACGCCGGCCGGCATGCTGATCGACCGTGTAGGCGGGCGCATGGTGATGGCCGGCGGCTCGCTGCTGGCCGGCGCCGGCATGCTGATGCTCGGCCTGGCGTGGTCGCCGGCGCTGTATTTTGCCGGCTGGACCGTGGCCGGCGTGGCGATGGCGATGGTGCTGTACGAAGCCGCGTTCGCCACCATCAACCGCGAATTCGTGCTCGGCGCGCGCAAGGGCATTTCGGTGCTGACGTTGTTCGGCGGGCTGGCGAGCACGGTGTTCTGGCCGCTCACGCTCAAGCTCAACACGCTGTTCGGCTGGCGCGACACGCTGCTGATCTATGGCGCACTGCACCTGGCGCTGTGCTTGCCGATGCATGCGCTGCTGGCGGCCGGTGAGCGTCGCCCCGTCGCGAGCGCTGCGCAGACGGCGCACAACTATACCTTGCATGAAGCGCTGCGCGATCCGGCATTCTGGAAACTGGCATCGGCGTTTTCCACCAACATGTTCATCTTCTCCGCGCTGTCGGTGCACCTGATTCCGCTGCTGCAGCGCTTCGGCCATTCGGTCGCGACCGC
>UEXY01000215.1_pt1 | contig 13760 bp, 12 predicted proteins | sample 4301061 | NCBI WGS metagenome assembly UEXY01 (sample SAMEA4773184, study PRJEB27434) | metagenome | biome: 2259; feature: agricultural soil; material: soil | place: USA | collected 2014-09 | depth 0.25 m | reverse complement strand
GCAGCACCGCGCGCCGCTACGGCGGCACCGGCCTCGGCCTGTCGATCAGCCGCGAACTGGCGCGCCTGCTCAGCGGCGAAATCCGGGTCGAAAGCGTAGTCAGATCCGGCAGCACCTTCACCTTGTATCTGCCATACGACCGCGCCAGCTTCGTCAACTACGAATTGCCGCAAATCGCGATGCATACGCCGACCATGCAATCCCACGCCGTCTATTTGTCCTCGGGTATCGGCGAGGTCGATGATCTGGAATCTATGCGGATCAACGTCGAAATGCTGCCCCTTCCCTATGAGGGAACGGCGGACGATCGAACGCTGGTGGCACCCGGCGATACGACGGTGCTGATCGTCGAGAGCGATGTACGCTTTGCCGGCGTGCTGCTCGACTATGCGCGTGAAAAGAATTTCAAGGGCATCGTCACGCATCACGGCGATTCGGCGCTGACGCTGGCGCGCGACTACCTGCCAGCGGCGATCCTGCTCGACATCGACCTGCCGGACATCGACGGTTTCACGGTGCTTGACCGGCTCAAGCGCGATCCGCGCACACGCCATATTCCGGTGCATGTGATGACCAGCATGAAAGAGCGCGAGCGCGTGCTGCGTCAGGGCGCCATCTCGTATTTGTACAAGCCGGTCGGCCATGACCGCTTGCAGGAAGAGTTCAACCGCATCCAGCAATTCCTGATCCGCGGCAAGCGCAGCCTGCTGGTGGTCGAGGACGACACGTTGCAGCGTGATGCGATCGTCGAACTGGTCAGTGCCGGTGATGTACATATTGTCGCCGTCGGCACCGGCAAGGAAGCGCTCGATGCGTTGCGTACCGGCCGTTTCGACTGCATGGTGCTCGACCTGACGCTGCCTGACCTCGACGGTTTCGATCTGCTGGACCGGATCGGCGACGACGCCAGCCTGCGGGACCTGCCGGTGGTGGTATACACCGCCAAGGAACTCAGCCGTAAGGAAGTGGCGCAGCTCAAGCGCGTCGCGAAAACCGTGGTGGTCAAGGATGCGCGTTCGCCGGAACGCCTGCTTGATGAAACCGCGCTGTTCCTGCACCGCTCGCCGGATAGCCTGCCGGAAATGCAGCGCCGCATGCTGGAAAACATCCAGGTCACTGACGGCGGGCTGATCGGCCGCAAGGTGCTGATCGTCGACGATGACCTGCGCAATATCTTCGCACTGAGTTCGGTGCTGGAACGCCAGCAGATGCAAGTGCTGTTCGCCGAGAACGGCAAGGACGGCATCGAGGTGCTGGAAAAGGATCCGGGTATCGAGATCGTGCTGATGGATATCATGATGCCGGAGATGGACGGCTACGACACCATGCGCGCGATCCGCGCGCTGCCGAAGTTCAAATCGCTGCCGATCATCACGCTGACCGCGAAGGCGATGAAGGGCGACCGCGACAAATGTTTGGCCGCGGGCGCTTCCGACTACATCACCAAGCCGGTGGACGTCGCGCAATTGCTGTCGCTGATGCGCGTCTGGCTGCATCAATAGGAGCGCCGGTGACCGAACACGCGCAGAGTGTCGAAAATCTGGAAATCGATCTCTTGCTGGAAGGGATTGCCCGGCGCTTCGGGCACGACTTTCGCGGTTACCAGCGCGCGCCGCTGAGGACGCGGCTGCATGCGCTGATGCGGGATGCCGGCGTGGCCACGGTATCGGCGCTGCAGGAGCGCGTGCTGCACGACGCCGCGACGGGCGACGCATTGCTGCGCGCGCTGGCGGCGCGTCCGGCCGCCCTGTTCGACGACCCGGCGTATTTCCGTGCGCTGCGCGAGGTGATGGTGCCGTGGCTGCGTTCTTGTCCGTCGCCGCGGGTCTGGGTAGCGGAATGCGTATCGGTCGAGGAGGTGTGCGCCTTGTCGATTTTGCTCGCGGAAGAAGGTTTGCACGATCGTACGCAAGTCTTCGCGACGGCGGAAAACGAGGCGCTGTTACGTGAAGCCAGCAGTGGGGGCTTCGCGCTCGATCGCTTGCCGCAGTATGCGCAAAACTATCGCGACAGTGGCGGCAGGGCGGATCTGGCCGACTATTATTATTGCGAGGACGGCGGCAGGGCAGTATTCAGCGCGCAGCTGCGCAGCAATATCACCTGGGCGCAATACAGTCTGGCGACCGATGCTTCGTTCAATGAATTTCAGGTGATCGTGTGCAGGCGCGCGCTGCCGGATTTCGGTGCGCGGTTGCAGCGGCGTACCCTGCAGCTATTCTACGACAGCATGCCCTTGTTCGGGATTCTGGGCGTCGGTCGCAGCGATGGCTTGGATACGATGCCGTTTGCGTTGCGTTACAAGGCGATTTCGACGCAGCGCGGTTTATATCGACGGGTGGCCTGAGCTGCCGCGCGCGGACAAGGGTCAGGCGGCGGCACCCTGCGGGACGTAGCCGAGTACGGTGGAAATCTGGCTCGCGGTGCCAACCAGATCCTCGACCCATTCATCCTGCAGGCGGTCGGCCGGTGCCGAGATCGACAGTCCGGCGATCAGCTTGCCGGAATCGTCGTGGATGCCGGCGGCGATGCAGCGCACGCCGAGTTCGAGTTCCTCGTTGTCGCGCGCATAGCCGCGCGCGCGCACCAGGCTCAATTCGCGCTCCAGCTTGGCAAGATCGGTGATCGAATTCTTGTTGTGCCCGGCCAGGCCGGTGCGGGTCGCATAGGCGCGCACCTGTTTCGGCTCGTCGATCGACAGGAACAGCTTGCCGGTCGAGGTCAGATGCAAGGGCGCGCGGCCACCAATCGCGCGCACCACCTGCATACCGGAACGTTCGGAAAACGAGCGGTCGATATACACGATTTCGTCGCCTTGCCGTACCGACAGATTGATGGTCTGATGCGTCTTGCGATGCAGCGCGCGCATGAATTCCAGCGCGGCTTCGCGCACGTTCAGGCGGCTCTTGACGATGTTGCCCAGTTCCAGCAGGCGCATGCCGAGACGGTAGGAACCCGCTTCGGCGCGGTCGACGAATCGCTTGACGACCAGGTCATTGAGGATACGGTGGGCGGTCGAGGGATGCAGGCCGGTAACGGTCGATAATTCCTTGAGACTAACCGGGTCGGGATAGTGAGCGAGCGCATCCAGCAACGAGATCATGCGCTCGATCACCTGGATCGATATGTGGCTATTCTCTGAAATCGGTTCGGTTTTCATGTAGTGGTTGGTGCGTTGCAATATTCTCTTTATACCACAATGTGAAAAAATGAAAAAGCCGGGCGCGAAGAAATTGCGAGGCGTGGATTGAATGTTGCCGTTTTTGCGAGTGCGATCAACGTCATACGACACATGCCATGCGCTTGGTACTGCTAAAATTCCGCTGCTGGCTGAGTCGACCATCGCGACGCGCCTGCGCCGGACGGCCAGACCTGCGCGCGTGTTATACGAAGAATGGAAATGACAGACCACGAACCACAGATCAGCGAGTTCAAAAGCAGGAGCGGCGTAAAAAGGATTTACGCCGCTTTTTCATATTCGATGCAGGGATTCCGCACTGCGTGGAAAAGCGAGCACGCGTTCCGGCAGGAGTTAATGCTGGCGATTCCGGCGGCGATCGCTGCGCTGCTGCTGCCGGTGCCGGCATTGCACAAACTCGCGCTGATCGCCGTGCTGACGCTGTTGCTGATCGTCGAGCTGATCAATTCCGCGATCGAGGCGGCGATTGATCGGGTGTCGCTGGAGCCTCATCCGTTATCGAAGAATGCCAAGGACCTGGGCAGCGCCGCCGTCTTTCTCGCGCTGCTGCTGGCTGTCGCGACTTGGGTGACGATCCTGCTGCCTCTTTTTCGCTCCTGATGCGTCTGCCATCCACGCCGTCTGTTTGACGGCAGTGCTGCTGATGCAGGCATAAAGCCTGCCTTTCCCGTCGCCCCGACCGGTGGCGAACAGTAGCGTATCTGATTGGCGAAAGCGTTGCCGCACAAACCGTCGATCTGCGGCGGCTGACGGCTGGCGTCATTCAACGTGCCGGCGAACCTGCCGGTTGCGACATCACGATATGGATTTGCAGGGGCTTCCTGTTACGGTTCGGCTTCGATCAGGCGGCGAAAAAACGCATAAGCAAACCGGGTTTGGCTTCGCGCCGCGGGCGATCGAGAAGAGAATGAAGTGCCGAAGAGAAGGCAAGCAGCCGTCGATATGACTGCTTGCCGTAGCGGGGGAATTACTTGCGACTTGCGAAGATCTTGTCGAACTCGCCGCCGTCGTCGAAATGCTTTTTCTGCGCTGCCTTCCAGCCGCCGAAGACTTCATCGACGGTAAACAACTGGATCGGCTTAAACAGTGCCTCGTTTTTCTTCGCGATTGCCGCCGAGCGCGGACGGAAGTAATGCTTGGCGATGATTTCCTGCGCCGGTTCCGAATACAGGAATTGCAAATAGGCGGTCGCCTGCTTGCGGGTGTTCTTCTTGTCGACCACCTTGTCGACTACCGCTACCGGCGATTCGGCGAGGATGGAAATGCTCGGATACACGACTTCGAAATTGTCGCCGAATTCCTGGCGTACCAGTTGCACTTCATTTTCGAAAGTCACCAGCACGTCACCGATCTCGCGCTGCGTGAAGGTGGTGGTCGCCGCGCGGCCGCCGCCGTCGAGCACCGGCACGTTCTTGAAGATCTTGTCGACCAGTTCGCGCGCCTGCGCTTCCGTGCCGCCTTTCTTGATCACCGAACCCCAAGCCGCCAGATAGGTATAGCGGCCGTTGCCGGTGACCTTCGGATTAGGAATCACGACCTTCACGCCGGGCTTGGCAAGGTCTTCCCAATTCTTGATCTGCTTCGGATTACCCTTGCGCACCAGATAGACCATGGTGGAATAGAACGGCGCGGAATTGTTCGGGAATTTTTTCGCCCAGTCGGTCGGCACCAGCCCGCGATCGGCGAGGAAATCGATGTCGTTGGCCTGGTTCATCGTCACGACCGATGCTTCGAGACCGTCGGCGACCGCGCGCGCCTGCTTGCTGGAGCCGCCGTGCGACTGATTGACGACGAGGGTTTCGCCGGTCTTCTTTTTCCAGTCGGCGATGAAGACCGGATTGATATCCTTGAACAGTTCGCGCGCGACATCGTAGGACACGTTCAGCAGCGTGGTCTGCGCGTGCGCGGCAGGCGACGCGATGACCAGCGCCGCCGCGGCGGCGGCGAGCAATCCGCCGAGCCGGCTTGCGGTTTTCGTTAACGAGAACGGTGTGCGCGATAGCGTCGCATCCCTGCCGCGACCTGTCATTAAATTACTCAGCATTGGGCCTCCAAGTGTAAAAAGATCAAGGATCACATTTTCCGGGAAACGCTGCAGAAAGCATACGAATCTTTTTTTATATTCCCGGCTGGTATTTGCATATCGTCCGGCGAGGAGGCGAGAGTGCTACCTGTTTGTTTTACTTTTCAGGTAATGGCTTTCAAAATTTTTCACTCTCTGCAGCGTTTGCGCGAGGTGGTCTACAATTCCAATACGTTCCCGGCGCCATCAACCGGAGCGGAGCTAGCGCACAGCAACGATGAACGAAGGTCACATGAGTATAGAGATTCGAATGGCGAAACCGGACGATGCAGCTTGCGCGTGCGAAGTGTTGCGTCGGTCAATATCGGAATGCTGCGTGGAGGACCATCGCAACGATGCGTCCGTTCTCGCGGCATGGCTCGGCAACAAGACGCCGGAGAATGTCGCTTCATGGTTCTCGTCGCCGGCGCATTTTTCGCTGGTGGCGCAGGCGGACGGCGAGATTGCCGGGGTCGGCATGCTGACTCGCGCCGGCAAGATCGTGCTGTTTTACGTGAGCCCTGCCGCGCGTTTTACCGGAGTCGGAAAAGCGCTGTTGCAGGCGATCGAAACGCATGCGCTCGCGTCCGGCCTCGGTTCGCTGCAAGTGATGAGTACCTTCACCGCCAGGCCGTTTTATCTGCGGCACGGCTTCACTGAGGCCGGTAGCGCGACTTCGGCATTCGGCAGCGAGGTGGTCTCGATGGCGAAGAAGCTGCACGCATCCGGTCATGTGAAAAAGGGTGGCTGTCGCTGCTCATCCGCGTGATCTGCCAATCGTCCCGGTCGTCTTGCGACATGCCCGAATTGTTCTATCCATTGCGAAAACGCGGGCAGGATTTTCTGCGGGCACTCGCGCCTCGCGTCGTTGCCGACCCAGGCTCCCGACTGCCACATCCATGGCGCGTTGAGAAACACCCGTGACTGCCGCAGCCGTTCGCCATGATTTTTTGTACAATCGGCAAGAGAACTATCATGTCTGAAACGGCGTCTGAAAAGTGCAGGCGCAGGACGAAACTTAACAACAATTCGAAAGGAGTTCCCATGCAAAAACTGCAAACAGGTAGCGTCTCGGAAGACTTTGGCAAACTGATTCTTCGCGTCACGCTTGCCGTGCTCATACTCTTCCATGGCGTGTCGAAGCTGCTTGGCGGCGTCGGATTCATTGCCGGCGTCGTTACCAAAGCCGGCTTGCCGCCGGCGCTCGCTTATCTTGTGTTGATCGGCGAGGTGCTGGCACCGCTGCTGATGTTGTTCGGCATGTGGACCAGGCCGGCTGCGCTGGTGGTGGCGCTCAACATGGTGGCCGCCGTATTCCTGGTGCATGTGCCGCAAATCTTTACCCTGTCGCAAACCGGCGGTTGGGCACTTGAACTGCAAGGCTTGTTCTTTGTCGCCGCGCTGTCGGTCGCGCTGCTTGGCGCAGGGCGTTACAGCGTCGGAGGGACTGGCGGCAAGTGGAATTAGCGTCCCGGCATACAGGCCCTGAATCGAAAGACCCGCGATGGTCATCGCGGGTTTTTTCGTGCAGAGGAATTTACCCCGCGAAAGCGCCTTATATGAAAAAATCAAATAAAGAACCGCAAAAGTATTCGTTCTGAAATAAAGGGTATTTATTTAATCTGACAATCTCGAAAACCGGAGCCATCATCAGGGAGAAGTCAGATGTTGTTAAAGAAACTGTTTCAATCGGGATTATTGATCGCGCTTGCCGTATCGTCCGCCTGGGCCGCCGACGTCAGCCTGCTCAATGTGTCTTACGATCCGACGCGCGAGCTGTACCAGGATTTCAACAAGGCGTTTGCCAAGCAGTGGAAAGCCAAGGGCGGCGACAACGTCGTCGTCAAGCAGTCGCATGGCGGTTCCGGCAAACAGGCGCGCTCGGTGATCGACGGCCTGGACGCCGACATCGTTACGCTGGCGCTGGCCTACGATATCGACGAGATCGCGGACAAAGGCCTGCTGGCGAAAGACTGGCAGAAGCGCCTGCCGCACAACAGCTCTCCGTACACGTCTACCATCGTGTTCCTGGTGCGCAAGGGCAATCCGAAAAGCATCAAGGATTGGAGTGATCTGGTCAAGCCGGGGGTGCAAGTGATCACGCCGAATCCGAAAACTTCCGGCGGCGCGCGCTGGAATTATCTCGCCGCCTGGGGCTATGCGCTGAATCAGCCGGGCGGCAGCGACGCCAGTGCCAGGGAATTCGTCGGCAAGCTGTTCAGGAACGTGCCGGTGCTGGATTCCGGCGCGCGCGGAGCCACCACCACCTTCGTCGAGCGTGGTATCGGCGACGTGCTACTGGCCTGGGAAAACGAAGCGATCCTCGCGATCAAGGAACTTGGTCCGGGCAAGTTCGATGTGATCGCCCCTTCGCTCAGCATCCTGGCTGAACCGCCGGTCGCCGTGGTGGACAAGGTGGTCGACCGGCGCGGCACACGCAAGGCGGCGGAAGCCTATCTGCAGTACTTGTACACCGATGAAGGCCAGGAACTCGCGGCGAAGAATTACTATCGGCCGATCTCGGAAAGTGTAGCGAAGAAATACGCGGCACAATTTCCGAAAGTGAAGCTGTTTACGATCGGCGACGTATTCGGTGGCTGGACCAAGGCGCAGAAGGCCCACTTTGCCGACGGCGGATCGTTCGACCAGATCTACCAGCCCGCCAGGAAGTGAGCATGCTGCCAGGCGCGTATCGGAGCCATCACGAGCATCCACGCGACCAATGTCGCGATTAGTTTCGCGGCAAGGTCGGAGCCGCCGTCGACGGGCCGCCCGTGCTCGAAGTGGTCAAGCGCGATATGTGCGAAATCGTGCATGAGGGGCCGGTGCTGCACGTGTTGCCCTCTATGCGCAGGGCAGTGCAATCGTACCGGGGGCGGCGTTCGACGATCATGTTCGCCTTGCCTGATATATCAAGATGTACCGCTAGTAGTTAAAACATTGTTATAACTATTGTGGCGATGTAGTAACAGCAGGCGTAACTTCGCGTCGGAGCGCTCGTTCATTTATCCAAAAAACTTCTAAAGACATGCAAAAAAAATCGTTCTGTTTATAACAATCAAGTGTAATTATTTCGCCTCGATAGCTGTATTTGTAATAAGAGAGGAAGTATGGCGGTTGCAACAACACCATCCGGAGGGCGAAATGTCCCATCGCGGGTGATTCCCGGTTTTAACCTGTCGCTCGGATTCACATTGTTTTACCTGGCGCTGATCGTGCTGATTCCGCTGTCGGCTGTATTTCTCAAGACGTTCACGATGAGCTGGGACGCGTTCTGGAATGCGGTGACCGGCGAGCGCGTCGTGGCCTCTTACAAGCTGACTTTCGGCGCATCGCTGATTGGTGCGACGCTGAACGCGGTGTTCGGCGGCATCGTCGCCTGGGTGCTGGTGCGTTACCGTTTCCCCGGCAAGAAAATCGTCGATGCGCTGGTCGATCTGCCGTTCGCACTGCCGACCGCAGTCGCCGGCATCGCGCTGACTGCACTGTACTCGTCGAACGGCTGGATCGGCCGCTATCTCGAACCGCTCGGTGTCAAGATCGCGTTCACGCCGCTCGGGGTGGTGGTCGCGCTGACCTTCATCGGTTTGCCCTTCGTCGTGCGCACCGTGCAACCGGTACTGGAAGAAGCCGAGCGCGAACTGGAGGAGGCCGCCGCCAGCCTCGGCGCCAATCGCCTGCAGACCTTCGTGAAAGTGATTTTCCCGACCATCCTGCCGGCGCTGCTGACCGGCTTCGCACTGGCATTCGCGCGTGCCACCGGCGAATACGGTTCGGTCATCTTCATCGCCGGCAATATGCCGATGGTGTCCGAAATCACGCCGCTGCTCATCATTACCAAGCTGGAGCAGTACGACTACACCGGCGCCACCGCGATCGCGGTGGTGATGTTGCTGGTGTCTTTCATACTGCTGCTGACGATCAATCTGTTGCAAGCCTGGGCCCGCAAGCGCGGCCAGGCGCAGAAGGTATAAACATGGCCGGAGCCGCTGCCTCGTCCCTCCCCGTAGCCGTGCCGCGCGGCGAATCCGCGTATGTGCCGGCCGCGACCGTCGAACCCTTCTGGGTGCGCGCGCTGCTGATCGGCAGTGCGCTGGTCTTCCTGACGCTGTTCCTGTTCGTGCCGCTGGTCGCGGTATTTACCGAGGCGCTGAAAAAAGGCTGGGATGCCTACCTTGCCGCCATCGTCGAGCCGGATGCGGTCTCCGCGATCAAGCTGACGCTGATCACGGCTGCGATCGCGGTGCCGCTCAACCTGGCGTTCGGCGTCGCTGCCGCGTGGGCTATCGCCAAGTTCGATTTCCGCGGCAAGAACATTCTGCTGACGCTGATCGACCTGCCATTCTCGGTATCACCGGTGATCTCCGGCCTGATCTACGTGCTGTTGTTCGGCGCGCAGGGCTGGTTCGGGCCGTGGCTGCGCGAGCACGACATCAAGATCCTGTTCGCGGTGCCGGGCATCGTGCTGGCGACCATCTTCGTGACGTTCCCGTTCGTCGCGCGCGAACTGATCCCGCTGATGCAGTCGCAGGGGACGGAAGAAGAAGAGGCCGCGCTGGTGCTCGGCGCGTCCGGCTGGCGCACCTTCTGGCACGTGACGCTGCCCAACATCAAGTGGGGCTTGCTGTACGGCGTGATCCTGTGCAACGCCCGTGCGATGGGTGAATTCGGTGCGGTGTCGGTGGTCTCCGGTCACATTCGCGGCGAAACCAACACGATGCCGCTGCAGGTCGAGATCCTGTACAACGAATACAACTTCGCGGCGGCGTTTGCCGTGGCCTCGCTGCTCGCATTGCTTGCGCTCGTGACGCTCGCGCTCAAGAGCTTCGTCGAATGGCGTGCTCACGATAGCAACCTACAACCGTTCAACGAAAGCCAGGAATAATCATGGGTATCGAAGTTAAAAATATCAACAAGCGTTTCGGCAATTTCGTCGCGCTCGATGATGTCTCGCTGAACTTCCCGCAGGGCGAGCTGACCGCCTTGCTCGGGCCGTCCGGTTGCGGCAAAACCACGCTGCTGCGCATCATCGCCGGCCTCGAACGGCCGGATGCGGGCCAGGTCTTCCTCGACGGCGAAGACGCGTCCTCGCATCATGTGCGCGAGCGCCAGGTCGGCTTCGTGTTCCAGCACTATGCGCTGTTCAAGCACATGAGCGTATTCGAGAACATCGCGTTCGGCCTGCGCGTGAAGCCGCGCAACGTGCGCCCGTCGGAATCGGAGATCAAGAAAAAAGTCATGCAGCTGCTCGAACTGGTGCAGCTCGACTGGCTGGCCGACCGCTATCCGCCGCAGCTGTCCGGCGGCCAGCGCCAGCGTATCGCGCTGGCGCGCGCGCTGGCGGTCGAACCGCGCGTTCTGCTGCTGGACGAACCCTTCGGGGCGCTCGATGCCAAGGTGCGCAAGGAACTGCGCCGCTGGCTGCGCCGCCTGCACGATGAACTGCATGTGACCAGCATCTTCGTCACGCACGACCAGGAAGAAGCGCTCGAGGTGGCGGACCGGATCGTGCTGATGAATAAGGGCAAGGTCGAGCAAGTCGGCGCGCCGAGCGAGGTGTACAACCATCCTGCGACGCCCTTCGTGTACGGCTTTCTCGGCAACGTCAACCTGTTCCGCGGCCGCGTGCATGAGGGCGTGCTCGATGCCGGCGGCGTCGCGCTGCTGGCGCCGGAACATGCGGACGCGCAGGATGCGAGGGGCATCGGCTTCGTGCGTCCGCATGAGCTTGAAATAAATCGTTATACCGCGGATGCGGAAGGCATCGTCGCCCGCCTGCGCCGGGCGCACGCGATCGGTCCGCTGGCGCAGCTGGAACTGGAGCGCGCGGACAATGCGCAACTGATCGAAGCGGTGATTTCGACCGAACGCTATCAGCAATTGAGCCTGCAGGAAGGCGAGACACTGGTGGTGCGGCCGAAGCGGCTGCGCGTGTTCGTCGACGAAGCCGTGTGAGCGGAGCCGAACATGAACTTTCAGCAATTGCGCTCGATCCGCGAAACCGCCCGCCGCGGCTACAACCTGACCGAAGTGGCCAACGTATTGTTCACTTCGCAGCCCGGCGTCAGCCGCCAGATCCGCGAACTGGAAGATGAGCTCGGCGTCGAGATCTTCGAGCGTAACGGCAAGCGCCTGACCGGCTTGACCGATCCCGGCAAGGATATTTTGCGGATCATCGACCGCCTGCTGCTGGAGGCGGAAAACCTGCGCCAGGCCGGCCATGAATATTCGGGCGAGAAGAGCGGCACGCTGACCATCGCCGCCACGCACACGCAAACGCGTTACGTGCTGCCGCACGCGGTGCAGTCGTTCCGTGCGGCGTTTCCGGCGGTGCGTATCGCATTGCAGCAAAGTTCGCCCGAACACATCGCCGAGTGGGTCATCTCCGGCAAGGCCGATGTCGGTATCGCGACCGAAGGCCTGAGCCAGTTCGAAGAGCTGGTGTCCTTCCCCTGCTACAGCTGGAACCATGTGATCGTGGTGCCGGAACAGCATCCGCTGACTGCGGTCGGCAAGGTGTCGTTGGAGCAGCTTGCCGCTTATCCGCTGATCACCTACGACGTCGGCTTCACCGGTCGCGGCCACATCGACGACGCTTTTCGCCAGGCCGGCATCGCCACCGATATCGTGCTGACCGCGATGGATTCGGATGTGATTCAGCAGTACGTATCGCTCGGGCTCGGTGTCGGCATCGTGGCATCGATGGCGGTCGAACATCACCGTGCCGCCGGCTTGCGTGCGCTCGAAGCGACGCACCTGTTTGCGTCGAACGTGACGCGGCTGGCGGTGCGGCGCGGCGCCTACCTGCGCTCGTATACGTACGATTTCATCAGGCAGTTCACGCCGACGCTTCAGCGCGAGGATATCGAGGCGGCGCTGAACGCGGCCGCCCAGTAGCGCGAGTCATCACCCGCACCGTCATTCCGCCGCACCCGGAACGACAACCGATGCATTACGGCAGCAGCGGCTTCTTCGCCGCCTGCTTGGCCCTGATGTCGCGCAGCGTCTTCTCCATTGCGGAAACCCGATACGCGGTCGCCGGGTGCATCGCGGTATATCCGGTCAGCATCGTCGCCGGATACTGGCTTGCCATACGCTGCCAGAATGGCACCACGCCATCCGTCCGGTAGCCCGCGCGCGCCAGCATGTACAGCGACAGCTTGTCGGCCATTGCATCCAGATCCTGCGGCATCGGCCGGATGCCGGCGAGCCCGACCATCGTGCTCATGTCGGGGCGGATGCGGGCCAGGTTGTCGATGATGCCGCCGATGGTGGCGCTCATGCGCAGACGCGCCGCGTGCGAGAGCGTGTTGTGTGCCATTTCCTTCGCCATCACATACGCCAGTTCGTCGTCGGTATGCACCGCATTCATCATGCCGCGCGTGATCAGGATGCGCTGGCCGTCCGCATAGGCGGCCACGCTGTCCGCATTGCCGAGTTCTATGCCGTATGCGCACGCATAGGTGAGCGGCACGTTCAAGGACATGTCGCTGCCGTTGCGCAGCAAGGTCAGCCTGGCGCTGCTGCGTCCCGTCATCAGCGGCGCCAACAGGTTCGCCGCCTGGCGCTCGGCATTTTCGCCCTCCGGCAGCATCTGATCTTCGACGGTGAGCAGGATGTCGCCCTGGCGTACGCCGGCACGCGCCGCGCCACTATCACTCAATACACCCATTACTTGCAGCCGGCCGTCGAGGCCGAGTGATTTTTGCGCGGCATTCAGATACTCGATCGAATACGAGTATTTGTTCTTCGCGGTGAATCCGATCAGGTTGCGCGCATGACCCTTGCACAGCTCCGGATTCTTCACCAGCAGCGGCGCCGCTACGCGGTACAACCGATCCTGCTGCGCGACCAGCGCCTTCAGTGCCTGCTCTTCGGCACTCGGTACGACCGGGGCGGCCGCGTGGGCCGGCTCGCTTGCCTGCGGCGGCACGGCCGTCGGCGGGGGAGTCACCGTAGTGGCGCAGGCGGCCAGCAGCAACGCGACCGGTAGCAACAGCAGTTTCTTTTGTGCACCAAACGAAGCAAGTCGGGTCGTCCCAGGCATCAGTCTCTCCATTCGATCAGTGTTTTCCAGTGCTGCCGAAACCGCCGGCGCCGCGTCCGCTGCCGTCAAATTCGTCGACCACGTTGAAGCCGACCTGCAATACCGGCACGATCACGAGCTGCGCCAGGCGTTCCATCGGGTTCAGCGTGAACTCCGTCTGTCCGCGATTCCAGGTCGAGACCATCAGCTGGCCTTGATAGTCGGAGTCGATCAGGCCCACCAGGTTCCCCAGCACGATGCCATGCTTGTGGCCCATGCCGCTGCGCGGCAGGATCATCGCCGCATAAGCGGGGTTCGCGATGTGGATCGCCAGGCCGGTCGGAACCAGGTGGGTCTCACCGGGCTTGATGGTCAGCGGCGCTTCGATGCAGGCGCGCAGGTCCAGCCCGGCGCTGCCTTGCGTGGCGTAAGCCGGGAGTTGTTCTTTCATGCGGGGATCGAGAATTTTGACGTCG
>UEXY01000226.1_pt1 | contig 13785 bp, 11 predicted proteins | sample 4301061 | NCBI WGS metagenome assembly UEXY01 (sample SAMEA4773184, study PRJEB27434) | metagenome | biome: 2259; feature: agricultural soil; material: soil | place: USA | collected 2014-09 | depth 0.25 m | reverse complement strand
GGAGTGGTAGTTCAGTCGGTTAGAATACCGGCCTGTCACGCCGGGGGTCGCGGGTTCGAGTCCCGTCCACTCCGCCAAAAACCGAAAAAGGCGAACGTTAGTTCGCCTTTTTTCATATGTGCTGACGTTTTTTGCAATCTGTCCGTGGGCTGAACAATGTTTGAATTTATCCGCACGCATCAGCGCCTGATGCAACTTGCGCTGCTGCTCTTCATTTTCCCTTCGTTCGCGTTTTTCGGCCTCGAGGGTTATAGCCGGTTTCAAGAAGGCGATCACGCGGTGGCCAAGGTGGCCGGCCACTCGATTACGCAACAGGAACTGGACGCAGCGCAACGTGAACAGCTGGATCGTTTCCGCCAGATGTTCGGCGACAAGTTCGATTCGAAAATGCTCGATACGCCCGAGGCTAAGCAGGATGTCCTCGACAGCCTGATCGCGCAGCGCGTAATGGCGGTAGAAGCGGCAAAGAGTCGCCTGTCGGTCAGCGACCAGGCATTGCAGCAAAATATTCTGGCGATTCCCGGCCTCACCGGTGCCGATGGCAGGTTCGATGTCGAGCGCTACAAGTCGCTGCTGGCAGCGCAAGGCATGAGTCCCGAGATGTACGAGGCGCGCCTGCGCCATGACCTGGTCTTGCAGCAAGTGAATGCGAGCGTGCAGTCCACGGCTTTTGCGCCGAAGACGGTGACGGATCGCCTGTCCGACCTGAACGATCAGGAACGCGAGGTGCAGGAACTCTTGTTCAAGGCCGCCGATTACGCATCGCAGGTTAAGCTTACCGACGAGATGCTGAAAACCTATTATGAAAAGAACGGCAAACAGTTCGAAGTTCCCGAGCAGGTGAAGGCCGAATACGTGGTGCTCGACAACGATGTCGTAGCGGCGCAGATTTCGGTCAGCGATGCGGACATCAAGTCCTTCTATGAGCAGAACGCGAACCACTACACGGAAGAAGAGCAGCGCCGCGCCAGCCACATCCTGATCAAGGCCGACAAGAATGCGCCAGCGGCGGAAAAGGCGGCGGCGAAGGATAAGGCTGAAAAACTGCTGGCGCAGGTGCGCAAGAGCCCGGCGGATTTCGCGAAGCTGGCCAAGGAGAACTCGCAGGACCCGGGGTCGGCGGAGCGCGGCGGCGACCTCGATTTCTTCGGCAAAGGCATGATGGTCAAGCCTTTCGAAGATACGGTGTTCAAGCTGAAGCAGGGCGAGATCAGCGACGTCGTCGAATCCGATTTCGGCTACCACATCATCAAGTTGACAGACGTCAGGCCGGCAGCCACCAAGAGCTTCGATGAGGTCAAGGACCGGATTGCCGCAGACATCAAGAAGCAGCTCGCGGCCAAAAAGTTCTCGGAAATGGCGGAGCAATTCACGAACATCGTGTATGAGCAGTCGGACAGCTTGAGGGCAGTTGCCGACAAGCTGAAGCTGAAGATCGAAACGGCAAGCGGACTGACGCGCACGCCGAATCCGGCGATCGCGCCGGCCGCGCCGTTCAATCAACCGAAGTTCCTGAATGTACTGTTCTCGGATGACGCCATCAAGAACAAGCGTAATACCGAGGCGGTCGAAGTGGCACCGAATACGCTGATCGCGGGACATGTGCTCGAATACAAGCCGGTTGCCAAGCGCCCGCTGGAAGAAGTACAGGCGGTGGTGCGCGAGCGCGTCACTCAGGAAGAGGCGGCCAGATTGGCGGAGAAGGCCGGTGAAGCGAAGCTGGCGGCCGTGAAATCAAGCGGCGACACCTCCGGTTTCTCGGGCTCGAAGACCGTGTCGCGCACGAAGCCGCAAAGCGTGAACGGCGCTGCGCTACCCGTAGTGATGAAGGCCGATACCAGTAAATTGCCTGCCTATGTCGGCGTAAATCTGGGCACGCAGGGATATGGCGTGTACCGGATCAACAAGGTTGCGCAACCGGCGACGCCGGATACGGCGCGTCGTCAGGCCGAACGGCAGCAAATCACGAATGCGCTGGCGCAACAGGAAACGCTGGCTTATCTGGAAGCGCTGAAGAAGAAGGCGAAAGTTGAGATTATGGCGCCGGTTGCAGCCAAAGCCGACAGCACCGCAGGCGAAAGCAAGTAATTCGGGCGCGCCCGTCGCGCGATGAAAAAAGCCGCTCCCAGTGAGCGGCTTTTTTTCGACTGGCCTTGCGTCTATCGGGCCAACAAGGGCTTCAGCTGAAACCAGATATTGTCCAGCATGATCGGCTGCGCTTCGGCTTGAGGGTGAATGCGATCCGTCTGGAGCAATTGCGGCCGGTCGGCGACGCCCTCGAGAAGAAACGGAACCAGCGGGACCCTGCTTTCCTTCGATAGCTTGTGGTACATGCCGAAAAATTTGTCGGTGTAATCACGCCCGTAATTTGGCGGGATCTGCATACCGACCAGTAGCGCGCGGGCCTTGGCTTTCTGCGCCATTGTGATCATGTCGCGCAAGTTGGCTTCGGCCGCCGCCAGCGGCAGGCCGCGCAAGCCGTCGTTGCCGCCCAGTTCAATGATGATGACCGTTGGGCGATGCTGCTCAAGCAGCGCCGGAAGCCTCGCCTTACCGCCGCTGGTGGTTTCTCCGCTGATGCTGGCGTTGATGATCGTCGCATCGATTTTTTCGCGTTGCAGGCGTTTCTCAAGCAAGTTAACCCAGCCGGCGCCGCGCGCGATGCCGTATTCCGCTGACAGGCTGTCGCCGAGCACGAGCACTGTTTTTGATGCAGAATGAGCGCACATTGCAAAGAAGACGAGCGCGAGCGCCGCCATCCCTCGCAATACTCGCGGCGCCTTCCCCAATTTTTCGAAGTTACCCTGCATGCCTGAGCCTTCCTCGTTATCAGCCGCAATTGAAGTGATCCAGTTGAGCAAGCGTGTTGCCGATGCGACCGGCGAACTCACCATCCTGCGGGACATCGATTTTACCGTGCGGCCGGGCGAGACGCTGGCGATCGTCGGCGCGTCGGGGTCCGGCAAATCGACGCTGCTCGGCCTGCTCGCCGGACTGGATACGCCTTCCGATGGCACGGTGAAACTGGATGGCGCCGATATCTTTGCATTGAACGAAGACGGTCGCGCGGCCTTGCGTCAAGCCAAGCTCGGTTTCGTGTTTCAGTCGTTTCAGTTGCTTGCGCATTTGACAGCGCTCGAGAACGTGATGTTGCCACTGGAGTTGAAGCGCGACGGTGCCGCGCGTGAGAAGGCGGAGGCGATGCTCGGTCGGGTCGGACTGTCGAGCCGCTTGCGGCATTACCCGAAGTACATGTCGGGCGGTGAGCAGCAGCGCGTCGCATTGGCGCGTGCGTTCGTCACCGAGCCGCCGCTGCTGTTTGCCGACGAGCCGACCGGAAGCCTGGATGCGGCGACTGGCGAAGCCGTCATCAAGCTGATGTTCGAGCTAAACGAGGAACGCGACTCCACGCTGGTGCTCGTAACGCACGATTCTTCGATCGCAGCGCGCTGCAAGCGCATCATCACGATTGCCGCCGGCCGCCTGACCTGAAGTCAATTTGAGTGTCCGGGATACGCGTGCGCCGATGCTCGATATAGGCGGTTCCCATGCCGCTGGCGCAGATGATCGCGATGCCGAGCGCGGTCAGCGCATTCGGCAATTGCTTGAATACCAGCCAGCCCATCGTCGTGGCGGAAATTATTTGCAGATAGAAAAACGGTGTCAGCAGCGACGCTTCGGCATGCTTGTAAGCGCTGTTGACGAAGAAGTGCCCGATGGTGCTGGTCACGCCGGTCGACGCAAGAATCAGCCATTCGCGCGTGGTCGGCATATGCGAAGACCAGAAGAACGGCACGATGAGCGTGCTGGCAAGCATGCCGACCACTCCGCCGTAGAATAGCGTGACCATCGGATGGTCCACCTGGTTGGCCTTGCGGGTGAGCACGGAAACCATTGCAAATACGATGGCCGATGCTGCGCCTAGCATGACGCCCGCCGGTACGATGCCGCCGCCGGGGCGCATCACGATCAGCATGCCGATGAAGCCGACGCCAACCGCGATCCAGCGCGATGGATACGTTCTTTCATTCAATAGCCAGGGCGAGACGGCGAGCACGATCAACGGCGCGCAGAAATTCATTGCGGTGCCTTCCGATAAGGGCACGATCTTGAGCACCGAGAAAAACACCAGCGTCGACAGGAGCAGCAGTGCCGCGCGGAATATCTGCAAGCCGGGGCGGCGAGCGTGCAGAATGCTTTTGCCGTTGCGCCGGTAGTAAAGTGGCGCCAGCGTAACCGCCATGAACGCGGTGTTGATGGTGTAGCGCATCCACGCGATCATCACCACGTGATAGCCGGCTTGCGTCAGCAGTTTGCCGGCGGTATCGAGTAACGACAGCGTCCACTGTCCGAGCACCAGGCAGGCAATGCCGAACCAGAGCTTAGTGCGTGCTGTGGCGCCGTGCATGCAGTGTGGTCAACTGGTTCAGGATGGTTCGTGCGCAGGGAATCAATTCGCCGGCGGTCAGGCCGATGGGGCCGACGCCTTGAGCGACCAGCGTATCGGCGGCTTTTCCGTGTATCCATGTCGCTGCGAGCGCCGCCTGCCACGCGGGGAATGACTGCGCCAGCAGCGCGCCGCAGATGCCGGCAAGGACGTCGCCGGTACCGGCGGTCGCCAGCGCCGGGTTGCCGGTAGGGTTGACCGCGACTTCGCCGTTCGGCGCCGCGATCACGCTTCCGGATCCCTTCAATACAACAACCGTATTGAACTGTTGCGCGAGACGGCGGGCGGCGGCGAGCCGGTCGGCTTGTATGTCGCGTGTCGAGAGCGCGAGCAGGCGTGACGCTTCCAGTGGATGCGGCGTCATCAATGCCGGCGCGCGACGCTGCTGCAGTATCTGCTGCAGCCCGGGTTCGGCCGCGATCAGATTGAGTGCGTCGGCATCCAGCGCCAGCGGAAGAGGGGCGTGCAGTATTTTGGCTAGCAGATCGTGCGCGCCGCGCGAGTTGCCGAGGCCGGGACCGGCGACCAGCGCGCCCGCCGCAAAATCCATCTCGCTGGCCGGACGGCACATCAGTTCCGGGTACGCACTGTCATAGGCGGGCGCTCCGTCGACGAAGGCGGCGAATACGCGCCCGGCGCCGCATTGAATGGCGGCGCGCGCAGCCAGTATCGGTGCGCCGGACATGCCGCGTGCGCCGCCGACGACGATGACGTCGCCGTAACTGCCCTTGTGCGAGGCATGCGGCCGCGGTTTCAGATACGTTGAAAACAAATCGGCCGCATTCAGGCGCGCGGTGGCAGGCTTGAAGCAGTCGCTATCGATATCGAGGTTTGTCACACGGACTTCGCCGGCGTGATCGCGTCCATCGCAGGTGTGCAGGCCGGGCTTGCCGGCGATGAAGGTCACGGTATGCGTGGCTTTGACCGCGATGCCATCATCGCCCACCACGCGACCGGTGTCGGCATCCAGACCGCTCGGAATGTCGAGTGCGAGTACCGGGCAGGGAAGGGCATTGACCGCCTCCACCACGTCACGCAGCGAGCCGGAAATCGGCCGCGCGAGGCCGATGCCGAACAGGCCGTCCACGACCAGATCCCAATCGCCCGGCGAACGTATCGCGTCGGCGTTCGGCGCCATGAGTTTTACCGCACTGTTGTGAGCGCGTTCCAATGCCAGTCGCGCATCCTCGGGCGGTGCCGAAGCCCCGGCGCACAGCATGACGGTCGCCTGCTGGCCGGCGTCGGCCAGCAGGCAGGCGGTGATTAGTGCATCACCACCATTGTTGCCGGGGCCGGCGAGCAGCAAGATTTTTGCCGGATGCGGCACATGGGCCAGCAACTCAAGCGCGACGCCGGCCGCAGCTTGCGCGGCCCGCTGCATGAGCGTGCCGGCGGGTAATCGAGCCATCGCGGCTTGTTCGATTTCGCGAATGTCGGCTACCGGGTAGAGCGCTATTGAGGAATCCATCGGACAGGAAGGCAGGCTGACAAAGAAAAGGCACTATCCGATTTTATGCGATGCCGCCATTTCACGCCGGTGCCGATGCTGTTTTGAAAGAAAACATGAAAGTTGTTTGCATCATTTAAAAGATATATTTAAAATATATTTTTAATCGACGCGACTTGCTATGTGGGTCCGTCGCCCCTGATCAAGGCTTGTTCGCTCAACAAGCGAGCCTGCCGTCGCTTCACTTTTCAATTCACCCAAGGAGGTTCACATGACGCACGATTGTTCCCGCCCACAGGTTGCTGAAGGCATTTATCCGTTCGATGCGCGCGGCGTTGCGCGGCGCTTTAGGCATGCGGCGATTTTCGGCGCACTCGAAGCGCTGGAGCCGGGCGAGACCATGCGCTTCTGCAACGATCATGATCCGTTGCCGCTGCTCGCACAGATCAATGGCGTGTTCGGTGCGCGCATCAGGATCGCGTATGTGCAGCGGGAGCCGGGAGAAATCGTGATCGATTTTCTCGTGGTGGAATAAGCGCTCTATGACGAGAGCATGGTGGCGACGTGATCGGCGATCGCCAGCGAGGCGGTAAGGCCGGGTGACTCGATGCCATAGAGGCCGAGATAATGTTCGCTGCCATGCGTCGATAGCAGGAAGTCGGCGGCCGGGGCCTCCGGTCCGCCGATCTTCGGGCGCACGCCGGCATAGGCGGGTTGCAGCGCGGCGTCCGGCAAGGCCGGCCAGTAGGCACGGATCTCGCGGTAGAAGCGAGCGGAACGTTGCGGATCGACGGCGTAATCGATATCGCCCTGCTGGTCATCCAGCCACTCCACGTCGGGACCGAAACGCGCCTGCCCGCCGAGATCGATAGTCAGGTGCACGCCCAGTCCTCCGGCTTCGGGCACCGGATACACCAGGCGCGAGAAGGGTGCCTTGCCGGCGAGGGAGTAATAGTTTCCCTTGGCGAAGCCGGCGGTCGGCGTGCGACTCTGGTCCAGCCCCGCAATGCGCGCAGCAAGGCGCGGCGCCCACAGGCCGGCGCAATTGATCAGCGTTGCGGTTTCGTACTCGGTATCATTGTCAGCATTCGCATGCACACGCAACACGACGCCGTTCGCGGTGAGCGTGCCGGCGGTGAGTTCACTGCCGAAGGCGAACAGCGCGCCGGCATTCTCCGCATCGGCCTGCAGTGCCAGCATGTATGCGTGAGTGTCGATGATGCCGGTATGCGGTGACGAGAGCGCTGCGACGCAAGACAATTGCGGTTCCAGCATCTGCGCTTCGCCCGCGCTGAGCGCGGCGACCTCCTTGCAGCCGTTTGCATGCGCCTGGGCGTGGATCGCAGCTAGCGTCGGCAGTTGCGCCTGCGAGGTGGCGACGATCAGCTTGCCGCAACGCCGATGCTCGATCGCACGCTGCTCGCAGTATGCATATAGCGCATCCCGGCCGGCGACGCACAGGCGCGCCTTCAGGCTGCCGGTCGGATAATACAGGCCGGCGTGGATCACTTCGCTGTTGCGCGAACTGGTTTCCATGCCGATGGCCGGATGCTTTTCGACGACGATCACTTCGCGCCCGGCCAATGCTAGCGCGCGTGCCACCGCGAGGCCGACCACTCCGGCACCGACGATGACGTAATCGATCTTATCCATAGCGCGCCATCGTCAGTCCGTCCATGTCGATGTCCGGCGTATAGCCGGACACGATGTCCGCAAGCACCTTGCCGGAACCGGCGGCCATCCCCCAGCCGGCCGAGCCGTGGCCGATGTTGACGTAGACGTTGCGCAGCGGCGTCGCGCCGAGCAGCGGCGGGCCGTCCGGCAGCATTGGGCGGGCGCCACACCAGAAAGTGGCGCCGGTATAGTTGGCTGCATCCGGAAACCAGTCGCTGCCGACCTTGATCAGTGTGCGCAGTGCGCGATCCTGCAAGCTCGCGTTGCGTGAGCCCAGCTCGGCAGTGCCGGCGATGCGGATGCGGCCGCCGATGCGCGTGATCGCGGTTTTATAAGCTTCGTCCACCAGTGCCGACTGCGGCGCCTGGTCGAAATTCCTGATCAATGCGGTCGCCGAGTAACCCTTGACCGGGTATAGCGGAACATGGATGCCGAGTGGCTTGAGCAGGCGGACGCTGTCGACGCCGGCGGCCACCACCACCGCATCGGCGGAGAACTGCCTATCGTCGATATGCAGCGCGACGCCGCGGGTTTCCGGTTCGATTGCGTGGACCGTGCTGGCGAAATGAAATTGCACGCCCATCGTACCGGCGATGTATTTCAGCCGCTTGGCGAACAGCGGGCAGTTGCCGGCTTCATCCTGAGGCAGATGTAGCGCGCCCGCCAGCCTGGTGTGCGCGGCCAACGCCGGCTCGACGGCATGTGCGCCTTCGGCGTCGAGCAACTGGTGTGGCACTCCGCTTTCAGCGAGCAGCGCGATCGCCGGCTCCGCCATCTTCAGATCCTTGTCGGTGCGAAACAGCTGCAGCATGCCTTGCGTCTGCTCGTAGTCGAGCTGATAGTGCTCGGACAAACGATGCAGGAGGTCGCGGCTGTAGAACGCAATGCGCTGCATGCGCGCCTTGTTGATCCGATAGCGGCTCAGTTCACATTCCGTCAGCCACCTGCGCGCCCAGCGCCAGAGCGCGCGATCCATCGTCGGTTTGAGCATAACCGGTGCTTCCGACCTGAACAGCGAAGAGAGAATCCTGCGCGGCATGCCCGGTGCAGCCCACGGCGCCGTATGGCCCGGTGCGACGATGCCGGCGTTGGCGAAGCTGGCTTCCTGCGCGACGTTCTGGTGACGTTCGATGACGACGACATCATGTCCGGCCTCGGCCAGAAAATACGCGGTACAGACGCCGACCACGCCGCCGCCGATGACTGCAACCTGTTTTTGTGTCAATTGATTTAACCTGTAATTGCTTTGAGTTGCTTCGGGGTCGGTTGCATAGACCACCGAATACATTGCTGGTTCGAGAGCATCATTTTATTCGTTGCGGCACGGGCCGGCATAGCCGGGAAGATCTTTCGCTTCGGGTTGGCAGGCGAACCGTTCCGCCGATTGCAGCGCCTCCAGCAGATTCATGCGGTCGAGCGGGCGCCATTCCATGCGCGCCCCGAAATAGCGCGCCCATTCAAACTCCATGAAGTAGGCGTCGGTCTTGCGGAAATAGCCGGCGTTCTGCGCATAGCTGGCGAGCGCGCGATAAGGGTCGTCTTTCAGATCGGCGACATGCTTCGGCAATGCCGACGGCGTGATGGGCTTGCCCTTCGGGTCGAACAGATAGACCCAGTGACGCTTCTGCATTTCTTGCCAAAAGGTGGCCGGATTGTCGAGCCGGCCGATCACTTGCGCGGTCACCCTGCGCGCACCGATGCGCGTCAGCACACTTGCCAAATGGTGGCTGTCGGTCAGATAGAAGCTTCCGTCCGGCGCCTGCACCACCGGTACCGGGCGCTTGCTGGTGTACTTGATGAAATCGGTCTCGCCCTGAAGGCGGGCGGCGCGCTCCTCGACATGGATCATGCCGACAGCCGATTGCGTCGGATGCAATGTCGACAGCGCGATGTCGCATCTGGCGTTGACCGGAACGCTGCGGTCGCAGACCGGTTTCGCCTGCGCCGCGCCGGCCAGAAGCAATATGACAACAAGCGCGACGCGGCGCTTGCAACCGGAAGTGGCTGGGTCGGACATGGTTTGAAGCCTGGACTGAGCGAGCAAAGGGGCATATATTAACCCGTGGCATGTCCTGCATCACTTACGTGCTCATACGTAGCGAGCATTCGGTAGTTGTACGCTTGCGCGAATGGGTGTCGCATCGAATACTGCGGTGCGATGCCGAAGATCCTGGAAAGCTTGGCATCATCGTCCGCCGTAGCGTCCACAAGACGCCGGCTCTGCAATCAAATCAAGGAGAGGCGAAATGAAAAACTTATTCAACGCATTGGTATTGGGTCTGTCGGCAATTCTTTTCAGCAGTGTGGCAGCGGCCGCCGACCGGGGGGCGGCCGACGAAGCGGTGGCGATGGTGAAGAAGGCGGTAGCCTATCTGAAGGACAACGGCAAGGAAAAAGCGTTCGCCGAATTCGGCAATCTCGACAACAAGCAGTTTCATGATCGTGACCTGTATATCTTCGTCTACGATATGAGCGGCAACAATGTCGCGCACGGCAACAACCCGAAGATGATCGGCAAGAACCTGGTCGACATGAAAGACCATGACGGCAAATACATCATCAGGGGTTTCATCGAGCTGGCTAACAGCAAGGGCAAGGGCTGGGTCGACTACAAATGGCCGAACCCGGTGACCAAGGCGGTCGAGCAGAAGTCGAGTTATATCGAGAAGGTTGACAACCTGATCTTGGGCGCCGGCGTCTACAAGTAAACGGAGCTGCCCACCGACGCGCGAACCCACAAGGTTCGCGCTTTTTTTATGCTGTCTGCAATGCGCTCTCGATCGCGCGGGCGACAGCGAGCACCTTGCGGTCGGCCATCGACGGGCCGGCGACCATCAGGCCGACCGGCAGTGTTCCCTCCGCGTGGCAAGGCAGCGAGATCGCGCAACCATCCAGCAGGTTGATGGTCGACGGATTGCGCAGCAGCAGGCTGTTGGCCTTGAAGAAGGCGTCTTCGGATGCTTCCAGTTCGGCGATCGGCGGCGCGACGATCGGCACCGTCGGCATGATCAGGGAATCGAACGGACCGAGCGCTTCCTCCATCCGCATGATCCATTCGCGCCGCCGGCGATGCAGGTCGATATAGTCGGCGGCGCTCATCGCCGCACCCATCCTGATGCGCTTGGCTACGCGGCTATCGTATTCCGCTTCGCGCGCGGCCAGCAGGCCGCGATGCCAGGCGAATGCTTCGGCGCCGGAAAACCGGTTCATGTCGGCGGCCTCCGCCAGCAGCGAAAACGGCGCGTCGACGATCTTGGCGCCGGCCGACGAAAGGCGCGACAACGCGGCCGAGAACGAAGCCGCGACATGCGGTTCGAGCGCATCGAGCATGAGCGTGCCCGGCACCGCGAGGCGCACGCCCGCCAGCGGCAGGTCGGGGATCGCCAACTGGTTGTCGGCGATGATGCTGTCGACCAGGATGCAGTCGTCGACCGAGCGCGTCATCGCGCAGATCGTATCGAGCGTGGTCGACAACGGAATGGTGCCGGCGGTCGGTACGCGGCGCGCGGTTGGCTTGAAGCCGACGATGCCGCACAGTGCCGCCGGGATGCGGATCGAGCCACCGGTGTCGGAGCCGATGCCAGCCACGCACAGGCCTTTGGCCACCGAAACGGCGGCGCCCGACGACGAGCCGCCAGGAATGCGCGCGACTTGTTGATCGGCCGGATTGACCGGCGTGCCGTAGTGCGGATTCAAGCCCACGCCCGAGAACGCGAACTCGGTCATGTTGGTCTTGCCGACGATCGCGGCGCCGGCAATCCGCAGTCGCTTGACGATAGGTGCATCCGATTTGGCGGGGGCCGTGCCCTTCAGCACGACTGAGCCGGCCAGCGTGGTTTCGCCGGCGATGTCGATCAGATCCTTGATCGATACCGGCAGCCCGGCCAGCGGCGATATTTCCACGCCGGCGGCGCGCATCGCATCTGCATGTTCGCCAGCGGCGCGCGCCGCATCGGGATACAGCGTGGTGAAGATCGACGCGGTTTTTTCGGCTTCTTCGATGCAGACGTCGACCAGTGAATAGCGCGAATAGCGCGTCAGCGCGGGGATCGATTTCGAGGTCAGGGGATTCATGCGGGGATGGCTTCGTTTTCGGGAATATCGGGCAAGGCAACAATAGCATAACGGCTACCCATGCATGAAGGGTAAAGTACAGCGTCGCGGTATAATCACGGCTTCCGATCCAACCCGCAATTTCGCCGCCGCCGGCCGCGCCATTGCCCCAATCTCCTTGTCGCCATGTTGATTCTGCCGGGCTCCAATGCTCTGTCCGCCTTTCGTACCCAACGTCTTTTGTCACAATTGCAAGCTGTCGAGCCCGCCATCGTCGGCGTGACCGGCCGTTTCCTGCATTTCGTCGATGCCGCGAGCGCGCCGGCCCAGGACCAGATCGGACGCCTGAATGCATTGCTGACCTACGGCGAGCCGTTTTCCGGTGCGGCGGACGGCGACGAATTCGTGGTGATCCCGCGCTTCGGCACGATTTCGCCATGGGCCAGCAAGGCGACCGATATCGCGCACAACTGCGGCATGGCGCACATCAAGCGCGTCGAGCGCGGCGTGTCGTATCACGTGCAGATGAAGACCGGCCTGCTCGGCGGCGCAAAGAAACTGTCGGAATCGGCGGCGCAGCAGGTTGCCGCGCTGCTGCACGACCGTATGATCGAAACCGTGCTGCGCAATGCCAACGATGCGGCCGGCCTGTTCCGCGAACTGGAGGCGAAGGCGCTGGAATTCATCGACGTGCTCGCCGGCGGCAAGGACGCGCTGGTGCGTGCCAACACTGATCTCGGCCTGGCGCTGTCGGACGATGAAATCGATTATCTGCTCAACGCGTTCACGCAGGCCAGGCGCAATCCGACCGACGTCGAACTGATGATGTTCGCGCAAGCCAACAGCGAGCATTGCCGGCACAAGATCTTCAACGCCGACTGGACCATTGACGGCGTGAAGCAGGACAAGTCGCTGTTTGCGATGATCAAGAACACCCATCAGCTGCAGCCGAAGGGCACGGTGGTCGCGTACAGCGACAACTCGTCGGTCATCGAAGGTGCGACCGTCTCGCGCTTTTATCCGCGCGGCGCGGCAAGCGGCAACGTGTACGAAGCGTCGGAAGAACTGACGCACATCCTGATGAAGGTCGAGACGCACAACCATCCGACCGCGATTTCCCCGTTCCCGGGCGCTTCCACCGGCGCCGGCGGCGAAATTCGCGATGAGGGCGCGACCGGCCGCGGCGCCAAGCCGAAAGCCGGCCTCACCGGCTTCACCGTGTCCAACCTGATGATCACTCATTCGGTGCAGTCGTGGGAAAACGCGCGCGATGCGGCCGAGCCCGTTGCGCAACGCGTGTCGCACGGCCAGTCCGGCATCTACGGCAAACCCGATCGCATCGCATCGCCGCTGCAGATCATGATCGACGGCCCGATCGGCGGCGCTGCGTTCAACAATGAATTCGGCCGGCCGAATCTCGGCGGCTATTTCCGCACCTACGAACAGAACGTCGGCGGCAAGGTCATGGGCTATCACAAGCCGATCATGATCGCCGGCGGCATGGGCAACATCTCCGCCAGGCATGCGAAGAAGCACGAACTGCCGGTCGGCAGCCTGCTGATCCAGCTCGGTGGTCCGGGCATGCGTATCGGCATGGGCGGCAGCGCCGCGTCGTCGATGGCGACCGGCACCAATACCGCCGATCTCGATTTCGATTCGGTACAGCGCGGCAATCCGGAAATGGAACGCCGTGCGCAGGAAGTGATCAACGCTTGCTGGGCGATGGCCGACGACAACCCGATCCTGTCGATTCACGACGTCGGTGCCGGCGGCTTGTCCAACGCATTCCCCGAAATCACCAACGACGCGAAGCGTGGCGCGATTTTCGATTTACGCAAGGTGCCGCTGGAAGAGAGCGGGATGGCGCCGAAGGAAATCTGGAGCAATGAATCGCAGGAGCGCTACGTGCTCGCGATCGCGCCGGACAGCCTGCCGTTGTTCCAGTATCTATGCGAGCGCGAACGCTGCCTGTTCGCGGTGGTCGGTACCGCGACCGAAGAACGCCAGCTGAAGGTGATCGATCCCGAGCATGACAACAAGCCGGTCGACATGCCGATGGACGTGTTGCTCGGCAAGCCACCGAAGATGCATCGCGATGTCAGTCATCTGACGAGCGACTATCCGGAAGTCGACTTGACCGGCATGGACCTGACCGAAGTCGCGC
>UEXY01000151.1_pt1 | contig 13795 bp, 10 predicted proteins | sample 4301061 | NCBI WGS metagenome assembly UEXY01 (sample SAMEA4773184, study PRJEB27434) | metagenome | biome: 2259; feature: agricultural soil; material: soil | place: USA | collected 2014-09 | depth 0.25 m | reverse complement strand
GCCGCCCCCGCGATCCGCACGCTGCGCAAGATCATTTCCGAACGCTTGATCGTCGTCGCCGATGCGCTCGGGCTGGGATTGTTCTCGATCGTCGGCGTGTCGGAAGCGTTGAATGCCGGCATGCCGATCTTCATCGCGTCGATGATGGGCGTGATCACCGGGATTTTCGGCGGCGTGCTGCGCGATATCGTGTGCAACGAAATCCCGATGGTGCTGCGCGACGGCCGGCCTTATGCGATCTGTTCTTTTGGCGGATGCTGGATGTACCTGCTGATGCAGAAAACCGGCGTCGATCCGGATTTTGCCTTGTGGTCGAGTGCGCTGGCGATTTCCGTGCTTCGCCTGGTGACGTGGCACAAAGGCGTGCGGCTGGAGTAAGTCCGGTCCAGCCGACGCATCGAAATGCTAAACCGCGTCGGGCCCGGTTTCGCCGGTACGGATGCGGATCACCTGTTCCACTTCGCGCACGAAAATCTTGCCGTCGCCGATCTTGCCGGTACGCGCCGCCTTGATGATCGCGTCGACCGCACGTTCGACGATCTTCTCGTCGATTACCGCTTCGATCTTCACCTTCGGCAGGAAGTCGACCACGTATTCGGCGCCGCGATACAGTTCTGTGTGGCCCTTCTGCCGGCCAAACCCCTTCACTTCGGTGACGGTCAGGCCGTTGACCCCGATTTCACCCAGCGCTTCGCGCACTTCGTCCAGCTTGAAAGGTTTGATGACTGCAGTAACCAGCTTCATAACAACTCCTTAAATTGAAGGTCATTCACGAAATCTTGAGGTGATCGGATAACGCCAGTCGCGGCCGAACGCGCGGTGCGTGACGCGGATGCCGATCGGCGCTTGGCGCCGCTTGTATTCGTTTATTTTAATCAACCGCGTGACGCGCTCCACATCCTCGCTACGATACCCGGCGGCGATAATCTCGGCAACGCCGCGGTTTTCTTCCATGTACATCTGCATGATCGCATCCAGTATCTCGTACGGCGGCAGCGAATCCTGGTCGGTCTGATCGGGACGCAGTTCGGCCGACGGCGCGCGCGTCAGGATGCGCGTCGGGATCACGTCGGACAGCGAATTGCGGTAATCGCAAAGGCGGTACACCAGCGTCTTGGCGATATCCTTGATCACCGCGAAGCCGCCCGCCATGTCGCCATACAGCGTGCAATAGCCGACCGCCATCTCGCTCTTGTTGCCGGTGGTGAGCACGATCGAGCCATACTTGTTCGACAACGCCATCAGGATGGTGCCGCGAATGCGCGCCTGGATGTTTTCCTCGGTGGCGTCTTCCTTCAGGCCTTTGAACTCTTCCGCCAGCGTGGCGCGGAACGCGGCGAAGCAATCGACGATCGGAATCTCGTCATAGCGCACGCCGATACGCTGCACCATGTCGCGCGAATCGACCCAGGAAATCTCGGCGGTGTACGGCGACGGCATCATCACCGCGCGCACCTTGTCGGCGCCCAGCGCATCCACCGCGACCGCCAGCGTCAGCGCAGAGTCGACGCCGCCCGACAAGCCGATGATCACGCTCGGGAAACCGTTCTTGCCGATGTAATCGCGCACGCCGAGCACCAGCGTCCGGTACACCTGCGCCTCGATCGGCAATTCGGCGGGAATCGTTCCCGGCTTTGGCTGGGCGCCGTCGAACTCGACGATCTGCAAATCTTCTTCACAATGCTTCAGCTGCGCGCAGACCACGCCCATGCCATCCATCACGAAGGAATTGCCATCGAAGATCAGCTCGTCCTGGCCGCCAACCAGGTTCGCATACACCAGCGGCAAGCCGAGCGACGATACGTTGTTGCGCATCACCTCGTAGCGCAGATGCTGCTTTTTCATATGGAACGGCGAGCCGTTCGGCACCAGCAACACTTGCGCGCCGGCCTGCTTCGCGCGCGACGGCGCATGCGTCGACCAGGTGTCCTCGCAAATGTTGATGCCGAAACGCACGCCCTTCACGTCGAACACCAATGGTTCATCCGCCGATGCGAAATAACGCTTCTCGTCGAACACCGTATCGTTGGGCAAGTCGTGCTTATGGTAGGTGCCGAGCACCTCGCCGTCGAGGATCACCGACGCCGCGTTAAAGCGTTTCCCGTCCTGCAGCACCGGGTGCCCGACCACAACACGCAGATTCCGCAGATCGGCCAGCTCGGTCGTCAGCACGTCGAACTGCTCCGCGGTTTTTGCGTAGAATGACTGGCGCAACAACAAATCTTCCGGCGGGTAGCCGGCCAGCGACAGCTCCGGCGTCAATACGATATCGGCGCCCTGCGCAGCGGCGCGGCGGGCGAAGTCCGCAATCTTTGCACGATTGCCGGCGAGATCGCCCACCGTGCTGTTGATTTGGGCAATGGCAACTTTGACTGTCATGATGGCGGCAAAGACTGAATCCGTACAATGCATTGATTATCCATAGTGAATTATCGCACGCGAATCGTCTCTTCTCTCTCGGACATCGGCCAGCCGGCATGGGATGCGCTGGTCGCAATGCAAGAAGACGCCAATCCGTTTTTGTCGTTTGTCTTTCTCAATGCGCTGCATGAAGCCGGCTGCGCCTGCGCGAAAACCGGCTGGCAGCCGCAGTACCTGACGCTCTGGCGCGGCGACCGGCTGGAAGCGGCGCTGCCGCTGTACGTCAAGTCCCATTCGTACGGCGAGTATGTGTTCGACTGGGCCTGGGCCGACGCCTACCGGCGCAACGGCCTCGACTATTATCCGAAGCTGCTGTCGGCGATTCCGTTTACGCCGGTATCCGGCAGCCGCCTGCTGGCCTGCAGCGCCGGCGCGCGGCAGGCGCTGATCGAAGCGTTGGTCGTGCTGCAACAGGACAACGAACTGTCTTCGACGCATGTTCTTTTCCCGCCCGAGCAGCAGGCGCAGGCGCTGCATGCGGCAGGTTTTCTGTTGCGCAGCGGCGTGCAGTTCCACTGGCTCAATCGCGGCTACCGCGACTTCGACGAGTTTCTGTCGACGCTCGACCGCAAGAAGCGCAAGAACATTCGCGCGGAAAGGCGCAAGGTGGCGGAGGCCGGCATTGCATTCCGTCATGTCGCCGGACGCGACGCCAGCGAAGCCGACTGGCGCTTCTTCAAGCGCTGTTATGACCGCACCTATGCGGCGCATTATTCGACGCCCTATCTGAATCTCGATTTCTTCCTGCGCATCGGTGCCGGCATGCCGCACAACATCCTGCTGATCGTCGCCGAACGCGAAGGCAAGCCGATCGCCTCCTCGCTCGTGATCCATGACGAGCGCACACTGTACGGTCGTTATTGGGGCGCAGTCGAGGAGGTGCCCTGCCTGCATTTCGAAACCGCGTACTATCAACCGCTGGAATTCTGCATTGCGCGCGGCATCGCCTGCTTCGAAGGCGGCGCGCAGGGTGAACACAAGATGGCGCGCGGCTTTTTACCGCAAAAAACCTGGTCCGCACACTGGCTCGCGCATCCTGCGTTCGCCGACGCGATCGAACGTTTTCTGCAGCAGGAGGCGGGCGGCATCGATGCCTACATCGACGAGCTGGAAGAGCGCAACCCGTTCAAGTAACCGAGAGTCGATTCCAGCGTTGCGAACGACCGTTTGCAAATGCATTTTCGACGCGGAATTTCTTGCCAAAAATGACACTTCGCGGCATGCTCTCGCCATCATGACGATGCCGCCCGCCGCCTCACTCACTCCACCCGTGCCCGCGATCAGCCGTATCGGGCGCTTCTACCTGACACGGGAACTCGGCCGCGGCACGCTGGGCTGTGTCTACCTCGGACACGATCCGGTAATCGCACGCGACGTCGCGATCAAGACCTTCAATCCGCGCCTGACGCCGGTGGAAAAGACCCGCTACGAGCAGCAATTCATCAACGAAGCGCGCGCTGCCGGCCGGCTGTCACATCCGCATATCGTGGCCGTGTACGATGCCTCCAGCGAAGGCGGCACCACTTACGTCGCGATGGAATATCTGCAGGGGCACGAACTCAACAAGGTGTTGGAAAGCGGCCATCGCTTCACGCCGGACGAAGTGGCGTCGATCGCATGGAAGATCGCCGATGCGCTCAATCACGCGCATCAGCGCGACGTTATTCACCGCGACATCAAGCCGGCCAACATTTTCATGGTGAAGGACGATCACCCGAAACTGATCGATTTTGGCATCGCACGCGCCCCCAATCGCATCGGTGACCGGCATGCCGCCTCCGGCGAGCCGTGCACGATGATGCGCGACAACCATTTGCTCGGCACGCCGAACTACATGTCGCCGGAACAGGCGGCCGGGAAACCGGTAGATGCACGCACCGATATCTATTCGCTCGGCGCGGTGATGTATGAAATGCTGGTCGGGCATACGCCGTTCCGGTCGGACAGCGCCGACAAGCTGCTGCAGGACATCGCTTACAAGGCGCCGCCGGCACCGCACCGGCTCGATGCGCGGGTGCCGCAGGCGCTGTCGCATATCGTGATGACGGCGATGAGCAAGCGACCGGAAAAGCGCTACCAGAACGCAGAAACCATGGCGCTCGAGATCAAGCGCTACCTGTTGAAGGAAAGGCGCGCGCGCAAACGCCTGCGGATCGCGCTGCCGATGGTCGAGCAGTCCGACCCCGGCACTGCCGCCCCCGGTTCGGGGCGTTTGTATTGGATAGGTCTCGCGTTGCTAGCCGCCGTGGCCGTTGTCGCGAGCATCCGCCTGCTGTACTGAAAACCCGCGCTCGCGACATCAGCGCGACTGCAATGCCGCCAGTACCTGCCCTTTCAGCGTCTTGATCAGCGCCGTCTCGTCCGCCGCCACGCCTTCCGGCGCGCCCTGCGCACGATCTGCATAAAACAGCCCAAGCTGTTTCTTTTGCATCACCAGCGGCAACACGATGAAGCTGCGCGCGTCCGGCAGCAGCGCACGATGCCAGGCTGGCAGCAGATCGCGAATCTTCGGCACGCTCGCATCCGAGATCATTAGGTCCGCCTCGTTATCCAGCGATAGGTGAAACAGGTCGCGCACGCTTGCGACCGGAAACACGAAACCGGCCTGGCGCTCGACATTGTTCTCGCCGATCGCGATCCGCGCCCTGAATTGGCTGCTGCTCGCGTCCTTCAGACAGACTGTCGCAAAGCGAAAGCCCATGCTGCCGTATAGCGTCTCCAGCACCAGCAATATCAGGTCGTTCACCTTGCAGCGGCCGGACGCCATCATCTGCGTCACGTCCTGCACGCCCGCCAGCAACAGGTCGCGCGCATTCATCGGTTTACCGCTGGCATGGCGTTCGGTGATCTGCAGCGGCTGCGCGTCTTCCGCGACATCGAGCAGGAGCTCCCTCGGCAGGCCCGTCTCGATCGCCTCGACCGGTTGTACGGCCGACGATCCGGATACGGCGGTGGCCGCCGCGTGGTCGGCAGCAGTTGCATGTTCGTCGGCGTGCAACGCCAGGTCGGTGTTGCCGGCGAGGACCCGGGTTTCCTGCGCGACGCTGGCGAACAGTTGCCTGAGCCTGGTCTGGTCGAGACCGAGCGCGGGCCCGAAGCGCGTCAGCACCGCCTTGGCGGCGGCATCCTGGCCGGGATCGTTCAGGTCGGGAATTAGCCTGGCGGCGGCGGAACTGAAGGCTGCGATCTGCTGTAGCCATTCCAGCCTGGCCCTGGCCGGCCTCAGCACTCCGCCCGGCGGCGTCGCCAGCGCGAGGACGATGGTTTCCGGAATATTCCATTCGCGCAGGACGGCGTCAGCCAGCAGGTCGAAACTGCAGCCCAGCACCTCCATCGATGCCTGCGTGGGCGTATGGGTACCGCTTTCAACCAGTTTCGTGATCTTGCTGTATAGATGATGATCATGCGCCGCCACTAGTACGCGCCCGATGTTCTTGAACAGTGCGACGATCGCCGCTTCTTCCGCATCCTTGTGGTGGCTGCGCCGCGCCATTTCGCGGCCGACAATACTCGCGCATAGCGCATGCCCGAGTTCGTTGCGCACGCTCTTCGCATGCTTGCTCGACATGCCGTCGACCAGCAGCATTGCCAGCGCACTGGTCTTGATGGTATCGAATCCGAGCAAAAAGATCGCCTTCGACACGGTAGTCACCGGCCTGCCCGACGCCGTACGATAGCTGACAGTATTGGCGATGCGAAGGATCTTTTGCGTCAATGCCACGTCGGACAGGATGAAATGAGCGAGATTGCGTACCGCTTCATCGTCGGACGATGTCATCTGCACAACCCGGGATACTGAACTACCGAGCACCGGCAAATCCGCGTCTAGACTGATTTTCTGTAGCAGGCGGTCGCGCGCGCTGATGGCAGAATCCCCGCCGTCCGCTTCGATGCCGTTATCGGATTTGGCAGACGCTATATGTTGAAAGGCCACTTCTAAACGCTCCGGGGTCGCGCACACTGGGAAAACCTATGATGACCCATTCAACCGGAATTGTCGACGTAACCTGCTCCATTCCGTCCGGCCCATCTGTATCCTTATCGGCCGCGATCGCCAATTATTGAGGCCGCAACGCGACAACGCGCATCTCAGGCAAACAATGGAATTCGTATCCAGCTCTCAAATAGAAAAGGCGCACCCGGGAGTGCGCCTTTGTCGGTATCCATGCCGGCGGACTATTTGCTGTGCGCCTCGTTGTAGGCGGCAACGCCGGACATGATTTCCTTCTTCGCCTCTTCCGGGCCATACCAGCCATCGATCTTGACCCATTTGCCTTTTTCAAGATCCTTGTAATGCTCGAAGAAATGCTGGATCTGCTGCAGGCGCAGCTCATTCATGTCGTCCGGTTTTTGCCAGTGAGTGTAGATCGGCAGGACCTTGTCGACCGGCACCGCCAGCAGCTTCGCATCGCCGCCGGCTTCATCCTTCATCTTCAGTACGCCGATCGGACGGCAACGCACCACGACGCCGGGAATCAGCGGAAACGGCGTCACCACCAGCACATCGACCGGGTCGCCGTCGTCGGAAACAGTCTGAGGAATGTAGCCGTAGTTGCACGGATAGTGCATCGCTGTGCCCATGAAACGGTCGACGAAAATCGCGCCGGTTTCCTTGTCGACTTCGTACTTGATCGGATCGGCGTTCATCGGGATTTCAATGATGACGTTGAAATCTTCCGGCAGATTGCGCCCGGCAGGAACATTACTCAGACTCATGATGCTCTCTCAAAGGAAAAGAAATTCTATGACCCCAGATTATAACGGCTTTCAGTCGTCGTTTGTGCGTCGCAGCAGACGAACGGACGTGCCAATTTCCGGGTTTAGCGAGAGAAGAAGGTCCGGTAAAAACTTACAGCATGGTCGCCAGCGCACATTGCCGGTAATGTGCCGCCGCCTGTTCCGGCTGGTTCAATGCTTCATGCAATTGCGCCAGCTTCAGATGCGCTTCGCGCATCGTTTCGGTTTCCGTGGTGTCCGACAATGCATGCTCGAGATGGCGCTGCGCCTTGCCCCACAGCTTCTGCCGCAGACACAGCGCGCCCAGCGTCAGCGCCAGTTCGGCGTCGGCCGGCCGCGACTGCGCCCATTCTTCGCAACGTTCGATCTGCGCCAGCAGCGCGGCGGAGCCTTCGGCTGCCGCCGAGTCGCCGTACGCGCGCACCAGCCGATTGTCCCATTCGACCGCCAGCGCTTTTTCCACCACGCTACGCGCTTCGTCATGCAAGCCGTTGGCATTGAACGCCCTGACTGCGCGGATCGCCACCGACGGCTGTACCCGGTCTTCCGTCGGAACGGACGACCACACGCGGCGGATCGACTCCGAATCGTGTACCTGGCTCGACAGCAGATCTTCATAGGCGAGTTCGCGCAGCCGGCGCGACAGGGCCGGATGCAGCGCATTGCGCTTGTCCAGCAGGCGCACCAGACGCAGTACTTCGGGCCAGTCCTTCGCGCGCTGATTGGCTTTCAGCGCCAGGCGCAGCGCATGGATATGGCGCGTACCGCTGGAATTGAGCTCCCTGACCGCTTCCAGCGCGTTCTCCGGCTCATGGCCGTCGGTCGACAGCTCGATCGCCGTCATCAGTCGCGCGGTCTTCAGCGCCTGATCGTCCTGCGTCTTCGCCAGCCACGCATCGCGGCGCTCCGACTGGCTCATCCGATGCGCGGCGCGTGCGGCGATCAGCGCCGACAAGCCGGCGTTGTCGGGCGACTCGGCAGCGCGCGTCGCGGCTTTCTCGGCGTGGCCGAAACGCCCTTCGAACAAGGCCTTGAGCGCATCGCGCAGCGCGCGGTTGCCTTCACGCTCACGCTTTTCGCGGCGGTACGCGGCGACGCGCTGCGGCATCTGCTGCGCGCTACGGATCGCAGCCAGCAGCGCATACAGCATCGCGAATAGCAGCACCGTCAGCAACAGGAATAGGTTGAGCGACAGATCGAAGCGATACGGCGGGTAGAAAAAAACCACGTTACCCGGATTGAAACGGGCGCCGACTGCAAGTCCGATGGCGACCGCAAACAGGATGACGAGCGAGAGGAAGGTGCGCATTACGGCTTCGCTTTGTAATTGCGCACCGCATTCAGGCTCTCGGCCAGCGTCGGCATCTCGATCGACAGATCGCTGGCCTGCACTTGCCGCAGCAAGGCCTGGGTAGTCTGCGTCTGCCTGGCGCGGGTATCGAAGTATTTGGCGATCGCGTCCTGCGCAGCGATCAAGTCGCTGCGGAACGCGGACTCGTTGCGCGTCAGCAGCGCCAGCCGCGCATTCAGCAGGCGCAGCTTGAGATTTTCGCGCACATAGTACGCCTGCGTCGGCGACAGCAGCAGCGCCTCCGGCGCATCGACATCACGCACACGGACCAGTTGCCTGACTTCGGACCACATTTCACCGGCCCAGCTGTTCCATTTGTCTTCGAGATCGGCGATCCAGTCCGCGCCGCCGTTGCCGGCGGCCTTGCCGGCCGCAGCGTTGGGGCCGGCGCTCTTCGCCGCACGGCGCGACACCTTCGGCTGGGTCGCGGGCAGCGCCGGCTTTTCATCGGACAACAGCGGCATGTGGTCGATCTGGCTGATCACGCTGTCAAGGCGCAACGCGATGCCGGTCAGGTCGACCGTGGGCAAGGCCTTCAATCGCTCCAGGTCCTTCGCGATCGCACGGCGGATGACGATGAATTGCGGCTTGTCCGAACGCGACAGCCGGTTATCGGCATTCTGCAAGGCGATCACTGCGCCTTGCACGTTGCCGGCGAGTTGCAATTGCTGGCTGGCGGTCGATAGCACCTGCTCTGTTTCCGCCAGCGCCCAGTCGTCGCGATTCCTCGACAGCTCCTGGTACAGCTGTTCGAGCGCCAGTTGCTGGCTTTGCGCCTCCACCTGCTTGCTCTCGAGGACGTTGACCTTGGCTTGCAGTTCCTTCGTCACGTCCTGCATCGACTTCGTCATCACCTTGACTTCGGTGGTGGTCGATTCGCTGCTCTTCAGGCGCTGCGCCACGTCCTCGCGCAGGCCACTGATTTCGCGCTGCGAAATCCACCATTGCGCGAGCAGCAGCAGTGCGAACAAACCGACTGCGGCATACAGCAATGGCCAGCGGATTGCATTGCCATTCTGCAAAGGCGCGCGCGTGACGGCGGCCTGCGCCTGCTGTGGCGAAGGATTCGGCGGCGCGGATTGGCCGGAGTCGGGAGAAGATGGCAATTCGTTCATGCTCGAAATTGTAACGCGGCTAGTAGCTGCTCGTCGCCTGATCCGGTCTGCATAACGTTGATAAAACCGAGCGCATGCGCGGTTTCCGCGATGCGTACGTGCGGCACGATGATATTCTGTCGTTGCATTTTCACCACGCCACCCTCTCCGGCAGCATCGCGCACCATCTGCAACAGAATGCGTAACGCTTCCGAGCTGGTCAGGATCCAGTCGCAGGGGTGATCGAGCAGGCTCAACAACTGCTCGCGCGCGGCCTGGTCGAGTACCGGCGCTGCGCGACGGTAAGCGGCGACCTGTGTCACATCGATGCCTTTTTCGCGCAACGCATCGGCCAGCAGCTCGCGCCCGGTTTCTCCACGCACGATCAGCACGCGCTTGCCGCGCAACGCATCGAGATCGAGCGCCTCCAGCAGGGTCTGCGAATCGGTTCGCTGCGGATCGGCTGGACTGACGATCGTCGCATTGGCCGGCGTCAGGCCATGCTGCGCGAGCGCGGCCCTGCTGCCCTCGCCCATTACGCCTATCATCACTTGCGCCGGCCAATGATCGACCACCGCTAATGCGGCATCGATCGCATTCGGACTCACGAACGCCACCAGCGCGTAGTCGTCTATGTCCTGTAGCACCGCGCGCAGTTGGGTCTGGTCGGGTAACGGATGAATTTCCAGCAACGGAAACAAGATCGCCTCGTGCCCGGCCGCCTGCGCGCGCTGCACAAGCGCTTGCGCTTGGGCCAGAGGCCGGGTGATGACTACAGGATGGCGGTAATGGTCTGTCATCGTGCAATAGCAAGCGGAGCCCTGCGCGCGTACAAGACGCGAAAGCGCGATCAAGCCGCGTCCATCGTCCTGCAAGCTGCGAGGATGTCTTCCGCCCCTTGCGTCCGCAAGACCTGTGCGATCTTCCGGCCGAGCGCTTCCGGCTCGGCCGCAGAGCCATCGGCGTCGGCTGCCGCGACGCGCTTGCCGTCCGGCGTGGCGACCATCGCGCGCAGGCGCATCGCGCCGGCATCGACGGTCGCGTATGCCGCCAGCGGAATCTGGCAGCTGCCGCCGAATATGCGCGACACCATGCGTTCCGCGCTGGCCGCTTGCGCGGTCGGCTCGTGGTTGAGCGGGGCCAGCAACTGCAGCAGATCATCGCGGCCGTCGAGGATTTCGATTGCCATCGCACCTTGCCCCGGCGCCGGCAAACTCTGCTCCGGTTCGATCAACGCGCGAATGCGCTGCGGCAGCCCTAGCCGCTTCAGGCCGGCGGCGGCGAGAATGATGGCCGCATAGTCGCCACGATCGAGTTTGCCAAGCCGGGTATCGAGATTGCCGCGCAGCGGACGAATCACCAGCTTCGGATAACGCGCGGCAATCAGCGCCTGCCGCCGCAGGCTGCTGGTGCCGATCACGGCACCATCGGGCAGTTGATCCAGCGACGCATAGTCGTTCGATACGAACGCATCGCGCGGATCTTCGCGCTCCAGCACCGCCGCCAGCGCGAATCCTTGCGGCAGTTCCATTGGCACATCCTTCAGCGAATGCACTGCGAGATCGGCATGCCGCTCGGCCATCGCCACTTCGAGTTCCTTGACGAACAAACCCTTGCCGCCCACCTTGGACAGCGCGCGATCGAGAATCTGGTCTCCTTGCGTGGTCATTCCGAGAATTTCGATGCTGCACTGCGGATATAATGCCGACAGCCTGGCGCGCACATGTTCTGCCTGCCACATCGCCAGACGGCTTTCACGCGAGGCGATCACTAGTTTGGAGGGAGGGGATACTTTCACGACGGGCTCTTTCGATTTCCATTGATGCCGATCGCAGCGATCGTGCATGACGCAAATTTTATCACGCGTATGCTTGCAAACCGCGGCCGCAAGCCGCATTCGTCCCTCTAAATAACCATTCACCATGGCAAAACAACCGAACACGCCGTCGAGTGCAAGCAAGTCGACGGCCGATAAAGACGCTCCGTTGAAAGAAGATATCCGCCTGCTTGGCCGCCTGCTCGGCAATGTGCTGCGCGAGCAGGAAGGCGACGCCGTATTCCAGGTGGTCGAGACGATCCGCCAGACTGCCGTGCGCTTCCGCCGCGAGTCCGATGCTCAATCGGGTGCCGAACTCAACAAGCTGCTGAAGAAACTCACGCGCGACCAGACCGTGTCGGTGGTCCGCGCGTTTTCCTATTTCTCGCATCTGGCGAACATTGCGGAAGACCAGCATCACAATCGCCGCCGCCGCGCGCACCTGCTGGCCGGATCGACTCCGCAGCAAGGCAGTATCGCCTATGCGTTGTCCAAGCTGGACGATGCCGGCGTGTCCGGCTCTTCGGTACGCAGTTTTTTCAAGGACGCGCTGATCTCGCCGGTACTGACCGCGCACCCGACCGAAGTGCAACGCAAAAGCATCCTCGACACCGAACGCGAAATCGCGCGCCTGCTGGCCGAGCGCGACCGGCCACTGACGCCGAAGGAGACGGCGCACAACATGCAGTTGCTGCATGCCTGCGTCGCCACACTATGGCAGACGCGCATGCTGCGCTTTTCGAAACTCACCGTCGCCGACGAAATCGAAAACGCGCTGTCGTACTACCGCATCACCTTCCTGCGCGAATTGCCGGGCCTGTACGACGACATCGAAAACGAAATCGCCGCGCAATTCCCGCAACGCCATGCGGCGGGCGACAAGGAGCTGCCGCCCTTCGTGCAGATGGGCAGCTGGATCGGTGGCGACCGCGACGGCAATCCCAACGTCAACGCCGGCACCATGCAGCATGCGCTGGTGCGGCAGTCGACTGCGATCTTCGACTTCTACATGGAAGAAGTGCACGCGCTGGGTGCTGAACTGTCAATTTCCACGTTGCTGATCGGCGTCAGCGCGGAACTGCAGACGCTGGCGGACGCATCGTCCGACCAGTCGGAGCATCGCGTCGACGAACCTTACCGGCGCGCGCTGATCGGCCTGTACGCGCGCCTCGCGGCGACTGCGCGCACGCTCGGCGCCGCGCATGTGCTGCGGCAAGAGATCGGCTCGGCGGCGCCGTATGCGACGGCGGCCGAGTTCAGCAGCGATTTGCAGGTGCTGGTCGATTCGCTGCGGTCGCATCATGGCGCGGCCCTGATCAAACCGCGGCTGGCGACGCTCAAGCGGGCATCGGAAATTTTCGGCTTCCATCTGGCGACGCTCGACATGCGGCAGAGTTCCGACGTGCATGAGCGCGTGCTCGCGGAGCTGTTTTCGCGCGCGAAGGTGGCACAGGACTACGCCGGTCTAAATGAAGACGCGAAAGTGGCGCTGCTGCTCGATGAACTGGGCAAGCCGCGCCTGCTGTATTCGCCGTACCTATCCTATTCCGACGAAACCGATTCCGAGCTGACGATCCTGCGTGCGGCGCGCGATATCCGTCAGCGCTACGGCGAACGCGCGATCCGCAATTACATCATCTCTCATACCGAGACCGTGTCCGACCTGCTGGAGGTGCTGCTGCTGCAGAAAGAAACCGGCTTGCTGCACGTTGAGTGGGACGAAACTTCCGGCCAGGCGTTGAATGCGCAGATCGAGTTGATGGTTATTCCGCTGTTCGAGACCATTCCCGACCTGCGCTGCGCAGCGGACATCATGCAGCACTTCATGGCGCTGCCGCAGGTGCGGCAACTGATCTCCCGCCAAGGCGATCTGCAGGAAGTGATGCTCGGCTATTCTGACTCCAACAAGGACGGCGGTTTCCTGACCTCCAACTGGGAACTGTACAAGGCGGAAACGCGGCTGGTCGAGCTGTTCGACAGCGCCGGCGTCAAGTTGCGCCTGTTCCACGGCCGCGGCGGCACCGTCGGTCGCGGCGGCGGCCCGAGCTACGAGGCGATCCTGGCGCAGCCGTCCGGCACCGTGAACGGCCAGATCCGTCTGACCGAACAGGGCGAAATCATTGCATCGAAATTTTCCAATCCGGAAATCGGCCGCCGCAATCTCGAACTGCTAATCGCCGCCACGCTGGAAGCCAGCCTGGCTCCGCATGCGGCCGAAGGCAAACGCGCAAAAAAACTGGCCGGCTTCGAAAGCGTAATGGAGGAATTGTCCGAGCGCGCGTACCGCGCCTATCGCGACCTGGTGTACGAAACACCGGGCTTCACCGACTACTTCTTCTCGGCCACGCCGATCGCGGAAATCGCGCAGCTGAATAT
>UEXY01000002.1_pt1 | contig 13943 bp, 13 predicted proteins | sample 4301061 | NCBI WGS metagenome assembly UEXY01 (sample SAMEA4773184, study PRJEB27434) | metagenome | biome: 2259; feature: agricultural soil; material: soil | place: USA | collected 2014-09 | depth 0.25 m | reverse complement strand
ACGCGGGGTGGAGCAGTCTGGCAGCTCGTCGGGCTCATAACCCGAAGGTCACAGGTTCAAATCCTGTCCCCGCAACCAGTTCCTTCTACTGGTAACTCAGCTCCCTCGCCTTGCCCCAGAACACACGGTACGAAAATATCGTGTAACCGACGATCGTCGGCAGCACGACGATCACGCCGAACAGGATGACCTTCAGCGACTCCGGCGCGCTGGCTGCCTGCCAGATCGTGATGCGATCGACCACCAGGTACGGGAACAGGCTGTACGCGAGGCCGTTGAATGCCAGCAGAAAAATCCCCACCGTGGCGCCGAACGGCACCCAGCAAAAGCTGTGGCTGCCGGCCGCCAGCGATCCCGGCAAGCGTCGCAGCACGAACTCGGTGAGCGCAAACAGCGCTGCGGTCATCAGCGGAATCGGCGCCAGCAGCAACAGGTTCGGAAACGAAAACCACTTGTCGAAAATCTGCTGGCTGACCAGCGGCGTCGCGATCGATACCGCGGCGACCCCGAGCGCGCACAGTAGCAGGCTGCCGCGCGCCCAGGAGATCGCCTGGCGCTGCAGCCGGCCTTCGGCCTTCATGATCAGCCAGCTTGCGCCGAGCAGCGCATAGGCGGCGAGCAGCGACAGCCCGGTGAACACCGCGAACGCGAGCTGCGCGGCGCCGTAGCGGAAGCCGACGATGTACAAGCCGATCATCAAGCCCTGCGCGAAAGTCGCCAGCACCGAGCCGGCATAGAACGCGATGTCCCACGCCTGCTTGTGCTCGTCATGCGCCTTGACGCGGAAATCGAAGGCGACGCCGCGCAGGATCAGCCCGGCCAGCATCAGCGCCACCGGCAGGTACAGCTCCCCGAGAATCACGCCGTGCGCCATCGGAAACGCCACTAGCAGGATGCCGACGCCGAGTACCAGCCAGGTTTCATTGGCATCCCAGAACGGACCGATCGACGCGATCATCGTGTCTTTCTCGCTGTCGGTCGCGCGCCGCAGCAGGATGCCGACGCCGAGGTCGAAGCCATCGAGGATCACATAGGCGAGCATCGCCACGCCCATCAGGCAGAAAAAAACCAGCGGCAGCCAGGCGCCGGGTTGGGACAGCTCAGGCATGGTCGGTACTCCCTTGGAAACGGATAAGGTGCATTGTCGGAACCGGCGCAGCGGCATGCCGGCCGTCGCCCGCCTTGCGCGCCAGGTGGAACAGCACGGAGACATAGGCGACGATCAGCACAGCGTACAGCGCGAGGTACATCGCCAGCGTGCTCGCGATCAGCGGCGCCGGCACGTCCGACGTTGCCTGCGCAGTAGTCAGCACGCCGTATACCAGGTAGGGCTGGCGGCCGATCTCGGTCACGTACCAGCCGGCCACCGTCGCGATCCAGCCGGAAAAACTCATTGCCACCAGCCCGCGCGCCAGCCACGGCGCAAGGTCGCCGCGCCGCTTCAGCTGCCAGGCAGCCAGCCACGCAACCGCCAGCATCAGCACGCCGATGCCTACCATCACGCGAAACGCCCAGAACAGCGGTGCCACCGGCGGATGCCTGTCGCCGAACGCATCGATGCCGAGCAGTTCACCTTGCGCATCGTGCTTCAGGATCAGGCTGGCCAGCTTCGGCACGCCGATCTCGAAGCGGTTGGCGCGTTGCTCCGCGTCGGGAAGCGCGAACAGCAGCAACGGCGCGCCGCGTTCGGTTCGCCAGATCCCTTCGACCGCCGCGATTTTCGCCGGTTGGTGCTGCAAGGTGTTCAGGCCGTGCATGTCGCCGACCACGATCTGCAGCGGGATCAGCAATGCGGCCAGCATCACGCCGGTCGTCAGCGCCGCCATCACCGCCGGCGCACGGTCGCCGCGCAGCCGCCGGTATGCGGAAATGCCGGCCACCAGGAAGGCCACCGTCAGGCCGGACGCGATCAGCATGTGCGTCAGCCGGTACGGCATTGACGGATTGAATACGATTGCCAGCCAGTCTGTCGCGTGCGCCTTGCCGTCTATCATTTCAAAGCCGGCCGGCGTGTGCATCCAGGAATTGAGCGCGATGATCCAGAATGCCGACAGCGTGGTGCCGCCCGCCACCAGAAAGGTGGCCAGCGTATGCACGCGGTTCGACACGCGCTGCGCGCCGAACAGCATGATGCCGAGGAAGGTCGCTTCCAGGAAGAACGCGGTCAGCACTTCATACGCGAGCAGCGGGCCGGCGATATTGCCGACCGTCTCCATGAAGCCCGGCCAGTTGGTGCCGAACTGGAAGCTCATCGTGATGCCCGACACCACGCCGAGCGCGAACGTCAGCGCAAAGATCTTTACCCAGAATTGATAGGCTTCTGCCCATTTGGCGTCGCCACTGCGGTTGTGGCGCAGCTTGAAAAACAGCAGCACCCAGCCGAGCGCGATCGAGATGGTCGGAAACAGGATGTGGAAGGTGATGTTGCTTGCAAACTGAATCCGCGCAAGCATGAAGGGATCGCTCATGTCGTGCTCCGTATGAAGAATCGGTTCAGCCGTCGTGCGGCTCGTCCCTGGCCGCCTTGCCGGAACGGCCGACCAGCGCCAGCTTGTTTTTCATTTCGAGGAATTTCTGCGCCTTCGCGCCCAGCTTCATCAACTGCACCAGCGTGCGCGTGTCGAGCCGCTGGATGTCGCCGAACCAGTGCGTGACCAGTTCGATCAGATCGTGCATTTCCTTCAGCCGCTTCTGCGCATGCCGCTCTTTGTCGCTGGCCGGCGCCTGGATCAGCGCGTTGCGCAGCATCGACAGCGTCGGATCGACTTCGCGCTTGCGCCGCTCCTCGGCCAGCGTGCGGAAGATTGCCCACACATCGTCCGGCGTCGAAAAATATTCGCGGCGATCATCCGGCAGATGCTGCAGGCGCACCAGGTGCCAGGATTCGAGCTCCTTCAGCCCCATGCTCACGTTCGAGCGTGAAAAGCCGAGCGCCTCGGCGATTTCGTCGGCGTTCAATGGTTGTTCGGACACATACAGTAGCGCGTAGATCTGCCCGACAGTGCGATTGATGCCCCAGCGGCTGCCCATTTCACCGAAGTGCAGCACGAAGGTTTGTACCAAAGGTGCAAGATTCATATTGAATATTTTGAATTTTCAGGAATTACTGAAAATTCTAACAGAATCTCATTGGCGGGATTTCTTTTTCGTCCGGGCGCGTGGTGATTCCGTCTCGATTCCCGCAGGCGCGGCGGCGGATAGTTCTACAATGTGCGCGGGCGCGTCGCTCGGCGGCGCGCGCATCCTTCCATCCCGAACGGCAATTCACGGCGAGACCCGCGCATGCAAGATGACCAGCAAGCAATGGACGATGATGCGGGCGAGCGCCCGTGGATCGTACTGAAAACCACGTATGACGTCGAAGCCTGGATCGACCAATACAATCGCGCGCTGCGGCGGCATATGGAAAACGCCAAGCGCAATGCCAGCGGCTACGGCATCTGTTTCGGCTTGGCCGAAGGTGGCGAGATCTTCCTGCACACCACGCCCGACGGCGATGTGCTGCTCGACGTCACGCCGGAAGCGGAATGGGTGGCGCCGCTGATTACGGCCGCCACGCGGATCGAAGCGCCGCCGTCGCAAATCTGGGCCTTGCCCGGCCACACGCTGACTCAACTTGTGCTCGGGCTGAGCACGCTGATCGCGACCACCCGGCTGGTCAGCAATCATGATTTCAAGCTAAAGAAATACTGACGGCGCTAGTTCCGCTTCACTGCTCTTCCGGCGTTACGTTCGCCGGCCTGATATCGCCGAATCCGGGAACAAGAGGCATGCGGGAGAACTTTTCAGCGCGTCATTACGCGCCGCAATGCAAAGCTGAACGCATCGACCAGTGCGACTAGCAGCAGCATCGCGATGATCACGGTGGCCGCCTGGTGCATCTGGAACAGCGACAGGTGGTACTTCAGCATCTGCCCGAGTCCGCCGGCGCCGACCACGCCGAGAATCGCCGCCGCGCGGATATTGTTTTCCCAGCGGTACAGCGCATACGACATCATCTGCGGCAAGGCTTGCGGCAGCGTCGCGTACAGGAATGCCGGCAACGCCTGCGCGCCGTTGATGCGCAGCGAGGATTCCGGCAGCGGCGAGGTGTTTTCCAGCGCATCGGCAAACAGGCGGCCGAGCACGCCGGTGGTGTGCAGGGCCAGCGCCAGCGTGCCGGCGAACGGCCCGAGGCCGGCGGCCACCAGCAGGATCGATGCCCACACCAATTCCGGGATCGAGCGCGACACGTTCAGCAGCAGGCGCGTGGCGCCGCGTGCCTGCCGGCCGAGCCGGCCGCCCGCCGGCAGCGCGAGCGCGATGCCGAACAGCACAGCGATCGCGGTGCCGAGCGCCGACATCGATAGTGTCTCGGCGGTCGCCAGCACGACTTTTTCCAGGAAGGCCGGGGCCATTTCCGGCGGCGCGAAACCCTGCAGGAATTCGCCGCTGGTGCGCAGTGCGTCGAGCGCGAAAAACGCGCCCCATTGCAGCGGCAGCGTGGCAAAACTGACTGCGATCAGCGCCAGCAATGCCAGCAGCAATGCCAGCGTGGAGAGCCGGATACGTGGCGCCGGCACATTCATGCCAGCCTCCGCCGCAACAGTTTGCTGACGCCGTCGGCGGCGGCGACCAGCAGCACGAAAATGATCAGCATGCTCGCCACTTCGCCGCCGGCCAGCATTTTCATCGACTCGTCCATCCGTTGCCCAAGCCCACCGGCGCCGACAAAACCCATCACCACCGAGCCGCGTATCGCGCATTCCCAGCGATACACGGTGTACGAGACCAGCTCGGACGCTGCTTCCGGCAGCGCGCCGTACAGCAGCGCTGCCAGGCGGCTGCTGCCGTTCTTCAGCAGCGTGTCGGTCGCATGCGTGTCCGACGATTCGAGAATTTCCGCGTACACCTTGCCGAGCATGCCGCAATAGGTGAGCGCGATCGCCAGCACGCCGGCGGTCGGGCCGAGGCCGACGATGCGTACGAACAGCAAGGCCCACACCAGCTCCGGCACGCTGCGCAGCAGGACCAGCAGCCAGCGCACGCCTTGCCGCAGCGCACGCCCCGGGAGGCTGATGCGGCCGCTGCCGATGCGCGAAATCGACAGCCGTTCGGTGGCGATCAGCGTGAACGGAATCGCGCCCAGCAGCGCCAGCGTCATGCCGGCGGTCGCCATCGCGACCGTTTGCCAGGTTGCCTCGGCCGCCAGTTGCAGGAACTCCGCCGAGTGCGCCGGCGGCACGAAGGACGCGATAAAGCGGCCAGTCGCGGCCAGGCTTTGCGTATCGAACAGGATCCACGGCTTGAATTCGCTCCACACCATCAACGGCCACAGTACGGCCAGCGTGATGAGAAACGCCGTGACGCGGCCGCGCCAGGCGGGATCCGGATGCAGGCTGGCGGGTGCGTGGGAAGACATGGCTGCCGGTTCAGAAACAGCGGGGCACGCTGATCGCCGGAACCCGCGCTTGCTCTTCGGCCGGACTTGCGACCGCCGCGTTCGTGGCGCCGTCGGGTTGCCGATATAGCGCCGCGATCATGGCGTCGGTCACCGCGCCGCGCGGCGCATCGAAGACGACGCGGCCATTGCGCAGGCCGATGATGCGTGCGAAATGGGCGCGCGCCAGTTCCACCTGGTGCAGGCTGCACACCAGCGTCGCGCTGCGTGCATCGGCTTCCTGCTGCAGCACCGTCAGCGTCTGCTGCGCCAGTGCCGGGTCGAGCGCCGACAGCGGCTCGTCGACCAGTAGCGCTTGCGCATCCGACACCAGCAGCCGCGCCAGGCTACAACGTTGGCGCTCGCCGCCGGACAGGCGGTCGACGCGCGCATACAGCTTGTCCTGCAGATTGAAACGGGCCAGCGCCTCGAACGCCGCCTGCGGGTCCACTGGCCGGGCCAGCGAAGCGAGCGCCTGCCACAGGCTCCATTGCGGCAGGCGGCCAGCCAGCACCGCGGTCACCACGCGCTGGCGCGGCGGCAGCGGCGGCGTTTGCGGCGCCAGGAACAGACGCGTGCGCAGTGCATGGCGCGCCGCATTCGGCAATGCCCACGGATCGCCGCCGAAAATCTGCAAATGGCCCGCATGCGGGCGCAATGCGCAGGCCAGCAGCTGCAGCAGTGTGGTCTTGCCAGCGCCGGACGGACCGATCAGTGCGATCTGCTCCCCTTGCGCAATGCGCAGGTCGAGCTCCGACAGCGCGGACTGCCGCACCGCTGTCGGATAGCATAAGGACACGCTGCGCAGTTCAAAGCTCATTATTTCAGCAGCCCCGCCTGTTGCGCCGCTTTTTCGATCGATGCGTAGTTGTCGGCCTTGGTCGGAATGAAACGTGTCGCGCGCTGCAGCTCCAGCACTTCCTTGCCTTGCGGGTCGTTACCGTTGAGCGCGAGGAAGGCGTCGCTCAGCTTCTTGCGCAGCGCCGGGTCCATGTCGGTACGCACCGTCCAGTTGTAATCGAAATAGCCGGGCGTGGTGAAGAACACGCGCACCGTGTTGCGGTCGACCTTGCCTTGTGCGATCAGTTTTTCCCATACCGAAATGTTGAGCGCGCCGGCATCGACCTTGCCGCCGGACACCGCCGCGACCGTCGCATCATGCGCGCCGGAGAATGCGATGCGCTTCATGTCGGTATCGGGGTTGACATGCGCGGCAAGCAGGTAAAAACGCGGCATCAGATGGCCGGAAGTCGACGACTCCGAACCGAAGGCGAAGGTCTTGCCCTTCAGATCCTCCAGCTTGTTGATCGACTTGTCGGTGGTGATGAACACCGACTTGAACTTTTCGTCCTCCTCGCGCTGCACCAGCGGAATCACCTTGCCGCCGCTGCGCACCTTGGCCTGCACAAAGGTGAAGCCGCCGAACCATACCATGTCCAGCTTGTGGTTGATCAGCCCTTCGACCGAGGCCGCGTAGTCGGTGACCGGCACGAACTCGACCTTCATGCCGAGCTTCTGTTCGAGGTAGCCGCCGAGCGGCTTGAACTTGCGCTGCAGCTCGGTCGGCGCTTCGTCGGGGATGGCGGAGACGCGCAATACCTGCTGCGCGTGGGCCAGACCGGCGAACAGGATGGCGGCGAGGGCAAAGATTAGTCGAATCAAGGGCTTCATGGCTGAGGAGAGAGGGGTGACTTGTTTTTTGAATATGCCGGGAGCCTGCTGCAAAACCAGGCGGCGTCGCTTCCACTAACGGGTGGATACAGCACGCCATGATAATCAAATTTCCACTCCGGCGCTGTTGGCCGGTCTGCCGACCGGCTTGCGGATTTTCCGGTAAGGAACTATCGTCAGGAAATCGTCCTGCCGAAGGCACACTCCTGGATTGAATAAAGGAACCGGTTTGTTTTCCCGTTATCGCGGCGCGAGCCTGAAGACCAAGCTCGCACTTTCCGCTGGATTGGTCATGTTGATAACGATCGTCGTAGTCACGACGCTCGCGCTCTGGGTGTTGCGGCAAAACATGCAGCGCAGCGTCAGCGATGCGCAGGAGGCGCTGATCGACAGCACTGCCAGCAACCTCGACGAAGAGATTGCCGTACGCAAGGAGGCGCTGTCACTGAACGCCGCGATCCTGTCGCATGTTCCCCTCTCTTCTCGCGACGCGCTGGAAGAGCATTTCGCCACCCGGCCTACTTTCACCAATCTGTTCGATGCGCTGTTCGTCGCCGACCATAGTGGCAGGGTCATTTTCGATGCGCCACAGCTACCGGGCCGGCGCGGCAGTTCGCTGCTGGACCGCGATTATTTCAAGACCGTCATAACGGCCGGGCAGTTCGTGATTTCGAAACCGCTGAGCGGCAAGAGTTCCAATCTGCCGAACGTCGTTTTCGCCACGCCGATCCGTACGCCGGCGGGTGAAATCGTCGGCATGGTGGGCGGTATTCTATTTTTGACCAAGCCAAACTTCCTGTCGAAGCTGGGCGACGCGCGCATTGGCAAGCAAGGTTATTTTTCGCTCATCACGCAAGGCGAAACGCCGACCATCGTGATGCACGCAAAGAGCGACCGCATCCTGGAACGGATTGCGCTCGAGCAAGCCGGCACGCACCTGAAGAACGCGCTGCAAGGCTATGAAGGAACGGTCGAAGACACCGGCCGGCGGGGTGTTGAAGCGCTGTTCAGTTATCGCTCGCTGCGTTCGGCGCCGTGGGTGCTGACGTCGGTGTATCCGACTTCCGAAGCCTATGCGTCGATGCGCCGCATGCAGGCGCTAATCCTGGCGCTCGGACTGGCAGTGGCCGTCATTGCGGCGGGCGCGCTATGGTGGTTCGCCGACCGGCTGCTGGCGCCGCTCGGCAAGCTGCAGGAGGCAATGCACGCGAGCAAAGGCACCAACGAGATCGTGGTGGCGCCGGGCGCGCTCGAAAGCCGGGAACTGGCGGAAGTGATCCATGCATACAACGATCTGATGGCGGACAAGCGGCAGAGCGAACAGCGGGTGCGCGACATCCTGACGCACGCCAGCGACGCCTTCATCAGTATCGATGCGGATGGTCTGGTTACCGAATGGAACCGGCAGGCAGAGGAAACCTTTGGCTGGCAGCGCGGGGAAGCGCTGGGCAAGGACCTGGCCGAACTGCTGATCCCGGAGGCGACGCGCGCCGCCCATTGGGAAGGCATAAGCCGGTTCGCCACCTCGGGCCGCGGGCCGAGCATCAACAAGCGGCTCGAAGTGCGTGCGCTGTGCCGCGACGGCGCGGAAATCGAGGTCGAACTGTCGATCGCGGCCGCCCGCTTCGGCGAACGTTTCAGCGCCAACGCCTTTTTGCGCGACATCGGCGACCGCAAGGCCGCCGAGCGCAAACTCGCCGACAGCGAGAAACGCTTGCGCACCATCACCGACAACCTGCCGGCGCTCATCTCCTACGTCGATAAGGAGCAGCGCTATCGGTTCGCCAATGCGACCTACGAAGAATGGTTCGGCATCGCCTCGTCCCGCTTGATCGGACAGCGTGTCGCGGATGTGTTCGGTCCGGACGGGTATGACGCGCGCCGCGAATTTATCGAGCGCGCATTGAACGGCGAAAGCGTCAGCTTCGAAATGGAACTCGACGGCGTCGGTGGCAGCCGCCATGTGAAGACCAACTATATTCCAGACCGGAGCCAAGACGGCAGCGTGATCGGCATGTATACGCTGAGCGCCGACATTTCGGCGCTGAAGGCGGTGGAAGCGCAGCTCGCGCTGCTGGCCGGGTCCGACGCGCTGACCGGCTTGCCGAACCGCAGGCGCTTCGACGAAAAACTGGATGAGGCGATGGCGCGCTGCCGGCGGCTTGGCAAGCCGATGGCGCTGCTGTTCCTCGACGTCGATCATTTCAAGGCGATCAACGATACGCTGGGACACGGCGTCGGCGACGAGGTATTGAAAGAGTTTGCGAAACGCCTGAAGGCCGGCGTGCGTGCCACCGATACCGTCGCGCGGCTGGCCGGCGACGAATTCGTCGCAGTGCTGGAAGGCCTGCAAGGCGCGGAACGGGCGGAATACGTCGCCCGCAAGATGGTGGCCGCAGTCAACACGCCGTTCGACCTGAACGGCATCAGGCTGACCGTCTCGACCAGCATCGGCGTCGCCTTTTACCAGGGCGAGCCGATCGGTTCGGCCACGCTGGTCGAGATCGCCGACAAGGCGCTCTATCTGGCGAAGCAGGAAGGGCGGAACACCTTCCGCCTGCTGCCGAGCACCGCGGAACACACTTCGCCGACCTGAGCGATCAACGACCTGCAGAATGGAAAAAGGCAGAACGCGTCTGCCTTTTTCCGTGCTACGTCAATTTTTACTTCTTCGCTGCGTCGGCTTTTTCTTCGGCTGCTTCCTTCTTCGCCGCGGCGACTTTCTTATGTGCCTTGTGGCGTGCCTTGGCCTTCGTCTTGTCGGCCTTGGCATCAGCCTTCTCGGCATCTACCTTGGCGTCGGCGTTGGCCTTGACGGTTTTCTCTTCGGCCTTGGCATCCGCCTTGGCGGCCTTTTCATCGACCTTTGCGGCCTTCGCCTCTGTCTTGGCGGGAGCAGGCGCCGCGGTTTGTGCAAAAGCCGCGCTTGCAAACAGGCCGGCGATCAAAGTGGCGATCAGAGTCTTCATTCGTTTCCTCACAAGTTGAACAAAAGGTGTTACTGCCCCTCTCCAACGTTGGCGCGGAAACCGCAGTTGACCACGCGTGTGTAAGCAAATGTTAGATGTATGACGGCGTTTCCTTGCGTCAGTAGGGCGGGCTTGCGCAAGATCAAGCTTCGGTCGGTTTTTCACGCACGATTCTGTTTCGCGGGGGCAAAATTAGTCACCCTGATTAAGCGAGGAAAGCCATGCGAAAAAGGTCGGAACTGGTGGATCGAAACGGCTATACACCGAATCATTTGCTCGATACATTGATGGAAAAACTGGGCGTGCCCAGCGATGCGGCGCTGGCGCGAATGCTGGCGGTGCCGCCGTCGACCATCAGCAAGGTGCGGCACAAACAGGTGGCGGTGAATTCCTCGCTGCTGATCGCCGCACATGAACTCACCGAGATCAGCATCCGCGATCTGCGCGACCTGATGGGCGATACCGAAGCCCGTTACTGGCTCGGCAGCATCGATGCGGACAGGCGCGACAGCATGCCGCAGCTGCCTTCCTACGGCGAGCGGTTGCATCGCGACGCGCCGCAGCTCGCTTCGCATCTGTAGGTGCGAAGCGGCATCGCGGCCGCCGCACCATCAATCCGCGTCGCCAGTATCGGCTTCGCCATCCGCATTGCTTTCCGAACGCGTGCGTGCCGCGTCTTTGCCGTTCGGAAGCGCGCGCCGGTCTGCGGTATCGCGCGGCAGCGTTCGGCGTTCGGCCATGCGCCGCTCCCTGAATTTGTTCAGATCATAGCTGGCTGCCTCGAAAGGCGTCTTCGGCCGCGTCATGGTCTCTCTCCGTATTAAGGGATCCTCATGCCAGTCTAGTGCGCCGCCGCGTTCCCTGTTTGATGTGAAGCAAGAACTTGTATTACGGCAAACGCGCGCCGGGGGTAGTGCCCGGCGCCCGGACCGAGGTAGCATGAGGGCGTGAACGCCCGCAAATATCCCCGCCTCGCATTCGTCGACCTGGAGACGACCGGCGGCGCCGCGACCGAAGATCGGATTACTGAAGTCGGTATTATCGAGGTCGACGATGACGGCGTGCGCGAGTGGAGCAGCCTGGTCAATCCGGGTGTGCCGATCCCCGCGTTCATCCAGTCGCTTACCGGAATCACCGATGCGATGGTCGCGCAGGCGCCGAGTTTTGCTCAGCTGGCCGACCAGATCGCCGCGCGCCTCGCCGACCGGGTGTTCATCGCGCACAATGCACGCTTCGATTACGGTTTTCTGAAGAATGAATTTCGCCGTACCGGCCACGACTTCCGGCCGCCGGTATTGTGCACGGTGCGGCTGTCGCGCAAGCTGTTTCCGGGATTCGAGCGGCATAATCTCGACACCATCGCCGAGCGGCACCGGCTGCAGGTAACGGAACGGCATCGCGCGCTCGGCGACGCGCAACTGATCTGGCAGTTCTGGCAGCGCATCCATGAACAGCACACCGCCGAGGCGGTCGACGAAGCGATCGCCAAATTGATCAGCCGGCCGACGCTGCCGGCGCGTCTCGACGCGCTGCAAATCGAAACGATGCCGTTCACGCACGGTGTATACGTGTTCTTCGGCGCCAATCATCTGCCGCTGTATGTCGGCAAGGCCAACAACCTGCGGCGGCGCGTGCTGGCGCACTTCAGCGGCGACCACTTGTCAGCCCGCGAGCAGCGCCTGAGCCAGCAGGTCGAGCACATCGAATGGATCGAGACCGGCGGCGAAGTCGGCGCGCTGCTGCGGGAAGCGGAGCTGATCAAGCGGTTGATGCCGGCCTATAACCGGCAATTGCGCAGCAACGAAAGCGTCTGTGCGTGGCGGCTAGCACGGCGCAGGGGCGGTTTGCAGCCGGTGCTCGCATATACCGACGACCTGTTCTTCGGTTACGACCCGGAACTGTACGGATTGTTTTCGACTGCGCGTAAGGCCGGCGATGCATTGCGCGGCATCGCCGCCGCGCATGGCTTGTGCCCAGTGCTGCTCGGCCTGGAGAAGGGGCAACCCGGCAACCCATGTTTCGCCAGTCAGATCGGCAAGTGCCGCGGTGCGTGCGCTGGCAGGGAAAACCTCGCGCAGCATGACGCGCGCCTGCTCGCCGCGCTGCAAGGGCTGCGCCTGCAGCCGTGGCCGTACCCCGGCCCGATCGGCATCCGCGAAAACGGCGTGCTGCATCTGGTCGACTGCTGGGCATATCTCGGTTCGGCGTGCTCGGAACAGGAAACGGCGACCCTGCTGCAGAAGGGCCGGCACCGCTTCGACCGCGACGTCTACCAGATCGTGCATAGCCGGTTGCCGAAGCTGCAGGGGCGGATCGTCATCGTCTGATTGCAAGCATGTAATATTGCCTGGCAGACGCTGATCCGTGATAATGCCGAATCGCTTTCGCTTGTCCGCCATGTCCCAGTCCCTGCCAAGCTCGATTGAAGATCGTCTCTACGTGTTGCGCACGCGCTGGGAAGGCTATGTTGCCGACGGACGCTTCGAGCAGTTCATCGAGTTCGCGGTGGCGGTCAACAGCCTGGCCGAATACTTCAACCGGTTGCGCCTGCCGGGCCTGGTGCGCCTGTGTGAAGGATTGGAAAATGCCGCGCTCGCCAAACTCGGGGACGTATCGTCGCATCCAATTCCTCAGCAGGACATTCTTTCGCTGCAGCGCCAGATCGATGCGCTCACCGGTTCGGTCGCCAATTCGTGCTCGTCGAATGCTGAGCGGCGCACCCAGGAGCCGGCCTTGGCGGCACCCGACGCCGACTGGATTAAACCGCGTTCGGTATGGATGATCGCCGCGCCCGAGAAGCGCGATATGGCCGATGCGTTGAGCCGACAGCTGCAGTTTTTCGGGTTCCAGGTATGCGAGCTGGCGTGGGGCGCGACGCAAATGCCCTGCGACAAGCCGCTTGCGGTGCTGTTCATTCCGGTGCAGGACGGCGCGCAGGAAACGGAGTTCGCCTGCATCTCCGCGATCCGCGCCGGCTGCCCGGCCAGCCAGTTGATCTACCTCGGCGTGCAATCGGCGATCGAGCCTATCGTCGCGCTGATGCGCGCCGGCATCGACGTCACAATTCCGGCTGAAGACCAGCCGTCCATGGTTCTCAACTGCATGCTCGACCTGGTGCAGACCAATGAGCAGGAACAGTACCGCGTGCTGGTGGTCGAGGATTCGCGCGTGGCGGTGGCGCTGATCCAGCGCACGCTGGCGCAGCATGGCATCGATACGTATGCGATCAACGACCCCGGCAAGCTGCTCGACGCGCTCGAATCCTATCGTCCAGACCTGGTCCTGATGGACATGCACATGCCGCGCTTCAACGGCGTCGAGGCGACGCGCGTGCTGCGCCAGATGGCGGCCTATAGTTCGCTGCCGATCGTCTATCTTTCGGGTGAATCGGAGATCGGCATGCAGGTTGAAGCGCTGCGCCTGGGCGGTGATCAGTTCCTGATGAAACCATTCAATCCGGTGCTGCTGGCGGCGGTGGTCAAGACCCGTATCGAGCGCTTTCGCGAAGTGCGGCGTTCGACCCGCCTCGATGGCTTGACTGGTCTGCTCAACCACACCGCCGCGAAGTCGCGGCTTAAGGCACTATTTGACCAGACCGAGGCGGATGGCGCGCTGGCGGTGGCGATGATCGACATCGACCATTTCAAGGCGATTAACGACACCTACGGCCATCCGGTCGGCGACCAGGTGATTCGCGGCCTGGCATGGTTGTTGAAGGGCCGGTTGCGCTCGATCGACCTGATCGGGCGCTATGGTGGCGAGGAATTCCTGATCGCGCTGCCCGGCGTCACCATGGACAAGGCCAGCGCGGTGATCGACCGCATCCGGCGCGATTTTTCCGGCTTGCCGCATGCGCACCCGGAAGGCGCGTTGTATGCGACCTT
>UEXY01000217.1_pt1 | contig 13990 bp, 9 predicted proteins | sample 4301061 | NCBI WGS metagenome assembly UEXY01 (sample SAMEA4773184, study PRJEB27434) | metagenome | biome: 2259; feature: agricultural soil; material: soil | place: USA | collected 2014-09 | depth 0.25 m | reverse complement strand
ATTATCACGAAACTCGGCATTCGGCGCCCAACGCGTCGCCGAATGCCGGCGATTTTTCCGGAAACCGGCTACCGGCAGAAAAACTACCGCCAGCTTGACCGCCTTCGGCAATCACCGCGCACTGGCAGGCGTCACCCGCCACACGGCATTGCCGACGTCGTCGGCGATCAGCAACGCGCCGCTGCGGTCGACCGCGACGCCGACCGGGCGGCCGCGCGCGTTGCCGTCGGCGTCGAGAAAGCCGGTCAGCACATCTTCCGCCGAGCCGGAAGGACGGCCGTCGGCAAAAGGCACGAAGATGACCTTATAGCCGCTGTGCGGATTGCGGTTCCAGGAGCCATGCTGGCCGATGAAGGCGCCGCCCAGATAGTGCTTCGGCAGCAGCCTGCCCTCATAAAAGGCAAGGCCAAGCGAAGCCGTGTGCGGTCCGAGCGCGTAGTCGGGCGCGATCGCCTTGGCCACCAGGTCGGGGCGCGGCGGCTGCACGCGCTTGTCGACGTGCTGGCCATAATAGCTGTATGGCCAGCCGTAGAACGCGCCGTCCCTCACCGACGTCATGTAGTCGGGCACCAGGTCGCTGCCCAGTTCGTCGCGTTCATTGACCGTGGTCCACAGCGCGCCGCTTTGCGGTTGCCACGCCAATCCGTTCGGGTTGCGCAAGCCCGAGGCGAACACCCGCGAGCGTCCGCTGGCGATATCGATTTCGAGAATCGCGGCGCGCCGAGTTTCCTTGTCGATGCCGTTTTCCGCCACATTGCTGTTCGAACCGACGGTCGCGTACAGACGCCGGCCGTCGCGGCTGGCGATGATGTTCTTGGTCCAGTGGTGGTTGAGCGGGCCAGCCGGAAGATCGGCGAGCTTGACGCCCGCCGCGGTGATCCGGGTTTCGCCGCGGTGATACGGAAAGCGCAGGACCGCATCGGTATTGGCGACGTACAGGGTGTCGCCGATCAGCGCCATGCCGAAGGGCGAGTTGAGATTCTCCAGAAAGACCGTGCGCGTTTCGGCAACGCCGTCGCCGTCGCGATCGCGCAGCAGCGTGATGCGGTTGGCGCTCGGCGTGCCGGCGCCGGCACGCTTCATCATATGCTTCATGAACCAGCCCCTGATGCCCTTGCCGTCTTCGGGCTTCGGCGGCGCATTGGTTTCGGCCACCAGTACATCGCCGTTCGGCAGCACGGCCAGCCAGCGCGGATGGTCGAGCCCGGTGGCGTAGGCGCGCACCGCCAGGCCGTTGGCGACGCTCGGCGTCACGCCCTCGGGCCAGCCGATTGCGGGCGCGACCTTGACGGTCGGGAACATGGTCGACGTCGGCGGCGGCAACGCCGGTTGCGCGCCCATGCCGGCGGCAACCGGAAGTTTGGCGATGTCGCCGCAAGCGGTAAGCTGAAGCGCCAGCAGGCAGCAGGCAAGCGTCGCGCTCTTTGTCAATATCGATGCCCTCATGTCAAATACCTCCGATTGATTTCACCGCATCAAGTAGCGTTCGCCGCCGTGCCCATCGGCTCGCGATCAATTCGACGCAAGTATTCGGCACAAGTTGCGTGCCTGCGTGCCGCAAGCGGCGCTTGCTATCGCGACAGTTCGCACCGAACTGTTGAGGTTCCCAAAAACGGTTCATAATACTTTTCGGGGTTCGGGCGTCTTTCGTGCCCGGAAAACTATGACTGGAATCCATTTCCTGTTGCGGATTGCCGCCGCTTTTGCGCTGGCGGCAGCATGCGCCGTTTCGACGGCGGCGCAGGTGACGGTCTTGAGCGTCGATGGCGCGATCGGTCCGGCGTCGGCCGATTACGTGCGGCGCGGGCTGATGCGCGCCGACAAGGAAGGCGCGCAACTGGTGGTGATCACGATCGACACGCCGGGCGGACTCGATACCTCGATGCGCACGATCATCAAGGCGATGCTCGCGTCGCCGGTGCCGGTCGCCATCTATGTCAGCCCCGGCGGCGCGCGCGCGGCCAGCGCCGGCACCTACATCCTCTACGCAAGCCAGATCGCGGCGATGGCGCCCGGCACCAATCTGGGCGCGGCGACGCCGGTGCGCATCGGCGCGCCCGGTGCACCTGGCGACGGCGAGCCCGCCAAGCCACGCAAGCCGCGCGACGCGAAGCCCGGCGAAGCCGACGATGAACTCCCGGGCGAGCCGAGCACCGAACCGATGACGCGCAAGCAGGTCAACGACGCCGCCGCGTATATCCGCGGGCTCGCACAGCTGCGCGGACGCAATGCCGAGTGGGCGGAACTGGCAGTGCGCAAGGCGGTCAGCCTGTCCGCCGAGGAAGCGCTGAAGCTGCGCGTCATCGACCACGTCGCCACCGACCTGGCCGATCTGCTGCGCGCGGTGAACGGCAGCACGGTCAAGGTGCCGGGCCGCGAAGTCCGGCTGCAAACCGCCGGAGCCATGGTCGTGCAATATCCGCCGGACTGGCGCGCGCGCCTGCTGGCGGCGATTACCGATCCCGGCGTCGCATTGCTGCTGATGACCATCGGCATCTACGGACTGATTTTCGAATTCAGCAACCCGGGCACCGCCATCCCCGGCGTACTGGGCGGCATCTGCCTGCTGCTCGGCTTGTACGCGCTGCAGTTGCTGCCGGTCAACTATGCGGGTCTGGCATTGATCGTGTTCGGCATCGCGCTGATGGTGGCGGAAGCCTTTCTGCCCAGCTTCGGCGCGCTCGGCATCGGCGGCGTCGTCGCCTTCATCACCGGCGCGCTGATCCTGATCGATACCGACTTGCCCGGCTTCGGCATTCCGCTCGGGCTGATCATCGCGGTGGCCGCGACCAGCGGCTTGCTGATCGCCGCCGTGGTCGGCATGGCGCTGAAGGCGCGGCGGCTGACGGTGGTGAGCGGCGCGGAACAGCTGATCGGCGACCTCGCGGAAATAGCCGACATCAATCCGGACGGCGCCTGGGCGCGCGTACACGGAGAACAATGGAAGGCGGTTAGCAAGGCGCCATTGCGGCGCGGACAACGGGTGCGCATTCTTGCGCGTAACGGCTTGGTGCTGGAAGTCGCGCCGATCGATGACAAAACTGGAGAATAACGATGGGATACGGACTTGGCGGCATCCTGGCCGCGCTGCTGGTGTTGCTCTTTTCGGCGCTGCGCATCATGCGCGAATATGAACGCGCAGTGGTGTTCCAGCTCGGGCGCTTCCTCGCGGTCAAGGGGCCGGGCCTGATCATCCTCATCCCCGGCATCCAGCAGATGGTGCGCGTCGACCTGCGCATCATCGTGCTCGACGTGCCGACGCAGGACGTGATCTCGCGCGACAACGTGTCGGTCAAGGTCAACGCGGTGATTTACTTCCGCGTGGTCGATCCGCAAAGAGCGATCATCCAGGTCGCCAATTTTTTCGAAGCCACCAGCCAGCTCGCGCAGACCACGCTGCGCTCGGTGCTCGGCAAGCACGAACTCGACGACATGCTGGCCGAGCGCGAGCGGCTCAATCTCGACATCCAGCAGGTGCTGGACATGCAGACCGACCCATGGGGCATCAAGGTGCAGAACGTCGAGATCAAACACGTCGACCTCGACGAATCGATGATACGCGCGATCGCGCGCCAGGCCGAAGCGGAGCGCGAGCGGCGCGCCAAGGTAATCCACGCAGAAGGCGAACTGCAGGCCTCGGAAAAGCTGATGCAGGCCGCGCAGGTGCTGGCGCGCCAGCCGGGCGCGATGCAGTTGCGCTACATGCAGACGCTGAGCAACATCGCCGGCGACAAAGCGTCGACCATCGTCTTTCCGCTACCGATCGAATTGTTGACCGGCGTCGCTCAGTTGAGCAAGGCACCCCCGCCCGACGGCGCTTAGTTGAAAAAAGAAATCATGCCGACCTCGGTATACGAACCGGCGTTCAGCCGAGCGTAACTGGGATAAAAATCTTGGCGTCGCCGCGCTGAATCAGCAAGGCCAGATGCTTGCTCTGCTTGTTCACCAGCGACTGCAGCTGCTCGACCGACTTGACCGGCGTGCCGTTGACCGAAATGATCACGTCGCCCGCCTCGATGCCGGCCCGCGCCGCCGCGCCGGCGGTCTGCTCGACCACCACGCCGGAGGCGAGATTGGCTTCGCGCTTTTCTTCCGGCGTCAACGGCCGCACCGCCATGCCGAGCCGGCCCTGCGCGGGATTGGCGGCGCCGCCATCGTCGGCCGCGGCCAGGTCCTTGGCTTCGCTAAGCGTGGTGGTCAGCTCGATCTTCTTGCCGCCGCGCCACACTTCGAGCGCTGCCTTGTCGCCTGGCTTGCTCATGCCGACCAGCGCCGGCAGATCGCCGGAACGCGCGATCGGCTGGCCGTTGTACTTGAGGATCACGTCGCCCGCCTGCAAGCCCGCCTTCGCCGCCGGGCTGCCCGGCACCACGCTGGACACCAGTGCGCCGTCCGGCTGTTCCAGCTTGAAGGAATCGGCCAGCGTCTGGTTCAGTTCCTGGATGGTGACGCCGAGACGCGCATGCGTGGCCTTGCCGGTGCTGACGATCTGGTCCTTCACCTTTAGCGCGACATCGATCGGTATCGCGAACGACACGCCCTGATAGCCGCCGGTGCGGCTGTAGATCTGCGAATTGATGCCGACCACGTAGCCGCTGGCATCGAACAGCGGGCCGCCGGAATTGCCGGGATTGACCGCGACATCGGTCTGGATGAATGGCACATAGCCGTCGCCGGGCAGCGACCTGCCCTTGGCGCTGACGATGCCGGCCGTCGCGCTCTGCTCGAAGCCGAACGGCGAGCCGATCGCCAGCACATAGTCGCCGACGCCGAGCTGGTTCGGATTGCCGAGATTGACCACCGGCAGATTGCCCGCATTGATCTTCAGCACCGCGACGTCGGTGGCCGGGTCGCTGCCCAGCACCTTCGCCTTGTACTCGCGGCGGTCGCTCAACTTGACCATCACCTCATCCGCGCCTTTCACCACATGGGCATTGGTCAGGATCAGGCCATCCTTGCCGACGATGAAGCCGGAGCCCTGTCCATGCACCGGCACCTCGGCGCGCGGCATCCTGCCGTTCATGCCCGGCAGGCCACGGAAAAACTGGAAGAACGGGTCGTCGGCGGCATCGTCCTTCATCGCAGTCTTGGCCACGCCTTCGGTATTGATGCCGACCACCGCCGGCCCGTAGCGTTCGACGATGCCGCGATAATTGGGCGCAGCGACCGGGCCGATCGGTGCGGCGGCCGGCGCGGGAGCGGCGCTTTGCGCGACCGGCGTCTTGTGCATCCAGTCGGCCGGATTCCAGCTGATGGCGTTCGCGGTGCCGGCGGCAACCACGCCGGCCGCCACCAATGCGAGGGGCAAGGATTTCAATTTCATGATGTTTTCCTTTTCGAAGAGATCGATACGATCGAAGAATAGAAAAGGAAAATTAAGGCAGACTTAAGGGGGGCGATATCGTCGCATTGTCGCGGCATCGATTTGTCGCGTGAAATGTGAATGGAGAGCAGGTCGCGTTTGCTGCTTGCCAGTGTCAATATCTTCAGTAGTCCGAGCGAGTGCTTGGGGGTAAGATCACTCGGTAGGGGGGTACTGCAGTTAGAGAAGAATCGTGGGAAACGTGGTCCGTCCCCGTTATTCCGAGCAAATAACCTACGATACGTATTGAATCGGGCTCCAAATTATGAATAGCAGAGTTGAAAAATCGTCCATCAATGAAGCAGGCATTAAGTCGATAGAGGTTGGCGGCAGGCTGCTGGACGTCTTTACGGATGCACGCCGGCCCATGAGCCTGGGCGAATTGGCTCTCTTGAGCAAGATGTCCGCCAGCAAAGCGCACCGTTATCTTGTAAGTTTTCAGCGCATGGGCCTTGTGCAGCAGTACCCACAGACACACCTTTACGCGTTGGGCGACCTTGCCGTAAGGCTGGGACTTTCCGCGGCGGCTCAGGCGAATCCTCGGCGAGAACTGCAACGGATCCAAACAGAGCTGAGGGATCGCACGAAGCAAACGGTTCTGCTTTCCGTATGGACGGATCGAGGCCCCATGATAATGAACGTGGAGGAAGGACTGTCACCCGTGGTCGCTGTCATGAAGATAGGTACGGCGCTCCCGCTGGTCACCAGTGCCGCAGGGCGCGTGTTCGCCGCCTGGATGCCTTGGCCGGTTGTCGAACCCTTCGTGCACGCCGAAATCGCGCGGACGCTGGAATCAACCAGTCCCGCGGATCTCACCGCAGCCGTTGGCGAGTTCCAGACATCACTGGCGTTATTGCGGGAACGTGGGCTGGAAAATCGCTTCGACAGCCTGCTGCCCAACATCAGCGCCATTGCGGCGCCTTTCACAGACTGGCGAATGCAACTCGTCGGTGTACTGGCCATTATCGGTCACAACGACATGTTGGATGTAAGTTTTGACGGCGAGGTAGCTCAAGCCTTGCATGCTGCGATCAAGCAGTTTCAGCTGGCGGTGCAAGGATAACGGCGCTCAACGTTATCGCGTACGACCCTCCTCCCAAACGGTGTAGCTTTTCGACTCCAGAGCTACCCCTTTTTCCTGTAAAACCGGCCATCCATACTAAGCAGCTATGCAAAAGTCTTTTGGCAGTATTGAATCCTCGTCTCTCAAATCATCGTCATTCCCGCGAAGGCGGGAATCCATACTGAGGCTGGTCTGAGTAGACTCCCTATGGATTCCCGCCTTCGCGGGCATGACAGGGAAATGGAGTCCCCCATCTGACGTCCGAGCCCGCCTGCGACTTCACATTTTTGTCAAAAATTTTTGCATACCTGCTTAGGCTGGATGGCCACTACCCACGCCACCGGAAAAACTTTTTTGCCAGTCGCTACCTGGCATCAATCCCGATGGCGCCGCTGCCGGTAAGCACCTGCTCCGGGTCAGTTGCCTCTCTTCATCAGCGCAACGCATACAGCGCTCACGAGTCCTGATGCAGCAATGTACCCGGCGATCAGCCAGGGCTGATTGTCATTTGCCTTGAGAAGATAGGTCGCCACGAGTGGAGTCAATGAGACGGAAAGAATCGAACCTATCTGATAGATCAGAGAGATTCCCGTGTAGCGCACTCGCGTGTCGAACTGCTCACAGAAGAGCGCCGCCTGAGGTCCATAGACTGGCGCGTAGAGCATCCCGAGAACGACCACGATGCAAGCCGATGCCACCGCGACGCTCCCGGAATACTGCATCAGTCCCAGCGCGGGGAAGCCGGAGAGGCCCAAAATGATCGAAAAGATAATGGTGAGGCGCCTGCGCCCAAACCGATCGGACCAAGCCGAGGCCATAGGAATGGTGAAGATCAAAACGAAAGCAGCGACAGTGATGGCGGCCAGCACGGTTGTTCGCGGCATGCCGACCAGTTTGACCAGGAAGATCATTGTGAAAATGGCGTAGATCGTGAAAATCACGCCGTCGATCATGCGCGCGCCCCAGCCAAGAAGAACGGTCTTCGGATAGTCGCGCATCACTTCCAAAATCGGCGTTTGCGCGACTTCATTTTTTGCCTTGGCTTTGGCAAATTCCGGCGTCTCAATCACTCGCAGGCGGATGAACATACCGACCACAAGCAAAGCGATACTGGCGAGGAAGGCAATGCGCCAACCCCAGGTCGTAAACTGTTGATCTGTCAAAAAATAGGAAAGAAGAGTCAGTACGCCTGTACTGCAGCACAATCCGATCGCGAGACCTATCTGCGGGAAGCTCGCATAGTAGCTACGTCGCTCCGGCGGCGCATACTCATAGGCCATGAGGACGGCGCCGCCCCATTCTCCGCCGATGGCAAAGCCCTGGACGACCCGCAGGGCCAGAAGCAGAAGCGGAGCTGCGATGCCGATCTGATCATATGTCGGCAGAAGCCCAATCAGAAAGGTCGCCAGCCCCATGATCATCAGCGTCAGGACCAGAAGCGGCTTGCGGCCTATGCGGTCCCCGAAATGGCCGAAGACAAGGCCGCCGAACGGCCGGACGATGAAGCCGGCGGCAAAGGTGCCATAGGCGAGGAGTGTTGAGACGAACGCGTCATCGGTCGGAAAGAAGTACTTGTTAAAGATGAGTCCGGACATCGCGCCGTAGATCAGGAAGTCATACCATTCAATGGTCGTTCCAATCAGACTGGCGAAGGCAACCTTGCGAACCGCGTGCTCCTCGCTCTGATCAAGGGGCTTTGGGATGGCTTGCGCAGCGGCGCCATTGAGGGGCTGAGAGGACATCTGGACTCCTTAAAAACTAGGTGGCTGTTAAAGTAAGTTAAGCCTAGCGCAGCAGAATCCAAGATGGAAATTATTCGGGTAAAAACGTTCCTCAATGCAGAAATCAATGTTCGACCGATCCTCACCCGGCCATCGCGATCGCTGCCGTAACGGCCCTCACGCGCATTAGCACGCCGCGTGTATTGCGCATTGATGAATGAATTCCTCCGAAAGCATGCGGAGTCCTCGCAGCTTTGGGATAGCATTTTGACTGACATATAACGCAACTGAAATTGCTTTCAGCAAGCGCAACGAAACCGACATGATCACCAACCTTTCACTATTATGAAAACGTCCACTCCTATGAAGCCCGTCCGGTATCCGAAATTCGTCGCCGCCGCCGTTCAGGCGGCACCGATCTTCCTTGACGCTAAAGCGAGCACGGAAAAGGCGTGCCGGCTCATCCGGGAAGCGGCCGCTGGCGGAGCTGAACTTGTTGCCCTTCCGGAGGTATTTATCGCCGGGTATCCCTACTGGAACTGGATGATGAGTCCGCTAGAAGGAAGTGCGTGGTTCCGGCGCCTATACCTTTCGTCCATCGACGTACCTGGGCCCGAGGTTCAAGCCCTGCAAAGCACCGCCAAGGCATGCGGCGTAACGGTAGTAATCGGCGTCAACGAGCGCAGCCCGGTGAGCATGGGCACGATTTTCAACACCAATCTTGTGATCGGCCCGAACGGCGATCTACTCGGGCGGCATCGTAAGATCGTGCCTACGTTTGCCGAAAAATTAACCTGGGGAAGTGGAGATGGCGAGTCAATTCGTACCTATGACACGCCGATCGGACGGCTCGGCACTTTGGCTTGCGGCGAGAATACCAACACGCTGGCGAGATTCGCGCTGCTGGCGCAAGGCGAGCAGGTGCATGTGGCGAACTACATCGCCTTTCCGTTTACCGCCAGCTACGACATGCCGGACGCAATTAAAATCCGGGCCGGGGCACATTCCTTTGAAGGCAAGGTTTTCACCATTGTTGCGTGCTCCGCGATGTCTCAGGAGATTCGTGACGCCCTTGGCACCACACCTGAACGCCTCCAGCAATTGTCGGGCACGCCAAATGCGTTCTCAGGAATTTTTGGACCGGACGGCCGACTCTTGTCATCCTCGCTCATCGACGAGGAAGGCATTGTTTACGGTGAGATCGATATCGAAAAAAGCATCGAGCCAAAACAGTTTCAAGATATCATCGGGCACTACAACCGGTTCGATATTTTTGAACTGCGGCTCCACCGTCGCTCTTTGGGCCCGATCCAGTTCGAAGGTCGTCAGGCCTCAGCTGCGCAGCCGAAATCGGCGTTCCAGGAGCAAGGGCTGAGCATAGCGGGAACCAACGGTCCCGAATAAGGCTTTCACGAGTAACGAAGCAACGCTCCGCCGTCTCGCGGTATGGGGAGCAGGTCTTCTGATAACTGAAAGCACCGCGGTGCATTCAGATTGCACGATCGCGCCTTCGGCAATTGCATTCAGGCGGTACGATTCTGTACCCTGCGCCATGGCGAAACGGAACATCGAGGAGCCGGAGGAAAGTTATGTAGCCGCCGCGCGGCAGCGACGAGGATCGATGCGCTCGAAGTTCATACGGTACACGGTCCGCTGTCGCATCAGTTTCTCTCCCCATTATCAATCCCCGCCCCCCAGGAATCGGGCGCCGCGATCATAGCCACGCTGGACGTATGACGGCGTTCACTCTCGTCGACGAGCTGTGGGCACGCCATGTTTTGCACGAGATGCACATCCCAGGTATAGGTGACCGTGCCCGGCGGCGTCTGCCGCTGCACCAGTTTGCCGTTGTCATCGGATGAATAAATTGTGGTCTGTCTCTGAGGTTTCAAAAAATATCAAGAACCGGCAACCGTTACCCGGAGCAATCGATGGCGAAGTAAAATAACGCAAATGGAAATAGCAATAAACGCTTCTGCAAGATCGCCTGGTTCTTCCGATTCTCTCAATAGCACTGCCGGCTCGCAATTCGGCTTTGTCAGCTTCCTCAAGACCGTCGCTGCGCAATTAATCGTTCTGCATCACCTGGCCTTCTACGGTCCGATGGCTGATCACGTGCGGCCGATCGCGTCGGCATTGATCGACTGGCTGGACTCCGACGCGCGCATTGCCGTGCAGGTGTTCCTGGTAATAGGCGGCTTTCTGGCGGCAAAGTCATTGTGCTCCAAGGGCAATTCCGGAATTGCCAATCCGCTGGGCATTGTATTGCGTCGCTATGTCAAACTGGTGCCGCCCTTCCTGGTTGCGACAGTATTGGCAGTCGGCGCCTCGGCCTGGGCCAGTCGATGGATGACGCACGACTCGATTTCCGCGCCTGTGCATCTGCCGCAACTTGCCGCGCATGCGTTGTTGCTGCATAGCGTCCTGGGATATGAATCCGTGTCGGCCGGCGCCTGGTATGTCGCCATCGACTTCCAGTTGTACGCTCTCATCACTTTGCTACTGTGGCTGTCTCACCGCCTTGCCGGAAACCGCCCGATGCCATGGCTCATGCCAGCGCTGATCGTTGCCGGCGTCGGCGCCTCCCTGCTGTACTTCAATCGGGATTCCGACTGGGATGTCTGGGCGCCGTACTTCTTCGGCAGCTATGGGCTGGGTATCCTGGCATGGTGGGCCAGTAATCCGACCCGCCGGCCGGCCGTACTCGGACTTCTGCTGGCGGCGATGTTGCTGCCGGCACTGGCTGCTTTAATGATCGATTTTCGCAGCCGCATCGCGCTCGCCCTGGTCATCGCATGCGTGCTGGTATTGGCCAGGCGCACCCGGCTGTTTCGACCGAGCCGAGGATCCGCCTTCATCAACGGCTTGGGGCGCATATCCTATTCCGTGTTCCTCGTTCACTTTCCGGTATGCCTGGTGATGAACGCGGCTTTTACGCGCTTTGTACCTGCCGAGCCATCTTTGCAAGCCGTCGGCATGCTGCTCGCATGGGCGGCAAGCCTGACGGCAGGAGCTGCATTCCACCGTTGGGTCGAGGTTCCCCTGAGCCGCCTCCTGATGCCATCCGGCCCGATTATCCTTTCGCGCATTTCTGTACTCCACCGGCGTCTTCGATAGCCTGATTGGGTTGGCGATCAGGTAAACGGGCCGGATCGTGAAATACAGGAGACAGGAGACAAAATGCCACCACCGCCACCATGATGAGTTGCTCGCCCTCACCGCAGTCGAGACGCCGCCCCAGGAAAACTTAGGGACAGACCCTGACCCTTATTATTCAGCTGATAGCGTTCGCGGCGCCGGCCGCTACTAATGCGAGCGGCAAGAATTTCAATTTCATGGCGTTTTCCTTTTCGAAGATATTGATACGCTCGAAGAATAGAAAAGGAAGATTAAGGCAGACTTAAGGCGGGCAATATCGTCGCATGGACATTTGCGCCACCGGCGGCTTTGACTTAGAGCAGTTAACACTAGAAGACCTGCTTGTACGACGGAGTGGGAGAGCTACACTTCCGGAAGCGTTACAGGAGCTGCTCATGACTACCTCAGTGAAGCTGATATTCTTTGCGATGCTTCTGGCTCTTGGGCTGCCAACGGCGTTTGCACAGCCCTACCCTACACCAATCGGACGATGCATCGACAGGATGCGAGGGCAGGCTTTTGACATCCTCCCTAATCTCTATGCCTACCAGGTTGGATTCCCGATGAATCAAGGACAAGCCATGCGAGATCCATCGGGAATATATTTCCTCAGGATGCCCGCTGCCAACCCATACATGCAGGCTTTCTTCGTCACGTGGGATCTGCGAATAGTCGAGCTAAATGCGGCAATGCCTGGACCAATGGTAATTGGGGGTTGCAACTTTTATACCGCCCTGCCATCACCACCACCATCACCAAGTTTCAATTTTGCACTCAGTCCAAACCGCGGAGTCTTAATGCCTGGGGGCACTACCGTGCCTGTTCCTCAACAAATCGTGCCGCGGGCAAGAGGGCTTGCCGCGCCTCGACTGGCATCGGAGGACGATGCTCAGACATGTATGCAGAAAAGCAGAGGCGACAAAGAAGATTTCGCGGAATGTATGCTTCCGAAGATGCTCAGCCCGCAGCAGCAACGAGCATATAAATGTGCGAAAGACGGGAATGGTGACGAGATGGAGACCGGGGCCTGTTTGGCGAAACAAATGGTCGGGCCGAATGAAGCGCGAGCAATAGACCAGACCATGCAGTGCTACAAGCAGCACGGGAACGAGTACAAAAAATACCCACTTTGTATGGCCGGACAAAACTTTGACCCTAAGACGGCGGCAACAGTGAATTGCATTGCAGGCCAAGCTGAATCTGGATCGGTGAGCGCGTGGACTGTAGCTGGATGTGCAGCAGGGAATCAGCTCGGCATGAACCCGGAAATGGCCATTGCAGTGCAGTGCGCAATGACTACAGGCGGACAGCCCTATGCCTTCGCTGGTTGTACCGCGGGACAGTTGACTCAACGAGAGCTTACCAAGTGCTTCACAAAAGGTGTCGGCGGAGAGGGGTGCTTTGGTCCCAACAACGACATCATTAAAGGACTGAAGGCGTTGGGGTACGATCTGAACAATCTGACGAATTCAAACGGGGAAGTCATTAAAGCATGGAACACGGCCGTCAATGATCTGCAAAACGGGCCCGGGGAGAATAACGACATTGTGAAGGCGTTCAACGGCGTGAACAACGTTATCCAGAACGCAGGCGACACCGTCCAGGAAGGTGTCAAAGGCATAGCTAAGAATCTCGGCCTGGGCGGTTTGCTATAAGCATTTCAATTTGCGCGAGCGCCGGCTCGACGTGGGCGATCTTTATGCAGGCTCAGGGACAGACCACGTTTCTGCCACCGCCGCCACCATGATGAGCTGCCCGCCCCCGCTGCAGTCGCGACGCCGACTCACCGCGTGGGCGCGGGCGCCCACCCTACAGGTTTGTGAAACTCGACGCACACCCTGAGCCCGCCATGCCGCGAAGCGGCAAGCTCGATCTCCGCGCCGTGCTGGTCCGCGATGTTCTTGACGATCGACAGCCCGAGTCCGCTGCCGCTCTGCTCCTGCCCGTTGCGACGGTAGAAGCGGTCGAACACGCGCTGGCGATCATGCTCGGGAATGCCCGGGCCGGAATCTTCGACGGCCAGCAGCACGCGGCCGGCACTTTCCGAAATGCTGACCTGTACCGCGCCGCCCTCCGGCGTGTAGCGGATCGCGTTGTCAAGCAGGTTGCGCGCGAGGATGCGCAAGCCGGCTGAGTCCGCTTCGATCGTGACATGCTCGGCCGCGTCCTGCTCGACGGTGATATGGCGTTGCTGCGCAAACACGAATACGTCCGCAATCGCGTGGCGCATCAGTTCGGCCAGATCGACCGGCCGCAGATCGGGCATTCTGTCGTTGGGATCGGTTTGCGCGGCGGTCAGCAATTGTTCGATCAGGCGCGCGGCGCGATCCACGCCTTCGTGCAGCTTGCCGAGCGCCGCCGCTTTCGCGGTCTCATCCGGCGCGCGCGCCAGCAGCTGCAATTGCAGCTTGAGCGCGGTCATCGGCGAACGCAGTTCATGCGCGGCATCCGCGACGAACGCGCGCTGGCCGGCAAACGCGTGCCGCAACCGCTCCAGCAGCGCATTCAGAGATTTGACCACCGGCGCAATTTCGTCCGGCAGATCCGTCTCGGACACTTGCACCAGGCTGTGCGCGTCGCGCTGTCCGACTTCGCGCGCGAGGCGGCGTAAAGGCGACAGCGAGCTGCCGACCAGCCACCAGATCAGCAGCGCCATCAGCGGCGCGAACGCCAGCAGCGGCGCCAGGCTGCGCAGCGCGGCCGCTG
>UEXY01000026.1_pt1 | contig 14453 bp, 13 predicted proteins | sample 4301061 | NCBI WGS metagenome assembly UEXY01 (sample SAMEA4773184, study PRJEB27434) | metagenome | biome: 2259; feature: agricultural soil; material: soil | place: USA | collected 2014-09 | depth 0.25 m | reverse complement strand
AATCAGGCCTACCGCTCGCCGGCGAAGGCCTTGAACAACGCCGGCATCTGTAGCTTGAAGGTTAAGGACAAGGTCGCCGCCGAACGCTACTTTTCGCGGGCTTTCCAGCACGACCCGGGTAATCCTTCGACCAATGCCAATCTCGGCAGACTTTATTTCGATAAAGGCGACTACGAGCGCGCGCGCTTTTACGTTGGCCGAGTCATGAAAGCCGATGTGATGACTGCCGATGTGCTGTGGCTGGCAATCAAGATCGAGCGCAGACTGGGCGATCGCGCCGCCGAGACGAGTCTCGCGACGCAATTGCGCCGTCGCCATGGCGGTTCGGCCGAGTACGCTGCTTATCAACGTGGAGCATTCGATGAGTGATCCTGGAATGAATGACCAGGGGGGAATTGGCAATCTGCAGGAAGCGGATCAACTTTCGGTGTCGCCGGGCATACAGCTCGCCGCATATCGTCGGGAACGCGGATGGACCGTCGAACAGGTCGCCAGTCAGCTCAACCTTGCGCCGCGGCAGATCGCCGCGATCGAAAGCGGCGATTATCCGGCGTTGCCCGGGATGCCGATCGTGCGCGGCTTCATTCGCGCGTATGCAAAAGTGTTGAAGGTGGACGCCGCGCCGTTGCTGGCGACGCTGGGCGGCGAGACAGTGCTCGTGCACGAATCGATCGCTCCGCGCCAGACGCTCGCCACGCCTTTTTCCGAAACCCGCCTGCCGTCCATGATGGAGCGTCCGGGCCTGTCGTCGAAATGGATTATCGGCCTGTTGCTGGTGCTGCTGTTCGGCGTGGCTTTATGGGCGCTGCAACAAGGCAGCGATCTGGCCGACATATCGAAAGCGGCGACATCGCAAGTCAAGGATGGCTTGAGTCAGATATCCGGCGCCAACCTTGGCGCTCATCCCGATGTTCCCAAAGCCGAGGTGCCTCACGAGGTAGCGACGCCGGAATCCGATATGGCGAAGCCGGAGCTTGCCGAACTTGCAAACCCGGTTCCTGCACCGGCAGCGACTCCAGCTGCGGAGCCTTCGCAGGCGCCGCCACAGATCGCCGCGGCGAGCCCGGCGCTTGCCACACCAGGCAAGGACACGCTAATACTGAAGGTGCGTGAAGACTCATGGGTGGAGATCAAGCGCAGCGGCAGCGGCAATCCGGTGGTGTCGCGTGTTCTGAAAGCCGGAGAAACCGAAGCGTTTGAAGTGACCGAGCCGTTTTCGCTCGTAATCGGAAATGCGGCGGGAGTCGACGCCACCCTGCGCGGGGCGCCGATCGAACTCAAGGCCGGCGGCGGCAACGTAGCCCGCCTGAATTTGAAGTAAGACAGTCATGCCGATAATGAACAGCTCCATTGCTTCAGGTCCGCTTGCGCGCCGCAACAGCCGCAGCGTGGCGGTCCGCTACGGCTCCCGACAAGTACTGGTGGGCGGCGGCGCCCCAGTAGTCGTGCAGTCGATGACCAACACCGATACCGCGGATGCGATTGCGACTGCGATTCAGGTCAAGGATCTGGCGCGTGCCGGTTCCGAACTGGTCCGCATTACCGTCAACAACCCCGAAGCAGCAGCGGCGGTGGTCGCGATACGCGAGCAGCTCGACAGGATGGGCGTCGACGTTCCGCTGGTCGGTGATTTTCACTATAACGGTCACAAGCTTCTTACCGACTTCCCCGATTGCGCACAGGCGCTGTCGAAATACCGGATCAACCCGGGCAACGTGGGACAAGGCGCCAAGCGCGATACGCAGTTCGCGCAAATGATCGAAGTCGCGTGCAAGCACGACAAGCCGGTTCGCATTGGTGTGAACTGGGGCAGCCTCGACCAGACCTTGCTGGCTCGCATCATGGACGAAAATGCGCGGCGTGCCGAACCGTGGGACGCACAGGCGGTCATGTACGAAGCGCTGGTGACTTCGGCGATCGAGAATGCGCAGCGCGCCGAGGAACTTGGCCTTGCGGGCGACAAGATCATCCTGTCCTGCAAGGTATCCGGGGTGCAGGACCTGATCGCCGTGTACCGTGAGCTGGCACGGCGCTGCGACTATCCGCTGCATCTTGGCCTGACCGAGGCAGGCATGGGCAGCAAGGGTATCGTGGCGTCGACCGCGGCGCTGTCGGTGCTGCTGCAGGAGGGTGTTGGCGACACCATTCGTATTTCGCTGACGCCGGAACCCGGCGGCGATCGTACCAAGGAAGTCGTGGTCGCGCAGGAAATCCTGCAAACCATGGGGCTGCGCAAGTTCGCGCCGATGGTGATTGCCTGTCCGGGTTGCGGACGCACGACGTCGACCGTGTTCCAGGAACTGGCGGACCGGATCCAAACCTATCTGCGTGAGCAGATGCCGGCATGGAAAAAGCAGTATCCGGGCGTGGAAAACATGAACGTTGCTGTCATGGGCTGTATCGTCAACGGTCCGGGCGAGTCCAAGCATGCGCATATCGGCATCAGCTTGCCCGGTACCGGCGAATCGCCGGCCGCGCCGGTATTCGTTGACGGCAAGAAAACGGTGACTCTGCGTGGCGAGGCTATCGCCGAAGAATTCCAGGCCATCGTACTGGACTATGTCAAAACCCATTATGGAAAAGAGGCGGCCGCGCTTTGAAAAGCGTGCACCGAACTTAACGAGAATGTCAGAAAACAAGAAGGCAGAAAAAATCGTCGGCGTGAAAGGGATGAATGACATCCTGCCGGCCGACGCTCCACTGTGGGAGTTGTTCGAAAACACTGTGCAATCGGTGTTGAAAAGCTACGGCTTCCAGCAGATTCGCACGCCCATCGTCGAGCCGACCGCGCTGTTTGCGCGCGGGCTCGGTGCGGTGACCGATATCGTCGAAAAGGAAATGTATTCGTTTGTCGACACGATGAATGGCGACCAGCTGACGCTGCGCCCCGAAAGCACCGCCGGCGTGGTGCGCTCGGTGTTGGAACACAATCTGACATACGATGGTCCGAAGCGCTTGTGGTACGCGGGACCGATGTTCCGCCACGAGAAGCCGCAGCGCGGTCGCTATCGCCAGTTCCACCAGGTTGGTGCGGAAGCGCTCGGCTTTACCGGTCCGGATATCGATGCGGAGCTGATCATGCTGTGCCAGCGCCTGTGGGATGATCTCGGCCTGCAGGGCATTCGCCTCGAACTCAACTCGATCGGTAATGCTGAGGAGCGCAATCGCCATCGAACCGATCTGGTTGCGTACTTCGAGCAGCACAAGGAGGTACTCGATGCCGACGCGCAGCGCCGTCTGCATTCGAATCCGCTGCGCATTCTGGACACCAAGAATCCGACGATGCAGGCCATGGTCAATGCGGCGCCGCAGCTGCTCGATTATTTGGGCGAAGAGTCGCGCGCGCATTTCGAAGGCGTGCAGAAGATATTGCGCCACAACAGTATTCCTTTCACCATCAATCCACGGCTGGTGCGAGGCATGGATTATTACAACCGCACCGTGTTCGAATGGGTAACTGATCAACTTGGCTCGCAGGGTACGGTATGCGGCGGCGGCCGCTATGATCCGTTGGTTGAAATGTTCGGCGGCAAGCCGACGCCGGCTTGCGGTTTTGCGATCGGCGTCGAGCGTCTGCTGGAGTTGATGAAGGCGAACGGCGAACAGTTCGCGCCGAACCAGTGCGATGTGTATGTGGTGCATCAGGGCGAGGCCGCACAGTTGCCGGCGTTCGTGATTGCCGAACGCCTGCGCGACGCGGGCCTCGACGTGGTGCTGAACTGCGCATCGGCAAGCGGCGGTGGCAGCTTCAAGTCGCAGATGAAGCGCGCTGACGCGAGCGGTGCAAACTTCGCCGTGATCCTTGGCGAAGACGAGGTGGCCAAGGGCGTTGCAACCGTCAAAAGCCTGCGCGCCGACGATGTGGAAAACAATCAGACTACCGTCGTGTTTGAAGACGTCGCCGACCACTTGATGAATCAGATTCTGTGCGGGGATGAATGCGACGATCCCGGCCATCACCATCACCACTAACATCGGAACATCATGGCATACGATCTCGAAGAGCAAGAACAGCTGGCCACGCTCAAGGCCTGGTGGAATCAATACGGCAACCTGTCGACCTGGTTGCTGATCATCGCGCTGGGCGGTTATGCAGCCTGGGCTGGTTGGGGCTATTACCAGCGCAACCAGGTCACACAGGCCGGGCAACTCTACGAAGAACTGCAAAAGGGCATCGGCGCGAAAGATAACGCCAAGGTGCAGCGTGCCGCTTCCGACATGACCGCGAAGTTCGGCGGAACCGCGTATGCGCAAATGGGGGCGCTCGCTGCGGCTAAAAGCGCGTTCGACGCCAACGACCCGAAGGCAGCGAAGACCCAGTTGCAATGGATAGTCGATAACGGTTCGAACGATGAATACAAGGCGATCGCAAAAATCCGCCTGGCCGGCATCCTGCTCGATGAGAAGGCCTATGACGACGGCCTCAAGCTGCTGTCCGGCGATTTTCCTGAACAGTTTGCCGGCGCCGTGGCGGATCGGAAAGGCGATATCCTCGCCGCCCAGGCAAAAGTCGACGAAGCGCGTGCCGCCTACAAGTTGGCGCTCGATAAAACGGACGAAAAGAATCCGGCCCGCCAGTTGATCCAGTTGAAACTGGACGCGATCGGCGGTGCAGCGGCCAAAGCTGCTGCCTAAAACAGCAAAAGGGGAAAAAATGCGTATTGCCGCAAAGCTGACGTATGTGGGAATGGTTGCCGTACTGGCAGGTTGTTCGTCGTTGAATCCGTTTGCCAGCAAGCCTGCACCGCGCAATCCGCCGGCAGCGCTGGAGGATTTCAAGCAGACGCTGGCGGTTCGTACCGCGTGGTCGATGTCGATCGGCAGTGCTGCAACTTTCGTTTTCTCGCCGGCTGTGGTTGGTAACAGCGCGTTCGTGGCTGCGGCCGATGGTTCGATTGCGCGCATTGATGCGGCAAATGGCCGCACCAATTGGCGTATCAATGCCGGCGCACCGTTGACTGCCGGCGTCGGTAGTGACGGATCGACTGTCGCCGTCGCTGCGGAGAAGGGTGTCCTGATGGCATTCGACGGCGACGGCAAGTTGCGCTGGAAGGCTCAGGCCTCCAGCGAAATTCTGTCCGCACCCGCAGTCGGGCAAGGGCTTGTAGTAGTGCGCAGCGTCGACAACCGGGTTGCGGCATACGATGTTGAATCCGGGACGCGGCGCTGGGTGGCACAACGCACTTCGCCACCGCTGACACTGCGTACTGCGCCCGGTATTTCGATCTCCGGTTCGACCGCTTTCGTGGCCATGCCGGGCGGACGCCTGCTGGCGCTGGCATTGTCCAACGGCGGTCCGCGCTGGGAGGTGGCCGTCGGCGATCCACGCGGGACTACCGAGCTGGAGCGTATTGCCGACCTGTCGGGCGCTCCGGTCGTCGCCGGACGTGACGTCTGCGCAGTCGCTTACCAGGGGCGGGTAGCATGTTTCGATGCCGCGAGCGGTGCGCCGCGCTGGGCTAAGGAACTCTCCAGCGATGTCGGCGTGGGCGTCGATGAGCGCTTTGTCTACGCCGCAGACGAACACGGCGTGGTAACCGCGCTTGCGCGAGATACCGGCTCCGGCGCATGGCGCAACAACAAGCTGGCGAATCGCCATCTTTCGGCTTCGGTGCCGCTGGGACGCGCTGTCGCGGTCGGCGATGCGCAGGGTTATATCCACTTCCTGTCGCGCGAGGATGGCGCATTCCTGGCGCGCGTCAGCACCGACGGCAGTCGGATTGCGGCCGGCTCTTCGATAAGCACCAGCAGCGCGATTTTTCAAACTCAAGCAGGAACAGTTGTTGCCTTGGCAACCGATTAAAAATTCAATGAAGCCGGTAATTGCATTAGTAGGCCGACCGAACGTCGGCAAATCCACATTGTTCAACCGGCTTACCCGGTCGCGCGATGCATTGGTCGCCGATCTTCCTGGACTCACCCGCGACCGCCATTACGGCGAAGGCAGGGTCGGCGAGCGCCCATTCCTGGTGATCGATACCGGCGGTTTCGAGCCGGTCGCCAAGGAAGGCATCATGTACGAGATGGCCAAGCAGACCAAGCAGGCCGTGGCGGAAGCAGATGTGGTGGTCTTCATTGTCGATGGCAGGCAGGGGCTGACGCCGCACGACAAGACCATCACCGATTTCCTGCGCAAGTCCGGCCGGCCGGTCATGCTGATCGTGAACAAGGCGGAAGGCATGAAGTACACGTCGGTCACCGCCGACTTCTATGAACTCGGTCTTGGCGATCCGTATGTGATTTCCGCTGCACATGGCGATGGCGTGGTCGATCTCGTCAACGAGTCGCTGGATCTGGCGTTTGCGCAACGCCCCGCTGAGGAAGTGCAGGAGGCGGTCGGTAAAGGCGTCAAGATCGCCATCGTCGGCCGCCCCAATGTCGGCAAGTCGACGCTGGTCAATACCCTGCTCGGCGAGGATAGGGTCATCGCGTTCGACATGCCGGGCACCACGCGAGATGCAATTGAGATTCCGTTCGAGCGGGAAGGCAAGCAGTACACCTTGATCGACACCGCCGGCATCCGGCGGCGCGGAAAAGTGTTCGAAACAATCGAAAAATTCTCGGTGGTCAAGACGCTGCAGTCAATTTCCGAGGCAAATGTGGTGTTGCTGCTGCTTGATGCACAGCAAGACATTTCGGAGCAAGATGCGCACATTGCCGGCTTTGTGCTGGAGTCCGGTCGCGCGCTGGTCGTCGGCGTCAACAAGTGGGACGGGCTCGATGCCGATCGGCGCGACGAGATCAAGATGGATATGGAGCGCAAGCTGAGCTTCCTGTTCTTCGCGAAATTTCACTTCATCTCGGCATTGAAGGCCACCGGCATCGGCCCGTTGATGAAGTCCATCGATTCGGCGTACGCGGCGGCGATGGCGAAACTGACGACGCCGCGCCTGACCCGCGCTCTGATCGAGGCGGTCGAACATCAGCAGCCCCGGCGCAAAGGGTCGATCCGGCCCAAGCTGCGTTATGCCCACCAAGGCGGCCAAAACCCGCCGATCGTGGTTATTCATGGAAATGCGCTGGAAGCGATCGACGACAACTATAAGCGCTACCTGGAAAAGCACTTCCGCGAAACTTTTTCGTTGGTCGGCACTCCATTACGTATCGAGCTGCGTTCGAGCAAAAATCCTTTTGCCAGGGACGAAAAATAGCCTTTCTCTTGGCATGAAACGCAAAAATCGATTACAGTCGTAAAACACCTTATTAGAGAGAGGCACTTGAAATTCATCAGGTTGCCTCCACCTCCACATCACAACAACACCATGGAGCTGTCATGAGCAACAAAGGGCAATTGTTACAAGACCCCTTCCTCAACGCCTTACGTAAAGAACACGTACCCGTTTCGATCTATCTCGTGAACGGTATCAAGCTTCAGGGACATATCGAATCGTTCGACCAATACGTCGTTTTGCTGCGTAACACGGTGACACAGATGGTCTACAAGCACGCCATTTCTACGGTCGTCCCGGCCCGTGCAGTCAATCTCAATCTCGAGTCCGACGCGGAATAACCGATCGCTACTCCCGCCTATCTTATGCGCGCTGCTTTAGTCGGCGTTGATTTCGGCAAGGGCGACTTTGCCGCAAGCCTGGAAGAACTTTCCCTGCTGTCCAAATCGGCCGGGGCTGATCCAGCCGTAACAATCACAGGAAAACGCTCAAGCCCGGATGCGGCGCTGTTCGTCGGCTCCGGCAAGGCTGATGAAATCGCCGATGCGGTTGCGCATGACGGGCTCGACCTCGTGATTTTCAATCACGCGTTATCGCCGGCCCAGCAGCGCAATCTTGAGCGTCATCTGAAGATCCGCGTGGTCGATCGTACTAGCCTGATCCTCGATATTTTCGCGCAGCGCGCGCAAAGTCACGAGGGCAAGGTGCAGGTCGAGCTCGCGCAGCTGCAGCATCTGGCGACCCGCCTGATTCGCGGCTGGACTCACCTGGAGCGGCAAAAGGGCGGTATCGGCCTGCGCGGCCCGGGCGAGACGCAGCTTGAAACCGACCGTCGCTTGCTTGGGGACCGTGTCAAGTCGCTGCGCACGCGCCTCGACAAGCTGCACCGGCAGCGTGAAACGCAACGGCGTGCACGCGGCCGCAATAATACCTTCTCGGTGTCGCTGGTCGGTTATACCAACGCGGGCAAATCGACGCTGTTCAATGCATTGACCAAAGCGCAGGCCTACGCTGCTGATCAGTTGTTTGCGACGCTCGACACAACCTCGCGTCGCATCTACCTGGGCGAGGCCGGGAACGCCGTGATTTCAGACACGGTCGGCTTTATCCGTGAACTGCCTCACCAGCTGGTCGCGGCGTTTCGTGCCACGCTGGAAGAGACGATCCATGCGGATCTGTTGCTGCACGTGGTGGACGCCGCAAGCCCGGTGCGGATGGAGCAGATCGAGCAGGTCAACGCCGTGCTTGCAGAAATCGGTGCCGACCACATACCGCAGATTCTCGTTTGGAACAAGATCGATGTGGCAGGCCTGGAGCCGGCTTTGGAACGTGACGAATATGATAAAATCCGCCGTGTTTTCATTAGCGCCCAGACCGGGACTGGCCTCGATATGCTGCGCGAGGCGATAGCCGAGTTTGCAAAGGAAAATGCAGTGGCGCGTCTTGATCGTCTACCGATCCCGGAGCAGCGCGACGCACGGACCTAGGCGTGTTTCAATTCGTTGGAGGCCCTCGAAATAAAAGCCTTACAACTCATTAACATACGGCGGATAACGAGCGAATGCCTCTTCCTCTAATCAAAAAAATCGGCCTCAAATTCTCGTTAAACGACCCTCGCTGGGGACGTGGTTCCCAAGACAACGGTCAGAACCAGAATCAGGATAAACGGCCGAACGACGGCCCACCCGACCTGGATCAACTGTGGCGTGAATTCAATCAGCGCCTGAATCGCCTGTTTGGCAACAAGGGCGGCGGCCGCGGCGACGGCGGTGGTTTCGGCCCCGACATGAAGGGTGCCGGCATTGGCTTCGGACTGATTGCTGCGATCGTGGCTTTCCTGTGGCTGGTCAGCGGTTTCTTTATTGTCCAGGAAGGCCAGACCGGTGTGGTGTTGACCTTCGGGAAATACAGTCATACCACGCCTGCGGGTTTCAACTGGCGTTGGCCCTATCCGATCCAGAGCCATGAGATCGTCAACGTGTCGCAAGTGCGTACCGTGGAGGTCGGCTATCGTTCGAACGTGAAGAACAAGCAGGCGAAGGAGTCGCTGATGTTGACCGATGACGAAAACATCATCGATATCCAGTTCGCGGTGCAATACAAACTCAAGAATGCGTCCGAATGGCTCTTCAATAATCGCGATCAGGACGAGATGGTCAGGCAGGTCGCCGAGACCGCAGTCCGGGAGATTGTCGGCCGCAGCAAGATGGATTTCGTTCTCTACGAAGGCCGAGAAAAAGTCGCGTTCGACGTGGGTCAGCTGATGCAGCAGATTACCGATCGCTACAAGGCCGGAGTACAGATCACCAACGTGACCATGCAGGGTGTGCAGCCGCCGGAGCAGGTGCAGGCAGCGTTCGATGACGCGGTGAAGGCAGGGCAGGATCGCGAACGGCAAAAGAATGAAGGGCAAGCCTACGCAAACGACGTCATACCGCGTGCACGCGGCGCCGCGTCCCGCCTGCTGCAGGAGGCGGAGGCATACCGCGCACGGGTGATTGCGAATGCTCAGGGTGACGCGTCGCGCTTCAAGCAGGTGCTGGTTGAATATCAGAAGGCGCCGGCAGTGACGCGCGATCGCATGTATCTCGAAACCATGCAGCAGATTTTTTCGAACACTACCAAGGTGATGGTGGACAGCAAGAGCGGCAGCAACCTGCTTTATCTACCGCTCGACAAATTAATCGGACAGATTGCAGGCGATTCCAGCGGCAAGCCGGGGACTTCTCCGTCGCACTCGCCGTCCGCCTCTAGCTCGACGACCGAACCCTTGCAACCGATGGATATTCAAAAACAGAAAGATTCGCGCAGCCGCGAGGGACGCGATTCCCGTGATCGGGAGACACGATAATGAGTCGCCTCGTTTCTTATTCAATTGCTGCGCTCATCGTTCTGTCACTGCTGCTGTCGACGCTATTCGTGGTGGAGCAGCGCCAGTACGCGATCGTGTTCGCACTGGGTGAAGTGAAGAAGGTCATCAGCGAGCCGGGCTTGCATTTCAAGTTACCGCCGCCGTTCCAGAACGTGCTGTTCCTCGACAAGCGGATTCTCACGCTGGATACGCCGGAGGCAGACCGCTTCATTACTGCGGAAAAGAAGAACATCCTGGTCGACGCCTATGTGAAGTGGCGTATTCTCGAGCCGCGCCTGTATTTCGTCAGCTTCACCGGCGACGAGCGCCGCGCTCAAGACCGCATGTCGCAGATCATCAAGGCGGCGCTGAACGAAGAGATTACCAAGCGCACCGTGCGTGAAGTGATTTCGGGTGAACGCGGCAAGGTCATGGATGCGATTCACAAGAAAGTGACTGACGAGGCCAAGCAGATCGGTGTGGAAATTGTCGACGTGCGGTTGAAGCGGGTGGACTACGTCGAGCAGATCAATAACTCCGTTTATGACCGTATGAAGGCCGAACGGACGCGCGTCGCGAATGAGTTGCGCTCCACGGGCGGAGCCGAATCGGAAAAAATTCGCGCCGATGCCGATCGCCAGCGTACGGTGATTCTGGCCGAAGCCTATCGCGATGCCGAGAAGATTCGCGGTGACGGCGATGCGCAAGCGACGCAGATTTACGGCCGGGCGTTCGGCCAGAATCCGGAATTTTACAAGTTCTACCGCAGCCTCGAAGCGTATCGCGCAAGCTTCAAGAGCCGCAACGATATGATGGTGATCGACCCGAATTCCGAGTTCTTCAAGTATTTCAAGAGCGCCGGCGGAGGGGCGTCGCCCCCATCAAGGAAATGACGCTGGCAGATCATGAGCTGCTCGTGGAGTGTCGCGTTAGGAATGATGCTGTTATCAGAGAGCATCATTCCGCTTCTTTTTCCTGGACAATGGCGCGACATCTTTAATCGCATCACCCGGTTGCCGGACGGCGAAATCCGTTTTCTAGCATGACCGCATTGTTCTGCGGTCTGCGTACACTGGCCCTGGTCCACTATTACTCTTAAAGCAGTTCTTTCCCTGTCATGCCGAATTGGCTCCTTCCTGAAAACATTGCCGATGTCTTGCCGTCCGAGGCGCGCAAGATCGAAGAGTTGCGCCGCGCGCTGCTCGACAACTTCCGCTCTTACGGCTACGAGCTGGTGATGCCGCCGATGCTGGAGTACCTGGAATCGCTGTTGACCGGCGCGGGACAGGACATGAATTTGCGCATTTTCAAGCTGGTTGACCAGTTATCCGGCCGCACCATGGGCGTACGCGCCGATATGACGACCCAAGTCGCCCGCATCGATGCGCATCTGCTTAATCGGCCGTCGGTGACGCGACTCTGTTATGCCGGCAGCGTGCTGCAGACGCGCCCGTCGGGCTTGTATGCGACGCGCGAGCCCTTGCAGATTGGCGCGGAAATCTACGGACATGCGGGCCTGGAAGCCGATGCCGAGATTCAGGAGCTGGCGCTGGCATCGCTGGCCTTGGCGGGGATTTCGCAGGTGCGCCTGGACTTGTGCCATGTTGGCGTGTTGCGCGCTATCATTGCCGACGATGAGAGGGCACTGAGGTGCGATGCGGAACTGTTCGGCCTGCTGGCGGCCAAGGATATTCCGGGCCTGAGAACGCTGACGCAGGACTTCGGCCTTGTGACCAGGGAGGCGCTGCTGGCTCTGCCGGGTCTGTACGGCGATGTATCCACCATTACACGCGCCCGCCAGATATTGCCGAAAGTGCCTGGTATTGCGCGTGCGCTCGATGAGCTGGAATTGCTGGTCAGACAGGCCGGTTCCGCTACCGTCACCGTCGATCTGGCCGATCTGCGCGGCTACCATTACCACAGCGGTGTCATGTTCGCCGCCTATGTCCCGGGTTTGCCGAATGCGGTGGCGCGCGGCGGCCGTTATGACCATGTGGGCGAAGCGTTCGGACGTGCCCGGCCGGCAACCGGGTTTTCCATGGATTTGCGTGAACTGGCGCGGTTGATGCCGAGCGCCGAACGCAAGAGCGCGATCCGCGCGCCGTGGGGAACGGATCCGGCGTTGCGTCAAAAAATTGCGGAATTGCGAGCCGCCGGCGAGGTCGTCATTCAGACTTTGCCCGGACATGAAAACAATCAGGACGAATTCGATTGCGATCACGCGCTCGTGTTCGAAAATGGAAACTGGATTCTTAAATCACTAGGTTAATAGCATGGCAAAGAATGTCGTCGTCATCGGCACCCAATGGGGCGATGAAGGTAAAGGGAAGATCGTCGATTGGTTGACCGATCACGCGCAAGGCGTGGTGCGCTTTCAGGGTGGGCACAATGCCGGCCATACGCTGGTGATTGGCGGGCAGAAGACAGCGTTGCAACTGATTCCTTCGGGCATCATGCGCGCCGGTGTCGCGTGCTATATCGGTAATGGCGTCGTGCTGTCGGTGCCTGATTTGCTGCGCGAAATCGACAAGCTGCAGGCAAGCGGCGTCGAAGTGGTCTCGCGCCTGAAAATCTCCGAGGCTTGCCCGGTCATTCTTCCGTATCACACGGCATTGGATGCGGCGCGTGAGGCCGCGCGCGGCGCGGCAAAGATCGGCACTACCGGGAAAGGTATCGGCCCGGCCTATGAAGACAAGGTCGCGCGGCGCGCGATCCGGGTTGCTGACCTGCTGAACGAGGGGCGCTTTACAGAAAAACTGAAAGAAAATCTCGACTATCACAATTTTGTGTTGTCGCATTACCTTAAGGCGCAGCCGATCGATTATCAAAAGACGCTGGATGATGCGTTGACTACCGCGCCGCGCATTGCGCCGATGGTGGCCGATGTATCGAGCGCACTGTACGCGACGTACAAGGCGGGCGGCAATCTGCTGTTTGAAGGCGCGCAAGGCAGCTTGCTGGACGTGGACCACGGCACTTATCCGTTCGTCACGTCGAGCAACTGCGTTGCCGGCAATGCCGCCGCAGGCTCCGGTGTCGGACCGAACATGCTGCATTACATCATGGGCATCACCAAGGCGTACACCACGCGCGTTGGTTCCGGCCCGTTCCCGTCTGAATTGCCGACCAACGAAGGCATTGGCAAGCACCTTGCCAGCGTCGGCCATGAGTTCGGTACTGTCACCGGACGTGCGCGCCGTTGCGGTTGGTTTGATGCAGCGCTGCTGCGCCGCTCGGTGCAGATCAATGGCGTATCCGGCATGTGCCTGACCAAGCTGGATGTTCTCGACGGCCTGAAATCCTTGCAGATCTGTACCGGCTACAAGCTGGACGGCAAGATGGCGGATATTTTCCCGGTCGGCGCGGAAGACGCGTCGCGCTGTGAACCGATCTACGAACAGATGGCCGGCTGGAGCGAGTCGACCGTTGGGGCCAAGTCGCTGGCGGCGCTGCCTGCGAATGCACGCGCGTACATCAAGCGCATCGAGGAACTGGTCGGCGTGCCGGTCGACATGGTGTCGACCGGACCGGATCGTGAGGAAACGATTGTCCTGCGTCATCCATTTGTCTAAGCGGAAACCATGCGGACAGAAGGAATGAATGGCATGTCGGACGATAAGAACCTATGGGTTTCCTGGGACGAATATCACAATGCCATCGCTAGCCTGGCGCGCATGGTCCATGAATCGGGCTGGGAATTCGAGCAGGTATTATGTCTGGCACGCGGTGGTTTGCGGCCAGGCGATATCTTCTCGCGCATTTTCGATGTGCCATTGGCGATCCTGTCGACCAGCTCCTATCGCGAAGAAGCTGGCAAGGTGCAAGGCTCGCTGGATATCGCCAGGCATATCACGATGACCAAGGGGACCTTGTCGGGCAAGGTGCTGCTGATTGACGACCTGGTCGATTCCGGTGTGACGCTGGAACGGGTGCAGCGTCATCTGAAGGACAATTTCCCGGCGGTGACCGAAGTGAAGTCCGCGGTCATCTGGTGCAAGGCGTGCTCGTCGGTGCGACCGGATTACTATGTTCAGTACCTGCCGAACAATCCTTGGATTCACCAGCCGTTTGAAGAGTACGACAGCTTGCGGCCGCATCAGCTTGCGGCATGGCTGAAAAAGGGCGAAGTCGCCTGAGTAGAACTTGCTACTTGTTTCAGACTCAAAAGCAGTTGATGAAGAGTGGTCCGATGAGCAAGAGTGGTGAAAATGGAAAACCCGTTGTTTCACCAACGGGTTTTTCTTTTTGATTTTGAAGAATGCGTTGCCGCCTGTAGTGCTTCGCGAAGAGCGGGAATATTTATTTGTCGGCGCGCAAAAAAGAAAGGTCCGCCGAAGCGGACCTTTACAAATTTTGGTGCCCAGAAGAGGACTCGAACCTCCACAGTGTTGCCACCGCTAGGACCTGAACCTAGTGCGTCTACCAATTCCGCC
>UEXY01000132.1_pt1 | contig 14874 bp, 10 predicted proteins | sample 4301061 | NCBI WGS metagenome assembly UEXY01 (sample SAMEA4773184, study PRJEB27434) | metagenome | biome: 2259; feature: agricultural soil; material: soil | place: USA | collected 2014-09 | depth 0.25 m | reverse complement strand
GCGCGCACACGCTGTGCCGGCCTTTTGCCTGTGCATCCCGGCTTCCGTGTCGACGATGATTGCGTGCGCCATCTCTTCCACAGAGAGCGCGTCACTGTTCCGGAACTGCTGCTCGAGAACTTCAATGCCTGCGTCCGACGCATCCACGCCGGCTTTTTCCCGCGACGCAATGCGCCGCTTCATCGTTGCGCGGCTGGCTCGCAGTTCGAAGATAAAGAAGGGCACGCCGATTTCGGTGGCCAGCGCGTGAAACGGTTCGCGTTGGGAAATCATCAGGAACGCCGCATCGACGATCACAGGCGATCCCGCGTCGACAATGCAGCGCGCCAGCGCCAACAGGCGTTCATAGGTCGTCCGCGTGGCAACAGATCCGTAGAGCGATCCGCCGTCGGCAGAAAGCCCATGCAGTCTTTTTCGTTCGACGTCGGAGCGCAACTGAATGGCGCCCAGCAATTCGACCGCGTAACGGGCAAAGGTAGTTTTGCCGCTGCCGGAATGGCCGTGCGTAATCAGTATCGCCGCCGATTTCGGCTGCGCGCAGCGCCGGGCGAAAGCCAGATAGGCCCAGCCGCTGCGCTTGCATGCAGTCGCGCCTCGCGCGAGCGCATCCATTTGCCCCGCCCGCAACAGCATTGCCTTGCATCGAATCAGCGCACGGTGAACCTGGTAATAGCGCAACACCGTCATGCCCTGATAGTCGCCGGTGATTTCAAGATACCGATTCAATAGCCTTGCCGCCAGATCGGCTCGCCGCCTGAACGCCAGGTCCATGCAGATAAAGGCGAGATCGTTGATCACATCGATCCAGCGCAGGCTGTCGCTGAATTCGATGCAATCGAACACTTGCACGCCGTCGCCGGTGGTCAGGATATTGCCGCAATGCAGATCGCCATGGCATTCCCTGATCATGCGCTGCGTTTTTCTGTTTTTGAACGTGTCGATCAACTTCAGCCGCTGTGCGGCTTCCCATTTTTGCAAGGCCGCGACCTGTTTTCGTCTGCCGTCGCCTTCGACCAGCGCCGACAATTCGGCCAGCGTTTCGTCCGAGGCCGCCGCAATCGACTGCGCCGTCCCCCAATCGCGTTGTGCCGGAGCGATTGCCGATTCGAGATGAAAGCGTGCAATCTTCGACGCCAGCTCGTCGAGGTCGCCGACGGAGAGAAGATCGTGGGCAATCCGATAGCTCCAAAGCGCCCGCTGATCGAAGGCACGCATCCTGACCGCATACTCGATCGGAACGCCGGCTCCGTCGATAGCGGGATGTTCCGCGTTTCCCGTAACGGAGACCGTGTCGAGATAAATGCGGGGCGCCAGGCGGCGGTTCAGCCGACACTCCTCCTGGCAATAGAAACGACGCGCTTCGAGTGTGGAAAAATCGAGAAATGCGAGACGGACCGCCTTTTTGAACTTGAAGGCGAACTTTCCCGCAACCAGCACGCGGGATATATGCGTTTCGAACTGACTGACATGCGCTTCGGTTTCTTCCAATGCCGGGACCAGGGAATCGATGAGTTTTTTCTGCTCCGCCAGGACGTCCATGTTGTTTCCGCCCTCGTTCGACCAAGGAAATCGAATCGGCCCTGCCTTAGCTTAAAAAGCCTGTGAAGAATCCCGTTGAGCCTGCACAAGGCTGCCGCTGCCGCTTGAGAGTCCATTTGAAAACCGGACGCTCGCAAATGAATGATCTAGCGCAAAGATCGGCGTGCATGAAGATTTACGCTGACCAGCATCAGCCGGAGACGGCTGCCGGTCCTTTCATTCAACGCAAAAAGGTAGAGAAGGTGAGCTCATCCAGGATCTTTGCCGACCGGATCGAGGCCGCGGAGCAGCTGGCCGAACACTTGCAGGAGTATCGGGGCCGTCATCCATTGATACTCGCCATTCCACGCGGCGCAGTGCCAATGGGGAAGGTGCTGGCGGAGCGGCTCGATGGGGAGCTGGACATTGTGCTGGTCCACAAGCTTGGCGCTCCTTTCGATCCGGAATTTGCCATCGGGGCAATCGATGAGGCCGGCTGGGTTTATCTCTCCCCCGCCATTGAAGAGAATGAGGAAGCGAGCGATCTGATTGCACGGATCAAATCACAGCAATTGGCCGCGCTGAAAAAACGGCGCGCGCTATACACGCCGTCCATGCATCCGATCGATCCACAGGGACGTATTACGATTGTGGTCGACGACGGCCTGGCGACCGGCGCGACCATGATTGCCGCATTGCATGCCGTTCGCGCCAGGAAGCCGGCCGAACTGGTATGCGCCGTTCCGGTGGCGGCATCGGATAGCCTGGATAAAATTATTCCGCTGGCCGACAAGGTGGTCTGTCTTTTTGCACCCTCGCATTTCGGCGCCGTCAGCCAATTCTATTGGCGCTTTCCCGCGGTGGAGGATGAGGACGTCACCCGGATACTAGCGTCGGCCGGCGGTGCTTCAAACCCCGGCTCCATTGATCCAGAGTGATCCACCATCCCGGTGCACGCGCGTGCCCATTTCATTACAGACCGAGCTTATCCATTCGACGATGTGTTCAGCCTGCTTGCCGGTAGCGGGCTGCGCCTGGCAGTGCTCGATGAATACCGGATGGAGCGAGATACGCGTTAACGCTTGGCGGGTGAGTTCAAACTCGAATAGCAGCTGGTGATCGTTGTTGAATTCCGGATCGACAAGGTAATCGTCCACCAGGTCGCCGGCCGCATAAATGATCGGGCAACCGTGATAAATCTCTATCCCCTGAAACACATGGGCGCTATGGCCGAACAGGATCTTCCAGCCCATGTCGATCGCGGCATGCGCCAGGCGCCGGAACTTCATCGACGGCCGCAACACCATGTTCGGCCCCCAATGCAGCGACAGGATCGGCCAATCGATTGCCGCGCGTTGTAACGGTTCAAGCGCCTTGCGCAAAACCTTGACCGCCGCAAACTCGTCGTCGAAATCGATATAGGCGATACCGGGGATGCCCTTTTGCGCCGCAAAATCGGCCTGGTGATCGCAGAACCCGGCCATGCCGAATGTGATCCCGCGGCACTCGGCGATTGCCGGTGCCGATGCTTCGTCGAGCTCTTCGCCTGCGCCGGCAAAGCGGATACCGTGCTGGCGAAGATGGCGCAAGGTTTCCTGCAACCCCGCGACATCAAAATCAAGCACATGGTTGTTGGCCAGGTTGACCATGTCCACCCCGGCGCCGGTCAGAGCGTGAATTGCCTGGGGCGGCGCACCGAAGTAAAACGCCTTGGGCGCACCCGGCCAGCGATGGGTCGAAGAAGTAATCGCGCATTCGAGATTGACCACGGTCAGATCCGCATCGCGCATCAGCCCCGCTACCGGTCCCAGCGGATAGTCGGGACCGTAGCGCAGGATATATTTCTCCACCACGCGTCCGAGCATGACATCCCCGCCAAACATCACACGAGCAATGGGAGCCTGTCCGGGATCGATCTGTTCCATGTCGCATCGCCGCCGCTGAAGGAGTGGGCAAATCCGCCCTAATGCCGATTCAGATTAAAAGACGGGTCGGCGTCCAAGCTTGATCCGCAACAAACATGCGCGCCGGCGAAGAACTATGGTAAAGGACGCCCACCCCAGCAACGATTGCCGTGAGTGAATCCGCCATTCCAACCGACCTACCGGCTAGCCGGCAGTTGTTGGCGATTGTTGAGCGGCTGGCATGCGAAACCCATCCCGGTAATTCATATGCGGTAACTCTTTACACCTCCTTCGAACGCGATCTGGGCTTGGACAGCTTGGCACGCGTGGAGTTGATGCAGCGCGTGGGGAAAGCTTTCAGCGTTGAACTGCCCGGCGAAGCGCTATCAGAGGCCGACACGCCGCTTGAGTTGCTGCGCTGGCTCGGGCGCGCGCCGCAACAGCAAGCGGCGGAGAATGCGCCGACGCTGGACGCCGCAGCGACAATCGACACCCCCAAGAACGCCCAAACACTGGTGGACGTCCTCGAATGGCAGGTCGCGCGCCAACCGGATCGGGTCCACATCCTGCTGCAGGACGAGCAATATCAGGAACACCCCATCCGTTACCGCGACCTGCTCGATGCAGCGCGCGCAATCGCCGCCGGCTTGGCGGCACAAGGGCTGCAGCCCAGGCAAACCGTGGCCTTGATGCTGCCTACCGGGCGCGACTATCTGGCAAGTTTTTTCGGCGTGATGATTGCCGGCGGCATTCCAGTACCGATCTATCCGCCGGCCCGGATGGCCCGGATCGAAGACCATTTGAAACGCCACGCGCGCATCCTGTCCAGCGCCGAGGCGGCGCTGATCATCACCGTGGAGCAAGCCAAGCCGGTCGCCGTCCTGTTGCAGGCTGCGGTACCTGGCCTTGCCGCGATCGTCACGCCATCCGAGTTGTATGCGTCGCCGGCATCGCCGCGATATCGTCCGCAGGGCGGCGATATCGCGTTTCTTCAATATACGTCGGGCAGCACCGGCGATCCGAAGGGGGTGGTGCTGACGCACGCCAACTTGCTCGCCAACATCCGCGCGCTGGGGCAGGCGTCGCTGGCCACGCCCGACGATGTTTTCGTATCATGGCTACCGCTATACCATGACATGGGCCTGATCGGCGCATGGTTCGGCTCGCTTTACCACGGCATTCCACTGGTACTCATGTCGCCGCTCGCCTTTCTCGCGCAGCCGTCGCGCTGGCTGCAGGCCATCGCGCGCCATCGCGGCACTATTTCTGCTGCGCCGAATTTCGCGTACGAATTGTGCGTGCGCCATGTCGGCGATGCCACGCTGGCCGAGCTCGACCTGTCCAGTTGGCGCTTGGCGCTCAACGGCGCGGAACCGGTATGTCCCGCGACCCTGGAGGCGTTCGCCGCCCGCTTTGCGCGTTGCGGACTGCGCCGGCAGGCGATCACGCCGGTATATGGCCTGGCGGAATCCTCGGTCGGACTCGCATTTCCGCCTCTTGAGCGCGGACCGCGCATCGACCTCATTCAACGCGAGCCGTTTACCGTCGATAACAAGGCGGTGCCTGCAAGCGATGCCGATGTCGCCGCGCTTCCGATCCCGTCTTGCGGACGCCCCCTGTCGGGGCATGAGATCCGGATCGCCGACGAGGCCGGATACGAGCTGCCGGAGCGTTGTGTCGGGCGCCTGGAATTTCGCGGACCGTCAGCGACCGCAGGCTACTATCGCAATCCCGAAGCCAGCGGCAAGCTGTTCCGCGACGGCTGGCTCGATTCCGGCGATTACGCGTACATGGCGGATGGTGAAGTCTATGTGACCGGTCGTGTGAAGGATCTCATCAAGCGTGGCGGGCGCAGCCTGTATCCATACGACCTGGAAGAAGCGGTCGGCAAGGTGCAGGGCATACGCAAAGGATGCGTGGCAGTGTTCGCGAGCCCCGATCCGGCCACCGGCACCGAGCGGCTGGTGATCATGGCCGAGACCCGCGAGCGCGGCGAATCCGCGCAAGCGCAACTGCGCCATACCCTCAACCAGACCGCGATCGATGTTATCGGCACGCCGGCGGATGACATCGTTCTCGTGCCGCCGCATTCGGTGCTCAAAACTTCCAGCGGAAAAATCCGCCGCCTCGCCAGCAGGGATGCCTATGAGCATGGCAAGGCGGCCAAGCCCGCTGTTGCAGGGTGGCTGCATGCCGTCCGCATTGCGGCACGCTTCGCGCTGGCAAGCGTCACGGTCGGTGCGCGGCATATCGGCGCGCGGGCCTTCGGCTGCTATGCGTGGACTATCTTTGTCGCGCTCATCCTGCCCTGCGGCGGCCTGGCAATGCTGCTGCAGCGGCCGCGGCAAGGGCGCCGCATCGCCCGTTTCGGAGCACGGACGCTGTTCCGTCTTGCAGACGTGTCCTTGTCGGCCAGCGGCATCGATCGCCTGCCACGCCAGCCCCATGTGCTGCTGGTCAACCACGCCAGCTATCTGGACGCGATCGCGCTCACTGCACTGCTGCCGGCAGTGCCGGGATATGCCTATACGGCAAAGCGCGAATTCGCAAGCCAACCCGTGATGCGAAGCTTCCTGGCCGCACTAGGCACCCTCTTCATCGAACGCTTCGATGCCAGGCGCAGCACGGAGGATGTGGAGTTGATGACGGCGGCGCTGCGGCGCGGCGAAAATGTCATGGTATTCCCCGAAGGAAGCTTCCGGCGCGAAGCGGGACTGCGGCCATTCCATTCCGGCGCGCTCATCGCGGCGGCCAAGGCCGCGGCGCCGATCGTGGTCGCGGGCCTGCGCGGCACGCGTGCCGCATTGCGTGCCGGGACGTGGTGGCCGCATCGCGTCCCGATCGAATTCGAGGTCGGCGAAGTGCTGGCGCCACCTGGCCTCGATTGGAGCGCAACCGTCCGTCTGAGCACCACGGCGCGCGCGGCGATGGCGGCGCTCTCCGGCGAATTCGCTTCCCCCGGGTAGGGCCGCCGATCACGTACGGCGATACGGTGAATGCGTTCCTATGCGGCGCCGGCCGGCCGTGGCATCATGATCATGATGCCGTTCGGGCCGCAGCGAACACGGCCGGCCGCCGGTTTATTTGGCCGTCTTGGGCTTGCGCGCGGTGGCCGACGCGGCCTTCGCTTTCGGCTTTCCCGCAGCGGACGCGGCCGCCGTCGGCGCGTCGATCATCGCGCTGCTCACCGCCTGCTTGAACTGGTCCTGCAGCATATTCCACCACGCGGCCGCGTTCACCAGCGGCGCGGTCAGGTTGGCGGCATCGCTCTCATCCCGACTGGTCGGTTCGGGTGCGCCGTGCAATTTCTCCGCGCGATGCGCACCGTCGGCGCCGTTCGACGCGGGCGCCGCGTCCGGTTCGCCCGATTGCACCCCGGCGCCTGGTGTCATCGATTTGGAGAAACTCTCGCCCATCGTCTGCAGCGTGGCAATCGTCGCCGCCTGCACTTCAAGGGCCTGGATCGTGCCGCGCAACATGTTCATGTTGACTCCCAGCCACGACTCGACCGCCTTCAGGTCGGAGATCTTCTTGTTGATTTCCTCAACCGACAACGTGGGCATCACCATGCCCGGCACCTTCATGCCCGCCATGTTCGCCCCGGGCATGTTCATGCCGGGAATGCCCATATTGCCCCACAGGTTCTTGACGAATTCGAGAGAGTCGGTCATTGCGCCCATCCCCGGAATGTTCGGCATGTTAGGCACGTTCGGATTGATCATGGCAGGCCTCCGCTTGGCAAAATACTAGAGGCGCCAGTATGCGCCAGCGCGCAACGACTGTCATGTGCGCAGATCAAGACCCGGCCAAACATTTGTCCGTGCATGCATTCCCGCAATGAAACTCGATGCCGGAGCGCGAACGCCGTTTGATACGTTGTTAAACTAGCGGGATGGCGATCTCCCCCTCCACCCGTCCGGCGCAGGACCGGCGCGCGCGGCCGGCGCGCTGGATCGCGCTGCTGGTGGCGTCGCTGCTGCTGCACCTGCTGGCATTCAACTGGGCCGATGGCCGCTTCGGCATGCCGTCGCTGCATGAGCCGGAGCAGACGCCGCCGGTCGTCACCACCAGGCTGCTGTTGCCGCCGGCGCCGCCCGTCGCCGCACCGCGGAAACCGAAGGCCCGTCCGCACCGCCCGCCGCCGCACCCATCGCCGCCTCCGCCGCCATCGGAACCCATTGTCGAAAGCATCGTCACGCTGCCGCCAGCCGACCTGGAAGCGTTCGGCACCAGCGTCGAACCGGCATCCGAAATCGCGGTCGAAGACAGCACCGCGCCGGCCGCCGCGTCCGCCGCCGACGCCCAGGATACAGCCCGTTATAAGGTCGATCCGCCACCGTCCGCCGAGCTGGAGTATGACGTGCAGGCGCTGCGCGACGGCCAGAAATGGTTTGGCAGCGGCATGTTCCGCTGGCAGTCGTCCGGCAATACCTACAGCGTCACCGGCGAAGCCAGCGTTCGGTTTCTGTTCAAGATCACCGTGCTGAACTTCAGGAGCGAAGGCGAGATCAACGAGTTTGGCGTCGCGCCGGTGCTGTACAGCGAGAAGCCGTGGCGCAAGGCGATGACCAATACGCATTTCCAGCATGCCGGCAGCAAGATCAGTTTTTCGGCGTCGGAGGCGACTTATCCGTATCGCGGCGGCGAGCAGGACCGCGCCAGCGTGATGTGGCAACTGGCCGGCATCGGCCGCGGCGACGCCAGCCAGTTTGCGCCGGGCACCGAGATCGACCTGGTGGTCGCCGGCACACGCGACGCCGATACCTGGCGCATCCAGATCGTCGGCCAGGAAGAAGTGCAGACCGCCGCCGGCGCCTTGACCGCGTGGCATGTGGTGCGCGCGCCGCGCCCCGGCTCCTACGATCAGAAGATCGACATCTGGCTGGCGCCGGCGCAGGAATGGTATCCGGTAAAAGTGCTCTACACCTACGCCAACGGCGATCACCTCGACATGTCGTTATCCCGGCTCACGCCGGGCGCGGCGCCCTGATATTTTTCACTCCGATACAATGATTGCTACCTTCTTGCGCCTGCTCCCGATCGCGCTGCTCGCATCCGGCATCTCGGCCGATGCCGGCGCCGCCGCGAAACAAAAAATCAACCTGCCGCCGTCGGCCGAACTCGCGTACGCGATCAAGGCGAAACAGAAAGGCATTCCGGTCGAAGGCGAAGCGGTGATGCGCTGGAGCGCCGCCGCCAACGCATTCAGCGCCAGCAACGAGGCGCGCGCGATGCTGGTCGGGAAAATACTCGATGCCAGGAGCGAAGGCGCGATCGACGCCTACGGCCTGGCACCGACCAGTTTCACCGAAAAGCGCTTTCGCAGGGAGCCGACCACCACCACCTTCGATCGCACTGCCAACACGATCAGCTTCAGCGGTTCGCAGCAGACCTATCCGATCAAGGGCGGCGAGCAGGACCGCAACAGCGCGATCTGGCAACTGATCGCGGTGGCGCGCGGAGCGCCCTCAAAATTCAGGCCGGGCTCGACATGGTCCTTCTTCGTTGCCGGCCAGCGCGACGCCGACCAGTGGACCTTCAAGGTACTGCGGCAGGAAAAGATCCGCACGCCGCTGGGCGAACTCAACACACTGCATATTTCGAAAGCGCCGCCACCGGATTCGGCCGACCAGCAGCTCGATATCTGGTTGGCGCCGTCGCTCGAATGGTATCCGGCGCGGCTGCGCTTCAGCGAGGACAACGGCGACTACATCGAGCAGACGCTGCGCAAGATCGACAAGAAGCCGTCGTGAGCGCGGCATTGCGCGGCACCGCGCTACAATCCGATCGTCCCGACACGACTACTCCATCTCCATGACTCTCACCAACGGCGCACTCGTCCTGTTCAGCGGCGGCCAGGATTCCACCACCTGTCTCGCCTGGGCGCTGGCGCGCTACGCCCACGTGGAAACCATCGGCTTCGACTACGGCCAGCGGCATGCGATCGAACTCGCGGTGCGCCCGACGCTGCTGCAAAAAATACGCGCGCTGTCGCCCGACTGGGATCGCAAGCTCGGCGACGATCACCTGATCGACTTGTCGCTGCTGGCGCACATTTCCGACACTGCGTTGACGCGCGACGTCGAAATCACGATGCAGGACAACGGCCTGCCGAACACCTTCGTGCCCGGCCGCAACCTGCTGTTCATGACGGTCGCCGCCACCGTCGCCTACCGGCGCGGACTCGACGTGCTGGTCGGCGGCATGTGCGAGACCGATTTCTCCGGTTATCCGGACTGCCGCGACGATACGATGAAGGCCTTGCAGGTCGCGCTCAACCTCGGCATGGCGACGCGCCTGAAGCTGGAAACGCCGCTGATGTGGATCGACAAGGCGGCCACCTGGCGCCTGGCACAGGAACTCGGCGGGCAAGCGCTGGTCGACCTGATCCGCACTGATACGCACACTTGCTATCTCGGCGAGCGCGGCGCGCTGCACGACTGGGGTTACGGCTGCGGCACATGCCCGGCCTGCGCGTTGCGCGCGCGCGGCTACCGCCAGTTCGCGGGCGGCTGAACCGCAGCGCAAGGAAAACATTTCCGTTCGCTGCCGTCGCGGCAGCCGCGGCGCATGCGCACGCACTGTTGACTTGCGGCCGCGCACATCCGCCTTGCGCGGCGCACCAATTGCCATTCCAACATCGCCGTCCGCGTATTGTGCGCTGCGCATTGATCAAGCTCGGAGCGGGGAGCAGAATCGGCCGATACGCTCAGAGATCGGAGCAGCGATCTCCGCACAGCCGGCCATGATTGTTCTTTTCTCAGGAACTTCGTTATCGACTAGTCATCCAATCCTTGCTCCGACGAAGCCCTTGCGTGCTTCGGATTGGAGCTTGCCAAGCCTGAACAAGGCTCAAAAAAGGAGTTTCGAATGAAAGTGCACAGTGAGGAAATCCAGCAACGTCTCGGCTTTATCGACCGCACGATTTTTCATGCAGTGCGCGCATGCGATTCAGATACCAGTGTGCCGGAAGAATTGCGCGATTGCGTGAATGCACTCGGCCAACGTTCCAGCCAGGCGCAGCAGGCGCTGCGTTCGCGCGACGAGCGCGGCGTGCGCGAAAGCGTCGATGACCTCGCGCGCATCAGCGACCAGGCGCAGAACCGCATCCATCCATCCGACGGCATGAATTACGAGCTGAAAAGCGCCGTCATTCTCACGCACATCGAACTGTCCGCATTGCGCTACCGGCTCGATTGACGCGCCCGTCCTGCCGCTTGCCTGGTATGACCCCGGCACACATCGAGGAAAGCGCTCAGCCGCGCCGATAGAATCTTGTGCCGGCTGTAAATCAGGAAAAAATTCCGCCGCAGCATCGGCAGTGGCGTGGCCAGTTCCACCAGTCGCCCGCTGGCTAGAAAATCCGATACCACCGCGCGCGACAGACAGGCAATTCCCAAGCCCTCGGCCGCCGCGTGCTTGATCGCTTCCGCGCTGCTGAACTGCGCGCCGGACCGCAGGGTGTGCAGATGCGGCACCAGCGCATGCTCCACCGCCTCCCTGGTGCCGGAGCCGGGTTCGCGCAATAGCCATTCGGCTTCGCGCAAGGCCTTGATCGATACCTTGTGACGCCGGTTGCCGGCGGCGATCGGATGATGCGGCGCACTCACGATCACGAGTTCGTCCCGGATCCATGGTTCGACCTCAATCTCGGATTCATGGCATGGGCCTTCGATCAGGCCGGCATCGACTTCGAAATTCGCCACCGCCGCCACGATGTCCGAGGTGTTGGCGATCATCACGCGCGGGCGGGCGTCGGCGCTGCGAAAACCGGATGCCGCCAGAATACCCGGCAACAAGTAGTTGCCGATGGTCGTGCTGGCCCCGATGTGCAGGCCGGCGCCGGCGCCTCCCTGCGCAACGGCAAACTGCTGCTCGATGGTTGCCGCGGCATCCAGCATGTGCCGCGCCTGCGGCAGCAGCAGGCGGCCGCTGTCGTTCAAGATCAGGCGTTTGCCCACGCGGTCAAACAACTTGATGTTCAACAGCCCCTCCAGCTCATTCAGCGCGGCGCTCGCGGCCGATTGCGACATGGCGACGGCGAGCGCGGCCGACGCGGTGCTGCCGGTATGGGCAACCGCAACGAAGATCTGCAACTGGCGTAAGGAAAGGCGCATCGCATTAACCTGAAAATTAGCTTGATTATACAAAAACAAGTCGTTTTATTATTTGATTGTACGCATTTACACTGCCTCGCATACGAACCGCTTCAACGGTGCCGCAGGTGGAAAACAAAGTGCACGCATTCAAATCGACAATCATCATCAAACGCCGTCCCGGATGGAAAAGCCGGTTCGCGCCGGACATTTTTCCGTTATTGCCCGGCCTGCTATTGAGCGGCCTGATCGCCGCGCTGTCGATTACGCTGGACCGGACGAGCTGGTTTCAGGCGCATGGACTGAGCGCATTGACCATCGCGATCCTGCTCGGCATCGGGCTCGGCAACACGGTATTTCCACGCGTTGCCACGGCATGCGGTCCGGGCGTGATGCTCTCCAAGCAGAATCTTTTGCGGCTGGGGATCATCCTGTACGGCTTTCGCCTGACATTCCAGGATGTGGCGCAGGTAGGCATCGCCGGCGTGGCGATCGATGCACTGGTAGTGACGTCGACGTTCTTTCTGGCCCTGCTTCTGGGTACCCGCCTGTTCAAGCTCGATCGCAACACCGTGATCCTGATCGGCGCCGGCAGTTCGATCTGCGGCGCGGCGGCGGTCATGGCGACCGAATCGGTGGTGCGCGGCAAAGCGGAGCAAGTCGCCGTTGCCGTAGCGACCGTGGTGGTATTCGGCACGCTGACGATCGCATTGTATCCACTGCTGTACCGGTTGAACCTGCACTGGCATTTTCTCGGCACCTCGTCGTCCGAGTTCGGCATCTACGCCGGATCGACCATTCATGAAGTCGCGCAAGTGGTGGCCGCCGCGCGCTCGGTGAGCCAGGAAGCCGCCAATGCCGCCCTCATCGCCAAGATGGCGCGGGTCATGATGCTGGCGCCGTTCCTGCTATTGCTGTCCGCATTCGTCGTCGGCTCCGGCAAGCATGCGCCGGCGTCTCGCCAACGGGCTACGGTTCCCTGGTTTGCCTGGATTTTCATCGGCACGATCGGGCTGAATTCGCTGGCCTTGCTGCCTCGCTCCGTTACCGCCGCCGCGATCGAGCTGGCGACCTTTCTGCTGGCGATGGCGATGGCCGCGCTTGGTTTGACCACGCAGGCATCGGTGATCCGCCGCGCCGGCTACAAGCCCTTGATGCTCGCCATGCTGCTGTTCCTCTGGCTGATTGCCGGCGGCGCCGCGATCAATCGCGGCGTCATGCTGCTGCAATAAAAAGCCGCCATTCCGAGATGCCCGGAATGGCGGCGGATGGTAGCGCGCCGGTGCTTACGCCGCGTGCTGCGACGCGCTCGCAGAGGCGCTCGGCGTGTCGAAAGCCTTGAGCAGCGCCGCTTCTTTTTCCTTCGCGGCCTTCAGGTGCTTTTCCTTCACGTGGCCGAAACCACGGATGTCCTCCGGGATGCTGGCGATCGCCGCCGCCTTCGCCAGATTGTCCGGCGCCAGCTTCGGCAGCAGTGATGCGATGAGGTCCCGGTATTGCACAATCAGCGCACGTTCGATCTTGCGCTCCGCGCTATAACCGAAGATATCAAGCGCGCCGCCGCGCAGGAACTTGAACTTCGCCAGCACGCCAAAAGCCTTCATCATCCACGGACCGAACTCCTGCTTGATCAAGTGCCCTTCCGCATTGCGCTTGGCGAACAGCGGCGGCGCGAGGTGGAACTTGATCTTGTAGTCGCCTTCGAACATGCCATCGATCTTGGCCTTGAACGCGGCATCCGCATGCAGGCGCGCGACTTCATATTCGTCCTTGTAGGCCATCAGCTTGAACAGGTAGCGCGCGACCGCTTCGGTCAGGCGCAACGCCTTGCCTTCGCCGGCCGTATCGCGTTCGGCGGTACGCACCTTGTCGACGAAAGCGCGATACTGCTCCGCATACGCGGCATCCTGATATTGCGTCAGGAACTCGACACGGGTGGCGATCACATCGTCGAGCGACGGCGCGCGCTTGAACTCGATCACGTGCGCGGCGGTGTCGTTCAGCTTCGCCAGGCGCTCGACCGCCGCCCAGTCATGCGCGGCATTACGGCCCCAGACGAAAGCCTGCTTGTTGAACTCGACCGATACGCCGTTCAATTCGATCGCCTTCATCACCGCTGCTTCCGACAACGGCACCCAACCCTTTTGCCAGACGTAGCCGAGCATGAACATATTGGTGGCGATGTTGTCGCCCATCAATGCGGTCGCGATCTTGCCGGCATCGACGAAGTCGACGCTGTCGCTGCCACAAGCGGTGCGGATATCGGTTTCAGCAGCCGCGCCCGGGTACTTCCAGTCCGGGTTTCTGACAAAGGCCGCGGTCGGCGAACCTGTCGAATTGACCGCCGCATGCGTGCGCCCTTCGCCCATGCGCGACAGCGCATCGCGGCTGGAGGTGACGATCACGTCGCAACCGATCACCAGGTCGGCCGCGCCGGTGCCGACGCGGGTCGAATGGATATCGTCCGGATGGTCGGCCAATCGCACATGCGACATCACCGGCCCGCCCTTTTGCGCGAGGCCGCTCATGTCGAGCACCGAGCAACCCTTGCCTTCGATATGTGCCGCCATCGCCAGAATCTGGCCGATGGTGATCACGCCGGTGCCGCCGATGCCGGTGACCAGGATGCCGAACGGCTCGGCGGTCGACGGCAACGCCGGTTGCGGCAGGTTACTGCCCTGCAGGATCGGCAGTTTCCTGGCTCCGGCGGCGTCATTGATCGTCGCCTTCTTCGGCTTCTTCAACTGGCCGCCTTCGACCGTGACGAAGCTCGGGCAGAAACCATTGACGCACGAGAAATCCTTGTTGCACGACGACTGGTTGATCTGGCGCTTGCGGCCGAATTCGGTTTCCAGCGGCTCAACCGACAGGCAGTTCGACTGCACGCTGCAATCGCCGCAGCCTTCGCACACCGCTTCGTTGATCACCGCGCGCTTGGCCGGATCGGGAAAACCCGGCTTGCCGTCCTTGCCGATTTTTTTGCGGCGGCGGCGCTTTTCCGACGCGCAGGTCTGGTCGTAGATGATCGCCGACACGCCCTTCACTTCGCGCATTTCCTTTTGCACCGCGTCGAGTTCGTCGCGATGGCGAATGGTGACGCCGGGCGCCCAGTTGACGCCGGCCGGATATTTCTCCGGTTCATCGGTGACGACCACGATCGGCTCCACGCCTTCAGCGGCGATCTGGCGCGAGATCATCGCCGGGTCGAGCGGGCCGTCAAACGCCTGGCCACCGGTCATCGCAACCGCGTCGTTGTACAGGATCTTGTAGGTCATGTTGACCTTGGCCGCGACCGCCGCGCGAATCGCCAGCAGGCCGGAATGGAAATAGGTGCCGTCGCCGAGATTGGCGAATAC
>UEXY01000008.1_pt1 | contig 15159 bp, 12 predicted proteins | sample 4301061 | NCBI WGS metagenome assembly UEXY01 (sample SAMEA4773184, study PRJEB27434) | metagenome | biome: 2259; feature: agricultural soil; material: soil | place: USA | collected 2014-09 | depth 0.25 m | reverse complement strand
ATACCGTGGTCGGCGGCGGCCGCTTCGACGGCATCATCGGCGTGCTGGCCGGGATCGAAGTCGCGCATACCTTGCAGGAACAGGGCGTCGAGCTCGCGCATCCGTTCGAGGTGATCGACTTCTTGTCGGAAGAACCGAGCGATTACGGCATTTCCTGTGTTGGCAGCCGCGCCTTTTCCGGCGTGCTGGATGGCGCCATGCTGGCCGCGCGCAATGCCGCCGGCGAAACGCTGGCCGACGGCATGCGCCGCATCGGCGGCGATCCGGACACATTGGCGCAGCCGCTGCGTGCGCCCGGCAGCACCGCCGCCTTCGTCGAGCTGCATATCGAACAGGGCCCGGTGCTCGAAAGCCGCGGCCTGCCGGTCGGCGTGGTCACCAACATCGTCGGCATCCGACGCGTGCTGATCACGGTCGAAGGGCAGCCGGACCATGCCGGCACCACGCCGATGGACATCCGGCGCGACGCGCTGGTCGGCGCCGCGCGCATCATCGACGCCGCGTATCGGCAGGCGGCCGCCATGAGCGGCAAACCGCACTATGTGGTGGCCACCATCGGCCGCATCGCGATGACGCCGAACGTGCCCAACGCGGTGCCGGGCAGGGTGGAATTGATGATGGAAGTGCGCAGCGACAGCGATGCGGTGCTGGACAGTTTCCCGGAACAGCTCATGGATGGCATCGGCGCCGATTTGCAGGCCTTGCGCCTGTCGGCCAATGCCGCGCATGTCAGCCGCTCGAAGCCGACCGATTGTTCGCCGATCGTGATGGATGCGGTCGAGCGCTCGGCGGTGCAGCTGGGTTATCCGTCGATGCGCCTGCCCAGCGGCGCCGGGCACGATGCCGTGTATGTGGCGCCGACCGGCCCGATCGGCATGATCTTCATTCCCTGTCTCAACGGACGCAGCCACTGTCCCGAGGAGTGGATCACTCCGCAACAGCTGCTGGATGGAACGCGGATGCTGTATCAAACCATCCTGGAGCTGGATCAGGCTGTGCGCGCTCGCTGAACGTCGGTGGCTGCGGCTTCCCCCACCTGGGAGAAGGGCAAGCCTTATTTCACGCGCTTCGGAAGCACGTCGCGCAACATCGCGTGCGCGTCGCGGATCATCTTCTCCGTGGTTTCCCAGCCGACGCAGCCGTCGGTCACCGAACAGCCGTATTTCAGCTGCGACAGGTCTTGCGGAATGGCCTGCTTGCCGGCGACGATGTTGGACTCGATCATCACCCCGACCAGCGACTTGCTGCCGAGGCGCACCTGGTTTACGACGTCGGCCATCACCAGCGGCTGCAGTTCCGGATTCTTGAAGCTGTTGGCGTGCGAGCAATCGACCACGATGTTCGCCGGCAGCTTCGCTTTCGCCAGCGCCTGCTCGGTCATCGCGACCGACACCGTATCGTAATTCGGCCGGCCGTCGCCGCCGCGCAGGACCACGTGGCCGTAGGGATTGCCGCTGGTGCGCACGATCGATACGCGGCCATGGCCGTTGATGCCGAGGAAGGAATGCGGATGCGAGGCCGACAGGATCGCATTGACCGCGATGTCGATGTCGCCGTCGGTGCCGTTCTTGAAGCCGACCGGCGTCGACAGTCCGGACGACATTTCGCGATGCGTCTGCGATTCGGTGGTGCGCGCGCCGATCGCGGTCCAGGCGATCAGGTCGCCGAGGTATTGCGGCGAAATCGGATCGAGTGCTTCGGTGGCGGTCGGCAGGCCGAGTGCGCAGACGTCGAGCAGGAATTGCCGCGCGTTCGCCATGCCGCGCTCGATATGAAACGAATCATCCATGTCGGGGTCGTTGATGTAGCCCTTCCAGCCGGTGGTGGTGCGCGGTTTTTCGAAATACACGCGCATCACCAGTAGCAGCGAGTCTTTCACTTCTTCCTGCAGTTTTTTCAGCCGGCGCGCATAGTCAATCCCGGCCACCGGATCATGGATCGAGCATGGCCCGACCACCACGAACAGGCGCGGGTCCTTGCGGTCGAGTATGTTGCGCAACGCCTCGCGGGCTTGCGTCACCGTGTCGCCGGCGGTGTCCGTCAGCGGCAGCCGCGCATGCAGGTCTTCCGGCGTCGGCATTGCATCGAAGCAGGTGACATTGACGTTTTCTACATTGAAGGTGGTCATGATGAGATCGATCCAGGTTGAAACGCGCACCGGTCGCGCCGGCGATTCGCGACGAAAAGGCAATATGTTAATCCAGTGGCGCGATCCGGGCGCGATCGATTTCTGCCATAAATATGGTGCTTGACGGAAACTTTGGGATGGGTTTAACTTCGGTAGATACCGATAGTTACTAATCCCGCGCGCGCCATACGACGCTTGCGGCAAGGCCGTTTGTGAGGTCACCGTGGCATGAGGACGTTCGCGACATCAGCACTGACAGGCTCGGCATGGAGAATGCTGCTGGCTGCGCTGCTTGTTATCGGAAGTTTCAGCTGCGCCGCCGGTGACCATCTGCGCATCCTGGCCTGGCCAGGTTATGCGGATGCCGACCTGGTCGCGGAATTCGAACGGCAGTCAGGCGTGCGGGTCGAGGTCAGTTTCATCAATTCGGATGACGAACTGTGGAGCAGGATCAGCCACAACAACGGCGCCGATTACGACGTATTCGCGGTCAATACCGCCGAACTACAGCGCTACATCGACCACAAGCTGGTGCTGCCGCTCGACTTGCGGCGCATTCCCAATCGCGCCGGCCAGTTGCACCGGTTTCAGCAGCTCGACGCGATTTCCGGCGTCGTCCGCGATCGCGAGGTGTACGCGATCCCGTATACCTATTCCGAAATGGGCCTGATTTACAACCGCAAGCTGGTCGCGCAGCCGCCGCAGTCGATCGGCGCATTATGGGACCCGGCGTACCGCGGACGTGTGCTGGCGTTCAATACCAGCAACCATAATTTTTCGATCGCGGCGCTGCTGATGGGCGCGAAGAACCCATTTCAGCTGAGCGCGCGGGAGCTGACCCAGGCCGCGAAGAAGCTGGTGATGCTGCGGCGGAATGTGCGCGCTTTTTACGGTTCGCCGGAAGAAGCGGTACAGCTGTACCTGGACAACGAGATCGCGCTGGTGTACGCCAACTACGGCACGCAGCAGCTGAAGGCGCTGCAACAGGCCGGCGCCGACGTCGGCTATGTGATTCCACGCGAGGGCGCGCTCGCCTGGCTCGACTGCTGGGTCCTCGCGCGCGGCGCCGAGCGGCCGCAAGGGCAGGAACAGGCGCAGCGCTGGATCAACTTCACGCTTGAGAAAAAAGTCAGCGATATCTTCACTGCGCGGCACGGCCTCGCCAACACCGTCACGCCCTTCCCGGACAGCAGCTCCAGGGACAAGATCATTTGGCTGCAGCCGCTGGAAGACTTCGCGAGAAGAACCGCGCTGTGGGCCCGGATACTGTCCGGCGACCGCCTCGACAAATTCTGAGGCCGCATGAAACTGAACGTCGGTCTCAAGCTCGGATTCTGGCTCGCGCTGTTTGGCATACTGTCGACCGCGCTGATCGGCTACTACATGTACAGCAGCAGCCGCGACCTGCTGACCAAGTCCGCCGAAGGGAAGCTGCTGACCGCGACCCAGGTGCTGGCGCGCCGCATCAGTTATTCGCTGGAACAGACGGTCAACGACCTGGAGTTCGTCGCCACGCTGCCGAGCGTGGTCAAGCTGGCCGACCGCACGCTGACGCCGGCCGAACGGCACGCGGAACAAGTGAAGATCGAAGACGTGTTCTTCAGCCTGCTCGCGTCGCATCTCGATTATTTCCAGGTGCGCCTGATCGGCGCCGACCACAACGGCCGGGAACTGATCCGCGTCGACCGCGACGAGTCCGGCCTGCAGCGGGTGCGCGGCCGCGACCTGCAGGAAAAAGGACACTTCGCGTATGTGTACGAAGCGCTGCGCATGGCGGCCGGCGAATTCTACTTTTCGGAAATCAACCTGAACCGCGAGCAGGGCGCGCATCAGGGACTGAACAAGCCGACTCTGCGCATCGCCACTGCCGCCAGGGCGGCCAACGGCGACGTGTTCGGCGTCATCGTGTTCAACGTCGATCTCGACGGCATGTTCGACCGCATGCGCACCGACATCCCGGACGACATCGAGGTGCTGTTGACCAATCAGCAGGGCGACTATTTGATCCACCCGGACGTCGAAAAAACTTTCGGCTTCGACCAGGGTCGCCGCATCCGCGTGCAGGACGATATTCCTGCGACTGACGCGCTGTTGACGCAGCGCAAGAGCGACCTGGTGCTGACCGTCGCCGATGCCGAAAACGACAGCGATTCAGCGGCCGCCTTCGTGCGCGTGCCATTCGGCGATCCCGCCAAGCAGCGCTTCCTGATGGTCGGCCTGATGACGCCGCTGGAAAAGGTATTGCAGGACAGCCGCACGCTCGGCCTCAACATCCTGCGCATCGCGCTGGCGCTCGGCTTCCTGGCCCTGGTAATGTCCTTCGTGCTGTCGCGCGTGCTCACGCATCCGCTGGACGCGATGGCGCGCGCGGTCGAGTGCTTCGAGGCGGGCCGGCCGATCACCGGGTTGCCGGTCGAGCGCAACGACGAAATCGGCTATCTGGCAAAGAGCTTCCTGTCGATGACGTCCAAGCTCAATCTGCAGGTCGGCGACCTCCAAACCCGGCAGCTGCGGCTCGACTACCTGGCGCACCACGACGCGTTGACCGGTTTGCCCAATCGCATCCTGTTTCTCGACCGCCTGATCCAGGCGATTCACAAAGCGCATCGCGGCAGGAAACAGTTTGCAGTGATGTTCATCGACCTCGACAAATTCAAGGACGTCAACGACAGTCTCGGCCATCACGTCGGCGACGAAGTGTTGAAGCTGGCCGCCGGCCGCATGCAAAGCATCATCCGCCAGGAAGACACTCTCTCGCGCCTGGGCGGCGACGAATTCACCATCATCGTCGAGGATCTGCAGCAAGCCGATCAGTGCAGCGTGATCGCGGAAAAGCTGGTTGCGCTGTTCGAGCTGCCGTTCACGGTCGGCGGCGACACCATCGACCTCACTTGCAGCATCGGCGTCAGCATCTATCCGTGCCACGGACTGCAGGCCGAGCAGTTGCTGCATCATGCGGACGCGGCGATGTACCAGGCGAAGAAAATGGGGCGCAACAATTACCAGGTATATGACGACGAGGCAGCGCCGGCCTGATTTTCCGCTGCTTGCCGGCATGCCATCGCCACTGGCGCATGCTTGTCGTAGAATCGGCCGCTTCCCATTGCACAAGGTTGTCCATGTACCAGGAACCGATCGTGATGCTCGATTTCGAGACCACCGGGCTGAGCCCTGCGGCCGGCGCGCGCATCACCGAAGTCGCCGCGCTGCGTATCGAGGGCGGCCGGATCACCGAGCGTTTCGTGTCGCTCGTCAATTGCGGCGTCCGCATCCCCGCCTTCATTACCGGCCTGACCGGCATCACGCAGCGCATGGTCGACGGCGCGCCCCGCGTGGCGCAGGTGATGCCGCAACTGCTGGATTTCATCGGCAGCGATGCGCTGTCCGCGCACAACGCCAGCTTCGATGAAAAGTTCCTGCTGGCGGAAAGCCGCAGCCTCGGCCTGAGGCCCGCGCATCGGAGCCTGATCTGTTCGCTGAAGCTGTCGCGCCGGCTGTTTCCCGGCTTGCCGAGCTACAAGCTGGGTACGCTGTCGTCGTCGCTCGGCATCCGCTTCGAAGGTTCGGCGCACCGTGCGGAGGCGGACGCGGAAGTGAGCGCCAAGCTGCTGCTGCATATCGCCGAACACCTCGGCCGCAGATATGGTGCGTCGAGCGTCGCGCCCGGCCTGCTGGCGCGCGTGGCGGCATTGAGCGCGGCGAAAGTGCCGGAATTCCTGCGGCGGGAACTGGGGAATAAGGCGGCGACGGTCTAAACTGAAGTTGTCACTTTGTTCTTCATCTGGTGGCGTCGATGAAAACCATGCGGAGCGGCGCGATGCTATTTTTTCTGTTGCAGCTGGCTGGCTGCGCAGCGGCCGATGTTGCCGAACGCCAGCCGCGCGAAGCGCGCGCCACCAGCTCCGTGCCGCGCCCGAATCCGCCGGTGGTAACGCTGCCGCAGCCGGTGGCGCCGTCGGCTCCCGCGCCGGTCACCAGTTGCGATGCCGGCGGCTGCTGGAGCGGCGGCAGCCGCTATAACGGCGGCGCCGGCGGCACCTACCTGGACAAGAACGGCAGGCTGTGCCAGGGCAACGGCACCTGGATGCAGTGTTTCTGAGCGGCGTTCAAACGGGTTCCGGATACAGGCCGTGCACGCGCCCATACAGGCGCGCCAGCCCGAGCAGGGCGTCGATGGTCGGCGTCGGCACGCCGACCAGCAGGCCGATCTCCTGCACCGCCGTCACCAGCGCATCGATTTCGAGCGCCTTGCCGGCTTCCGCATCCTGCAGCATCGAGGTCCTGAAGGCGCCGAGCTTGCGCGTGACTTCCATACGATCTTCGCCGCTTTGGGTGATCGGGCAGCCAATCCGCGCGCCGATGGCGGCGGCTTCCTGCATCGCCGCCAGGCAGAATTCGCGCACCAGCGGATCGTCGAGCATCTTGTCGCAGGTGGCGCCGGTGATGGCCGACACCGGGTTCATCGTCATGTTGCCCCACAACTTGTACCAGATGTCGGTGCGGATATTCTCGCTGACCCCGACGTCGAAGCCGGCCTCCCGCAGCAGCGCCGCCAGGCGGTCGACGCGTGCCGAAGTACCGCCGGCCGGTTCGCCGATGATCAGGCGATTGCCGAAACCGACGCGCACCAGTCCGGGCTCCGGACAGGAGCTCGACAGGTGCACCACGCAGCCCAGCACCTGCGCCGACGGGATCGCACGCGGCAGTGCGCCGGACGGGTCGAGCGAACGCAGCTGCGTGCCGGCGTACGGCAAGCCGTCGCCCGCGAAAAACCACCACGGCACGCCATTCATCGCAGTCAGCACGATGGTCTGCGGCCCGAGCAGCGGTGCGATGCGCGCCGCCACGTCGGGCAGCGCGGTGGCCTTGACCGCGATGATCACCACGTCCTGCACGCCGAGCGCGGCCGGGTCCTGCTCGGCGCGCAGCGGCACAGCCTTGATCCCGTCCTCCAGCTGCAGGCAGACGCCGTGCCGGCGGATCGCCGCCAGCGTTTCGCCGCGCGCGACGGCGCTGACTTCGCAGCCGACGGCGGCGAGCCGCGCGCCGATCAGGCCGCCGATCGCGCCGAAACCGTAGACAGCAATTTTCATGTTTTTCCTCGACGATGCGGATGTTGCGATAGTGCCGCAGTGTAGCGCTTCCGGCCCGCGCTTGCCGGGAACGGCTTTCACATATTCATGGTATGTATCTTCGCGCGCCTGCGTGCTACCTTCGCTGCAGTTGACGCGGGCCTGCGCCGTGTCCATGTTCGGAGGATGGATTGAAGACGCTTGTGCTCATGTCGCTCGTATCGATTTGCGTGATCGGCTATCGCAGTCCGGAGATCGTGCAATCGATCGGCATGGCCGGCGCCGCGCAGGGTCCCGCACTGATTGCGGCGACCCCGCCGCCGCGGATGTCGGCCGAAGAGCAGCGCGGCGGAGTTGACAAGCTGCTCAATTTTTTTGCACGCGGCAAGTACGAATAGTTTTTTGCGGACTCGCTTCTCTCCTATCCTCAGTCCTCGGTCCGCAAATTTTGAAGGCCGGCATTCGCGTGCCGGCCTTTTTTTTCTGACACGCAAAATATCGTGGTACCGCGCGCGACAGTGAAATAAATGGCAATGCTATTTCAAATCAGAAAGAGTACGATATTGCTATTGCTGCCGATTAATACAATAAAAACAACGAAGTAAAAGCAGCGTTCCGCGTCGCTCCCGGTCGACGAATGGTCGGCACACGGCTTGTGCCGCAGTACCAAGGAACGCCGACACCGCGACCCGTCGAGCACTAGGAGGCGTTATTTTTCCCGCTAGCACCGAAGCCGGCCCGGACGCGGGCAGCGCAGTCCAGCTGCGCGACACGCTGCTGGAATATCAGGCGATCCTTGACAACGCCTCGCTCGGCATTACCTTCACGCACAAGCGCACTTTCCTGCACTGCAACCGACGTTTCTTCGAGATGTTCGGCTGGCAAAGCAACGAACTGGTCGGGCGGCCGACGATGATCGTGTACCCGTCGCAGGAAGCGTTCGACGACTGGATTCGCACTGCGGCGCCGGTATTGCGCTGCGGCCAGCGGCTGGATACCGAACTGCTGATGCGGCGGCGCGACGGCAGCACCTTCTGGTGCCGCATGCTGGGGCGGTCGATCGATCCCGGCGACCATCGCAAGGGCGCGATCTTCATCACCGAAGACATCACCGAGCGCAAGCGCGCCGACGAGGCGCAGCGCCAGCTGCTGCTCGAATACCAGGCGATCCTCGACAACGCGTCGCTGGGCGTGACATTCACCCGCCAGCGGCGCTTCCTGCACTGCAACCGGCGCTTTTCCGAGATGTTCGGCTGGCCCAGCGAGGAGCTGATTCACCAGCCGACCGAAATCCTGTACCCGTCGCAGCAAGCGTACCTGGAGTTGGCCAACCTGGCCAAGCCGATACTCGGCAGCGGCCGGCGGCTCGACATCGAAGTGCTGATGAAAAAACGCGACGGCAGCACCTTCTGGTGCCGCGTGCTGGCCAAGGCGATCGACGCCGCCGATCACCGCAAGGGCACGATCTATATCACCGAAGACATCACCGAGCGCAGGAATGCGCAGGAAGCGCTGCTGCGCGCGCGCGACGAGCTGGAACTGCGGGTGCAGGAGCGTACCGCCGAACTGGCGATGGCGAACGCGCGCCTACAGGCCGAGATCCAGGAGCGCAAGCTGGCCGAGCAGCAGATCCGCTATCTCGCCAATCACGACGCGCTGACCGCGTTGCCGAACCGACGCCTGCTCGAAGATCGGCTCGAACAGGCGCTCGAAATGGCGCGCCGCAACGCGCACCTGGTCGCGATCCAGTTCGTCGATCTCGACCGCTTCAAGCCGATCAACGACCGCCTGGGCCATCGCGTCGGCGACCTGCTGCTGCAGGCGGTCGCGCTACGCTTGCGCGGCCTGCTGCGCGCGGTCGACACCGTGTCGCGCGTCGGCGGCGACGAATTCGTGATCGTGCTGCCGGAAATGCATTCGCCGGCGGCGGCCGGCGAGACCGCGCAAAAGGTGCTGGCCGCGCTGGCGCAGCCCTACCTGGTCGAAGGGCATGAGCTGCACGTGACGCCGAGCGTGGGCGTCAGCCTGTTTCCGCGCGACGGCGACGATGCCGAGACCTTGCTCACGCGTGCCGATGCGGCCATGTATTACGCCAAGGAGATGGGGCGCGGGAACTGGCAGATGTTCGAGCAGGCGATGCTGGGTTGAACGCCCGCGCCGGTTCGTGCGGGCGCAGCGCTACGGCGCGTCGACGGCGCCGGCCGCGCCGGCCTGGCCGGCAATCACCGTGATCGTCCCGTCGCTAGCGATGCGGCTGATCGCATGGTCCGGCGTGTCGCACACATACAGGTTGCCGGCGTCGTCGATGCTCAGCCCCTCCAGCGACTGGAAGCCGGGACTCGGTCCGGCGACGGTGCCGATCACGCCGTCTGCGCCGACCCGGCGCACGCTGCGAGCCGCCGCGACATAGACATTGCCGGCGGCATCGGCGGCAATCGCAAACGTGTCGCTGAACAGCGGTCCCGCACCGTCGCCGCCAAAGCTGCCGGCCAGCGTGTCGACCGCACCGTCCGTTGTGATGCGGCGGATGAAGGTGCTGGTTTCGCGCAGGTTCGGCGCCGGCGGACCGTACCAGTCGGTGACGTAGAGATTGCCGGCCGCATTGCGCGCAATCCCCTTCGGACCGAGGAAGGTGGCCGCCGCGCCGCGGCCGTCGGCGTTGCCGCGACTGCCGCGGCTACCGGCCAGCGTGCTCACTCTCCCGTCCGGCGCGACTTTCCGGATCAGGTAGTTGCCGGTATCGGCGACATACAGGTTGCCCGCCGCATCGGCAACAATACCCCACGGTTGCGCAAAGCGCGCTGTCGCGCCCGGACCGTCGGCGTCGCCGGTTACACCCGGCGCGCCGGCCAGCGTGCTCACCGCGCCGGCCGCCGTGATTTTGCGGATCGCGCTGTTGTCCACCGCGTACACATTGCCCGCGCCGTCGACCGCGACACCTTGCAGAAAACTGAAACGGGCCGCTGCGCCGCTGCCGTCCGCGCTGCCGCTCGTGCCGGCCAATCCCGCCAGGGTGGTCACCTGGCCGCTGGTGCTGATCTTGCGGATCGTGTGGTTGCCGGAATCCGCCACATACAGATTGCCGCTCGCATCGCGGGCGATGCCGATCGGCAGGTTGAAACGCGCGTGCGTGGCGGTTGTCGTCGCGCCGGATGACGCGGAAACCGGCAAGGCGCTGGCCTGCACCGTCTGGCTTGCCGGCGCGGTGGCATCGGCCTGCATGTCGGCGCCGCCGCCGCAGGCGGCCAGCGCTGCGCAAAACAAACCCATCGTGGTTCGGCCACCGAAATTTGCTGTCGACACTGAGCACCTCAAACAGAATGTGTAGCTCCCTGAAATCACCTTGTTTGATTCATCATTACCGACTGGCACCATGCGCCGTTTGAGAACCATCAAGGCGATGCCATCAAGCACTGCCGCTGTTGTATCCCCGCATTTCCCGCTTGACCATGACGCGGCGCCAGGATTTTGTAGGCGCGGCCCGGCCAGGCTGTTGATGCCGATCTTGACCGGCAATGTCAACATAACAAATTTCGTTGTAATTCACTCAAATCGAGTATCGAATCCTCTCGCATCCGGCGATAATCGTCGTTTTACTGACGATGCTGGTGGTCAACCGACTGTCAACTATGGCGGGAAAACATGCTTGACGACTATCTGAAGAAGCTGCGCGCGCCCGACGCAGGCGAGGAATTGTTTCATCGCATGTTCCGCAAGCACGATTGCATCATGCTGCTGCTCGATCCAGCCGACGGTGTCATCGTCGACGCTAACCAGGCCGCCGTTAAGTTCTACGGCTATTCCGAGCAGGCGCTGCGCGGCATGAGGGTCAGTCGCATCAACACCCAGTCGGAAGCGGAAATTCGCGTCGAAATGCAAAGCGCGCTACGCGAGCAGCGCAACTATTTCATCTTCTGCCATCGTCTCGCGGACGGCGCGCTGCGCACGGTCGAAGTGCATTCGTCCGCCATCGAATTCAAGGACAGAACCCTGCTGTTTTCGATCGTGTTCGACATCACCGAACGCAAGCGGATCGAAGAGTCGCTGCAGCTCGCGTCGCTGGTTTACAAGAACAGCAGCGAAGCGATGTCGGTGGTCAATGCCGGCGGCACTATCATGGCGATCAATCCGGCGTTCACCGAAATCACCGGCTATGCGGCGGAAGAAGCGGTCGGCAACAGCATACGCATCCTCAATTCCGAGCGCGAGAATCCGGATGCGTACAAGCGCCTGTGGTCCTCGCTGGGGACGTCCGGCCGCTGGCAGGGCGAGCTGTGGGCTCGGCACAAGAGCGGCCAGCATTTTTTGCGCGGACTGTCGATCAGCACCATCTATAACGACGACGGTTCGGTGCACAGCCATGTCGGATTGTTTTCCGACATCACCAAGAAGCGCGAAACCGACGAGCTGATCTGGCGCCAGGCCAATTTCGACACGCTGACCGGCTTGCCCAACCGCAGCATGTTCCACGATCGCCTCGAACAGGCGCTGAAGAAGGCGCATCGCGGCGCGCAGCAGGTCGCGCTGCTGTTTCTCGACCTCGACTTCTTCAAGGAGGTCAACGACACGCTCGGCCACGGCATGGGCGACCGGCTGCTGCAGGAGGCGGCGCGGCGCGTGCGCGCCTGCGTGCGCGAATCCGACACCGTCGCGCGTCTCGGTGGCGACGAATTCACAGTCATTCTTGGCGAGCTGGTCGACATACGGACTGTCGAGCGCGTGGTGCAGGACATCCTGACTACGCTGGCCGAGCCGTTCCTGCTCGGCATCGAGCAGGTATACATCTCCGCCAGCATCGGCATCACCTTCTATCCGGAAGACGGCGCCGAGACCGACAGCCTGCTGAAGAACGCCGACCAGGCGATGTACGCGGCCAAGGCGCAGGGGCGCAACCGCTACAGCTACTTCACCGCGTCGATGCAGGACGCCGCGCAGGCGCGCAAGCGGCTGATCAACGACTTGCGCGTGGCGCTGCAGGAAAAGCAGTTCCGCGTGTATTACCAGCCCATCGTCGATCTCGCCAGCGGCGCGATCCACAAGGCGGAGGCGCTGATCCGCTGGCAGCATCCGGTGCATGGCCTGATCAATCCGATCGAATTCATTCCGACCGCCGAGGAAACCGGCATGATCGTCGAACTCGGCGAATGGACGTTCCGCCAGGCCGCGCGCCAGGCGGTCGCCTGGCGCGGCCGGCATGACCCGGCATTCCAGATCAGCGTCAACGTGTCGCCGGTGCAGTTTCAGAATGACGGCGTCGATCACGACGCCTGGCTCGCCTGCCTGGAGACGCTGCGCTTGCCGGGGCAGAGCGTGGTGGTCGAAATCACTGAAGGCGTGCTGATGGATTCCAGTCCGGCGGTCACCGAGCAGTTGCTGCGCTTCCGCGATCACGGCGTGCAGGTCGCGCTCGATGATTTCGGCACTGGCTATTCGTCGCTGTCCTACCTCAAGAAATTCGACATCGATTACATCAAGATCGATCGCGCCTTCGTGCAGAACCTCGCGCCCGGTTCCGACGACATGGCCTTATGCGACGCCATCATCGTGATGGCGCACAAGCTCGGCATCAAGGTGATCGCCGAAGGCGTCGAGACCGACCAGCAGCGCAGCCTGCTCGCCGCCAGCAAATGCGACTACGCGCAAGGCTACCTGTTCTCGCGGCCGGTGCCGGCCGAGGAATTCGAACAGCTGTTCTGAAAAAAGTCCACCGCCGATCAGCACCGACGGCACCACACAAGAACGCGGCGCATTGGCTGGCTCGGATGCCCGCTCGCCGCGCGCATCCGCTTGCAAAACGGAAAGCACGCTGCCTTGCGCCGATGGCGCTGACGATTCGGGATGACGTTGCAGCATCTCAATGCAGGCGATGCGCCACTCCGCGAAGATATAAGGTGATCACGATGGCCGCTTGCATGCCGGCATCGCACAAGGGTCCCATGACACAGATTGATACGCGCGGACAACAAGCATTGAGCCTGTTCAAGGCTCGCGATCTGCTTACCGTGGTTGTGCTGGTCTTTTCGCTGTTCGTCACCTACAAGCTATGGGGCACCGCCCAGCGGGCCGCCGAGCAGACGCTGCAGACCGCGTTCGACTTTCGCGTACGCGAAGCGAGCGATCGCATCCACCGGCGCCTCGCCATCTATGAGCAAGTGCTGCGCGCCACGGTCGCGCTGTTCGGCGCCATGCATGGCGTCACGCGCGACGAATTCCGCAACTTCATCGACGCGCTGTCGCTGACCGAGACGTTCCCAGGCATTCAGGGCATCGGCTGGTCGCTGCTGGTGCCGCCGGCGGAAAAAGAAAAACATATCGCCGCCGTGCGCGCCGAGGGTTTTCCCAACTACACCATCCGGCCCGAAGGCAGGCGCAACCTCTACACCTCGATCGTTTACCTGGAACCGTTCTACGGCCGGAATTTGCGCGCCTTCGGTTATGACATGTATTCCGAACCGGTGCGACGCGCCGCGATGGAGCAGGCGCGCGATACCGGCAAGGGTGCGGTGTCGGGCAAGGTGGTGCTGGTGCAGGAAGCGGGCAGCGAAGTGCAGAGCGGCTTTCTGATGTACCTGCCGGTGTACCGCGAAGGCGCGCCGCATGCGACTCCGGACGAACGCCGCCGCAATCTGGTCGGCTGGGTGTATGCGCCGTTCCGCATGGATGACTTCATGCGCGGATTGTATGGTGAACAGTCCGCCGACCTCGATATCGAAATTTACGACGGGCCACAGATTTCCGCCGCCGCGAAAATGTTCGATGCGCACCAGGCGGGGCGCGCATTGGCGCCCGATTCCGGACTCGTCAGCGTCGATCGTATCGAAGCCGGCAACCGTACCTGGACGGTGGCGACGACGGCACTGGAGGCGTTCGAGCGGCGCATGCGCTCGGATCGGCCGCGGCTGATTTTGCAGGCCGGCATCAGCATCAGCCTGATGGTGACGCTGCTGATCTGGCTGTTTCTCGACGATCGCGCGCGCGCGCTGCACGCGGCCGAGCAGGCGCTGCAACTCGCGCTATACGATGCGCTGACCGGCCTGCCCAACCGCAAGCTGCTGGAAGAGCGGCTTAACCAGGCGGTGGCCAAGGCCAAACGCGGCCGCGATCACGAGCACGGCCATGTCGCGCTGCTGTTCATCGACCTCGACAAGTTCAAGCCGATCAACGACAACTTCGGCCATGCCTATGGCGACCTGTTGCTGAAGGAGGTCGCGCGCCGGCTGCAGAGCTGCATGCGCGAGTCGGATACCGCGTCGCGCCTCGGTGGCGACGAGTTTGTCGCGCTGCTGCAGGATATCGATGAAAAGCGCGACGTGCTGGCGGTCGCCACCAAGATTCTCGACTACCTGAGCGATCCGTACGAAGTGTCCGGACATACCTTTCACATCTCGGCCAGCATCGGCGCGGCGCTGTATCCGGAACACGGCGGCGACAGCAAGGCGCTGATCAAGAGCGCCGACCTGGCGATGTACGACGCCAAGAACAGCGGGCGCGGCAACGTCAAGTTCGCGCAAGGCGGAGAGGCGGCGGTGTCTCAGTGATGATGCGACCAGCTCATGTCAGGCGAGGCGAGGTAGGATTCGACCGCCTCTCGTTGTCCGGTGGCGTGACGCATCACTTCGCCGCAGCTGCAGATGCCCTGGTAGGGCTGGATGTGCGAGCAGGCCGAGACTTTTTGCAGAAATACCTTGACCGGTTTCGAACAGGTCTTGCACTTGAAGGTCAGCGTGCGCGCGGGCTTGTTGCTCATGATTTCCTCATCGACGGAATGCGGGCGTCATTATCGCCGGAACCTTCGCCTGTTGCCGCTTGCCGCGACAAGATTTTCCGCATTCCGAGGTTTTGGATTTGCGCCGATGCGGCGATACCTGTACAATCCGTCCCCTCAGACGCGGGGTGGAGCAGTCTGGCAGCTCGTCGGGCTCATAACCCGAAGGTCACAGGTTCAAATCCTGTCCCCGC
>UEXY01000064.1_pt1 | contig 15593 bp, 11 predicted proteins | sample 4301061 | NCBI WGS metagenome assembly UEXY01 (sample SAMEA4773184, study PRJEB27434) | metagenome | biome: 2259; feature: agricultural soil; material: soil | place: USA | collected 2014-09 | depth 0.25 m | reverse complement strand
ACGCCGCAAAGCTCATACGGCGCGCAGAAGGTGATGGGCGAGCTGCTGGTCAGCGACTACAGCCGCAAAAATTTCATCGACGGCCGTGCGCTGCGCATACCGACCGTGTGCGTGCGCCCCGGCGCACCGAACAAGGCGGCATCGAGCTTCGCCAGCGGCATCATCCGCGAGCCCTTGAACGGAATCGAGACGGTCTGTCCGGTGGCGCCGGAAACGCCGATGTGGCTGCTGTCGCCGCGCTATGCGATCGACAGCCTGATCCACGGTCACGACATCGACGGCGGCCGCTTCGGCAGCAGCCGCACGGTAAGCCTGCCCGGACTCGCCACCAGCGTCAGCGACATGGTGGCGGCGCTCGGACGCGTGGCCGGCGCCGATGCGGTCAAGCGCATCCGCTGGCAGCCGGACCCGGCGATCGTCCGCATCGTCAACAGCTGGCCCGGCGATTTCGAGGCGACGCGCGGCGAAGCGATGGGTTTCAAGTGCGATGCGAGCTTCGACGATATCGTGCGCGCCTACATCGAGGACGAGATGCCGGGCGCCGTGCCGGCATGATGCCGCGCCGCGGAACGGCCTGACGAAAAAGGCCGGCCGTGCACAGCGTGTCCTTCCGGAACGGCGGTAGAATCGCAGGGTATTCCCCAACCGCCGCCCGAAGCGATGCCACAGTTCCCGACGACGCAACTTCTTCACTTGTTCGGTAAGCGCGCCGTCCGCCGTTCGCTGATCGGCGTCGGCGGCTTGCTGCTGCTGTATAGCCTGCTCGGCTTTGTTGCGCTGCCCGCGATCGTCAAGTCGCAGGCGCAAAAGATGGTCGCCGAAAAACTCCATCGCCAGCTCACGCTCGGCGCAGTCGAGTTCAATCCGTTTTCGCTCGAACTTACGCTGCGCGAGCTCAGGCTGATGGAGCCGCAAGGCGATACGCTGTTCGCCGCTTTCGATGCGGTGACGCTCAACCTGTCCACCGAGTCGGTATGGCGCCTGGCGCCGGTGGTGCAGGAAGTTCGCCTGAGCAAGCCTTATGTGCGCCTGCTGCGCAAGGATGCGCATCACTACAACGTCGACGACATCATCGCGCTGATTTCCGCGCAGCCGCCGTCGCCGCAGCCTGCGCGTTTTTCGATCAACAACATCCGGCTGGAGCAGGGCCGCATCGAATTCGACGACCGGCCGGCGAAGGCGACGCATGTCGTGTCGGACCTGACGATAGGCGTGCCCTTCATCTCGTCGCTGCCGTCGCAGGTGCAGGTGTTCGTCGAGCCGCTGCTGAGCGCGAAGGTGAACGATACGCCGTTGCTGATCAAGGGCAAGGCGCGCCCCTTCGCCGACCCGAGGGACGCGGTGATGGAATTTCGGCTCGATGATCTCGACCTGACCCGCTATCTCGACTACTTGCCGTCCAAACCGCGCGTCACGGTCGCCGGCGCGCGGCTCGATCTGCAGGTGAGCGCCAGCTTTCGGCAAGCAGCGAACCAGCCGCCGGCGCTGCTGCTGAACGGCGACGCGAAGCTGAAGGCGGTGCGCGTCACCGAGCCGGACGGCAAGCCGCTGCTCAAGCTGGCGGAGCTCGCGGTGCAACTGCGCGATGCCAATCCGTTCGGCGCGCGCATCGATGTGGCGCGCGTGGCCTTTGACGGCCTCGAAGCGGACCTTGTGCGCGAGGGCGACAACCGCCTCAACCTGCTGCGTGCGTTGCCCGCGCCGGCAGCACCTGCAGCACCGGCCGCGCCGCCGGCGGCGACGCCGAACATCGTGCTCGGGGAAGTGGATATCCGCAACGCGGCGTTGCGCTACACCGATCAATACGCGCCCCGGCCGATGCAGGCTGGCGTTGAAAAATTCGATCTCGCGCTGCGCCGCGTCGTGATCGACACGCGCAAGAAAAGCGTCGGCATCGGCGAGCTGGCGTCGGCCAAGGCGGCGATTTTCCTGCGGCAGGACAAAGCGGCGTCGTCCGCCGCTGCAGCGCCCGCCGCCGTCGAAGCGCAAGCCGGCGGCGGATACGCGATCGACATTGGCAGCGTCGATATCAGGAACTGGTCGGCCCGCCTCGAAGACCGCAGCCAGGCGCAGCCCGCGGTGACGATGGTGGCACCGCTGAGCCTGGCGATGCAGCGCATCTCCACCGCATCGGCGTCGCCTGCCCGCATGGAATTGAAGGCTACGGTCAACCAGACCGGCCAGCTGGCAGCAAGCGGCAGCATCGGCCTCGCACCCCTGCAGGCCGACCTTGCGCTGGACCTGAAGGGCGTGGACATGCTGCCGCTGCAACCCTATGTTGCCGACCGGATCAATCTGCGCCTGACGCGCGCCAGCGTGAGCGGCAAGGGCAAGCTGCAACTGGCGCGCGCGGACGGCGGCGCGCTGAAGGGCGGCTTCAAGGGCGATCTCGCGCTGGGCGACCTGGCGACGGTGGACAAGCTGAGCGGCAACGACTTCCTGCGCTGGAAGTCGCTGGCCGCCGGCGGTATCGACCTGCGGCTGCAACCGTTTTCGCTGGCGATCGACAAGCTCGCGTTGAGTGACTTCTTCGCCCGCGTCATCGTCGACGCCGGCGGCCGCATCAATCTGCAGGATATCATGCGCGGCCATCCGTCCGAGAGCAGGAGCCTGACCGAGGCGGCACCGGTTGCTTCCTCCGCGGCGCCGTCGGGTGTGAACAGCGCGGCGCCCGCGCGCACATCGGCAGCGCCTCCGATAGCGATCCGCAAACTCACGCTGCAGGGCGGCCGCGTACGCTTCACCGACAACTTCATCAAACCCAACTACACCGCCCGTCTATCCGATTTCGGCGGCACAGTTGCCGATCTGTCGTCGGACGCCGCCAGCAGCGCGCGCGTCGACCTGCACGGCGAGGTAAACAACGCGCCGCTGTCCGTCGTCGGCCGCATCAATCCGCTGAAGGGCGACCTGTTCCTCGACGTCAAGGCCAATGTGCGCGGCATGGAACTGGCGCCGCTGTCGGCGTATTCCGGCAGATATGTCGGCTACGGCATCGAGAAGGGCAAGCTGTCGTTCGAAGTCGCCTACCACGTCGACCAGCGCAAGCTGAGCGCGGAAAACCGGCTGGTGCTGGAGCAGCTGACCTTCGGCGACAGGGTGGAAAGCGCCAGCGCCACCACGCTGCCGGTGCGTTTCGCGGTCGCGCTGCTGAGCGATCGCAACGGCGTCATCGACATCAATCTGCCGATCGGCGGATCGCTCGACGACCCGCAGTTTTCGATGGGCAGCGTGATTCTCAAGGTGATCGGCAACTTCATCACCAAGGCGGTCACACAGCCGTTCGCGATGCTGGGCGCCTTGTTCGGCGGCGGCAGCGAAGGCGAATTGTCGTCGCTCGAATTCGACGCCGGCCGCGCTTCGATCCGCGCCGCCGGCGAAGAGAAGCTCAAGTCGCTGGCGAAGGCCTTGACCGAGCGCCCCGCGCTGAAGCTGGACATCGCCGGCCGCGCCGATCCCGCCACCGACCTGCCGGGGCTGAAGCGCGTGGCGATCGAGCGCAAGCTGCGCGCGCTCAAGATGAAGGACCTCGCGGCGCGCGGCGTGGTCGCCGAGCCGGGTAGCGTGACCGTGAACACCGCCGAATATCCGGCGCTGCTGGCACGCGCATACAAGGACGAAAATTTTGCCAAGCCGCGCAACCTGATCGGCTTGCCGAAATCGCTACCGGTGGAGGAGATGGAAAAGTTGATGCTCGCCAACGTGGACGTCGACGACGACGATCTGATTGCGCTCGGCAACCAGCGTGCGCTGAACGCGAAGAGCTGGTTGTTGAAGAACGGTCAGGTGCCGGACGAGCGCATCTTCATTCTCGCGGCCAGGCTGGCGGGCAAGGATGAGAAGGGCGCGCCCGGCCGCGTGGATTTTTCGCTGCACTAGCGAGATCATCCGGATAAAGCGGATGGATAAAATCGTAGGGTGGGCACGCAGTGCCCACTCGGTTGCTTAAACGTGATTTCGGCGTGGGCACTTCGTGCCCACCCTACGAACTACGAACTTCCCCCGTCATTCCCGCGCAAGCGGGAATCCATGCGGCATTTGCCCGATTCGCCGGCTTATGGATTCTCGTCCGCATAGAAAAAGACGAATGCCCAACAAAAAGCCCCGCCCGGACAACCGGGCGGGGCTTTGCATGTCAAAGCCTTCAGTACGAATCCGAACCGGCTTACTTGCCGGTATCCTTCACATCCGCAAGCTTGTCGAACTCGACGTTGTACACCACGCCATCGACTTTTTCGACCTTGCGGATATACACGGTCTGAATCACGTCGCGCGTGGCCGGATCGATCATGATCGGGCCGCGCGGGCTGTTGATCTTCATGCCCTTCAGCACGGCCATCGCCTTGTCGCCGTCGATCTTGCCGTTCAGTTTTTTCGACACTTCATAAATCGCATGCATGCCGTCGTAGGCGGCGACCGCCATGAAATTCGGCCGGCCGGCATTCGGATTGGCGTCGGCAAAGTTTTTCAGGAAGGTCTTGTTTTCCGGCGAGCTGTGCGCGGCCGAATAGTGGAAGCTGGTGATCACGCCAAGCACCGCGTCGCCCATCGCCGGCAGCACATGGTCGTCGGTCAGGTCGCCGGTGGCGATCACCTTGATGCCTGCTTCGGCCAGCCCGCGCTCGCGGTAACCCTTCATGAACGCGATGCCTTGTTCGCCGGCCGGCACGAAGATGAACACGGCTTCCGGCTTCGCATCCTTGATGCGCTGGATGTATGGCGCGAATTCAGGGTTGCGCAGCGGTACGCGGATCGATTCCAGCACCTGTCCGCCCTTGCCGAGGAAGTTGGTCTTGAACGCGGTTTCGGCATCGATGCCGGGGCCATAATCGGCGACCAGCGTCACCACCCGCTTGATGCCGTTCTTGGCCGCCCAGGCCGCCATCGGGCCGGACACCTGCGGCAGCGTCATCGAGAAACGCGCGATGTAATTCGATTTGGTGGTGATGATCGACGTCGCCGCGTTCATGATGATCATCGGCTTCTTTGCCTGCTCGGCGATCGGCGCCACTGCTAGCGCTTCCGGCGTCAGGCCGAAGCCGGCCAGGAAGTCGACCTTGTCGCGCACCACCAGTTCCTGCGCGAGGCGCTTGGCGACTTCCGGCACCGGGCCGGTGGTGTCCTTGACGATGATCTCGATCTTCTTGCCGGCGACCTTGTCGCCATACTGTTTCATGTACGCCTTGATGCCGGCTTCCATCTGCTTGCCGTAATCGGCGAAGGGACCGGAGAACGGCGCAACCAGGCCGATCTTGATGGTCTCCTGCGCTTGCACGGCTGCCGATGCGAGGCCGAGTGTGCCGATGGCGGCGACGGCTGTCAGTATTCTTGTTAACTTCATTGTTGTCTCCTGTATTTGGCCAGAGGGTGCGAATCAGGGGCGGGAAGGTTTCCCGTTGAAAATGATCATAGCTTATACGAAGTTCGTTAAACAGCTATTCGTGCGGTAAACGAACGGTTTTCCACGCAACGCGCGGCGGCTGATTTACTCGATCTTCTCGTAAGGCAGCCCTACATAATTTTCTGCAATGGTGGTCCGCCCCGCCAGCGAGCCGGTGTAGTACTCCAGTTCCGCCAGCTGTATCTTCTGCGTGAAGGGATCGTCCGACAGCTTGTGCAGCACCGACGTCATCCACCAGGAAAAACGCTCCGCCTTCCAGATGCGGCGCAGGCAGATGCCCGAATATTTGTCGAGCAGATCGCTGCGGCCTTCGCGGTAGGCCTTGGTCAGCACGTGATAAAGCGCATAGACGTCGCTCGCCGCCAGGTTCAAGCCCTTGGCGCCGGTCGGCGGCACGATGTGCGCGGCGTCGCCGACCAGGAACATGCGGCCGAACTTCATCGGCTCGGCGACGAAGCTGCGCAGCGGTGCGATGCTCTTTTCAATCGAAGGGCCGGTCGTCAGGGAGGCGGCGACGTCCTGCGGCAGGCGCGACTTCAATTCATCCCAGAAGCGCTGGTCCGACCAGTTGTCGACCTTGTCGTCGAGCGAGACCTGCACGTAATAGCGGCTCAGCAGTTCGGCGCGCATGCTGCACAGCGCGAAGCCGCGCTCATGATTTGCATAGATCAGTTCCGGCGCCACCGGTGGCGTGCGCGACAGCACGCCGAGCCAGCCGAATGGGTACACGCGCTCGAAGGTCTTGAGCGCGCCTGCCGGCACCGACTTGCGCGACACGCCGTGGAAACCATCGCAGCCGGCGATGTAATCGCATTCGAGCTCGATCTTCTCGCCGTCCTTGACGAAACTCACGCGCGGCTTGTCGCCGTAGAAGTCGTGCAGCTGCACATCGTGCGCTTCATAGATGCTGAGCGCGCCGCTGGCGGCGCGCTCATCCATCAGGTCGCGCGTGACTTCGGTCTGGCCGTACACCATTACCGTTTTGCCATTGGTCAGCGATTTCAGGTCGATGCGCTCGCGCCGGCCGTTGAACGACAGCATGAAACCGTCATGCGCATGGCCTTCGCGATCCATGCGCGCGCCGGCGCCGGCTTCGCGGATCAGTTCCATCGTGCCCTGTTCGAGCACGCCGGCGCGGATGCGGCCGAGCACGTATTCGGGCGACCTCGCTTCGAGAATGACGGTATCGATTCCCTGCCGGTGCAGCAACTGGCCGAGCAGCAAGCCGGATGGCCCGGCGCCGATAATCGCGACTTGGGTTTTCATGATGGTCTCCCTCTGTTATGCCGCCATCTTGGCCCCGCGGCGGATGGTTTGGAATGGATTTTTCCGGGAAAAAATTGTACATTTCGCATATCGACAGGCGGCCCGGCCAGGATGGCGGAAGCAGCGGCGCAGGAGCATGAAATGGCCAGGGTAGGTGGGATCCCGATCTATAAGTTGTACGGCGAGCACGACCCGTGGCCGACGCCGGACATGGTGCACTGCGAATCGATCGCTTCACGCAGTCGCTTGCACAATTGGCATATCAAGCCGCATCAGCACAACGGCCTGTTCCAGATCCTCTATTTGCAGAACGGCAATGCCAGGATTCAGCTCGACGACCATCACAGCGTGATGCGCGCCGGCCAGGTGCTGATGGTGCCGCAGGTTTGCATTCACGGCTTCGAGTTCGATCGCAACGCGCTGGGGCATGTGCTGACGCTTGCTTATCCGTTGATCAACAAGCTGACCACGCAAATGGGCGATGGTCTCGCCGCGCTTACCGCCCCGCGCCTGCACGCGCTCGGCGACGACGAGGAGAGCAATCACGTACGCATGGCTTTCAGCGCGCTGGACAGCGAGTATCGCGGGACCGCTCCGCACCGCGATCTGCTGATGGAAGCGCTGCTCGGCGCGATTCTGATCTGGTTGACCCGGCATGCGATGCAGGCACTTCCCGCGCAGCACAAGGAAGCGGCGAAGGGCAGCCGCCATTTCGCGCGCTTTTGCGAGTTGCTGGAAGAAAGCTACGGCAAGCACTACTCGGTCGCGCAGTATGCGAAGGCGATCGGCATTACCTCCGCCCACCTGAACCTGCTGTGCCGCCAGACCGTCGACAAGTCGGCGCTGGAGCTGATCCACGAACGCGTGCTGCTCGAAGCCAAGCGTAACCTGGTGTACACGTCGATGACGATCAGCGAAGTGTCGTATGCGATCGGTTTTTCCGATCCGGCATATTTCACCCGTTTTTTCAAACGCGGCGTCGGCCTGTCGCCCAAGGATTTCCGCCGCCAGGCGGGGACCTGATGTCAATCAGGCATCGTCTTTTACCAAGCGGCGGCGACGCGCGTTCGATACAATCTCGCTTTGATAAACTGAAGGAGTCCAAGCATGGATGATCACGACTTTTCCGATAAGGATTGGCGCCGGCTGTTGCGCCACATCGGCGAGGACCCCGAGCGGCAAGGCTTGCTGGAGACGCCCAAGCGCGTCGACAAGGCATGGCGGCACTGGACCTCCGGCTACCGGCAGGACCCGGCCGAGATCCTCAAGGTCTTCGAGGATGGCGCGGAAAAGTACAACGAGCTGATCGTGGTGCGCGGGATTCCCGTCTACAGCCATTGCGAACATCATCTGGCGCCGTTCTTCGGCACCGCCACCGTCGGTTATACGCCGAGCGGCAGGATCGTCGGCCTGTCCAAGATGACGCGCCTGGTCGAATGCTTCTCCAAGCGCCTGCAGGTGCAGGAACGCCTGACCGTCCAGATCGCCGATGCGCTGATGGAACACGTGCAGCCGCTGTCGGTCGGCGTCGTGATCCGTTGCCGCCACATGTGCATGGAAAGCCGCGGCATTCAGACGCCGGGCCAGGAAACCGTCACCTCGGCGGTGCTCGGCGAGATGCGCACCAATCTCGGCCTGCGCACGGAGTTCCTGTCGCTGGCGAGGGAAAAGGACTGACAGGTCGGGCGGAGGCGACCCCGCCCGCCGCTAATGCAGCTTCACCGGCGGCATTACCTTCGCCCGCAGCCAGTGCGCCAGCGCCTGCGCCGCCATGCGCACGAAGCCATGCAGCGACATCACATGCTTCCGGTACATCAGCGCATACAGCAACCGCGCCGTCATCCCCCCTACCAGCATCTCGCGCCCCGACGCTCGGCCCATCAGGCTGCCGATCGCCGCGAACGGCCCGAGCGATACCAGCGACCCGTAATCGCGATACTGAAAATGCGGCGGTGTATGGCCGCACAGGCGCGACAGCACGTCGGCCAGAAACATCGCCTGCTGGTGTGCCACCTGCGCGCGCGGCGGTACCGCGGCGCCTTTGACCGGACACACATAGCTGGAGCAGTCGCCGATGGCAAACACGTTCGGATCACGATCCGTTTGCAGGCAGGGCGAGACGATGATCTGCTTCAGGCGATTTAGCGGCAGCCCCAGCGTGGTGCACACCTGCGGCCCCTCGACGCCGGCCGCCCACACCGTGATATCCGACGCATGCCGCGTCCCCGTGGTGTCGTGCACCGCGTCGGCCTCCACCCGCGCCACTGCGGTCGCGGTGCAGACTTCGACGCCGAGCGAGTTCAGGTGGCGTGCCGCGCGCTTCGACAGGCGCGGATTCAGATGCGGAAGCAGCAGCTCGTTGCGTTCGATGATGCGCACGCGCACGTCGCGTTCCGGGTCCAGCGCGTGCACGTTGTAGCGCGCCAGCGTGCGCACGGTATGGCTCAGCTCGGCGGCCAGCTCGACTCCGGTGGCGCCCCCGCCGACGATCACGATGTTGACCGCACAGTGGTCCTGCGCTCCGGCGGCGCGGCGGCTGCTGGCCTGAATGCAGCTGGCGAGAAAACGCTTGCGAAAGAATTCCGCTTGCCACACGCTGTCGAGCGTCAGTGTGTGGTCGGCCGCGCCGGGGATGTTGAAGAAGTTGGTCACCGCGCCGAACGCCAGCACCAGCTTGTCGTACTGCAGCGTGCGGCGGGGCAGCACTTCGCGTCCGTCGTCGCCGCAATAGGGCGCGATGGCCAGCGTGTGCGTGCTGCGGTCCACGTTCAGCACTTCGCCGCAAATGAACTGAAAACCGTGCTCGGCCGCTTGCGCCGAGTATTCGATCTGATGCACTTGCGGATCGAGCTTGCCCGACGCCACCGTATGCAGCAGCGGTTTCCAGAAGTGGGTTGGTGAACGATCCACCAGGACGACCCGGGCGCGGGCGCTCTTGCCGAGACTGTCGCCTAGCCGGGTCGCCAATTCAAGGCCGCCGGCGCCTCCTCCTGCAATGACAATGGTTTGCATGTCGTGCCTCCAGACAGATTGAAAATTCGAATATGTGTGAGGTGTGCGTGGCTCAGGCGGCCGGGCGCAGCGGCGCCGGCTTTCTCGATACCGATATGTCGTTCAACTGATCCTTCTTCGACATTCGCAAGATATCGAAGGCGGCGATGCGATCGGCCCTGTCGCGCGGCGCGCTTTTGCCGCCGATCAGGCCGCGCAATTCCTGTAGCCGCGGACACCACGGATCGGCGCCGGAAATGCACGCAACCTCCGCTTGATAAGGCACGGCGGCGATCGTCAATATCCCGGCAAGCTGCGCCGCGCGCAGCGCCGGCGATGCGCTGTCGATCGCCGCGCAATGATCGGCATCGACGCCCACGGTGCGCAATGCCAGCTGGTGCGGGCCGTTGCCGCTCGCGTCGCTGAAGTCGGCGCCGCTGACGATGACTTCAAAAATATTCGTGACCGCGTCGCCGAACGCCTGCTGCAGCAAGGTCGATGCCGTCTTTGCCGGCATGTCGGTCACCACCGCGAGCTTGCAGCCGTTGCAGAGCGCGTCTTCCATCAGACTTGCGCAGCCTTGATGCAGCATGGCTTGGCCGGACAGCACGAATTCATGAAACAGCCGATGCTTTTCCTGCGCCAGGTGGTCTACATCCCGCGGCGGCGGCGACAGGTGGTCGATGATTGCGTATATCGCATTGCCCGCGCCCCATGCATGCGCCGCTTCCCGAAACTGCGCGGCCGACCAGCGCAGATCGAGGCCGTAATTCTCGAACGCCGCATTGCATGCGCGCAGCTGTGCGTCTTCCGTATCGAACATGACGCCGTCGAGCGCCAGCGTGAGCAAATCGATTCCCATATGAGGTCGCCTGGATAAGATGTTGCGGTGGAAAATACGTCGATCATGAAGTGTTGGCTGTTAATATAAGTGCGGGCAATTGAAAAGAAAAATTAATTTTTCTGTGTATTTGATAAGGTAAAGCTTATGAATCACGCGAGCTTCAGACAACTCGAAGCCTTGCTGCTGGTGTCGCGGCACGCGAGCGTGTCGCGTGCCGCCGAGGCGCTGCACGTCACGCAACCGGCGGTGTCGCTGCAACTGCGCATGCTGGAACAGGCGGCCGGCACGCCGTTGACGCGCAAGGTCGGGCGCGGCATTCAGCTGACGGCGGCAGGCGATGTGATGGTCGATTTTGCCGAGCGAATACTGCGGCTATGGCAAGACGCGACGGATGAAGTCGCCGCGCTGAAAGGCGTGATCAGCGGCACCCTGCGCATCGGTGCGATTACCACGGCGGAATATTTGCTGCCGCCGATGCTGGTGCAATTCACCACCGAACGCCCCGATGTGCGCATCAAATTCCGGATCGGGAATCGCAATGAAATCGTCACCATGCTGGGCAAGCATGAGATCGATCTGGCGATCATGGGCACGCCGCCGCGCGAGTTGCGCACCAACGCCGCGCGCTTCGCGCGGCATCCGATGGCCTTCGTCGCCGGCACTGGTCATCCGCTGATGAAAAAGAAACGGGTCACATTGGCCGACATCATGGACGCCAACCTGCTGGTGCGTGAACGCGGCTCCGGGACGCGCACCGCGGTCGAGCGCCTGTTCAAGGAAGCCGGCTATCCGCTGCGCATCGGCTCCGAGCTGTCGAGCAACGAGGCGATCAAGCGTATGGTGGTGGCCGGCCTCGGCGTCGCTTTCCTGTCAGTGCATGCGTGCACGCTGGAATTCGAAGCCGGACTGGTGCGCATGCTGCCGATGCCGGAGAATCCGATGGAAGCGGACTGGTATGTGATGCACCTGACCGACAAACCCATCCCTACCGTCGCTGCGGCGTTCCAGGACTTCGTGATCGACAACGGGCAGGACGTGGTGCGGCGGCAGCTCGAAGCGTTTCACCGCGATGCGGCGAAACCGCGGCGCGCATCGAAGAGCCGCTAACGCAGGATCGTAGCCGACAGGAGCCGGCAGAAATTCGCGCTACCAGCCGGGTGCGCGCGGATTGGCGCCCAGTCGTTCCGACAGCCGGTTTGCCAGCGCGCGTATCGCCTTGCCGGCCTTTTCCTGCGTCGCCGCGTTGATTTCGTGCGCCAGCATGCTGACGGCAACGCCCGCGACCGCGCGCGTGCCGGTGGAGTCGAACACCGGTGCGCCGAAACAATGCATGCCTTCACGCACTTCGCCGTCGTCGATCGAGTAGCCGCGCTGCCGGATCTCCTTGATTTCTTCCAGCAATGCCGATAGCGACGGCGTGGCGGCCGCCGTCAGCGGTTCGGGCCAGGAGTCGCTCAGCGCCTTGCGGATTTCATCCTCCGGCAGAGTGCTCAACATCGCCTTGCCGGTCGCGGCATACGGCGCCGGCAGGCGCATGCCGATACGGAACGTGACGCCCAGCGGGCGGTCGCCGTTCCTGCACGCGATATAGATCACGCTGGCGCCGTCGAGCACTGATAGCGTGATCGTCTCCTGCGGCAGCACACTGACCTCATCCCAGGCTGCGAAAAATTCGCGCGTGATATCGCTGCGCGCAAGAAAGGCATTCGCCCAGCTCATCACGTGCGGCCCCAGCGTCATTTGTCCGCCGTCGAGCCGGGTCAGCAAGCGTAAATGCGCGAGCGTGCCGCAAATCGTATGCAGCGAACTCTTCGGCATGTCCAGCGTGCGCGCCAGTTCCGCGAGCGATACCGGAGCACTGGATTGCGACAGCACGTCCAGGACGCGCGAGGCTTTCACTACGGCGGGCGCGAGCGTTTTTTCGGCCGGCTCCAGACTGGATTCGAGGTCGCCGGGAAGGTCGTTACTGGGCAGTTTGTGAGGCATGGGGGAACAGCTTTCTTTGAAGGATGCGAGAGGATATCAAAACCCTGTTCTGTAGCGCCGCAGGACATGGAAGTTATTTTTCGCACGATCGTGCGCGAAATAAACAAAAAAGCTTGACGGCCGGAAATGTATTTTTTATCATGCCGCCATTCCAGGTAAAGAATATCGTTCCGCATACGGAATGATAGCAGGCAATACAAGGAGAGCAAATGAAACTAGCGGACCCCGGCTTACTGAAGTCTCTTGCCTATCTCGACGGCAAGTGGAGCGCAGCTGACAGCGGCAAGACCTTCACGGTGCGCAATCCGGCCACGCGTGAATCGATCGCGGAAGTCGCTTCCCTCGGCGCCGCCGAGACCGCGCGTGCGATCGCCGCCGCCGAAGCGGCGCAGCGCGCGTGGCGCGAACGCCCGGCCAAGGAGCGCGCCAATCTGCTGCGTGCCTGGCATGACGCGATGCTGCGCCATATCGACGACCTCGCGCTACTGATGACGCTGGAGCAGGGCAAGCCGCTGGCCGAGTCGCGCGGCGAAATCCAGTATGCCGCTTCCTTCGTCGAATGGTTCGCCGAGGAAGGCAAGCGCGTCAGTGGCGACGTCGCGCAGCATCCGCAGGCGGACAAGCGCATCGTCGTGCTCAAGCAGCCGGTCGGCGTGTGCGCGGCGATCACGCCGTGGAACTTCCCGGCGGCCATGATCACGCGCAAGGTTGCGCCAGCGCTTGCCGCCGGCTGCACGATGATCGTCAAGCCGGCGGAGCAGACACCCTTGTCTGCGCTGGCGCTGGCGGCGCTGGCCGAGCGTGCCGGCATTCCGGGCGGCGTGTTCCAGGTCATTCCCGGCGACGCGCTCGCGATCGGCGGCGCGCTTACCTCCAGTCCGGCGGTGCGCAAACTCTCTTTTACCGGTTCCACCGAAGTGGGGCGGCTATTGATGGCGCAGTCGGCGCCAACCGTCAAGCGCCTGTCGCTGGAACTGGGCGGCAATGCGCCTTTCATCGTCTTCAATGATGCCGACCTCGATGCGGCGGTTGACGGCGCGATCGCCGCCAAGTACCGCAACAGCGGCCAGACCTGCGTGTGCGTCAATCGCATGCTGGTGCAGGACGATATTTACGACGCGTTCGCCGCCGCGCTCGCCCGGCGTGTGGCGCAACTCAAGGTCGGGAACGGCCTGGAGGCGGACGTGGTCCAGGGGCCGCTGATCGATCAGGATGCGCTGGAAAAAGTCTGCACACTCGTGGTGGAGGCGCGCACGGGCGGCGCGCGCCTGCTGGCCGGCGGCGAACCGCATGCGCTGGGCGGCACCTTTTACCAGCCTACCGTGCTGGCTGACGTCACGCCCGACATGCGGATCGCGCGCGAAGAAATCTTCGGGCCGGTCGCCACGCTTTTCCGCTTTCACGACGAACGGGAAGCGATCGCCATCGCCAACGATACCGAATCCGGCCTCGCAGCCTATCTGTACACGCGCGACATCAGTCGCTGCTGGCGCGTCGCCGAAGCGCTCGAGTACGGCATGGTGGGCATCAATACCGGCCTGATTTCCAACGAGGTCGCGCCGTTCGGCGGCGTCAAGCAGTCGGGCATTGGCCGCGAAGGGTCCCGCTACGGCATCGACGAATACCTCGAAATCAAATACCTGTGCGTGCAGGTGTAAGACCCGCCGCCTTCATTCATAGACCCGAAAGATGATCATGAACGCATTCGAGTTCCGTACGGTTCCTTCCATCATTGTCGAGTATGGCGCAGCCGGGCGTCTTGGCGCCGTCCTGCGCGAGCGGTTCAAGCAGACCCGCTTATGCCTGGTGACCGACGGCTTCCTGCATCGCAGCGGCTTGCTGGCGCCGGCCTTGCGCAGCCTGCATGACGCCGGCTGGCAGGTCCAGGTCATCGACGACGTCGTCGCCGACCCGCCGGAGCGGGTGGTGCTGGCCGCCGCCGAACAGGCGCGTGCGGCGGGCGCCGAAATCATTGTCGGACTGGGCGGCGGTTCGTCGATGGACGTGGCGAAGCTGATCGCCATTCTGGCCGGCTCGACGCAGCCGCTGGGCGACATGTACGGCGTGGGCAAGGTCACCGGTTCGCGCCTGCCGCTGGTGCAGATGCCGACCACCGCCGGAACCGGGTCGGAAGTTACGCCGATTTCCATCGTCACGACCGGCGCCGCGACCAAGGCGGGCGTGGTATCGCCCGAACTGTATGCGGATCTGACCATTCTCGACGCCGAACTCACCATCGGCCTGCCGCCGAACGCGACCGCGGCGACCGGCATCGACGCCATCGTGCACGCGATCGAAGCCTATACCAGCAGGCAGCGCAAGAATCCGCTGTCCGACATGCTGGCCCGGCAGGCGCTGGCGCTGTTGTCGGCCAACCTGCTTCCGGCCGTCGCGAACGGCGCCGACCGCGCCGCGCGCGAAGCGATGCTGCTGGGTGCAATGCTCGCCGGCCAGTCTTTCGCGAATGCGCCGGTCGCCGCCGTGCATGCGCTCGCCTATCCGGTCGGCGGCATCTTCCATGTCCCGCACGGGCTGTCGAACTCGCTGGTGCTACCACACGTGCTGCGTTTCAATCTGCCGGCGGCCGTTGCCCTGTATGCGGAACTGGCCGATGTGGTCGTGCCGAATTGCGGCGGCAGCGACGAGGCGCGCGCAAGCTTGCTGATTGCGCACCTCGAGCATCTCGCCGGCGCCTCCGGCATCGAGCGGTGCCTGCGCCAGGTGGGGATCAGCGAAGGTGATATTCCGCGGCTCGCCAGCGAAGCGATGCTGCAAACCCGCCTGCTGGTGAACAATCCGCGCGAACTGACGGAAGCGGATGCGCGCGCAATCTATACCGCCGCGTACTGAGCAGGCGGCCGCCCGGCCGACAACAACCAGAATCGTGCAAGGAAGGAGACGTCATGACGGATATCATTCTGGAGACGTGTCATCTGTTAAAGGAATTCAAGGGATTCACCGCGGTCAACGACGTGAACCTGCAGGTGCAGCGCGGGCACATCCATGCGCTGATCGGCCCCAATGGCGCCGGCAAGACCACTTGCTTCAACCTGCTGACCAAGTTCCTGGTGCCCACTTCCGGCCAGATTCTTTTCAACGGCCGCG
>UEXY01000222.1_pt1 | contig 16272 bp, 15 predicted proteins | sample 4301061 | NCBI WGS metagenome assembly UEXY01 (sample SAMEA4773184, study PRJEB27434) | metagenome | biome: 2259; feature: agricultural soil; material: soil | place: USA | collected 2014-09 | depth 0.25 m | reverse complement strand
AGCTTGGACAGCGCGATGCCGTCCTCGATCGCATGTTCTTCCACGCCGGCCACCAGCGCATCGAGCGAGCGCGAGACCTGGCGCGCGTTGCGAGCGACTTCGGACATCCCTTTCTTGTGGTTGTCCAGTTCCTCCAGCGTCATCATCGGCAGGTAGACGTCGTGCTCCTCGAAACGGAACAGCGAAGTCGGATCGTGCATCAGCACGTTGGTATCGAGCACGAACAGCTTGGTCACGCCGAGCTTGTCGCCGATGCGGCTGGCGCTCGACTTGATCAGGCTTTCGACATCTTTCGGTTTCGCCGCGCGGGACTTTGCGGCGGGAGCTTTTTCGGTGGTCTTGGCGCGTGCCTGAGGTGCGGATTCGGTCGTTTGCGGAGCGGATTCAACCAGCGTCATTACAGGTTTTACCGATTTGCCTTTCTCTGCCTTCGGATAGTCTTGCGGGGAAAGCAATGCTGCTGGTTTGGTCGGTAATTTGGGCAGTGGCATCAGGACCTCAATCTAAAAATGTGTTGAATTGACTACTCGGGAGGGACCGAACGGTTGCAGGGCGGGTGGAACAACGGGGGAGAGGCTTAATTGCAAAGTAAAAAGGCCGTTTGAGGGGGAGGCTCGACGCCTCTTCCACAAACGGCCTTCGGTAAGAAAATTCTTTTGGATTCAATGGGTTCAGCGTATTGACTCAACGCATTATGCAAGCGCCTTCACGAACTCGAGCACTTCATCGACATGTCCAGGCACTTTCACTCCACGCCATTCTTTCACCAATTTCCCGGTGCCGTCAATCACAAATGTGCTGCGATCGACGCCGCGTACTTGTTTGCCGTACATGTTTTTCATTTTCATGACATCGAACATGACGCACAGCGTTTCCTCCGGATCGGAGATCAGTTCGAACGGCATTTCCAGCTTGGCCTTGAATCCTTCATGCGAGCGAATACTGTCGCGGCTGATGCCGAAAATCTCGGTATTGGCCGCACGGAACTGCGGATGCAGATCGCGGAACTGCATGCCTTCCGTGGTGCAGCCGGGTGTGTTGTCCTTCGGGTAGAAATACAGCACTACGGTTTTTCCCTTGTAATCGGACAGCTTGAAGGCCTGGTTGCCGGTCATTGCGGCGGAAAACTCGGGAACGGTCATGTTCAATGCAGATGGGCTTTCGGCCACGTTGATCTCCTGGTCGAGGGTGTGATTATCGCTTGGGGCGACACTCGGGGGTACTGGCGGTGCTACCGGTGGCGGCCGCCGCAAGCGCGATGTTAGCGAATGTTCATTGTGTTTGGGAAGCCCGGCATGACTGCACGATCAATTCGCCGGAGCGGCCCGGTAGCTGCCCCCAACTGATGGGGCAGGCCGGCAACTGCAGATTTTTCACGGTGTCGTAATACTCCGCCATCGACACCAGATCGTAACCTTGTGCTTGCCATCCTGCCAGCAACTGCTCGAAGATGGGGGCGAGTTTTTGTCCTTCAAGTTCCGCATGCAAGGTAAATACATGGTCGCGCGGCGTTCGCGTCAGATCGAGCAGGGCGGCCGCGAGGTTCGATTCGTCGATCGATCTGCCGGCGATGCGGCGGCCGAGCAGTTCATCCAGCGTCGGCAGGGTGGTCGGCAGCTGCACGCAGGACAGGGTCTTGTCCAAGGCAATCAGGCGATGCGGGCCGGCCGATGGATCGGCCAGAGCGCCGCACTCAGTCAGCACGGCGCGGCCATCGGATGCGTAGGCAATGCCGAACGCATCGAGCTGGGCGAACGCATGCTCGTTCATCTGCCAGCCTGCGGCGCCATGCGTGCGCGGCGCTTCGCCGAAGACGTCGCGGAAACGTTCGAACGCGCGCCGCATCTGCGCCGCGGTCCATGCCGCATCGCGTGTGCGCACGTTGTCCTGCCACACTACGTGGTCCCAGGTGTGGATGCCGCATTCGAAACCCGCTGCTTTTACGCTGCGCATCTCGGCCACGCACGATCTGCCGATATCGGGCGCCGGCAACAGCACGCCGTACATCAGCGTTTTCAGGCCGTAGTGCTCGACCACCGAGGTCCGCGACACCTTCTGGAAAAAGCCGGGACGGAATGCGCGGCGCAATGCCCAGCCGGTATGATCCGGTCCGAGCGAAAACAGGAAACTGGCGTTGGCGCGATGCTTGCGCAGAAGGCGAACCAGATTCAGCGCGCCTTCGCGTGTGCCGCGATAGGTGTCGACATCGACCTTGAGTGCGAGTAAGGGCATCAGTCCATCAATGCCTTGGCCTCGGCGACCTGGCCGCGGTAGGCGTCGAAGATGTAACGCAGCGTGTCCTGCATCGTGGTGGTCGGCGCCCAGTCCAGTTCGGCGCAGGTACTGGCGATCTTCGGTACCCGGTTCTGCACATCCTGGTAGCCCTTGCCGTAGTAGGCGGCGGACGTGGTTTCGACCAGTTGCACCTTGTTCGCCGAGTCCGCGTACTCCGGGTATTGTGCGGCGAGCTTGAGCATCATGTCGGCCAGGTCGCGGATCGAGAAGTTGTTCGCCGGATTGCCGATGTTATAGATCTTGCCGCTGGCAATACCCTGGTCGTTGGCGATGATGCGCATCAGCGCATCGATGCCGTCGTCGATGTAGGTGAATGCGCGTTTCTGGTGGCCGCCGTCGACCAGCGAGATGTTTTCGCCGCGCACGATGTGGCCGAAGAATTGCGTGACTACGCGCGAACTGCCTTCCTTCGGTGTGTGAATCGAGTCGAGGCCGGCGCCGATCCAGTTGAACGGGCGGAACAGTGTGAAGTTCAGGCCGTCTTCCATGCCGTAGCCCCAGATCACGCGATCCATCAATTGCTTCGCGCACGAATAGATCCAGCGCGGCTTGTTGATCGGGCCGCAGATCAGTTCGGATTGTTCCGGATCGAATTCCTCGTCGTGGCACATGCCATAGACTTCGGACGTCGACGGAAACACCAGATGCTTCTTGTACTTGGCGGCGGAACGCACGATGGGCAGGTTCGCCTCGAAATCGAGCTCGAATACGCGCAGCGGCTGCTTCACATAGGTCGACGGCGTCGCGATCGCCACCAGCGGCAGGATCACGTCGCATTTCTTCACGTGGTACTCGACCCATTCCCTGTTGATCGTGATGTCGCCTTCGAAAAAGTGCATGCGGCTTTTGTATGCGTCGTTTTCCAGCAGATCGGTGATGCGGTCGGTCATCATGTCCATGCCGAACACATGCCAGTCGGTGGTTTCGAGGATGCGCTTGGACAGGTGATGGCCGATGAAGCCGTTGACGCCGAGGATGAGGACTTTTTTCATGAGGATGGTCTGATTGGATTATGCTGGGCGATATGCCCGACGATCACAGAAGCCGCTGCAACTCCGGCGGCGATATTTGCTCGCCGTCGGACAATAACTGATGAATGCACAATGCACGGCCGTCGCCGCATATGCCGTAAATGCAATTATCCACTACCGCCAGACCGGGCGGCAAACTGAAATGCCGCTCCGGTACGAGGCGTGCCTTGCCGATCACGAAGATCCTGTCACCGATCGTCGTCCGCGCGCCGGGATAGGGCGGAGCGACCGCGCGGTGCAAGTTGTACACTGTCTGCGCCGGCCTGCTCCAGTCGATGCGGCCATCGTCCGGTTTGCGCCCGCCGAAATAACTCCCCTTCGACAAGTCGTTCGGCAGTTTCGGTGTTTGCCCCGCCAGCATCGCCGGCAAGACCCTCCACAGCACCTGCTCGGCAGCCACAGTCACCTTGCCGAAGACCTCATGCGCGGTGTCGTCCGGCAGAATCGGCACCGCGCTTTGTCCGATGATCGCGCCAGCATCGGGCTTGGCCGTCATTTCATGCAGCGTGGCGCCGGTTTCGGTTTCGCCGTACAGCACCGCCCAGTTGATCGGCACGCGGCCGCGGTATTTCGGCAGCAGCGAGCCGTGCATGTTGTAGGCGCCGCTTTTCGCAAGCGCAAGCAATGCCGCAGGCAGCATATGCCGATAGTAGAAGCTGAAGATGAAGTCGGGTTGCGCCGCGGCGACTTGCGCATGAATATCCGGCGCCGCCGGATCGTCCGGCACGATGCAGGCGATGCCATGTTCGTCGCACAAGGCCGCCACTGATTCGAACCAGATGGTTTCGGACGGATTGTTGCGGTGCGTGACGACCAGGGCGACCTCCACGCCGCGCGCCAGCAGCACCTTGATGCAGCGCACGCCGACGTTGTGATAAGCGAAGACGACGGCGCGCATGGATCAGCTTTCGGACGTGGATTGCGACGGCGCAGACGCTTCCGGTTGTTCAAGGATCGCCTGAATCACGTAACGCGGCCGGCCGCGCACTTGCAGATAGATGCGGCCGACATATTCGCCGACCAGTCCGATGCCGAACAGGATCACGCCCATCAGGAAGAAGGCGACCGCAAACAACGTGAACACGCCTTCGACTTCGGAGCCGAGCAGGAAGCGCCGCGTGATCAGGATGACGAACAGCGCGGCGGATACGAACGCAAGGGCGATGCCGAACATGGAAAACAGTTGCAGCGGCAGCAGCGAAAAGCCAGTGACCAGATCGAAGTTCAGCCGGATCAGGCTGTACAGTGAATATTTCGATTCGCCGGCCGCGCGCTCTTCATGCCCGACCACGATCTCGGTCGGCTTGCGGGCAAAGGTGTAGGCCAGCGCGGGAATGAAGGTGTTGACTTCGCTGCATTGATTAACCAGGTCGATCACGTTGCGGTCGTAGGCGCGCAGCATGTTGCCCTGGTCGGTCATCTGGATATGGGTAATCTTTTCGCGCAGCAGGTTCATCGCTTTCGATGCGTGCTTGCGCCAGGCGACGTCCTGCCGCTCGCGGCGGATCGAGCCGACGTAGTCGTAACCCTCGCGCATTTTGGCGACCAGGCTGCCGATTTCTTCAGGCGGATTCTGCAGGTCGGCATCGAGCGTCACCACGATATCGCCGCGCGTCGCCTTGAAGCCGGCCAGGATTGCCATGTGCTGGCCGTAATTGCCGTTAAACAGAATCACACGCGTGACATCGGGCCGCGCGCGGAACTGGTCGGCAAGAATCGCAGCGGAACGATCGCGGCTGCCGTCATTGATGAACAGGACTTCGTAGCGCAGGCCCAGCTTGTCGAGCGCCGGGTACAGGCGCTCGAACAGCTTGGCCAGGCCGGCTTCTTCGTTATAAACGGGAATGACGACGGAAAGTTCGGTTTTCATCAAGCGCGGTCTTATTCTTGTCGAAGGACGGATTTTACCGCGCCGGCTGCACGTTCCACATCGCCTTCCGTCATCGCGGTAAACATCGGCAGTGTCACAATCTGGCGGCCGACCCGTTCGGCAACCGGGAACATGCCTTCGGTGAAGCCGCGGTCGCGGTACAGTTTGAACAGGTGGATCGGTGCATAGTGATAGCCGACGCCGATGTTTCGCTCCTTCATTTTTGCCATGAAGTCGGCGCGGTTGATCCGCTCGGGCAGCACGATCTGGAACAGGTGCCAGTTCGTATTGGTGAAATCGGGCAGCGGCAGCTGGGCGCCGTATTCGGCTTCGAAATTCGCGCCCAGCGTGGTGAAATAATGGCGCGCCAGGATGCGCCGTTTTGCGGTGATCGCCTCGATATGCGCGAACTGCCCGAGACCGATGGTTGCGGCGATATCGGTCATGTTGAATTTCCCGCCAAGCAGGTCGACTTCGATGCCGTCGTAACCGCTGCGCGTCACGCCTTGCAGCCGGTATTTCTCCGCCAGCTGCGATTCTGCTGCGTTGTTCAACACCAGGCAGCCGCCTTCGGAAGTCGTGACGTTCTTGTTTGCCTGAAAGCTGAAGGAAACGAAATCGCCGAAGGCGCCGATAGGCTTGCCCTGCCACGACGATCCCAGTGCCTGCGCCGCGTCTTCCACCACGCGCAATCCGTGTCGCCGCGCGATCGCGTAAAGACGGCCCATGTCGACCGGCATGCCGGCGAGATAAACAGGAATCACGGCCTTGGTACGCGGCGTGATCGCGGCTTCCAGTCGGTCGAGATCGATGTTGCGCGTCACCGGGTCGATGTCGGCGAATACCGGTGTCGCACCGACTTCGAGAATCACGTTGGCGGTCGCAACCCAGGAGATCGGCGTGGTGATCACTTCGTCGCCGGGGCCGATGCCGGCGATGCGCAGCGCGATTTCCATCGTGCAGGTGCCGGAGTTGAAGCTGCGTACCGGGCGGCCGCCGAAATACTCGGACAGCCTGGCCTCGAATGCCTGCACCTTCGGACCGCTGGTGATCCAGCCGGAGCGCAGTACGTCGGCGACGGCGGCGATCGTCGCTTCGTCGATGGTGGGGCGGGAAAAGGGCAGGAAGGGTTCGCTCATGGGCTGCTCTCGAAATGAGTTCTCAACTGCGCGCCAGCAGCGCGACGCCGACGATGATAATGCCGATGGCCAGCAGGCGCTGCGCGGAGACGGCTTCGCCCAAAAAATACCAGGCGCCGATCGCATTGATGATGTAACCGAGCGATAGCATCGGGTAGGCGATCGTCACGTCGACGCGCGACAAGCCGATGATCCACACCACGACCGATAGCACATAGCAGCCCAACCCGCCGACGATCGGCAATTGCGTCGCCAGTTTCAGTCCGGTCGCGAACCAGTTTTCCGCGCTCAGGTGAATCGCGCCGACCGCGTTGGTGCCTGCCTTGAGCAGCAATTGCGCAAGCGCGTTGAGGCAGATGCCGGTGAGCAGGAAGCCGAAGGTGCCGATGTTCATGGTCGCTCTCAGGGCAGGTTGGTCGCGATCACGCGGCGCGGGTCCTGCGCGATGATGCGGATCGGCAGGCCGGTTTTTTGCTGTAGATCGGCCAGGATCCCGGGCGGGAAGATGGCGATGGCTTTTTTCCCGGCGGCGCGTTCGGCGTTCCATTTCTGGACAAAGTCGCCATAGGTCGGCAGCCATAGCTGCGGCTCCTGGCGCAGACCGAATTCCATCTCGTCGGGTTGCCCGACCAGCGTGAGCGTACGCTGCAGATAGAACGGCAATGAATGTTCATAGGCGCCGACCGCGTAGATCGGCGTGTCCGGCGTCAGCTCCGCCATGATGGCCGGCACGTGCTCCAGCCCGGCCTTGTAACGGCCCAGCGGTTCATGTCCGACGATCAGGAGCTGGCTGCCGAGGAAACCGGCCGCCGCTAGCATCAGGATTGCCAGTTGTTTGACGCGTTTTGCCAGCAGCATCGCCAGCACGCTGCCAATCAGCGCAGTGACGGCCGCGGCCAATACCCAGGGCTGGTAAGCACGATACAAGGCTTGCTCGAACGGAATGGCGGAAAACGACGGAAGCTTGTGCGTGAACGCCAGTCCGGCGGCGGACAAGGCGGCGACCAGGCCGGCGCTGGCGACCAGCGCGCGGTGCGACGCATGATCGAGGCGGCAGGCGATCAGCAGGGCCAGCGCCGGAAAAATCGGCAGGATGTACGACGGCAGCTTGGAATTGGAAATGCTGAAAAAGAAAAAGATGAATCCACTCCAGATCAGCAGCATTTTTTTCGGCTGGAATCCGGACGCCGGTTCACGCCGCGCCGCCCATAGACTCTGTGGCAGCATGCCGAGCCAGGGCAGGATGCCGAGCAGCAGAATCGGGATGAAGTAATGCCAGGCGCCGTCGCGATGGTGAATTTTGCTGGTGAAGCGCTGGAAGTGCTCGTGGATAAAGAAGAACCGCGGGAACTCCGGGTTCTTCAGCGACACCAGTACAAACCAGGGCGCGGTAATCGCGAGGAACAGCAGCACGCCACTGCCGAAATGCAGCCGTTTCCACAATGCCCAGTCGCGCGCCGCCAGCGTGTACAGTAGCAGTACCGCGCCGGGCAGGGCGACCCCGATCAAGCCTTTCGACATCACCGCCAGGCCCATGCCGGCCCAGCAGGCGAGCATCCAGTTGCGACGTTCGCTGGCGCCGGCGCCGTCGCGCTGCGCGAGCAGCAGTCCGCACAGCGTCAGCGTCATCATGCTTGCGAGACCCATGTCGAGCGCATTGAAGTGGCCGAGCGCGGCCCACAGGAAACTGGAAGCCAATATCACGCCGGCGTTGAATCCGGTTTGACGGTTGAATAGCCTGGCCCCGGTAAATCCGATCAGCAGGATGCCGAACAAGCCGCACAAGCCGGTCCACAGGCGCGCCTGCCATTCGCCGAGACCGAACGCGCGGAAGGCTAGAGCGGTCATCCATGTTTGCAGCGGCGGCTTTTCGAAATATTTGATGGCGTTCAGGCGCGGCGTGATCCAGTCGCCGCTCGCGGCCATCTCGCGCGCCATTTCGGCATAGCGGCCTTCATCGGACGGAACCAGCGTGCGTGCTTCCAGCACGTAAAGCCAGATGGCGCAAAAAAACAGAAACAGGAGCCAGAAGGAGGCGTTCGATTTCTTCGATTCGATCATCGTGTGCGGCCGCGTCGTCCGGTTAATCGAAAATCAGCGCGAGCGCAACCTTGCGCCCTTCCGCCATCAGGATGTTGTAAGTGCGGCAGGCAGCCTGGTTATCCATGCATTCGACGCCGACGCGACGCGCGGTCAGCGCGGCTGTCAGGCGCGGATGGACGAAGCGCTGGCGCTTGCCGGTGCCGAGGATCACCACGTCGGGCACGGTCGCATCGATCTGCGCAAAGTGCTCAGGCGTCAGCGCGTCGAACGACGGCACCGGCCACGCAATCGGCGCCACTTCCGGCAGCACGATCAGGCTATGGTTGAAGCGGACAGCATTGATTGCGATGCCGTCGTCGTCATAGGCAGTGACGGTCTGATAATGCTGGGTCGGGGTGGAATGCAGCTTCATGATGTTATGGACGCGCGCGCGGGCGTAAGTTTCCGACAACAAGAAGAAAAAGATGCGGCATTGTAGCGTTTCCTGCGTTAAAAGATCTTGTTACCGATTGATAAAACAGGTTGCTTTCGGCAAAATGGGTCTTTTGGCGGTGCAGCATTGCATCCCAAGTCTTGTGCTTACATCAAGGGATTGCAATAGTGCGACCGATTCAGAAATCGAAGAAACTGGCAGACGTTTGCTACGACATCCGCGGCCCTGTGCTGGAGAAAGCCAGGCAGATGGAGGAAGAAGGCCACAAGATCATCAAGCTGAACATCGGCAATCTCGCCGTGTTTGGCTTCGATGCGCCAGACGAGATCGTGCAGGACATGATTCTCAACATGTCGAACGCGGCCGGCTATACCGATTCCAAGGGCATGTTTGCGCCGCGCAAGGCGATCATGCACTACACGCAGGAAAAGAAGATCGCCGGCGTCAAGATTGACGACATTTATATCGGCAACGGCGCGTCCGAGCTGATCGTGATGGGCATGAATGCGCTGCTCAATTCCGGCGACGAAGTGCTGGTGCCGGCGCCGGATTACCCGCTGTGGACCGCCGCGGTCAGCCTGTCCGGCGGCAAGCCGGTGCATTACGTGTGCGACGAACAATCGGGCTGGCTGCCCGACGTCGACGACATCAGGAAGAAGATCACGCCGAACACCAGGGCGATCGTCGTGATCAATCCGAATAACCCGACCGGCGCGCTGTATCCGGTCGAAGTGCTGCAGCAGATCGTCGAGGTTGCGCGCCAGCATCAACTGATCGTGTTCGCCGACGAAATCTACGACAAGACCCTGTACGACGATGCCGTGCATACGTCGATCGCGTCGCTAGCCGACGACGTATTGTTCATTACGCTTAACGGCTTGTCGAAAAACTATCGTTCCTGCGGCTACCGTGCCGGCTGGATGGTGGTGTCGGGCGAAAAGAAGCATGCGAAGGATTACATCGAAGGCTTGAACATGCTGGCGTCGATGCGCCTGTGCGCGAATGCGCCCGGGCAGTATGCGATCCAGACCGCGCTCGGCGGCTATCAGAGCATCAATGACCTGGTCGGTCCGGGCGGACGCCTGCTGAAGCAGCGCGACCTGGCGCACAAGCTGCTGACCGAGATTCCCGGTGTCACCTGCGTCAAGCCGAAATCGGCGCTGTACATGTTTCCGAAACTCGATCCGAAGATTTATCCGGTCGAGGACGACCAGCGCTTCGCCTATGAACTGCTGGCCGAGGAAAAGGTGCTGATTGTGCAGGGCACCGGTTTCAACTGGTTCACGCCCGACCACTTCCGCGTGGTGTTCCTGCCCAATTCGGACGACCTGACCGAGGCAATCGGGCGCATCGCGCGCTTCCTGGACAGTTATCGCAAACGGCGCGGGACGGCCTGAGTTTCCTGTATTTCCATCGCTTGTCGTCCCGGCGCGAGCCGGGATCCGGTAGCACTTTATTTTTTGAAGATTATGAAACCCATCAAAGTAGGTCTGTTAGGCATCGGTACCGTCGGGTCCGGCACATTCAACGTCTTGAAGCGCAACCAGGAAGAGATTACGCGCCGTGCCGGCCGCGCGATCCAGATCACGATGGTGGCCGACCTGAATGCCGCCCGTGCCAAGGAATTGACCAACGGCGAATGCGATATCGTCAGCGATGCCAACCTGGTGGTGAACAATCCGGACATCGACATCGTCATCGAGTTGATCGGCGGCTATGGCATCGCCAGGGACCTGGTGATGAAGGCGATCGCGAACGGCAAGCACGTGGTGACCGCGAACAAGGCGCTGCTGGCGTTGCACGGCAATGAAATCTTCAAGGCGGCGCAAGAGAAGGGTGTGATGGTCGCGTTCGAAGCGGCGGTCGCCGGCGGCATCCCCATCATCAAGGCGCTGCGCGAAGGCTTGACCGCGAACCGCATCCAGTGGCTGGCCGGCATCATCAACGGCACCACCAACTTCATCCTGTCCGAGATGCGCGACAAGGGCCTCGACTTCGACGTTGCGCTGAAAGAGGCGCAGCGCCTCGGCTATGCGGAAGCCGATCCGACTTTCGATATCGAAGGCGTCGATGCCGCGCACAAGGCGACCATCATGTCGGCGATCGCCTTCGGCATCCCGGTGCAGTTCGACAAGGCGCACGTGGAGGGTATCACCAAGCTGCAGGCGACCGATATCCGGTATGCGGAACAGCTCGGTTATCGCATCAAATTGCTAGGCATCGCCAAGCGCACGCCGCAGGGCATCGAGCTGCGCGTGCATCCGACGCTGATCCCGGCCAAGCGCCTGATCGCCAACGTCGAAGGCGCGATGAACGCAGTGGTGGTGCAGGGCGATGCGGTCGGCGCGACACTGTACTACGGCAAGGGCGCGGGCGCCGAGCCGACCGCTTCGGCAGTGATCGCCGACCTGGTCGACATCACGCGCCTGGCGACTGCCGATCCCGAGCATCGCGTGCCGCATCTTGCGTTCCAGCCGGACGCGATGAACGACATCCCCATCCTGCCGATGTCGGAAGTGACGACCAGCTATTACCTGCGCATGCAGGTGGCGGATCGGCCGGGCGTGCTGGCCGATATCACGCGTATTCTGGCCGACTCGACGATCTCGATCGACGCGATGCTGCAGAAAGAGCCGGCCGAAGGCGAAACCCAGGCCGACATCATTATCCTGACGCACCAGACCCAGGAAAAGCATGTGGAAGCCGCGATCGCGCGGATCGAGGCGCTGTCCACGGTGGTCGGATCAGTTACCAAGATCCGTCTTGAGCACTTGAGCTGACCGCGCGGCGCTCCCGAGCGCCGGCTGCATATCGGGCGGAGGTCCTCCTCCTTCATCCCGCATGGTCTTGCCATGGGCGCAATCCTTCAGCGGGGCGCGCCTTGTTTCCAGGTCGCGCCCCCGTATCGCCACCCGTAGTTCAAGCAGCGCATTGTTCATGCGGTAATACGGCCCTATCGGTGAATGACGACCAGCAAGGCCTTCGATTCGGCCTTGCCGGCATTGCGAATGGCGTGATTCTTGTCCGCCTGATAGCGTGCCGTTCCTCCGGCCTTGAGTTTTTTCTTAATGCCATCCACTTCGACTTCCACCGTGCCATGCAGCAGGGTGAGGTATTCGGTGGTGCCGGGATCGTGCGGGTTTGACACCAGCGCGCCTTCCGGCGCCAGCGTCAATTCATACCATTCATATTTTCCCGCCAGCTCCATCGGCCCCAGGATTCTCAGCATGTAACCGGCATGGCTGCCCGGCAGGGTCGGCGTTTCGTGGGGTTCCAGCACGTGGATCGCCTCCACTTCCTTGGTTTCGCTCGACAGCAATTCTTCTATACCGACGCCTAGCGCGTTTGCCAGCCGCCAGGCGACGGCGATGGTCGGATTCGCTTTTTCGTGCTCGATTTGCGACAGCATCGACTTGGACACGCCCGCCGCGCGCGACAGGTCATCCAGCGTCAGGCCGCGCTTGAGACGCAGTTTCTGGAGCATCGCGCCTACTTCGGGCGGGGAATTCGGAGGAAGGGTTTTTTTCATGAATGGTGCTTGCCATGTTCAATGGCTATCGTTAATATTCGATATATCGAACTTAAGTTCTAAATATTGAATTTTTGCAGTTTATTAAAATTGCATCGTAGCAGATGCAATCGAACATAGGTACGAGTCGCGTTATCAAAAACTGTTCGACCCGTATTCCACAAGACGATCCGCAACGATGAGGCATTGCAATGAATGCAACACACCCCAAGGAAAGTTTTTTCACCGGGCTGGAAAGCAATCTCGCCAGCCTGCGCGAGCAAGGCCTGTACAAGCCGGAACGCGTGATCGCTTCGCGACAGGGTGCGGAAGTGAGATGCGACGATGGGCGTACGCTGATCAATCTGTGCGCGAACAATTACCTCGGCCTGTCGGGCGACGAGAGCATGGTGCGGGCGGCGATCGCGGCGACCGAACAATACGGCTACGGGCTGTCATCGGTGCGTTTCATCTGCGGCACGCAGACGGTGCATAAGCAGCTGGAGCATGCGCTGTCGGAATTTCTCGGCATGGAAGATACGATCCTGTATGCGGCGGCTTTCGACGCCAACGGCGGCGTGTTCGAACCGCTGTTCGACGAGAACGACGCGATCATTTCCGACGCGCTCAATCATGCGTCGATCATCGACGGCATCCGCCTGTGCAAGGCGGCGCGCTACCGTTATCAGCATAACGACATGGCCGACCTCGAAGTGCAATTGCAGGCGGCGGCTGGCAAGCGGCACAAAGTGATCGTGACCGACGGCGTGTTCTCGATGGATGGCACCATTGCGCAGCTCGACAAGATCTGCGTCCTGGCCGACCGCTACGGCGCGCTGGTGATGATCGACGAATGCCACGCGTCCGGCTTCATGGGCAAGACCGGGCGCGGCACGCATGAGCATCATGGCGTGATGGGCCGCATCGACATCATCACCGGTACGCTCGGCAAGGCGCTGGGCGGTGCGATGGGCGGCTTCACCGCGGCGCGCCGCGAAGTGATCCAGACGCTGCGCCAGAAATCGCGGCCTTATCTGTTTTCCAATTCGCTGGCGCCGGCGATCGCGGGCGCGTCGCTGGCGGTGCTGCAGCGATTGTCGGCGTCGACTGAATTGCGTGACCGGCTGCATGTGAATACCGTCTATTTCCGCAATGCGATCAGCGAACTCGGCTTCACCATCAAACCAGGCACGCATCCGGTGGTGCCGGTGATGCTGTTCGACGCACCGCTCGCGCAGCAGTTTGCGCAGCGGCTGTACGAGCTGGGTGTGCTGGTCACCGGCTTTTTCTATCCGGTGGTGCCGATGGGGCAGGCACGGGTGCGCGTGCAACTGTCAGCCGCGCATACAAAGGAACAGCTCGACCGGGCGCTGGCAGCGTTTGGGCAGGCAGGCCAGGAACTTGGTCTTTTGAAGAACTGAGGGAGCGAAAGCATGGAACGGATTCTCGTCATCGGTGCCAACGGGCAAATCGGCAGCGAACTGGTGGAGGCGCTGACCGCGAGTCATGGGGCGGACAACGTGATCGCCGCCGACATCGGCCCGCGCAGCCGGTTTGGCGCGGCGCGCTATGAAACGGTGGATGTTCTCGATGGCAGCCGTGTCGCGCAAATCGTCGACAGCTGCCGCATCACGCAGGTTTATCAGCTTGCGGCGCTGCTGTCGGTCACCGGCGAGCAGGCGCCGCTCAAGGCCTGGACGCTGAACATGAACGGCCTGCTGAACATCCTGGAGCTGGCGCACGAGCGCGGCCAGGACGGCAAGCCGCTCAAGCTGTTCTGGCCGTCGTCGATCGCCGCCTTCGGCCCGCACACACCGGCGGTCGACACGCCGCAGCTGGCGGTGATGGACCCGACCACGATCTACGGGATCAGCAAGCAGGCCGGCGAGCGCCTGTGCGAATACTATTTCAACAAGTTTGGCGTCGACGTGCGCAGCATCCGCTACCCTGGCATCATCAGCCATAAGTCGCCGCCGGGCGGCGGCACCACCGACTACGCGATCGCGATCTTCCATGCGGCCAAAAGCGGCGAGCGCTACGACTGTTACCTCGGGCCGGAGACCACCTTGCCGATGATTTACATGCCGGATGCGATCCGTGCCACGGTCGAGCTGATGGAGGCGCCGGCCGAACAGATCCGTATCCGTTCCGCCTACAACGTCGCTGGCTTGAGCTTTAACCCGCGCGAACTGGCGGACGCAATCCGGCAGCAATTGCCGCAATTCGAGATCGCCTATCGGCCTGACCAGCGGCAGGCCATTGCCGACAGCTGGCCGCACAGCCTCGACGATACCTATGCCCGCGCCGACTGGGGCTGGAGGGCGAAAATCGGCCTGCGCGAGCTGGTGACGGACATGCTGGCCAACGTCCAGGCGGCGTCGCGCCAGCTGCATCACGCAGCTTGAGGGGGATACAGTCCGGCGGCGGGGCGGCAGTTATAATGTCGGGTGAAACGCATCACCCGATTATTCACTTTCCGATAGCCATGCAATACGTGTCCACCCGCGGCCAGTCCCCGGCGCAATCCTTTTCGCAAATCCTGCTGGGCGGCCTTGCGCCCGATGGCGGCCTCTACCTGCCGGTCGAATATCCGAAGGTCAGCGGCGCCGAGCTCGATGCCTGGCGTAAGTTGTCGTATGCCGATCTGGCCTTCGAAGTGCTGAAGAAGTTTGCGACCGATATCCCGGAAGCCGACCTGAAGGCATTGACGCACAAGACCTACAGCGCCGACGTGTATCGCAATGCGCGCCCGAGCGAAGATCCGGCGCAGATCACGCCGCTGCGGGTGCTGGAAGAAAGGAACGGCGGCAGGCTGATGCTGCAGGCGCTGTCCAACGGCCCGACGCTGGCGTTCAAGGACATGGCGATGCAATTGCTCGGCAACCTGTTCGAGTACGCGCTGGCGAAGAATAAGGCCGAACTGAACATCTTCGGCGCGACCTCCGGCGATACCGGCAGCGCGGCCGAATATGCGATGCGCGGCAAGAAGGGCATCCGCGTGTTCATGCTGTCGCCGCACAAGAAGATGAGCGCGTTCCAGACCGCGCAGATGTTCAGCCTGCAGGATCCCAATATTTTCAATATCGCGGTCGAGGGCGTGTTCGACGATTGCCAGGACATGGTGAAGGCGGTATCGAACGACCTCGGCTTCAAGACGCGTCAGAAGATCGGCACCGTCAACTCGATCAACTGGGCGCGCGTGGTCGCGCAGGTCGTGTACTACTTCCGCGGCTACTTGAGCGCGACCACCGGCAACGAGCAGAAGGTGTCGTTCACGGTCCCGTCCGGCAATTTCGGCAATATCTGCGCCGGCCACATCGCCCGCATGATGGGTCTGCCGATCGACAGGCTGGTTGCGGCCACCAACGAGAACGATGTGCTCGACGAGTTTTTCCGCAGCGGCGTGTACCGGGTGCGCAAGTCGTCCGAGACCTATCACACCACCAGCCCCAGCATGGACATCAGCAAGGCGTCGAATTTCGAGCGCTTCGTCTACGACCTGCTGGGTCGCGATGCGGAGCGCGTGCGCGCATTGTTCACAAAGGTGGAAACTGACGGCGGTTTCGATTTGTCCGGTAAGTCCGGCAGCGATGGCGATGAGTTCGGCAAGATCGCGCAGTACGGTTTCGTGTCCGGCAAGTCGGTGCACGCCGACCGTATCGCCACTATCCGCGACGTGCAGGCGCAATACGGCGTGACTATCGACACGCATACCGCGGACGGCGTGAAAGTCGCGCGCGAACACTTGACCGCGGGCGTGCCGATGATCGTGCTGGAAACGGCGCTGCCGGCCAAATTCAACGAGACGATACGCGAAGCGCTCGGGCGCGATGCCGAACGTCCGGCTGGTTTCGAAAACATCGAGGCGCTGCCGCAGCGCTTCGACGTGATGGCCGCGGACGTCGAGAAGGTGAAGGCGTTTATCGCGGCGCGTACCGGTTTATAACCGGGGC
>UEXY01000205.1_pt1 | contig 16277 bp, 14 predicted proteins | sample 4301061 | NCBI WGS metagenome assembly UEXY01 (sample SAMEA4773184, study PRJEB27434) | metagenome | biome: 2259; feature: agricultural soil; material: soil | place: USA | collected 2014-09 | depth 0.25 m | reverse complement strand
CGCATGCGCTGCGCGGCGCCGTATCCCGGCGTCACTTGATCAGATGCAGGACTTCCTTGAACTTCGGATGTTCGCAGCTGCGCAGCCATTCGAACAACACCATCTCGGTCGTCAGCAGCTCGGCGCCGGCCGCCCGCGCACGCTCGATCGCGATCGTCTTGTTTGAAGCCTGCCGTGAACCGATCGCATCGATCACCAGCCGCACGCGGCGCCGCTGCCGCAGCAGGCCGAGCGTCGTCTGCAGCACGCAGACGTGCGCTTCGCAGCCGACCAGGATCAGGTCGTCGCGCGTGGCGTCGAGCGCGGCGACGAATGCCGCTTCCGCACAGGCATCGAAATCGGTTTTCGCAACGACCTTGTCGCACAAGGCCTGCACTTCCGGCACGTTCGGCCCGAGGCCGGCCGGATATTGCGCGGTGCCGAGCACCGGCACGTTCAGCAGCTTGGCGGCCCGCCCCAGCATCAGCGCATGCTTGATCACCGTACCGCCTTCATGAATCGCCGGCATCAGGCGTTGTTGCAGATCGATGACGATCAGCGTGGCTCGGTTCGCGTCGCACAAGTCGCTCATTTCTTCACCTGCTGGATTAGTTTCTTGACATACGCGGCAAACAGCACGCGCCCTTCCTGGTCGAACATGCGGATGCGGCCGGTATGCGTGAGCAGCAGCAGCCCGACGCAATGGCCGAATAGCGCAGTGGTTTCCTGCGTCGCGATTTTTCGGCTGCAGCCGAGCGCGGCCAAACCCTGCTCGACGCCGCCAAGCGCTTCACGCAGGCGTTGGTTCAGGCGCTCGTTGAGTTCCGGCGTCAGGCCGAGCGGCTGCATGCCCTGGAACAGGTAAAAGCCGAGATCAAGTTCGCGCGGATAGTGCAGATAGAAGTCGTAGAACGCCAGCGCATGCCGCTCGATGCGCTGTGCAGGCATCGCATTTTCCGGCGCGGCCGCTTCCACCGCGTCGTTCAGCCGATCGAGCGATTGCGACAGCAAGTCGCCGTAGATTTCTTCCTTGCTCGCATAGTGGTTATAGAGCGCGCTCGCCGTGTAGCCGGCCTCGTTCGCGATCGCACGCATGTTGGCGCCGAGCAGGCCGTCCTTTTCGAATACGCGGCGCGCGGCATCGAGAATCATCTGCTTCTTCATGTCCTTGACCGCGCGCAGGCGGATCAGGCGCGGCACGTCGGGCAGGAATTCCGGCGCGGCAGCGGTGCTGGATCGTTTCTTCATGCCGGGAATGTAGCACAACGCCAGGCGGAATTTAACGGAACGATTGAAAAATGAACTTAGTTCTTTTTAGTGGTAAAGTGTTTCGAAAAGCTGCCGGCAGGAGCGGCAGCGCACCCTTCCATCCGCCAAAAGGAAACCGCCATGCTGATGTCCTCTGCGCAATACCGCGAATCGCTGCGTCAATACCGGCCGACCGTTTATCTCGACGGACGCCGCGTGGAGTCGGTCGCCGACGAACCGGCGTTCGCGCCGGGCGTCAATGCGCTCGGCGTGAGCTACGACTACGCGCTGAAGGAAGAATACGCGCCGCTGATGCTGGCGACGCAGCATACGTCGGGCAGGCAGGTGAACCGCATGCTGCATATCAATACGAGCAGCGGCGACTTGCTCAACAAGCTGGAAGCGGTGCGCCTGCTGTGCCAGGAAACCGGCTGCGCGCAGCGTTATCTGGCGCATGACGCATTCAACGCGATCTACCAGGCCACGCATCGCATCGATGCCGACAAAGGCACCTCGTACAGCCGGAATTTTCTGGATTATCTGCACGATTTCCAGGAGCGCGACCTGTCGGTCGGCATTGCGATGACCGACGCCAAGGGCGACCGCAGCAAGCGGCCGCACCAGCAGGCCAATCCCGATTCCTATGTGCACATTGTCGAGCGCAACGCGAAAGGCATCGTGATCTCCGGCACCAAGGCAATCGTCACCGGCGCGCCGTACATGCATGAATTCCTGGTGATGCCGTGCCGGAACATGACGCAGGCCGATGCCGAATTCGCAGTGTGTTGCGCGGTGCGCTGCGACGCGCCGGGCCTGACGATGATCGCGCGTCCGGCCGGACGTCCGGGCGAAAAGGCGGCGCTGTTTTCCGGCAAGTTCGGCCAGTCGACCGCGGTGCTGGTGTTCGACAGGGTGTTCGTGCCATGGGAGCGCGTGTTCTACGCCGGCGAATGGGAGCATTCCGGCTACATGACTTACAACTATGCGACCCATCACCGGCACAGCTGCATCGCCGCGCGCGCCGGCTTCGGCGACCTGCTGATCGGCGCCGGCGCGCTGATGTGCGAAGCGAACGGCTTCGACCCGGGCAAGGAAAGCCATCTGCGCGAACAAATGGTGGAGCTGATCAAGATCACCGAGGGTTTCTACGCGTGCGGCGTCGCGGCATCGGTGTATGCGACCGTCGATGAACAGGCAAAAAGCTTTGTGCCGGATGCGGTGTTTTCGAATATCGGCAAGCTGCTGCTAGCGACGCAGATCTACGACATGCACCGCATCGCACATTATGTGTCGGGCGGCCTGATCGTCACCTTGCCGGGGCCGGACGAGGATCACAACCCGGAAACGGCGGCCAATCTCGCCGACGTGCTGCGCGCCAATCCCGACGTGCCCTACGACAAGCGGATCCAGACCGCGCGCTTCCTCGAAGACCTGACCGCGTCCTACCAGGGCGGCTGGTATTCGGTGATCAGTCTGCACGGCGGCGGTTCGCCGGCGGCGATGAAGCAAGAGATCTACCGCAACTACCCGATCGGCAACAAGGTCGAGCTGGTCGAGCGACTGATGGAGCGCGGCCTGGTCGACGATCCGCGGCGGCCGATCAGCGCCAACAAGCAACCGGGCAAATGCTGCGCGACCGGCTGCACGGCGCCGGGCACGCCGGTGATGGTGGATTTGCCGCAGCCGGTGAAGAAGCGCGTATAGAAGTCAGCACAACAGCCGGCTATGTTTCGGCAACTGGGCGGCGAGATATTCGTGCTGGTCCGCCAGCACGTTTCTTCCGCTCAGCAGGTAATGCTCGGCGCGGCATGGAATGTAAGGAACGTACAGCAGCGGCCGGAAATGTTCCACCAGCTTGTCGCCCTTCGCATGATTGCAGACGCGGCATGCGGTCACGCAATTCATCCAGGTATCCCTGCCGCCGCGTACCTGCGCCAGGATATGGTCGCGCGACAAGTCCTTGTGCGCGAAGCGGTCGCCACAATACGCGCAGGTGTAGCGGTCGCGCTTGTACAACAGATCATTTTGATTGCCCAGCGGCAGTTCCCGCCGCAGCATGCGCGCCATGATTTCACTGCCGGCAATCGAGATGATCGGCTTCACCCGGATTTTCGACTGCACGCCGGAGCGCGAGTAACCGCCGCGAAAAATCATCTCCTGTTCGCCAAGCTCCCACGCCACCTTACCGGTCGCGTAATAGAGCACCGCGTCTTGCGCGAGAATCCAGTCGAACGGGTTGCCGGCGATATCGAGCGCCAGAATATGGGAAGTCATTGCATCACCTAGCCTTTCACGCACACCACCTGCTTCAAGCTGTGCACGACTTCCACCAGGTCGCGCTGCGCTTCCATCACCGCATCGATATCCTTGTACGCCATCGGAATTTCATCGATCACATCGGCATCCTTGCGGCATTCGACACCTTGCGTCGCCTTCACCTGGTCGTCCACCGTGAAGCGTTTTTTTGCCGCGCTCCGGCTCATGGTGCGGCCGGCGCCGTGGCTGCAGCTATGGAAACTCTCGGGATTGCCCTTGCCGCGCACGATATAGCTTCTCGTTCCCATCGATCCGGGAATGATGCCCAGCTCGCCCGCGCGCGCCGACACCGCGCCCTTGCGCGTCACCAGCACATCCCTGCCGAAGTGCGTTTCCTTCTGCACATAATTGTGGTGGCAATTCACCGCTTCCACGTGCGTGTCGAACGGCTTGGTAATGACACTGCGTACCGCCGCGATCAGGTTCTGCATCATCACTTCGCGATTCATGCGCGCAAACTTCTGCGCCCATTCCACCGCCTCGACATAGTCGTTGTAGTGCCGTGATCCCTCGGGCAGATACGCCAGATCCTGGTCGGGCAGGTTGACGCAATGCGCGCGCATGTCCTGCTGCGCCAGTTCGATGAAGTGACTGCCGATCGCGTTGCCGACGCCGCGCGAACCCGAGTGCAGCATGAGCCAGACAAATCCGGCTTCGTCCACGCACACTTCGATGAAGTGGTTGCCGCTGCCCAGCGTTCCCAGGTGATGATAGTTGTTGGTATTTCTCAGCTTCGGCGTCTTCACGCAGATTGCATCGAATGCGTCTTTCAATTGCGCCCAGGCGGCATCGACCGGCTTCGGCGGCGTGCCCCATGAGCCCTTGTCGCGACCCCTGAATCCACGCGACTTCGGCGACGCCCCGTGGGGGATCGCCTTTTCGATCGCACTGCGCAAACGGCCCAGGTTGTCCGGCAAATCGTTCGCGGTTAGCGTGGTCTTCGCCGCCATCATGCCGCAGCCGATATCGACGCCGACCGCAGCCGGAATCACCGCACCCAACGTCGGGATCACGCTGCCGATAGTGGAACCCTTGCCCAAATGCACGTCTGGCATCACCGCGATATGCCTGTAGATGAACGGCATTTTCGCGGTGTTGACCAACTGGCGCTTCGCTTCGTCCTCGACCGGAACGCCCCTGGTCCACATCTTTACCGGGCGTCCGCCTTCGACCTGCAAGAGATCGTACGTGTCATGTTTCATCCTGTTGCCTCCCTTGCATCCGGTGCGATGACAAGGAGTGATGCAATTCTGGCTCGATACTTCCGATACTACATCGTATGCTCAATGATCAAAAGCAGGCAATACGAATAGCGCCGCGTAATTGCAATCCGGCATGGAGGTCAACACGAAAAAGCCCGCGAACCTGTCGGCCGCGGGCGTCAATCCAACTCTTGGAGAGAGTGAAGAAAACTCTTTACCTGCGCCAGGCGTTACTCGCCGAAGCCGGCGCCTTTGGCCTGGTTGGCCTGCGCAGCTTCGATCGCTTCCCTGCGCACTTCGTCGCGGGTCCGGGTCGACGCGACCTGGGTGAATTCGACGAATTCGTTGTTACGGTTGTTGGCGTACTGGCCTTCAGCGTAGGCTTTTTGCAGCTCGGCCTGGACTTGTGCGCGGGTCTTAGTCGACACCACGTTATTGAATTCCACGAACTCGCTGCCGCGCGCGATCTGGCCGGCGGCATTGGCCTGGTTCAACTCGGCCATGACCTCGGCGCGGGTCTTGGTCGACACGAACTTGCTGTGATCGACGTACGGATAAATATTGTCGGCCAGCGCGGAACCGGCGGCGGCAAACACGACAGCGGCAGCAATCAATTTTTTCGCATTCATTTTTTTCTCCACAAATCAGGTTAAGGACTCCGGGCCTGGTGAGCCCGTCGTGAGTCGCACCACGGTGTGTCGTGTACTCATCGATGAAGCACAGTCTACCGATCGCGCGAAACAAGAAAAACAGCGTATGGCGCAATGCATCATTTCTGATTGCGAAACAATCGCCGCGCTGCAGCCCTTGCTGGACTTGGGAAAAAATGGAACTGGTGCTCGACGACCGGCGCGTCGAAGCGGCCGGCGTCGCAGGATGCGCAAACTGCCTACGCGGCCACCACCTGCCGGCCGGCGCCGCGCTTCTTCGCGGGATCAGCCTTGGCGCGCGCGTGCGACGGCGGCAGGCGACGCAGCGTACGCAGCGATTGCAGGTCGTTGATCATGATCGCGCGTTGATCGACGTCGATCAGGCCGATCGCATTGAAGGCGGAAAAAGTGCGGCTGACGGTTTCCAGCGTCAGGCCGAGATAGTTGCCTATTTCCTGGCGCGTCATGCGCAGGTTGAATTGCGAGCCCGAATAACCCATTTCGGCGAATCGCTCCGACAGGAACACCAGGAAGCGGGCGACGCGCGCTTCCGCGCTGAGCGAGCCGAGCGTGCCGACCATTGCCTGCTCGCGCACCAGCTCCCGGCTCATCACCGCATAGATCGACGCCTCCAGTTCGGCATGCGTGCGGCCGAGGCTGGAGAAGGTCTTGAACGGAATCAGAATGACGTCGCAATTGCTCAGCGCCACGGTCTCGGTCGAATACTGCTTGCGATGAATGCCGTCGATGCCGAACATGTCGCCCTTCATCGGAAAGCCGAGCACCTGTTCATTGCCGAGCTCGTCGATCATTACGGTTTTCAGGAACCCGGAATTGACGACGTACAGCATGTCGAACGGCTGGCCGATGGTATGAATGCGCTGACCGGCCTTGAACTGCATGTGCTGGAACTGCAAGTCGTCGCTGCCGAGACGCGCCGGGATACGCAGCAGTTCACACACTTCCTTCAGGCTGGACCACAGCTTGGGCTGGCGCTGCCATGCCGCACCGGATGGAGACGAAGTTGCCAGGGGCAGCGAAGTGGAACGGGGATCGGACATGGTGGAGGTCAGCATTGCAGTCCCTTTTTTAAAATTATTGGCGGCTATTCGTCGCCACAAGAGGTTTGCGACATGGCAATCAATGTTTTGCATTATGTCGACTCGCTCGCCGGCAGGAAATCAGCAGACGGATGAAAAACACTGTCGGCGAAGCAGTTGAATGCTTCGGATTTTTCCTACAGTGGAAAAAGAAAGCTTTTCGACGGGAAAGGGAAATTGCAGAAGGGAATGGCGCGCGCATGCAACGCGGGGTCGCCGCCGCTGCGAAATCGCAGCTTGGAGGCTTATGCTTCGCTGTTGTCCGTTGCCGGCGCTTGGCGATGCGTTTTCACCAGCTTGATGATCGCATTGCGGATGCTGGCGAGCACGGTCACCGCGTTGAACGGCTTGACGATGAAGCCCTGCACGCCGCGTTCCAATGCGCTTTGGACGGTCGCCGCTTCGAGCTTGCCGGACACCATGAACACCAGTGCCTTGGGCAGGCCGGCGCGGATCGTATCGAGCTTCTCGAACCCTTCTTCGCCGGCGGCGCCGGTGTCGATGCACACCAGTTGCGGCTGCAGCTTGATCATGGCGGCCAGCCCGGCCGAGCTGGTATTGGAATCGCCGACGACATCGTAACCACCGCTCACCAGCACGCTGGTCAGCAGATTGCGCGAGATGGCATTACCGTCGATGACGACCACTTTCAGCATTGTTGATGAACCTTATACCCACGCATGGAGAATGGTGATTGGTAGAATGGATTCGGCTATATTAGCAGCAACTCATGGCGTATATGCCACGCTTTTGGCATAGAATGAAACAGGATCTTCGAGGTTCATCATGTTGAAAAGCATCGTGCTTTCCGTCGTTCTGGCCGGCGCCGCCGGTTCCGCCGCTGCGCAATCCGCGCCCGCTTGCCCCTCGATTCTCAACCAGCATTTCAACCGGCTGCAGGACGACGCGCCGCAGAACCTGTGCAAGTACAGCGGCCAGGTGGTGCTGGTCGTTAATACCGCCAGCTATTGCGGTTTCACCGGCCAGTACCAGGGACTCGAAGAGCTGTTCGCGAAATACAATCCGAAAGGGCTGGTGGTGCTCGGCTTCCCATCCAACGATTTCGGCAACCAGGAGCCGGGCGACAGCAAGCAGATCGCCGACTTTTGCTACAACACGTATGGTGTGAAATTCCCGATGTTCGCGAAGAGTTCGGTCGCCGGCAAGCAGGCCAATCCGCTGCATGCCGAACTGGCGAAGATCACCGGCACCACGCCGAAATGGAATTTCTACAAGTACCTGATCGACCGCGACGGCAAGGTCGTCGGAAGTTATTCGAGCCTGGTGGGACCGACTGACCGGCAACTGGTCGGCGACATCGAACGGGCACTGGCAAAGAAGATGTGAATCGTACCGGTTTTTCACAGCACGACAGGGGGCAGCATGTACAGCAAAATACTGGTCGCCTATAACGGCACGCCGGAGAGCCGGCTCGCTCTGCAGGAATGCATTCTTCTCGCGCCAGGTCCTTCTGCGCAAATCCATCTGCTGGCCGTCGTGATCCCGACGCCGATCGTGCTGGCCGGCGAATTCGTCGCCGCGGTGCCGACCATGGACGAAGAGCTGGCCGAACGCGAGGCGATGGCGCAAGTGCTCGAAGTGGGGCGCAAGATGCTCGCGGAAGCGGGGCTCAGCGTGACCACCCATCTGGAAGTCGGCGAACCGATCAATGTGATCGCCGGCCTGGTGCATAAGCTGGCGATCGACCTGGTGATTCTCGGCCATTCGCGGCACAAGCCGTTTGCGATGCGCTGGTGGCGCGGGTCGACGGATGCGGTGCTGGTGGAAAAGATCCGCTGCAGCGTGCTGGTGGCGGCCGATCCGAAGCAGGGCTAAGCGGTTCGGCCCTGCGTCGTTATCCTGCACTCGCCGACGCTACAAAAACCGATCCAGTATCTTGCGGCTGGCCTTGTCCAGCGCCTGAGTATCGCGAATCAGGAACTGCACGCCGTGACTGTCGGCGATCAGTAGCGTCGACGCCGCAACGCGCCGGATATCTTCCTCGCCCTTCAACACCAGGCTCGCGACGCCGCGGTCGGTATCGACTTCCCAGGTGCTCGGCACCGCGAACGTCGATACCTGGCGAATGCGCCTGATCTCCGGCAGAAATTCGCGGTTCTTCAGTTCATCTTCGAGCAGCGCGCGCGCCGCTGCGGGCAAGTCGCTCAGGCGCTCGATCCACGCCAGTTCATGGCCGTCCGCATCGACCAGCGCAATGCCGGATTCCGGCGCGGCGATCGGGAAAGCGCGCACCGGCAGCACGCCCTCATGCCGGCCTTCGGCGTTGGAAAACACCAGCTTGCCGAACGCATTGCGGCTCAATTCAAAAATGTTCATGCGATGCCTTCCTCAAGGTCGGCCAGCGCCTCATTTTCCGCCTGCCGCTGCTGCGCCTGGTACAGGCGGAAATACGCGCCTTCGCGCGCCAGCAATTCTTCGTGCTTGCCGACTTCGACGATCTGGCCCTTGTCGAGCACTACCAGGCGATCGGCCTGGCGCAGCGTCGACAATCGGTGCGCGATCGCGATCGTCGTGCGGCCGCGCACCAGGTTGTCGAGCGCTTTCTGGATTTCCTTCTCGGTGCTGGTGTCAACCGACGAAGTCGCTTCGTCGAGGATCAGCAGTTGCGGATCGATCAGCAAGGCGCGCGCGATCGAGATGCGTTGGCGCTCGCCGCCGGACAAGGTCTGCCCGCGTTCGCCGACCATCGAGTCGTAGCCGTGCGGCAGGCGCAGGATGAATTCATGCGCGTTGGCGGCGCGCGCGGCGGCGATGATCTCCTCGAGCGTCGCATTCGGTTTGCCGTAGGCGATGTTGTCGGCGATGGTGCCGAAGAACAGGAAGGGCTCTTGCAGCACCAGTCCGATGTGGCGCCGGTATTCCGCGATCGGCAGCGAGCGGATGTCGACGCCGTCGACCAGGATCGCGCCTTCCGACACGTCATAGAAGCGGCAGATCAGGTTGACCAGCGTGCTCTTGCCGGAGCCGCTGTGGCCGACCAGGCCGATCATCTCGCCCGGCTTGATTGCCAGGTCGACGCCGCGCAGCACCGCGCGGTTGCCGTAGCGGAAACCGATGTCCTTGATGTCAATGCGACCCTCGATGCGCGATAGGCGCACCGGGTTCTGCGATTCCGGCACGCTCGATACATGGTCGAGGATGTCGAAGATGCGCTTGGCGCCGGCGGCCGCCTTTTGCGTGACCGACACGATGCGGCTCATCGAATCGAGCCGCGTGTAAAAGCGCCCGATGTAGGCGAGGAAGGCGGTCAGTACGCCGACCGTGATATCGCCCTTCGACACTTGCCAGATGCCGACCGCCCACACGATCAGCAGGCCGATCTCGGTGAGGAAGGTGACGGTCGGCGAGAACAGCGACCATACCTTGTTGACGCGGTCGTTGATCAGCAGGTTGTGCACGTTCGCTTCGCGAAAGCGCGCGGCCTCGCGCTTTTCCTGCGCAAACGCCTTCACCACGCGGATGCCGGGAATGGTGTCGGCCAGCACATTGGTGACCTCGCCCCACACGCGGTCGATCTTCTCGAAACCGTGGCGCAGCTTGTCGCGCACCACGTGGATCATCCACGCAATGAAGGGCAGCGGCAGCAAGGTGACCAGCGCCAGCCACGGATTGATCGAGAGCAGGATCACCGCGGTCATGCCTATCATCAGCACGTCGGTCGCGAAATCGAGCAGATGCAGCGACAGGAACACGCAGATGCGGTCGGTCTCGGAACCGATGCGCGCCATCAGGTCGCCGGTACGGCGGCCGCCGAAGTATTCGAGCGATAGCCGCAGCAGGTGCTCGTAGGTCGAGGTGCGCAGGTCGGCGCCGATGCGCTCGGACACCAGCGCCAGGATATAGGTGCGCGCCCAGCCGAGTATCCACGCCACCAGCGCCGCGCCCAGCAGGCCGGACAGGTACAGGGCGACCAGCTCGACGTCGATCTGCTGTCCGTTCTGGTAAGGGATCAGCACCTTGTCCATCAGCGGCATCGACAGATACGGCGGCACCAGCGTCGCCGCGGTTGATGCCAGCGTCAGCAGAAAACCGGCCAGCAGCTGACCCCGGTACGGCCGGGCGAAACGCCACAGGCGGAACAGCGTCCAGGTCGATGGCGGCGTATGGACTTCGCGCGTGCAGATCGGGCATTCTTCCTGGTCCGGCGGCAGCGGCGCCTTGCAGCTCGCGCAGATCGGCTGCTCCGGCGGCTGGATTGCGCGGCCGTGGACGGCGGCGTCGCGCTGCTGTTCGAACTGGTCGATCAGGCGCAACGCTTCCGGATTGCGGCCGAGCGTGTAGCGCCAGCTACCGAGGCGCGCGTTCGCATCCAGCAGTTCGAGCGTGCCGACGCCGGCATGATCGTGGTGCACCAGCGTCAATAGTTGTCGATAAGGCCATTCTTGCCAGTCGGCGCCGCCGGTTTTGGCGAGCAGGCGGCGGTCAGTGACGAGGATTACGCCCGGCGCGAAATGCAGGTTCGCGTCGAGGTCGAGTTCGACGCCGGCAATCGGCGTTTCGCCGGCATGCAGGCGGTCCGCCAGTTCGGATTGCCAATGGGCGGGCACGGCCTGGCGCACGGGCGGATTTGAGGAGGGGGCGTTTTTCATGAACGGCAGGAGGATTCCGGTGTGGCAAACACCATGGTGTTTGCGGAAATGCAACTTGCGGCGGCGTTAAAGCGAAGCCGGCAGCAAAACTGTAAAGTATAGCGAGACGGCAGAATCGTTTTCTGGTAATTTCGCCGACGCAACAATTTTTATAAAATCAGTAAACCAATCCGCAGATCGAACGTTAACTATTGGCTATAAATCTATAACGCTCGACATCAAGGCTGTGCCCCCTTCCGCATTACCTGTCAAATGAATAACAAATCCATTGAGATTGTCAATGTGCTGTCCCTGCGCGGGCCGAATATCTGGACCTATCGCCCGGTGCTCGAAGCCTGGGTTGATATCGGCGATCTCGAAGACTGTCCCTCTAACACCATTCCCGGATTCTACGAACGCCTGACGGCCTGGCTGCCCGGCCTGATCGAGCATCGCTGCGGCGTCGGCGAGCGCGGTGGTTTCCTGCAGCGCCTGCGCGAAGGTACCTGGCCGGCGCACATCATGGAACACGTGATGATCGAGCTGCAGAACCTGGCCGGCGTGCAGACCGGCTTCGGCAAAGCGCGCGAAACCGGCAAGCGCGGCGTCTACAAGGTGACCGTGCGTGCGCGCTACGAGCAGGTCAGCCGCGTCGCGCTGGTCACCGCGCGTGACATGGTGATGGCTGCGATCGAAGACCGGCCGTTCGACGTTGCCGCCGCCGTCGATGCGCTGGGCAAGCTGGCCGAATCGGTGGCGCTTGGACCCAGCACCGCTAATATCGTCGATGCCGCCGCCGAACGGCGCATCCCGGCGTTGCGGCTGAGCGACGGCAATCTGGTGCAGCTCGGCTACGGCGCGCGCTCGCGCCGCATCTGGACCGCCGAAACCGACCAGACCGGCGCGATCGCAGAAAGCATTTCCGGCGACAAGGACCTGGCCAAGCGCCTGCTCGCCTCCTGCGGCGTGCCGGTGCCGGAAGGCCGCATCGTCGACAGCCCGGAAGACGCGTGGGACGAGGCACAGGACGTCGGCCTGCCGGTCGTGGTCAAGCCGTCCGATGCCAACCACGGGCGCGGCGTGTCGACCGACTTGAATACGCGTGAAGAAATCGAAGCCGCTTTCCGCCTGGCCGAGGAAGAAGGCAGCGAGGTGATGGTCGAGCGCTTCATTCGCGGCAACGAGCACCGGCTGCTGATCGTTGGCGGCAAGATGGTGGCCGCCGCCAAGGGCGAGATCGCGACCGTCACCGGCGACGGCGTGTCGAACGTGACGCAACTGATCGATACGCAGCTCAACACCGACCCGCGTCGCGGCGAACATGAAGATTTTCCGCTCAACCTGATCACCTACGAAGAAGACCCGACGGTGCTGCTGGTGCTGGCGCGCCAAGGTCTGGGCCCGGATTCGGTGCCGCCGGCCGGCAAGTCGGTGCTGATCCAGGGGCACGGCAATGTCGCATTCGACTGCACCGACGACGTGCATCCGAGCGTCGCCGCCGCCGCGTCGCTGGCCGCGCGCATCGTCGGCCTCGACATCGCCGGCATCGACCTGGTGGCGGAAGACATCTCGCGTCCGCTGCAGGAACAGGGCGGCGCGATCGTCGAGGTGAATGCCGGCCCCGGCCTGTTGATGCACCTGAAACCGGCCACGGGCAAGCCGCGCGAAGTCGGCAAGGCTATCGTCGACCACCTGTTCCCGCATCTGGAGTGCGGCGGCAGCGGCCGCATCCCGATCGTCGGCGTCACCGGCAGCCGCGGCAAGACCATGGTGGCGCGCCTGGTCGGCCGCATGCTGAAGCTGCATGGCGCCAATGTCGCGGTGGCCTGCAGCGACGGCCTGTTCCTGCGCCAGCGGCAGATGAACGCCAACGATTGCGCCAACTGGCAAATCGCGCATCGTGTGCTGATGAATCGCGCGGTGGATGCGGCGGTGTTCGAAAACGGCTACCGCTCGATCCTGACCGAAGGCATCGCCTACGACCGCTGCCAGGTCGGCGTAGTGACCGGCATCGACGCCGACGCCAGCCTGCCCGATCTGCACATCGACGACGCCGATCAGATGTTCAAGGTCGCACGCACGCAGGTCGATATCGTGCTGCCGGACGGCGTCGCGGTGCTGAATGCCGCCGATGCGCGCGTGGCCGGAATGGCCGAGCTGTGCGACGGCAGCGTGATCTTCTTCAGCGTGTCGCCGGAGATCGATGTGGTTGCGCGGCATCGCGCGGACGGTGGCCGCGCGGTGTTCACGCGCAACGGCCACGTCGTGTTGGCGAACGGTACGCACGAGACGCCGCTGGTCGATGTTGCTGCGCTGGCGATCAAGGACCTGGACCAACGGCCGTACGTGATCGACAACATTCTGGCGGCGGTCGGCGCCGGCTGGGCGCTGGGCATCGCTGCGGACGTGATTCTGGCCGGGGTCGGCTCCTTCGATTTCGGTGCTCAGGCGACAAGATAAAAAAAGCCCGGCTGAAGCAGCATATTTCCTCAGCCGCGCAAACAAGGAAGATATAGATGGAAATCTCGCGTATCCGCGCGTTGCGCGGCCCCAATCTGTGGAGTCGGCATACGTCGCTCGAAGCTATCGTGTCGTGCACTGAGATCGAGCGCGACATCACCGGATTGCCGCATTTCGAGCAGCAACTGCGCGCGCGTTTTCCCGAGATCAAATTCCTCGAACCGGCCGGCTCGGACCAGTCGTTTTCGCTCGCGCACGTGCTCGAAGCCGCGGCCCTCTGCCTGCAGGCGCAGGCCGGTTGCCCGGTGACCTTCAGCCGCGTGGTGCCGACGGTCGAAGTCGGCACTTACCAGGTGGTGGTCGAATACACCGAAGAAGCGGTCGGCCGCCTGGCCGTCGAACTGGCCGACGCATTGTGTGCCAGCGCGCTCGCCGACACGCCGTTCGATCTCGAACGCGCGCTCGCGCAGCTGCGTGAACTGGACGAAGACATTCGCCTCGGCCCGAGCACCGGCGCCATCGTGCAAGCCGCGGTCGCGCGCGGCATCCCGTACCGCCGCCTGACCGAAGGCAGTATGGTGCAGTTCGGCTGGGGCAGCCGTCAGCGCCGCATCCAGGCCGCCGAAACCAGTCGCACCAGCGCCATCGCGGAATCGATCGCGCAGGACAAGGAACTGACCAAGATGCTGCTCAACGCGGCTGGCGTGCCGGTGCCGCAAGGCCGGGTGGTGGCCGATGCGGAGGACGCGTGGAAGGCCGCCTGCGAAATCGGCGGCCCGGTGGTGGTCAAGCCGCGCGACGGCAACCAGGGCAAGGGCGTCGCGGTCAACGTCAAGACCCGCGAGGAAGTGCTGGCCGCCTTCAACGTCGCCGTATCGATCCGCTCCGAAGTGATCGTCGAGCGCTACATCACCGGCCACGATTTCCGCCTGCTGGTGGTCGGCAACCAATTGGTCGCCGCCGCGCGCCGCGCGCCGCCGCAGGTGATCGGCGACGGCCTGCAAAATATCGGTCAGTTGATCGAGCAGGTCAACAAGGACCCGCGCCGCGGCGACGGCCACGCGACCTCGCTGACCAAGATCCGCCTCGACGATATCGCGCGCGCCGCGCTCGCCAAGCAGGGCTACACCACCGATAGTGTGCCGCCGAAGGGCGTGCCGGTGGTGTTGCGCAACAATGCGAATCTCTCCACCGGCGGCAGCGCCACCGACGTTACCGAAGACGTGCATCCCGACATGGCCGCGCGCGCGGTCGAAGCGGCGCAGATGGTCGGGCTCGACATCTGCGGCGTCGATGTGGTCTGCGAAAGCGTGATCAAGCCGCTCGAAGAACAGGGCGGCGGCATCGTCGAAGTCAATGCCGCGCCCGGCCTGCGCATGCATCTGCAGCCTTCGTTCGGCAAGGGCCGCGCGGTCGGCGAAGCGATCGTGTCCACCATGTTCGGCGAAGGCGACGACGGCCGCATTCCGGTGGTCGCGGTGGCCGGCACCAACGGCAAGACCACCACCGTCAAGCTGATCGCGCACATCCTCGCCACTAACAAATATCGGGTCGGCATGACCGGCACCGACGGCGTGTATATCGGCAAGCAGCGCATCGATACCGGCGACTGCAGCGGTCCGCGCAGCGCGCGCAACGTGCTGCTGCATCCGGATGTTGACGCGGCCGTGTTCGAGACCGCGCGCGGCGGCGTGCTGCGCGAAGGGCTCGGCTTCGACCGCTGCAACGTCGCGGTGGTCACCAACATCGGCGAGGGCGACCATCTCGGCCTCAACTTCATCACCACCGTCGAAGACCTGGCGGTGGTCAAGCGCGTGATCGTGCAGAACGTCGCGCCGACCGGCACCGCGGTGCTGAACGCGGCCGACCCGATGGTGGCGAACATGGCGGAGGTGTGCCCCGGTTCGGTCACGTTGTTCGCGCGGGACGTGCAACATCCGGTGATGACCACGCACGGCGCGCAGGGGCGCCGCGTGGTCTACGTCGACGGTACCGCGATCGTCGCCGCCGAAGGCAAGCGCATGCATCGCATCGAACTGGCCGACATTCCGCTGACGCGCAACGGCAGCATCGGCTTCCAGGTCCAGAATGCGATGGCCGCGATCGGCGCCGCGTGGGGATTGGGCATTGCGTGGGACGTCGTGCGAGCGGCGCTCAAGACTTTCGTCAGCGATGCGCAAAGTGCGCCGGGGCGTTTCAACCTGTTCTCATACCAGGGCGCGACGCTGATCGCCGACTATGGCCACAATCCGGATGCGATCCAGGCGCTGGTGAATGCGGTCGACAGCATGCCGGCCAGGCGCCGTTCGGTGGTAATCAGCGGCGCCGGCGACCGGCGCGACGTCGACATCCGGCGCCAGACGGAAATCCTCGGCGATGCGTTCGACAGCGTGGTGCTGTACGAAGACCAGTGCCAGCGCGGCCGCGCCGACGGCGAAGTGATCAAGCTGTTGCGCGAAGGCCTGGCGCGCGCGCAGCGCACCACATCGATCAAGGAGATTCATGGCGAATTCGCCGCGATCGATACCGCGCTGGCGGAGCTGGGCGAAGGCGATCTGTGCCTGATCCTGATCGATCAAGTGGAAGAAGCGCTGGAATATATCGGGCAGCGCGCAACGCAGTGAGATTCGAGCTTCCCTCTCCCGCTTGACGGAGAGGGCGCCGACCCCGCGATCCCGGCTTGCGCAGCATCGGCGCGAATCATGTCGGCCGCCTTTTCGGCGATCATGATGG
>UEXY01000028.1_pt1 | contig 16294 bp, 16 predicted proteins | sample 4301061 | NCBI WGS metagenome assembly UEXY01 (sample SAMEA4773184, study PRJEB27434) | metagenome | biome: 2259; feature: agricultural soil; material: soil | place: USA | collected 2014-09 | depth 0.25 m | reverse complement strand
TTCCTGAAGGCGCGTATGTGAACCTCGGCATCGGCTTGCCGACCATGGTGGCGAACCACCTGCCGAAGGAACGCGAAATCTTCCTGCATAGCGAAAACGGCGTGCTCGGCATGGGCCCGGCACCGGCGCCCGGCGAAGAAGACGAAGACTTGATCAACGCCGGCAAGCAGCCGGTCACGCTGTTGACCGGCGGCGCGTATTTTCATCATGCCGATTCCTTCGCGATGATGCGCGGCGGCCATCTCGACATTTGCGTGCTCGGCGCATTCCAGGTGTCGGCCGGCGGCGATCTCGCGAACTGGCATACCGGCGCGCCGGACGCGATTCCGGCGGTCGGCGGCGCGATGGACCTGGCGGTCGGCGCCAAGCAGGTGTTCGTGATGATGGAACACCAGACCAAGAACGGCGACAGCAAGATCGTCGCCCAATGCAGCTATCCGTTGACCAGCATCGGCTGCGTCAATCGCATCTACACCGACCTCGCGGTGCTCGACGTGACGCCGAACGGCTTGGCCGTGCGGGAAATGATCGACGGCATGTCGTTTGATGAACTGCAGCGCATCACCGGTGTTGCGCTGGCCGACGCGCGCGGCTGAATTCAAGCTTTGACACGGATATCAACATGACCCAGGCGTTTATTTGCGATGCGATCCGCACCCCGATCGGACGCTATGCCGGCGCGCTCAAGGATGTGCGCGCAGACGATCTCGGCGCGGTGCCGCTGCGCGCGCTGATGGAACGCAACCAGGAAGTCGACTGGGGTGCGGTGCAGGACGTGATCCTCGGCTGCGCCAACCAGGCCGGCGAAGACAATCGCAACGTCGCCCGCATGGCGCTGCTACTGGCCGGCCTGCCGCAGGAAGTGCCGGGCGCCACCGTCAACCGCCTGTGCGGTTCGGGCATGGATGCGCTCGGCACCGCCGCGCGCGCGATCAAATCCGGCGAGACCGGCCTGATGATCGCCGGCGGCGTCGAGTCGATGTCGCGCGCCCCGTTCGTGATGGGCAAGGCCGACAGCGCGTTTTCACGCAGCGCGGCGATCTACGACACCACGATGGGCTGGCGCTTCGTCAACCGGTTGATGAAGGAACAGTACGGCGTCGACTCGATGCCGGAAACCGCCGAGAACGTTGCCGCCGATTACGGGATCAGCCGCGCGGACCAGGACCGGTTCGCGCTCGCCAGCCAGACCAAGGCGGCGGCCGCGCAACGGAACGGCGTCCTGGCGCAGGAAATCGTGCCGGTCACTATCCAGCCGGAGAAGGGCGATGCGATCGTGGTCGAACACGACGAGCATCCGCGCGCCACCAGCATCGAAGCGCTGGCGAAGCTGAAGGGCGTGGTGCGCCCCGACGGCAGCGTGACGGCGGGCAATGCATCCGGCATCAACGATGGCGCCTGCGCACTGCTGCTGGCCGATGAAGCGGCGGCGGCACGCCACGGTTTGACGCCGCGCGCGCGTATCGTCGGCATGGCGACCGCCGGCGTCGCGCCGCGCGTGATGGGCATTGGCCCGGCGCCGGCCACGCAGAAACTGCTGCGGCAACTCGGCATGACGCTGGACCGGATCGACGTCATCGAACTGAATGAAGCCTTCGCCGCGCAAGGCCTCGCGGTATTGCGCGAGCTCGGCATCGCCGACGACGACCCGCGCGTCAATCCGAACGGCGGCGCGATCGCGCTCGGCCATCCGCTCGGCATGAGCGGCGCGCGCCTGGTGACCACCGCGATGTACCAGTTGCATCGCAGCGGTGGCCGTTTCGCGCTGTGCACGATGTGTATCGGCGTCGGCCAGGGCATCGCGATGGTGATCGAGCGCGTGTAAGCGTATCCTGTTGCCATCGCCACCCGATTGCCGACATCATGAGTTTCCTGCCCTTCGCCAGCCTGAGCGCATCGATGTTCTCGACGTCCGCCATGCAGGAGGTTTTCAGCGCGCAGGCTTGCGTGCAGCGCATGCTGGATTTCGAAGCGGCGCTGGCGCGCGCGCAGGCGCGCGTCGGCGTGATTCCGGTATCGGCGGCGCCGGCGATAACTGCCGGCTGCGTCGTGGCAAACATCGATCTGCCGGCGCTGGCGGGCGCTGCCGCTGCCGCCGGCAATCTCGCGATTCCGCTGGTCAGGCAACTGACCGCGGCGGTCGCGCGCAACGACCGGGAAGCGGCCAAGTACGTGCACTGGGGCGCCACCAGCCAGGATGCGATCGACACCGGCCTGGTGCTGCAGCTGCGCGCTGCGCTCGACCTGATCGATATCGACCTGGCCGGTCTCGGCGATGCGCTGGCGGTGCTGGCGCGACAGCATATCGCGACGCCGGTGGTCGGCCGCACCTGGATGCAGCATGCGCTGCCGATCACCTTCGGACTCAAGGCCGCGGGCTGGCTCGATGCAATGCATCGCCACCAGGAACGCCTCGCTGCGTTGCGCCCGCGCCTGCTGGCCTTGCAGTTCGGCGGTGCGGCCGGCACGCTCGCCAGCCTCGGCGACCAGGGACTGCCGGTGGCGCAGGCACTGGCCGATGAATTGAAACTGGCGTTGCCGGACGCGCCCTGGCATACGCAACGCGACCGCGTGGCCGAGTTTGCGTGCACGCTCGGCATGCTGACCGGTTCGCTCGGCAAGATGGCGCGCGATATTTCATTGCATATGCAGACCGACGTCGCGGAAGCGGCGGAACCGGCAGCCGCGGGACGCGGCGGTTCGTCCAGCATGCCGCACAAGCGCAATCCGGTGGCCTGTGCGGCGGTGCTGGCGAACGCGGCGCGCGTGCCGGCCCTGGTCGCCACCATGCTGTCCGGCATGGTGCAGGAGCACGAACGCGCGCTCGGCGGCTGGCAGGCCGAATGGGACACGCTGCCCGAGATCGGGCAACTGACGGCGGGCGCGCTGCGCCAGATGCGCGAGGTCGCGTCCGGCCTCAGCGTCGACGCGCAGCGCATGCGCGCCAACCTCGATGCGACGCACGGCCAGATCATGGCGGAGGCGGTGACGCTCGCGCTCGGCGCCAAGATGGGACGCATGGCCGCGTATCAACTGGTCGAAGCCGCGTGCCGTCGCGCCGCTCAATCCGGACAGCATTTGCGCGAAGCGCTGGCCGCCGATCCCGCCATCAGCGCCGAACTACCGGCGGCGCGGATCGAACAGCTGCTCGATCCGTCGAATTATCTCGGCCAGGCCACGGCCTTCGTCGAGCGTGTATTGGACACTCATCGCATTCGCAGAGGAGAAAAATAGAAATGCCAACTCTCGATAACAACGGCGTACGTTTGCACTACCAGGTCGAGGGGCGCGACGGCGCACCGTGGCTGGTGCTGTCGAATTCGCTCGGCACCCGGCTGGAAATGTGGGAGCCGCAGATGCCGGCGTTGCTGCAGCACTATCGCGTGCTGCGCTACGACACGCGCGGCCACGGCCGTTCCGACGCGCCGCCCGGCCCATACAGCGTAGCGCAGCTCGGCGAGGACGTGATCGCGCTGTTGAATGGATTGCAGATTGCGCGCGCGCATTTCTGCGGACTGTCGATGGGCGGCATGATCGGCATGTGGCTCGGCATCCATAAACCGGCGCGCATCGATCGCCTGGTGCTATGCAATACCTCCGCGCTGATCGGACCTGCCGAAGCCTGGAATGCGCGCATCGCCAAGGTCGGCAGCGAAGGCATGGCTTCCATCGTGCCCGCGGTGATCGAGCGCTGGTTCACGCCCGCGTATTTGCAACGCGCGCCGCAGGACGTCGACAAGCTGCGCCAGATGCTGCTGCAGACGCCGGCCGCCGGCTACACCGCGAACTGCGCGGCGGTGCGCGACATGGACCAGCGCGCCAGCGTGGTGATGATCCATGCGCCGACACTGGTGATCGCCGGCACGCATGACATGGCAACGTCCGCCGCCGACGGCAAGCTGGTCGCCGACCGTATCGGCGGCGCGCGCTATGTCGAACTCGACGCCGCGCATCTGTCGAACTGGGAACAGAGCGCTGCATTCACCGACACGCTGGTCGGTTTTCTGAACCAAGGAGCCTGAGATGGATGAACGCGAACGCCACGCCAAGGGCATGGAAGTGCGCCGCGCGGTACTCGGCCATGCGCATGTCGATCGCGCGCAGGCGAATGCCAACCAGCTGAGCGGCGAGTTCCAGGATCTGATCACGCGCTACGCATGGGGCGAAATCTGGACCCGGCCGGGGCTGCCACGCCACACGCGCAGCATGTTGACCATCATGGCGATGGTGGCGCTGAACCGCGAGGAGGAATTGAAGCTGCATCTGCGCGCCGCCGCCAACAACGGCGTGACGCGCGACGAGATCAAGGAAGTGCTGCTGCAGGCGGCGATCTACTGCGGCGTGCCGGCGGCGAATTCCGCGTTTCACATGGCGCAGGATGTGTTTCGGGAGATGGACGAGGCGACTGGCAAGTAAAGTGACGTAGGGTGGGCACCTTGTGCCCACCCTACCGCGTAATCAGGAACCTAAGAAGGAAGGAGACAACATCATGCGGCATTCCACACGACAGAGGTGGCAGCCATGGTGAGCAATTTGATCGGCGTGCTGTTCGACGGTCTCGCGTATGGCAGCCTGCTGTTTCTGATCAGCGTCGGCCTGTCGGTGACGATGGGCCTGATGAACTTCATCAACCTCGCGCACGGCGCGTTTGCGATGCTCGGCGGTTATGTCTGCGTGGCGCTGATGATGCGGCTGGGCGTGCCGTTCCTGCTGACGCTGCCGGCCGCTTTTGTCGCCAGCGCGGTAGCAGGGCTGGTGCTGGAACGCACGCTGTACCGTCGCCTGTACAAGGCCAACCACCTGGACCAGGTGCTGTTCTCGATCGGCCTCACCTTCATGGCGGTGGCGGCGGCGACCTATGTGTGGGGACCGCAGCAGCAGCCGGTGCAATTGCCCGGCTTCCTGCTCGGACAGGTGTCGCTGTTTGGTCTCGACGTCGGCGCGTACCGGCTGTTCATGATCGGCGTGGTCATCGTCATCACACTGGTGCTCGGCTACCTGATCGAACGCACCCGCTTCGGCGCGCAGATCCGCGCATCGGTCGACAACCAGGCGGCGTCGGCCGGCCTCGGCATCAATGTCAGCCGTGTGTTCAGCCTGACGTTTGCGCTCGGCTCCGGGCTGGCCGGCCTCGGCGGCGGACTCGGCATCGACGTGCTCGGCCTCGATCCGACTTTCCCGATCAAGTACATGGTGTACTTCCTGCTGGTGGTCGCGGTGGGCGGCGCCGGCACCATCAAGGGGCCGCTGGTGGCGGCCATCATCCTCGGCGTGTTCGATGTCGCCGGCAAATACTACGTGCCGGCGGTCGGCGCCTTCGTCATCTACGCATTGATGGTGGTGTTGCTGCTGCTGTTCCCGGCCGGATTGATCGGAAGGCGTTCATGAAACCCGTTACTTATGCGGCGCCGGCGCAGCCGGTCCAGCCCGCGCGGCAGCTGCAGCACAAGTTGCCGAACGATCGCTGGCGGCCGCTGGAAATCCTGTTCTGGCTGATGCCGTTCGCGGCCTATTTCCTGTTCCCCGGCTATCTGGTTCTCGCCAGTCAGGTGATGATCGTCGGCCTGTTCGCCGTATCGCTCGACCTGATCCTCGGCTACGCCGGCATCGTGTCGCTCGGCCATGCGGCCTTCTTCGGCCTCGGCGCGTATACCGCCGGGCTGCTCGCGGTGCATGGCTGGGGCGAGCCGATCAGCGGTTTGCTGATCGCCGCCGCCGCCGCCGGCCTGTTCGGATTCCTGAGCAGCTTCCTGGTGGTGCGCGGCCATGACCTGACGCGCCTGATGGTGACGCTCGGTATCGGCCTGATGCTGTTCGAAGCGGCTAACAAGGCGGCTTTCATTACCGGCGGCGTCGACGGCCTGTCGGGCGTGACGATGGGCAAGCTGTTCGGCGTATTCGAATTCGACCTGTTCGGCAAGACCGCCTTCTTCTACAGCTTTGCGGTGCTGTTCCTGGTGTTCGTGCTGTTGCGCCGTCTGGTGAACTCGCCGTTCGGCCTCGGCCTGATCGGCATCCGCGAAGGCGCGAAGCGCATGCCGGCCATCGGCGCCGACGTCAGCCGGCGGCTCATCGCGATCTTTACCATCGGCGCGACCGCGGCCGGCATTGCCGGCGCCTTGCTGGCGCAGACGACCCAGTTCGTCGGCCTCGATTCGCTCGGTTTCTCGCGTTCGGCGGAATTGCTGATCATGCTGGTGCTGGGCGGCACCGGTCGCCTGTACGGCGGCCTGATCGGCGCGCTGGTGTTCATGCTGGCGCAGGATTACATTGCCGGGCTGAATCCGGCCTACTGGCAGTTCTGGATCGGCCTGCTGTTGATCGTCATCGTGCTGTTCGCGCGCGGCGGCATCCTCGGCGGCCTGGAGCGGCTGTTCGATTTCTTCAAGCAGGTAGCAAGGGGGCGCGGCAAATGAACACCACTTTGCGTACCCAAGGCCTGTGCAAGCAGTGGGGCGCGTTCAAGGCCAACAGCGATATCGACCTGTCGTTCGCACCCGGCGCACGGCACGCGCTGATCGGGCCGAATGGCGCCGGCAAGACCACCTTCATCAATCTGCTGACCGGCTTCTTCCCGCCGAGCAGCGGCAAGGTGTTCTTCGGCGACGAAGACATTACCGCGCTGCCGCAGCACAAGCGCGTCAAGCGCGGCATGACGCGCACCTTCCAGATCAACACGCTGTTCGCCGGCCTGACCGTTCTGGAATCGGTGGTGCTGGCGATCGGCGAGCGCGAAGGCGCGCAATTCGTCTGGACCAGGACGGTCGCGCAGCAGCATGCGGCGATCGAGGAGGCGATGCAATTGCTGAGCACGCTCAAGCTGGACCGCGATGCCGATACCGTCACGCGCAGTCTGGCTTACGGCAAGCAGCGGCTGGTCGAAATCGCGCTGGCGCTGGCAACCAAACCGAAGGTGCTGCTGCTCGACGAGCCGGCGGCCGGCATTCCGTCGGCGGAGAGCATGGAGTTGTTCGACGTGATCGCCAAACTGCCGCGCGACGTCACGATCCTGTTCATCGAGCACGACATGGGGTTGGTGTTTCGCTTCGCCGAACGGATCACGGTGCTGGTCGGCGGCAAGGTGCTGACCGAAGGCACCCCGGCCGAAATCGCCGCCGACCCGCGCGTCAAGGAAGTCTATCTGGGAGAGGCCGAACATGGCTGAGCTGCTCGCACTCGACAATGTGACCGCCGGCTATGGCGAGTCGGTGGTGCTGGAAGGGATTTCGTTCGCGATGCAGGACGGCGACAGCCTCGCGCTGCTGGGCCGCAACGGCGTCGGCAAGAGCAGCCTGCTGGTGACCTTGATGGGATTGACGCGCATGCATGGCGGCAGCATTCGCTGGCAGGGCGGCGACATCGTGCGCGTGCCGACGCACCAGCGCGCGCACGCCGGCCTCGGCTGGGTGCCGCAGGAGCGCTTCATGTTTCCGTCGCTGACGGTGGAAGAGCACCTGACGGTCGTAGCGCGCCCCGGCGAATGGGATGTGAAAAAAGTCTACGGGATTTTTCCGCGCCTGCAGGAGCGCCGCGCCAACATGGGCAACCAGCTGTCCGGCGGCGAGCAGCAGATGCTGGCGATCGCACGCGCGTTGATGGTCAATCCGAAACTGCTGTTGCTGGACGAACCGATGGAAGGCCTGGCGCCGATCATCGTGCAGGAACTGATGCGCGTGATCCGCTCGCTGGTGGTCGAGCGCGGCATGTCGGTGATCGTGGTCGAGCAGCATGCGCGGCTCGCGCTGTCGCTGACCCGGCGCGCGATCGTGCTCGATCGCGGGCAAATCGTGCATGAGTCGGACAGCCACAGTCTGATGCAGGACGCCGAGACGCTGAACCGGCTGGTGGCGGTGGCCTGAGTCGCGAACGGCGCCGGCCGCATCAATTCATCCGCCTGCGCGTCGCGCCGATGTGCGGGACAATACGGGCATGACCACCTTCAACGATTCCCCGGCCGCGGTGCGCCGTCCGTCGCCGCTGCTGCTCGCCTTCACCCTGTTCCTGGTTGCCATCAATCTGCGTCCCGCGCTGGCCGGCGTGGCGCCGGTGCTGGCTTCGATCCGCGCCACCACCGGATTGTCGGCCGCCGGCGCCGGCGGCCTCACCACCTTGCCGGTGCTTTGCTTCGGCGTGATTGCGCCGCTCGGTCCGCTGCTGGCGCGGCGCTTATCCGCCGAACGCACGATCGTGTTCGGCTTGCTGCTGCTGGCGTTTGGCGTGATGCTGCGCGCGTTCTTCGGGCTGCCCGGCCTGTTCGTCGGCACCTTTCTGAGCGGTGCCAGCATCGGCATCGTGATGGTGCTGCTGCCGGCCATCATCAAGCGCGACTTTGCCCGCAACGTCGGTTTCATGACCGGGCTCTACTCGATGGCGCTGTGCCTCGGCGCGGCGCTGGCCGCCGGCATCGCGGTGCCGATCCAGCAAGTGGCCGGCGGCGACTGGCGGGTTGCGCTCGGATTCTGGTCGCTGCCAGCGCTGATCGCAGCCGTTGCCTGGGGCGCGTGCGGCGTGCACGATGGCACCCGCAGCCGGCAGGCCGGCCATCGCGTCAGTGGGCTGCGCTCCAGCAGCCTGGCGTGGCAGGTGTCGTTCTACATGGGCTTGCAATCGGTGCTCGCATATTGCGTGTTCGGCTGGCTGCCGACCATCCTGATCGATCGCGGCTTCACGCCGCTCGGCGCCGGCGCGGTGCTGTCGGCATCGATTGCCGCGCAACTGGTCACAGCGCTCGGCGGCTCGTGGATCGCGACGCTCGGCAAGGACCAGCGCGCGGCGGCGGCCGGCCTGGTCGGCCTGAGCATCGGAGCACTGATGGGCTGCATGTTCGCGCCGCTCGGCCAGATCTGGCTATGGGCTCTGCTGCTCGGCCTGGGACAGGGCGGCAGCTTCAGCGTGGCAATGATGCTGGTGGTGCTGCGCTCGCCGAGTGCGCAGGTGGTGGCGTCGCTGTCGGGCATGGCGCAGCTGGTCGGCTACACGATGGCGGCTTGCGGGCCGTTTATCGCCGGCGTGTTGCGCGACCTGACCGGCGGCTGGAATATGGCTGCCGCCTTTTTCGTCATGGTCGCGATCGCGGCGATGGCAGCAGGAATCGGCGCCGGCCGATCCCTGCATGTGCCGGCTAAGGTGGAAGCCTGAGTGCCGTGCTTCAGCGCGCGTACACCAGGTCGCGCAGGAACAGCGACAGCGACGGCACGTAGGTAATCACCATCAGGCACGCCAGCACCACGGCGACGAAGGGCAGCAGGCGCGAGATGATGCGGTCCAGCGAAATGCGCGCGACCGTGCAGGCGGCGAACAGGTTGACGCCGAATGGCGGCGTGATCATGCCGAGCGCCAGGTTGACGATCATGATCATGCCGAAGTGCACCGGGTCGACGCCGAACTTGATCGCCACCGGCACCAGGATCGGCGCCAGCACGATGATCGAGGCCGAGGTTTCGATGAACATGCCGATCACGAATAGCGCCGCATTCACGCCGAGCAGGAAGTAGGTCGGGCTCTTCAGCGTTTCGGCGAGGAAGGAGCCGATCGCTTCCGGCACGCCGGCGCGGGTAATCATGAAGCTGAACAGGCCGGCGTTGGCGATGATGAACATGATCACGGCGGACGACAGCACCGATTTCTTCAGGATCACCAGTACGTCCGGCAGCCGGGTTTCGCGGTACACGAACATGCCGAGGATGAGCGCGTAGAACACCGCGACCACCGAGGCTTCGGTCGGCGTGAAAATGCCGCCATAGATGCCGCCCAGGATCACGACCGGCATCAGCAGCGCCAGCCATGCCTGCCTGGCGGCTGCGATGACCGTCATCTTGCCCTCATGGTCGTGCTTGCCGTAGCCCTTGATGCGCGCGTAGATCACCACGAACACCATCAGCGCGACGCCGATCAGGATGCCGGGGCCGAAGCCGGCGATGAACAATTCGCCGATCGACACTTCCGCCGATACGCCGTACAGGATCATCGGGATCGAAGGCGGAATGATGACGCCTAGTTCGGCCGAGGTTGCTTGCAGCGCCGCCGCGTACGTGACCGGATAGCCGTGCTTGACGAGCGCGGGAATCAGGATGGTGCCGATGGCGAAGGTGGTGGCGACCGATGAGCCGGACACCGCGGCGAAGATCATGCAGGTCAGCACGCAGGTGGCGGCAAGGCCGCCCTGGACGCCGCCGACCAGCGACTTCGCGAAGTCCACCAGGCGCTGCGAGATGCCGCCGGTTTCCATCAGGTTGCCGGCGAGGATGAAGAACGGAATCGCGGCCAGCGGGAACTTGTTGATCGCGGTGAACATTTCCTTCGCCGCGATCAGCATGTTGGCTTCGGCGACGGAAATGCCGACGACGCTGGCCAGGCCGATCGATACCGCGATCGATACCGAAAAGGCGAAGCACACGATCATCGTGATAAGCATGGTGAGAGACATGGTGGGGGCTCGTTTGTTATCTGGTTATTGGGCTGTCTCAAGTTCCTGGTGCTGAGGCTCGAGGAAATTGGCGATCACGCCGACGATGGAAAAGAGGCCGCCGACCGGCAGCGCGAGATAGGCCCAGAACATCGACAGCTCCTCCAGTCCGGCCATGGTCTGCACGCGGCCGCGCTGCGCATAATCCCAGCCGTACCAGATGATGACCGCCAGCAGCGCCAGCGTCGCGACCATGATCAGCACGTCGAGCACGCGACGGAAGGCCGGCGGCGACAGCCGGTGCATCAGGTCGATCGATATCATCGAGCCGAGCCGGAACGCCTCCGGCAGCCCCATGAAGACCATCCAGATCAGGAAGAAACGGATCAGCACCTCGGTCCATTCGGCCGGCTGCTCGAAGATGAAACGGGTCAGGATCTGGAACATGCCGAGACTGGCCGACAGCATCAGCATCAGGCACGCAATCGTCATCGACAGCGTCGTCACATGGCGCCCCGCGCTTAAGAAAACAGATTTCATGGCAACCTCTATCGCTAGTGGATCAACCGGATAAAACCGTAGGGTGGGCACGCAGTGCCCACCTACGAATTCAGCAAAATCGTCCACCATAGTCATGCGGCGGCCGCGTCGCGGCGCGCCGGCTGTGTTGAATTCGGATAAGGAAAACGCCCCGGACGAGAGGGGCGTTTACCGGGGGGCTTATTTGGCGTTGCGGATCTTGTCGAGATTCGCCTTGCCGAACTGCTTTTCGAAGTCGGCGAATACCGGCGCCAGTGTCGCCTGGTACTTGCTCTTGTCGACCTTGTCGATCACCTGCATGCCCTTGCTGCGCAGGTCGGCCACCGCGCTCTTCTCGTCGGCGTCGACGCGGTCGCGGTTGGCTTTCGCCGCGACCTTGGCCGCGTCAAGGAAGGCCTGCTTGTCGGCGGCGGACAGCTTGTCGAAGCTTGCCTTGTTCATCAGGAACACGCCGGGCGAGTACACGTGGCCGGTCAGCGTCAAGTACTTCTGCACCTGTTCGAACTTGTTGGCGGTGATCACCGACAGCGGGTTTTCCTGGCCGTCGACGGTGCCCTGCTGCAGCGCGGTGAATACTTCGGTAAAGGCCATCGGCGTCGGGATGATGCCGAAGCCCTTGTACGCCTGGATATGCACCGGGTTTTCCATGGTGCGCATCTTCAGGCCCTTCATGTCTTCCGGCGCATTGATCGCACGCTTGTTGTTGGTCATGTGGCGGAAGCCGTTTTCGCCCCAGGCCAGCGCTTTCATGCCTTTGGATTCAAACTTTTTCAGCATGTCCTGGCCGATCGGGCCGTCCAGCACCGCGCGCGCGTGCGCATAGTCGCGGAACAGGAACGGCACGTCGAAGATCTTCACTTCGGGCACGAAATTCGGGATCGGGCCGGTCGAGGTCCAGGTCAGTTCCTGCGTGCCGAGCTGCACCGCTTCGACCGATTCGCGTTCGGCGCCGAGCGCGCCGGCATAGAAGGTCTGGATCTTGTAGCGGCCGTTGGTGCGCTTTTCCACTTCCTTCGCCAGCGTGTCGATGGCGACGCCCTGGTGCGAATTCTGTGCGGTCGAGACGCTGATGCGCATTACGGTCTGCGCGGACGCATGGCTGGAGGCGAGGCCGAACATCAGGCCGGATATGGCGAGGGCGATGGCGCTGCTGCGAAACACTTTCATGCTTAGTCTCCTGATTCTTTTGTTGGTGTGGAATGTGTTACGACTGGTATTGCTGCTGAAATTGCAGATTCAAAAAAATTGTTTTTTCTCCTTTGCTCGCGCGTCGCGCCTGGCGCCGGCACGCTTCTTGTTGAAATCCGGGGAGGGCGTTAGACCGCCTTCATCCATCCGAGCCCTTCGACGGTTCCTTTCGCCGGCCGGTATTCGCAGCCGAGCCAGCCGTCGTAGCCGAGCTCATCGAGCAGGCCGAACAGATAGCGATAATTGACTTCGCCGGTGTCCGGTTCATGCCGTTCCGGCACGCCGGCGATCTGAATATGGCCGACATGCGGCAGGTAGCGGCGCAGCTTCATCGCGATGTCGCCTTCGACGATCTGTACATGATAAAAATCCATCTGCACCTTCAGGTTGGCCGCGCCCACTTCCTCGCGGATCGCGTGCGCGTCGGCCTGCGTGTTCAGCAAGTAGCGCGGGATGTCGCGCGTGTTGATCGGCTCGATCAGCAGCGTAATGCCGTGCTTCGCGGTTTCCGCGCTTGCATGGCGCAGGTTGTCGATGAAGGTGCGGCGATGCAGCGCGGCGTCGACGCCTTCCGGCAGTAGTCCGGCCATCGCATGCAGGCGCGGCGTGCCGAGCGCTTGCGCATACATGATCGCCTTGGCGACGCCGGCGCGAAATTCCGCCTCGCGGCCCGGCAGTGACGCGATGCCGCGCTCGCCGGCAGCCCAGTCGCCGGGAGGCAGGTTGAACAAGACGTTTTGCAGGCCGGCAAACTGCAGCCGCCGCGCGATTTCCTGCGGCGCGTGCTCGTACGGGAACAGGAATTCGACGGCGCGGAACCCGGCCTGCGCGGCGGCGTCGAAGCGCTGCAGGAACGGCACCTCGTTGAACATCATCGTGAGATTGGCGGCGAATTTGGGCACGGCGATTTTCCTTTGCAGGGGGAATGGGATTACTGGTCGAGCTGGAACACGCGCTTCAGCTCGGCGATCTGCTCTTCGTTCAGTGTGCGTGGATTGTGGCCGCGCAGCAGCAGGAACAGCTTGGCGGTTTCTTCCAGTTCTTCGGTCGCATACAGCGCCGCTTCCAGCGATTTACCCGATACCACCGGGCCATGATTGGCGAGCAGCACCGCGCAATGCCTGGCGGCCAGGCCGCGAATCGCGTCGCCCAGTTGCGGGTCGCCCGGCCGGTGGTACGGCACCAGCGGCAACTTGCCGATTTTCATCACGAAGTAGGCAGTCAGCGGCGGAATGCAGTCGCATGGGTCGAGTCCGGACATGCAGGACACTGCCGCCGAATGCGTCGAATGCAGATGCACGATGGCGCCGGCGCCGGCACGCTCCTCATACATCGCGCGATGCAGGAAGGCTTCCTTCGACGCCGGGTCGCCGGACAGCAGATTGCCTTGCCAGTCGAGTTTGGACAGGCGCGCCGGATCGAGTCGGCCGAGGCAGGCATTGGTCGGCGTCAGCAGCCAGCCGTCGTCCAGCCGCACGCTGATGTTGCCGCTGCTGCCGGTGGCGAGGCCGCGCTGGTACAGCGACTGGCCACAGTGGCAGATTTCCTCGCGCAAGGCCGATTCGCTCATCGCAACAGGCTCCAGGCTTTGCCAAAGAAATCGACCGTGCCGAAATTCCCGGACTTGAGCGCGAGCGCCAGCGGCCGCTCGCCGATGCTGGTGGTCCATGGCACGCCGGGATCGATTTGCGGACCGATATGTAGGCCCTGCACGCCAAGCGCCGACACCACTGCGCCGGAAGTTTCGCCGCCGGCCACGATCAGCTGGCGCACGCCGCGCGCGACCAGGCCTGTGGCGATTTCGGACAGTGCCTGCTCGACCAGCGCGCCGGCGCGTTCGGCGCCGATTTTTGCCTGCGCCATCTTCACGCTGTCCGGCGCCGCGGTCGCATAGATCAGCGGCGGGCCGTCGCGCAGCAATGGCGTTGCCCACGCCAGCGCGGCGCCGATCACGTCCTCGCCGGCGGCCAGCATGAGCGGGTCGACCGCGAATGCGGGACGGCCGGCGTCGATGAAGTGCGCCACCTGCGCCCGCGTCGCCGGCGAGCAACTGCCGGAGATCACCGCGCGCAAGCCTTGCGGATAACGCAGCGCGTCGGCGGCGGATTTCGCGTCGAGCAAGCCGTCGCGGCGGAAGTTCTGCGGCAGGCCGAGCGCGACGCCGGAGCCGGCGGTGAGCAGCGGCAGCTCCGCGCAGGCAGCGCCGATTTGCATCAGGTCGTGGTTGGAAACGGCATCGACGATCGCGATCGAAATACCCTCGTCGCGCAGCGCGGCGATGCGCGCGCGGATTACCGCTGCACCGGCGGCGACTGCGTCATGCGCAATCAGCCCGACCTTGCGCGTGGTCTGCCGCTGCAGTACGCGCACCAGGTTGGCGTCGTTCATCGGCGTCAGCGGATGATTGCGCATGCCGCTTTCGCTCAGCAGCACGTCGCCGACGAACAGGTAGCCGTTGAAGATGGTTCGCCCGTTTTCCGGGAACGCCGGGCAGGCGATGGTGAATGGCGTGTCGAGCGCCGTCAGCAATGCGTCGGCGACCGGTCCGATGTTGCCGGCGTCGGTTGAATCGAAGGTCGAACAGTATTTGAAATAGAACTGCCGGCAGCCGGCATCGCGCAACCACTTCAGCGTCGCCAGCGATTGCTCGACCGCATCGGCGGCCGGCACGGTGCGCGACTTCAATGCCACTACCACCGCATCGACGTCCGGCGGCAACGGCGAGCGCGGAATGCCGATCATCTGCACGGTGCGCATGCCGGCGCGCACCAGCATGCCGGCGAGATCCGTGGCGCCGGTGAAGTCGTCAGCGATGCAGCCGAGTAGAAGAGTCATCTTGAAGACCTGGTCCCTGGACGCCGGTTATTTCTTCGCGCGCCGCTTCGGCTTGTTGTGCTCGTTCAGCAAAGCCGGGTCGGCACTGCGAATCCGGTACGCGGCCATCTCCATGTGCCGGCGCGCCGCCGCGCGCGCGGCTTCCGGATCTTTTTGCGCGATCGCGTCGTACATCGCCTTGTGCTCTTCCTGCACTTGCCGCCGCGTCTCTTCCTTGCGCGCTTCCCATGCGCGCGAGGTGGTGATGGTGCCTTTCAGGAACTGGCCGAGAAAATCCCACAGCGCGACGAAATGCGGATTGCCGGTTGCGCGCGCGATGCTGCGATGGAATTCCATGTCGGCATCGACGCCGTCCTTGCCGGCGGCGACGTCCTCGTCGATCGCCTTCAGCCTGGCGCGGATGTCGGCGACCTGCGTGCGGTTGCAGCGCTCGGCGGCAAGCGCCGCCATTTCCGATTCGAGGCCGCGCCGCAATTCCGCCACTTGCGACACCGCCTGGATCGAGTCCAGCACCGTGGGGTCGATGCGGAACGGCGTATCCGGTCCGACCTCGCGCACGAACACGCCGCTGCCCTGGCGCGATTCGACCAGGCCTTCGGATTTCAGGCGCGACACCGCTTCGCGGATCACGGTCCGGCTCACGCCGAAGCGCTGCGCCATCTCGGCTTCCGACGGCAGCCGCGACTTGGCAGGGTAAGTGCCGCTGCGGATCAGCTCCAGCAAGGCTTGCGTCACGCGATCCGGCATCTTTGCCGGCGCGGTCAGCGGTTCGACTGGGAACACGGACGCATCGTTCATTACAGCTGCTTTCGGGTAAAAATAGATATGATGTCTGCTTATCATACAACTTTGTGCGATATACTACAACACGGCTTTCAAGCTCGCGGGCGACCGGGATTGCGCCGCTCCGCGCGACATCATTGCAGAGGAAAACATGCAGGTATTGATCACAGGCGGCGCCGGCCTGCTCGGCTCGCGCCTGGCAAGGCAACTTCTCCAGCGCGGCACGCTGGCCGACGCGCAAGGACGGCAGACGCCGATCACGCGCATCACACTGCTCGACGTGCTGCCGGCGCGTGGCTTCGACGATCCGCGCATTCATGTCGTCACCGGCGACATCGCCGATGAAAAGGTGGTCGAGGCGGTGCTGACCATGGACACGCAATCGGTGTTCCATCTGGCGGCCATCGTCAGCGGCCATGCGGAGATCGATTTCGAACTCGGCATGCGCATCAACTTCGACGCGACCCGCCTGATCCTGGAATGCGCGCGCAAGAACGGCAATCGCCCTCGCATCGTGTTCACCAGCTCGGTCGCGGTGTTCGG
>UEXY01000011.1_pt1 | contig 16501 bp, 11 predicted proteins | sample 4301061 | NCBI WGS metagenome assembly UEXY01 (sample SAMEA4773184, study PRJEB27434) | metagenome | biome: 2259; feature: agricultural soil; material: soil | place: USA | collected 2014-09 | depth 0.25 m | reverse complement strand
GTCTGGGCGTTGTCCGAAGCGGCGTCCGCCGCGGACGCCGCTTCGGACAACGCCCAGACATCGAGCACTGCGTGTTCGAGGTTCTGCCGTCCCGCCGCCGACCTTCAGCTTGTCAATCAGCGCCGCCACGATCGCAGCCGGATTATCGGCCGGCTGCGCCTGTGCCCGTGCCTGCTGCAGCATCCGCATCAGCAGTCGTTGCTGCGCGCGCCGCAAGGCTTGCAGCGCATGATCGCGCAGCGGCTCCTGCGCAGCATTGGCCGGTGCATGCATCAGCACCCGTTCCAGGCCATCGATGCCGGCTTCGCGGCGCAAGGCCATGCCGAGATGCAGGAACTGCGGCAGCGTCATGCCGCCCGGGCGCGGAATCGACAGGCCGGCGAACAGGAAATCGGCAATGCCTTCGATCGCCTCCACCGCTTCGCAAGCTTGCGCGAAGGCGGGCGGCAAACCTTGTACCGCAAGGGTCGCGTCGAGCGCTGGAGCAAGTTCGCGCACCGCCTGCGGGCGACTGAACAGTCCGGTCAGTTCGGCGAAGGCGCCGGGTTCGCGCAATTGACGTTCGGGCATCGACAGCACGCCGTCGATCACTGCCTTTTGCAACGAACGGGTGCGCCGATCGACCGCGAGCGAAACTTCGCGCGGCACCTGCAAGGCCTGCGCATCGAGTGCTGCGAATACCGGCGGCAAGTTGAGCGCGGCCCAGGCCTGCGCCCAGGCGCAGATCACGTCGGTCTCCTTGACGCCGCGGGCGCGGGCGATATCGCCGATCAGTACCGGACCGCAACGGTTCACCGATTCATTGGCGAGCACGGTGGCAAGAATCGCGTTGGCCAGCGGATGTTCGAGCGCATTGCGCGTCGCCACCAGCAGGCGCGGGAAATACGGCGTGAGCATGGTCTGCGCCCACGCGTTTTGCGTCAGTGCGAGCTCGGACAGCAGCCGCTTGTAGCGGTTCTTCACATGCGCGACCACCACCGCGAGTTCCGGCGCGGTCAAGCCGCGGCCTTCCGCCTTGCGCGTCGCCAGTTCGATCGCGCTCGGCAGCTGTTCCAGCTTGCGCGACAACACGCCTTCGGCCTCCAGGCCGGCAATCAGCGCCGCATAGCTGTCCTGCACCGTGCCGTCGGCCTGCGCCTGCGCTTCGCGCACCAGTAAATGGGTCTGCTGCGCGTTGTCGCGCAATACCAGAGCCTCGATGTCGGAAGTGATATCGGTCAGCAGGCGATTGCGCTCGGCCTCGTCGAGCTTGCCGGCATTGACTTCGGTATCGAGCCAGATCTTGACGTTGACTTCATGGTCGGAGCAATCGACGCCGGCCGAATTGTCAATCGCATCGGTGAAGATGTGGCCGCCCTTCAGTGCGAATTCGATGCGGCCGGCTTGCGTCGCGCCCAGGTTGCCGCCTTCGGCGACTATCTTGCAGCGCAACTCGCCGCCGTCGACGCGGATCGCGTCGTTGGCCCGGTCCTTCACCTGCTCGTGCGTCTCGGTCGACGCCTTGATGTAGGTGCCGATGCCGCCGTTGTAGAACAGGTCGACCGGCGCCAGCAGGATCGCATGCAGCAGTTCTTCCGGCATCAGGCTATCCGCCTCGATGCCGAGTGCGGCGCGCGCCTGCGGCGACAGCTCGATGCTGCGCGCGCTGCGCGGCCAGACGCCGCCGCCTTCCGAAATCAGGCTCTTGTCGTAGTCGTCCCACGAAGAGCGCGGCAGCGCGAACATGCGCTGCCGCTCGTTGAACGAGGCCGCGACGTCGGGCGTCGGGTCGATGAAGATGTGGCGATGGTCGAAGGCGGCGACCAGCTTCAGCTGGCGCGACAACAGCATGCCGTTGCCGAACACGTCACCCGACATGTCGCCGACGCCGACCGCGGTGATCGGCGTGGCGCCGAGATCATGGCCGATTTCATAGAAGTGGCGCTTGACCGCTTCCCATGCGCCCTTGGCGGTGATGCCGAGCTTCTTGTGGTCGTAACCGACAGAACCGCCCGAGGCGAATGCATCGCCGAGCCAGAAGCCGCGCTTGAGGGCGATGCCGTTGGCGATATCGGAGAAGGTCGCGGTGCCCTTGTCGGCGGCCACCACCAGGTAAGGATCGGCATCGTCGTAGCAGACGGTTTCGGCGGGCCGCACGATCTCGCCGCGCACGCGGTTGTCGGTGAGATCGAGCAGCGCGGCGATGAACAGCCGGTACACCGCTTCGCCTTCGACCGCGATGACTTCGCGCGTGGCGTCCTTCGGCATCATCTTGCAAATGAAACCGCCCTTGGCGCCGGCCGGCACGATGACCGCGTTCTTCACCATCTGCGCCTTGACCAGTCCCAGCACTTCGGTGCGGTAGTCCTCCATCCGGTCCGACCAGCGCAGGCCCCCGCGCGCGACCGGGCCGCCGCGCAGGTGCACGCCTTCGAAGCGGCGCGCGAACACGTAGATCTCGCGGTACGGGCGCGGCTGCGGCAGCAGCGCGAGCTGGCTGCTGTCGAACTTGAACAGGATGATGTCGCCCGTTTGCGCGCTCTGGAAGTAGGAGGTGCGCAGCGTCGCCAGCATCAGGTCGGCGAAGCTGCGCAGGATGTTTTCAGTGTCGACATGATTGACGTCGGCGACGCGCTGCTTGAAGCTCGACAAGGCGGCGCTGCCGAATGCGCGCTGCTCCGCGGATAGCGACGGATCGAAGCGCGCGGCAAAGCTGTCGACCAGCGTGCGCACATGCGCCGGCTGCGTCTTCAGCCGTTCCGCCATGTAGCGCAGGCTGAAGCGGCAGCCCGCCTGACGCCAGTAGCTGGCGTACGCGCGGATCAGCTGCACTTCCCTCATGCGCAGGCCGGCATCGACCACCAGCGCGTTCATGCGGCCGTCTTCGGCCTCGTCATTGAACAGCGATTCGAATAATTCCTGCGCGGCTTGCGCGACTTGCGGCTGCGCCAGCTTGACGGCGCTTTGCGCATCGACCGACAGACTCGATACGAAGAAGCGCGAGCCGTCGAGCGCGTGAATCGCATGCGTGCGTTCGCGCAGGATGGCAACGCCGGCGTTCTGCAGCGCCGGCAGGATCGACGACAGCGACGGCACGCTGTTGACCGAGTGCAGCCGGATCGTCACCGCATCGTCGGCGTCGATTTCAATGCGGACCTTGACGCGCGACGGTTGCGGATTACCGAGCAGCGAGCAGAGATCGCGGTAACCGACTTGCGGCGACACCGCATTGATGTAATCGGTCGGCAGGCTGGCGAGCAGCTTGCGTAAGGAGCGACGCAGTTCCGCGTCTTCGGTGGTCTCGACCAGGCTGTCGAAGGTGTTGTGCCAGCCTTCCAGCACGGCCAGCAGCGGCTGCTGGATGTCGGCATCGAGATCGAGCGCCATGTCGGCGGCATTGGCGATCATGTACACGCGCGCCAGCGGGCCGTCGGCCAGCAGCGTCTGCACGCGCACATCGCGCGCGCCGGAGATGCCGCGCAGGGTCTGCGCCAGCATCTCCTGCGAATGTGCGCCATAGCGTTCGCGCGGCATGTAGACCAGCACATTCAGGTGACGGCCGTAGACGTCGCGCCGCGCAAACACTTTCGCGCGCGGCTGCTTGTACAGCGCGACCACCGTGCCGCAGACCTCGGCCAGCCAGGCCGGGTCGGCTTCCATCACTTCGGTGCGCGGCAGCGATTCGAGGATTTCGAGGAATTTTTCGGCGCGAAAACCTTCCGAACGCACGCCGGCCAGTGTCAGCACCTGTCTGATGCGGCCGCGCGCGAACGGCTGCTGCGGCAGGGTGCTGGCGGTCGCGGCGCGCGAGAACAGGCCGACAAAGCAATGCTCGCCGAGAACGCTGCCCTGGCTGTCGGTATCGCGCACGCCGATGAAGTCGAGCTGCTGGTCGCGATGCAGCGTCGACTGCACGTCGGCCTTGACCACCGACAGCGTGTCCTTGCGCGCGGCCAGCGTATCGAAATCGCCGGGAATGCCGGCCAGGCAATTGCCGTACACCGGATGCAGTTTGTCGATCAGTACGCCGAGCGCGCTGCCAGGCGCGCGCACCAGTTCGCGCTGCCCGGAGACGACGTGATAACGCGCATAGCCGAAGACTTCGAAGCCTTCGGTTCTCGCCCAGTCGAGGAAGGCGGCGACCTCCTGTCCGGTGGCGTCGCGCACAGCAGCGGCGGCACCGACTTCGGACATTTTCTCCTTCAGCGCGGCGGCGTCGCGGTGCACGATGGCGGCATCGCCGGCGGCCATGCGCATGCTGGCGATCAGGCCGGTCAAGTCCAGCTCGCCGAGCTGGTCCGCCATCAGGCACAGCACATAGGATTCGGATGCATCGCCGATGCTGCCGACCTTGTCGGCATGGACGATGTTGCCGTCGGCGTCGCGCCGCACCGACAGCACCGCGTTGAGTACCGCGTGCGACGGCAGACGCATCTTGCGCATTGCCATCACCATCGAATCGACCAGGAAAGGCATGTCCTGGTTGAGAATCAGCAGCGCGGTCGCGTCGCTGCCGCGATCGTCGCGCCAGGACAGCGGCTCGATGCGGCAACCTTCCTGCGGCGTCCAGCGCGCCAGACGGGAAAAGCCTTCCCACAACGGCGAAGCTAGGCTGTCGGCACTGATGCCGGTCAGGTCTTCCTGCTCCAGCGAATTGAGCCAGGCGCCAATCAGCGGTACGGTCTGCGGACAGGCTTTCGATGCGGCTTCGCCGGCGTTCTTCAATACCTGATCCAGGGTCTGTTTGCGTAGGTCTTGCGATGGCTGTTTCATCGGCTTCTCCATTGAGATAAGCATAGTGTGCGCCGCGCCGCCGCCCGCGTCTTGCGGGCACGCGACACGAATTTACAGGGAGACGGCACGGACCGCCTGCGCGGCAGCGGGCCAGTCGATTCGCTTTTTCCCGTCGGAAAAATGACGCGCCGAATCAACGCGACGCGCGGGCTTAATCAATCTTAGGAGCCTGCGCACCGATTTATATTTTTTTATCTGGTAAAGGGCTGAAGCTTGTTTGCAGCAACGCGCGCATGGACGGCCTTGTTCCTGCGCTCGCTCTATATATGTTGTACCGATAATTCAACGCTTATTTGCTACGAAGCACTTGATCCCGCTCATGGAAACCAAAGACCGGCCTGCCTGTCCCAATACTGCAACCAGGAGCACCGTCATGAAAACCGAAAAGGAAAAGATGCTGGCGGGAGAGCTGTACGACCCGCTCGATCCGCAACTCGTGGCAGAACGTCAGCGCGCGCGGGATTTATGCAAGCAACTCAACGACTCGCGCGAAGAGGAACGCGAAGCGCGCGCCGCCATCCTCAAGGAACTGCTGGGCGCGGACAGCGATGCCTGGGTGCAACCGCCGTTTTTCTGCGACTACGGAACCAATATCGCGCTCGGCAAAAAAGTGTTTTTCAATTTCAATTGCGTGGTCCTCGACGTCGCGCCGGTGCGAATAGGCGACCACGTGCTATTCGGACCGTCGGTGCAAATCTACACCGCCGCGCATCCAGTCGGCCCCGGCGAGCGGCGGCAAGAGCTTGAGCTGGGGAAAGCGGTCGACATCGGCTCCGATGCCTGGATCGGCGGCGGCAGCATCATCTGTCCCGGCGTCAAGATCGGTGCCGGCTCGGTCATCGGCGCCGGCAGCGTCGTGACGCGCACGATCCCGGAGGGCGTCGTCGCGACCGGCAACCCGTGCCGAGTGATCCGTCCGCTGAAACACTGACGAAAGATCGACACGGCTCACGTCAATGGTTTGTCAGCGCTGGAATGCGTACAGCGCCGGCAGCTGCAGGATCGCGCCGAGCTCATCCAGCGCGGCCTGCACTTCGATAACCAGCGACGGGTCGGCCAGGTCGGACGGCGCCAGCCGATCGCGATAATGTTTTTCCACCCACCGCACCAGTTGCGCATATAGCGCATCGGTCATGCGCACGCCCTGGTGCATGGCCGCCTCTTCCGCCCCGGTCAGCACCACCCGCAGGCGCAGGCAGGCCGGGCCGCCGCCGTTGCGCATGCTCTGCCGCAGATCGAAGCTGATCAATTCATCGATCGGCGCGCCGCTCGCGGTCAGGCGTTGCAGGTAGCGTGCCACCGCCTCGTTCTCGTGGCATTCCTGCGGCACCACCAGCGCCATCCTGCCGTCCGGTTTGCTCAGCAACTGGCTGTTGAACAGGTAACTCGATACCGCATCGTCCACCGATACTTCGGCGTCGTTGACGCGCACCGGCCGCAGCTCCGCCTGCACGCCGGCCAGCGCCCGCTGCAGCGACGCCAGCGTGGCGGCTTCGTCGATGAAGGCTTGCTGGTGATAGAACAGCACATTGCCGTTGCCGACTGCAATCACGTCGTTGTGGAACACACCCTGGTCGATGATCGCCGGGTCCTGTTGCACGAACAGCACACGCCGGTTTTGCAAGCCGTGCAGACGCGCCACCGCCTGGCTGGCTTCCAGCGTCTGCCGCGCCGGAAAGCGTTTCGGCGCTGTCGCATCGGGATCGAACTCGACGCGGCCGTAGACGAACATCTCGACGCCCGGCGCGCCGGGCGCGGCGCACAGGCGCGTGTGGTTGGCGGCACCCTCGTCGCCGAATGCCGGGGTCGGCGGCAACGCGTCGTGCACAGCAAAGCATTTTTCATCATAGAACACCGCACGCAGCGCACGCGCGGTCTGCGTGTGCTCGTACGAGCGGTGCAGCTTGTTATTGAGATTGGCGACGGTGAAATGCGTGCGGCCGTCGGCGGTGTCGGCGGAAGGACTGACGGTGCCGGCGTTGGCGGTCCACATCGGCGACGCCGAATACGCGCAGGCGAGAATCGCCGGCGCTTCCTTGTAGGCGCGCGCGATCACGTCGGCGTCGCTGCCGCTGAAACCCAGGCTGCGCAGCAGCTGGAAGTTCGGCCGGTCCTGCGGCGGCAGCAGCGCCTGCGCAAAGCCGCGCGAAGCCAGAGCGCGCATCTTCGCCAGCCCCTGCAAGGCCGCTTCCTTCGGATTGGAAACGCTCTTCACATTATTGGACGAAGCGACGTTGCCGAACGACAGTCCGGCGTAGTTGTGCGACGGGCCGACCAGTCCGTCGAAATTGAATTCGCGTGCGGCTAACATATTGTTTCCTGTGAATGAGCGGCTCAGAACACCAGGCCGGGCGACAGCTGCTTCGGCATTTCCAGCAGATTGTTTTCGATCGAAGCGACCGGATAGGCGCAGTAATCGGCGGCGTAGTAAGCGCTCGGGCGGTGATTGCCCGATTTGCCGATACCGCCGAAGGGCGCGCTGCTGGCGGCACCGGTGGTCGGACGGTTCCAGTTGACGACGCCGGCGCGCGCCCGCACCAGGAACTGCCGCCACAGCTGTTCATCGTCGCTCAGCAGGCCGGCGGCGAGACCGTATGCGGTCGCATTGGCGGTGCGCAGCGCGGCCTCGAAATCCGGCACGCGGATCACTTGCAGCAGCGGACCGAACCACTCTTCGTCGGGAACGCCGGTTGCATCGGTAACGTCGACGATACCGGCCGACAGGAAGCCAGTGTTCTTCTCGATCTGCCGCATCGGCAGCAGCGACTGGCCGCCGCGCGCGATCAGATCGGCTTGCGCATGCAACAGTTTTTCCGCAACCTGCGCGGACACCACCGGCCCCATGAACGGCGCCGGCGACGCATCGTAGCGGCCGACCACGATCTTGCCCGCGACGTCGACCAGGCGCTGAACGAATGCCTGCCCACGCGGCGAATCTTCGACGATCAGCCGGCGCGCGCATGTGCAGCGCTGGCCGGCGCTGACGAAGGCCGAGAAGATCGCGTGATGCACGGCGGCGTCGACATTGCTGACATCCCATGCCACTAGCGCATTGTTGCCGCCCATTTCCAGCGCCAGCATCTTGCCCGGTTGGCCGGCGAACTGCTTATGCAGCAAGGCGCCGGTCTGGTAGCTGCCGGTGAACAGGATGCCATCGAGCTGCGGATTCCGGGCCAGCGCGGCGCCGGTATCGCGCGCGCCGTTAACCAGGTTCAGCACACCCGCCGGCAGGCCGGCTGCTATCCACAATTCGACGGTCTCGATCGCGGTCTGCGGCGCGTATTCGCTCGGCTTGAACACGATGGTGTTGCCGGCGATCAGCGCGGGAACGATGTGCCCGTTCGGCAGATGGCCGGGGAAATTGTACGGGCCGAACACGCCGAGCACGCCATGCGGGCGATGCCGCAATACCGCGTCGCCGTCGGCCACCTTCGTCGATGATTCGCCGCTACGCGCACGATAGGCCTGCACGGAAATGTCGATCTTGTTGGCCATCGTCGCGACTTCGGTGCGCGCTTCCCACAGCGGCTTGCCGACTTCGCGCGAGATGGTCGTCGCCAGTGCTTCGCTGTGTTCTTTCAGCAGGTCGCGAAAACGCTGGCAGATCGCGATGCGTTCATCGAGCGCGGCCAGCGCCCAGGCGCCGAACGCCGCGCGCGCGGCGCCGCAGGCGGCATCGACTTCGGCCGGCGTGGCGGCGGCGCCGCTCCAGATCTGCGCGCCGCTGGACGGATCGCAGGCGGTCAGTTGCGGGCCTTCCCCCGCAATCCATCGGCCATTCAGGTAATGACTAGGCATGGGTACCCTTTTTCGAATTGAGTGGCATCGTGCGCACGGCGGCGCCGGCACGACAGGCCATTGACTGTTGCTGCTCCGGCGACAGCGCGATACCGCCGTGCCGTACCGAAGACTGCGCGACGATCACGCGAAAATCCCGCATGCTGGTGCCAGCGACCAGCAGCGGCTGGCCGGCAGTGGCGTCACTGGAGTCGCCAGTTTCGACGACCGCGACTTCGCTGTCGCGCAGCGCCCGCAGTTCGCTGACGCGCGCCTGCAGTACCGGGCCGGCGTCGAAAATATCGACGTAGCCTTCGTAGTGCATACCCTCCTGCTCCAGCAGGCGGCGTGCCGGCGCGGTATCGACATGCACGCGGCCGATCACGTCCTGGGCCTCCTGCGGCAGGTAGGCGACGTACAGCGGATGGCGCGGCATCAGTTCGGCGATGAACGATTTCTTGCCGAGGCTGGTCAGGTCGTCCGCGCGGTTGAAATCCATCTTGAAGAAGTGGCGGCCGAGGCTGTCCCAGAACGGCGAGCGGCCGTCCGCGCTCTGGAATCCGCGCATCTCGGCGATCAGCTTTTCCGGGAATAGCTGCGGGAACTGCGCGATGAACATGAAGCGGCTCTTCGACAGCAGCTTGCCGTTGCTGCCGCTGCGGTAATCGGGATGCAGGAACAGCGAGCACAGCTCGGCGCAGCCGGTCAGGTCGTTCGACAGGTACAGCGTGTCCATCTGCGAAAACACTTTCAGCTCCTTGCTGGAATGAACCAGCGTGCCGATGCGGTAGTTATAGAACGGTTCGTCGAGGCCGACCGCGCTCTTGATCGCGCAGATGCCGACCAGTTTGCCGTTCGAGGTGTCTTCCATCACGAACAGGTAGTCGCGCTGCGGCGGAGCGATCTGTTCGGCGAACGATGCACAAGCCACTTCCACCCGCTGGCCGAGCGCCTTGCGGTCCGGCTTCAGCGTGGTCATGCCGGAGCCGACCTGCTGCACGAGCGCCAGCAGGCCGTCGAGATCCTGCTCCCTGATTGCACGTACAACTAGCATCGTCGGCCTCACAATTTCACACACAACACGGAATCGCCCTGCACCAGGTCGAGCTTGCGCATGACATCCGGCGCCAGCGCGATGTGGTCGGACAACTCGGGAGCAGCGCAGTCCGCAACGGCCACGCGGAAACGTTCTTCGCGCGCAGCGGCAACCAGGTAGCCCTGCTTTTTCGCACCGGCGTCGGCGCCGGCCGGCGTCGCGCTGCGCAGCATCGAATGCGAAAACGAGCACAGCGCATTCCTGTGCGCCTGCAGCACCGGGCCGCCGTCGAAGATGTCAATGTACTCGTCCGGTTCGAAACCTTCGTCGGACAGCAGCCGGAACGGCAATTCGCCTTCCGCGTGCACCTGTCCCATCGCCGCCTGCGCATCGCCCGGCAACAGCGGCACGTACACGGGGTAATGCGGCATCAGTTCGACGATCAGCGTACGGTTGCGCGCGCCTTCGATCATGCGTTCCGCTTCCAGGAAATCCATCTGGAAAAATTTGCGGCCGAGCGCTTCCCAGAACGGCGAGCGGCCGTTGGTGTCGGTGATGCCGGCCATCGACGCGAAAAACCTGTCGCTGAAACGCTGCGGCGCGACCGCGGCGAACAGCAGGCGCGCGCGCGACAGCAGCGCCGCTTCGGAGCCGGCCTGGCGCCGCTCGCGCAGGTAGAAGCTCGACAGCTGCGAATGGCTGGTCAGGTCGGAACACAGCGTCAGCGCATGCACGTTGTGGCTGATGTTGAGATCGCGCGAGACCTGGCTCAGCACGTCGTTGCGGAACGCGAAGAAGGTGCCGCTCGACCCGGCGGTCGCCGCAATCGCGGCAGCGCCGGCGACCGATCGGTCTGCGGCTTCCAGCACGAAGAAATAGGCTTCCTCGCCCGGCATGTCGGGATGCGCGGCGAACGAGGCGATCGAGCGATCGACCGCCTGCGTGATCGTCTTGCGCGTGCGCGGCAGCGTGTGCACGCCGGGCGTCACCACCGCGGCGAGCGCCTCGAGTTCGGGGATATCCTCGCCTGCTACGGGCCGGACCATGAACATGGGGTTCTCCAATCGCTGCTCTTATTTGCCGGCGCCCGGCAGCGCGCCCAGCATCCCATCCAGCGCGCCGCGCAAACGCGACATCGCTTCATCGATCTGCGCGTCCGACACCACCAGCGCCGGCAGCAGGCGCACCACGTCGGGGCCGGCGATCAGCAGCATCAGCCCCTGCGCTTCGGCGGCCCGGATGATGTCCTTGGCCTTGCCGCGCCAGCCGTCGGCCAGCACCATGCCGAGCATCAGGCCGCTGCCGCGCACCTGCGCAAAGACTTGCGGATAGTCGCGCGCAAGCTGTTCCAGCTTGCGCACCAGCGTGGCGGATGCCTGCTTGACGCGCGCCAGGAAGGCCGGCGTATTGATGGTCTGCAGCACGCGCAGCGCGACTGCTGCCGCCAGCGGATTGCCGCCGTAGGTGGTGCCGTGCGAACCGACCTTGAAGGCACCGGCGACCGCCTCGGTGGTCAGCATCGCGCCGACCGGATAGCCGTTGCCGAGCGCTTTCGCCGAAGTGAGGATGTCCGGCGTCACGCCGTAGCCCATGTAGGCGAACAGTTCGCCGGTACGGCCCATGCCGCATTGCACTTCGTCGAAAATCAGCAGCGCGCCGCTGGTGTCGCATAGTTCACGCAGCGTCTTCAGATATTCCGGCGCGGCCGGCAGCACGCCGCCCTCGCCTTGCACCGGCTCGACCACTACCGCGCAGACGTCGTCGCCGATGGCGGCGCGCGCGGCGGCGATATCGTTGAACGGGATGTGGCTGAGTTGCGGCGGCAGCGGTTCGAAACCTTCGGTATATTTCGGCTGGCCGCCGACCGACACGGTAAACAGCGTGCGGCCGTGGAAGGAATTGACGCAGGACAGGATGCGCGACTTGCCCGGTCCGAACTTAGCATGCGCGTACTTGCGCGCCAGCTTGAACGCCGCTTCGTTCGCTTCGGCGCCGGAATTGCAGAAGAACGCGCGGTCGGCGAAAGTTGCATCAGTCAGCGCGCGCGCCAGCTGCAGCACCGGCTCGTTGGTGTAGCCGTTGCCGACGTGCCAGAGCTTTTCCGCCTGCGTGCGCAGCGCGTCGACCACGGCCGGATGAGCATGGCCGAGGCTGGTGACGCCGATGCCGGCGGTCAAGTCGAGATACTGCTTGCCTTGCTGGTCCCACAGGTCCAGCCCGAGTGCGCGCACCGGCACCATCGCGCTGGGCGCGTAGATCGGCACCATCACCTCGTCGAAAGTCTGGCGGGTAACGGGTTTTGCGGGGGAAATTGTTTCTGCGTCAAATCGCTGAATCGCCTTCATTGCATGCTCCATCTGTTCGGGGACACTGGAATTATAGGAAGACAGCCCGCAAAACTCTTTTGAAACTGCGACGCGAACTTTCATAAAATCGCGCCGCCAGCGAGTGTTTCAGGAAGCTGGCAGCAGCTTGCGCTGCCGTTCCTCGCGCGGCGTGATGCCGAACAGCGTGCCGTACGCGGTGGAAAAATGCGAGCCGGAAGAAAAGCCGCACATCAGTCCGACCTGCACGATCGAATGGCTGGAATCGAGCAGCAGCTGGCGTGCGCGCTGCAGCCGCAATTCGAGGTAGTAGCGCGACGGCACGCTGCCAAGATATTGCTTGAACTGCCGCTCCAGCTGACGGCGCGAAATGCCGACCAGATTCGCGATGTCGTCGGTCGCAAGCGGCTCCTCGATATTCGCTTCCATCAGCGCCACCGCTTCCGATAATTTCGGCTGCAAGGCGCCGAAGCGCGCCTGCAGTGCCACGCGCTGGCGCTCCGACTGGCCGCGGATGCGATCGACACACAGGCTTTCCTTGATCTGCGCCTGGACGTCGGTGCCAAACAGTTCGCCGATCAAGGTCAGCGCAAAGTCGACGCTGGCCATGCCGCCGCAACACGACAACCGGCCGCGGTCGACTTCGAACAGGTTGGGTGTGAGGATCGCGCGTTCCGCGACTTCATCGGTTTCCGGATAGAGCGCCCACGGCAGCGCGGTGCGCACGCCTTCCATCGCGCCGGCACGCGCCAGCCACAACACGGCCGAGCCGACGCCGCCCCACATTTTCGACGCCTGGCAGCGCTCGACCAGCATCCGACATTGCGCGGGCGGCAACGGCACATATTCGTCGCCGCCGATCACCAGCGCCATGTGCGCAGGCGGCGATCGCGGGTCGCCGCCTGCCAGCATCTGGTCGAGCGCAAGCAGCTCGACCTGCACGCGCTGCGGTCCGAGCATGCGCGCCGCCAGCTGCAAGGGCTGCACGATGCCGGCGAGCGTGATCGACAAACCGTTACCGGCATCGACCAGCAGAATGCGCAGGGGCGCTTGCTGTCCTATGGTCGATAAGCTGGAAAATGACATGGGCCGAATCCGATCATGGCTACGGCACCCATTGTCTTCCAACATGCGGTGCCGACCAAGCGCGCTGCCGGGATTTCAAAAGACGCTGTCGCTTTTCGGCAATTCAAACGCAGTTCGCGAACGCGGCACCCACTGGCCAATGATCATGCCCGCAATCAGCAACAAGCCGCCGAGCAGTGCCAGCGCTTCGACCTGCAGCATGTAGGCGATCCGGCATGCGCCGACAGGAATTCGATTGACGATCGATGAAATTGAATCGGCGAAACAAGGCCGCCATCCTGCAGGCGGCAAGCTTGCTTCGCCAACAGCCTCAGACTTCGAAACTGATTCCCTGCGCCAACGGTAGCGCGTGGCTGTAGTTGACCGTATTGGTGGCGCGCCGCATGTACGCTTTCCACGCATCGGAACCGGACTCGCGTCCGCCGCCGGTTTCCTTTTCGCCGCCGAAGGCGCCGCCGATCTCGGCGCCGCTCGGCCCGATATTGACGTTCGCGATGCCGCAGTCGCTGCCGGTGGCCGACATGAACAGCTCCGCTTCGCGCATGTCGGTGCTGAAGATGCTGGACGACAGTCCCTGCCGCACCGCATTGTTCCAGCCGATCGCCTGGTCCAGCGTCTGATAGCGGACCACGTAAAGAATCGGCGCGAAGGTTTCATGATGCATGATGCCGGTCTGCGCCGGCATCTCGACCAGCGCCGGCCGCACGTAGAGGCCCTTGTCGCAGCCTGCGACCGGCACGCGCTCGCCGCCGGAAACCGTGCCGCCTTCGGCGCGTGCGATGTCGAGCGCGCCCTGCATCGCATCGAAGGCGGCGCCGTCGATCAGCGGCCCGACCAGCGTTTCCCTGGCGCGCGGATTGCCGATCGGCAGCGATACGTAAATCTTGCGCAGCCGCGGCAGCAGCGCATCGGCCACGCTGTCATGCACGAACAGCCGGCGCAACGTAGTGCAGCGCTGACCGGCGGTGCCGACTGCGGAAAACACGATCGCGCGCGTCGCCAGTTCCAGGTCGGCGCTGGGCGCGACGATCATCGCGTTGTTGCCGCCAAGTTCGAGTATCGTGCGCGCCAGCCGTTGCGCGCAGCGCTCCGCCACCGCGCGACCCATGCGCGTGCTGCCGGTGGCGCTGACCAGCGGCACACGCGCATCGTCGACCAGCGTCTGCCCCGCATCACGGCCACCGATCACCAGCTGCGACAGCCCCGGCGGCGCCTCGCCGCCGAAGCGCGCGGCCGCCTTCGCGAACAGCGACTGCACCGCGATCGCCGTCAGCGGCGTTTTTTCGGAAGGCTTCCACACCACGCTGTTGCCGCACACGAAAGCCAGCGCCGCATTCCACGACCACACCGCAACCGGAAAATTGAACGCCGAAATCACGCCGACCACGCCCAGCGGATGCCAGGTCTCCATCATGCGGTGGCCCGGACGCTCGGATGCGATCGTCAATCCATACAGCTGGCGCGACAGGCCGACCGCGAAATCGCAGATGTCGATCATCTCCTGCACTTCGCCCAGGCCTTCCTGCAGGATCTTGCCGCTTTCCAATGTCACCAGCTCGCCGAGCGCCTGCTTGTGCGTGCGCAGTTCATCGCCGAGCAGGCGGATCAGTTCACCGCGGCGCGGCGCCGGCACCGTGCGCCATTGCGCGAACGCGGCATGCGCCTGCGCGATTTTTTCCGCCACCTGCTGCGGCCGGTCAGCGTGCAAGCCGGCCAGCGTCGCGCCGTCGATCGGCGAGATGCTGGCGATATCCACGCCTTGGTACGGCGCGAGGCCGACGCCGAGCGCGGCCAGCAACTTGTCTACTGCCTCCATCGAATTCTCCTTTTTCAAACAGCATAGAAACGGCCGAAGCGGTTGGCGAGAAAGTCGTCGAGCTTCGCCTGTTCCTGCCGGATCAATCCCTTCTTCGGCAGGCGGCCTTGCAGGAACAGCTCGACCATCGTGCAGATGCCGGCCGCAGTGGTGATCTGGATCGCCGACAGCAATTCGCCGTTCACTTGCTGGCTGTAGATCTTTTTCGCGAACGTCTCCTGTTCCAGCCGGCCCTCGCGCATGCCGCACACGCTGGTGACCACCAGCACCACGTCCTGCCGGGTAATCGGGATCGCCGCTTCCAGCACTTCCTTCAGGATCGGGCGGCGGTCAAGCAGGCCGAGCTGCAAGTCGCGCACCAGCATTTTGATGATATCGCGGTGGCCGGGATAGCGCATGGTCTTGTAATTCAAGTTCCGCACCGTGCCCGCGAAACTCTCGCATAGCGTGCCAAGTCCGCCGGAGGTATTGAACGCTTCGTATTCGATGCCGTCCAGCGAGAAATGCTCGACCTCTTCCAGTGCCGACACTTCGCGCAACTGCCCATCGACGATCGCCTCGCAGGGATTGCAGTATTCGTTGATCAGGCCGTCGGTGCTCCAGGTCAGGTTGTACTTCAGCGCGTTGCTCGGGAAGATCGGCAAGGCGCCGACGCGCAGCTTGACGTCGCGCAGCTTGTCGAAATGGCGCGCCAGATCGTTGGCGGCGATCGAAATGAAGCCGGGCGCCAACCCGCACTGCGGCACGAAGGCGGTGTCCGCATCTTCCGCCAGTCGCCGGACCACGCGCGTGCTCTCGACGTCTTCGGTAAGATCGAAATAATGCGCGCCGGCTTTCTTCGCCGCAGCGGCGATCACCGGCGTCAGGAAGTACGGGCAGGCCGACAAGCTCACCTCATGGCCGTCGATCAGATCGAGCGCTGTTTTGGCATCGGCGATATCGGCCTGCATCGTCGTCACGCCGGGATACTTCATCGCCGCTACACGCGCGAGCCGCTGCGGATCGTGATCCGCGACCGTCAGCTTGTAGTCGCCGCTGTGCGACAGCAGATTCAGGATGGCGTCGCCGATCTTGCCGGCGCCGAGAAGAATCAATTTGGATTTCATTTTTGCTCTCCGCTTGCGGTGTGGCGATGTAAAAAGTTTACGGCCGGTCGCTGTCAGAAAACAGAGAGCAAAGCGTCGTCATAATGTATGATTCCACTACAACCTGACGAAATAACGAGACAACCCGATCAACATGAAGCCGACGCTCGACGACATCGACAACAAGATTCTCGCGTTATTGATGGATGACGCGCGGCTGCCGGTGTCGACCATCGCCAAGCGCGTCGACATCGCGCGCACCACCGCGATTGCGCGCATCGGCAACCTGGAAAAACGCGGCATCATCGCCGGCTACGGCGTGCGCCTGAACCAGGAACTGTATCAGCCGGCGGTGCGCGCCTACGTCGGCATCGTGGTCGATCCGCGCAAGGCGGCAGCGCTGGTAAAGCTGCTGCAGAAGACGGCGGAAGTCGAAACCCTGTGCGCAGTCAGCGGCCCGGTCGATTACATGCTGACGCTGCGCTGCCAGTCGACCGGCGAACTGGATCGTTTACTGGATCAGATCGGTGCGATCGACGGCGTGCGGCAGACGTCGACCTCGATTATCCTGACCAAGAGGATCGATCGCAGTCCGGTCTAGATA
>UEXY01000238.1_pt1 | contig 16894 bp, 16 predicted proteins | sample 4301061 | NCBI WGS metagenome assembly UEXY01 (sample SAMEA4773184, study PRJEB27434) | metagenome | biome: 2259; feature: agricultural soil; material: soil | place: USA | collected 2014-09 | depth 0.25 m | reverse complement strand
ATGCTGCACCAGCAGAAACGCGATCCGATCGACGCTGTCTACCAGGCACTCTGCCGGAGCATGGCGCGCCGCGGGCTGGCGCGCGCGCCGCACGAAGGGCCGCGCGCCTACGCCGCGCGCCTGACTGCCTCCGACTCGCCGCTGCCTGCCGGCAAGAAGGCGGCGCTCGCGCGTTTTCTTGCCCTGTATGAAAACCTGAAGTATGGTGTCGCCTCGCACAAAACACCCGCTTCGCAGCTCGCCCAACTCAAATCCCTGTTAGCCGAATGCCGATGACTTTTCCCAAGCACGCCGCCTGCGCCGTACTGACGACCGCCCTGTTGACCGCCTGCGCCACCCACACCGATTCCTACGCCAGGCAAGCCGCGAAGCAGTCCGCCGCCGCGAAGGCGCGCAAGGTGGCGGTGAATCCCGACGAACTGGGCGAGTTCGCCAACTTCACGCAATGGAAGGACGTCGCCGACTTCATTGACCAGATGGTCGCCCGGCACGGGTTCGATCGTGCCGAACTGGAATCGCTGTTCAAGAAAGTACGTTATATCGACACCACGATCCAGCTGGTCAAGCCGGCGCCGCCGGGCAAGCCGAAGAACTGGCAAGCCTATCGCGCCCGCTTCATCGAGCCGGTTCGTATCAATGCCGGCGTCGCCTTCTGGGATACCTATGCGGATGCGCTGATGCGCGCCGAGGAGCGCTACGGCGTGCCGGCCGAGATCATCGTCGGCATCATCGGCGTCGAAACCGTGTACGGCCGCAATACCGGCAGCTTCCGCGTGCTCGATGCATTGACCACGCTCGGCTTCGACTATCCGCCGACGCCGAATCGCGCGGCACGCATGACATTTTTCCGTAACGAGATCGAGAACACGCTGCTGCTGGCGCGCGAATCCGGCATCGATCCGTTCTCGCTGTTCGGCTCCTATGCCGGCGCGGTCGGCTTGCCGCAGTTCATGCCTGGCAGCATCCGAAAATTCGCGGTCGATTTCGACGGCGACGGTAAGATCGACCTGCGCAATTCGCCGGTCGACGCCATCGGCAGCGTCGCCAACTTCCTGGTCGAACACGGCTGGAAACGCGGCGAACCGATCGTTTTCCCCGCCACCGTCAGCGCCGAAAACGGCCGCGGGTGGGACATGTTCATCGGCCAGCCGCTGGAAGCGAGATTCCGGCTCGACGACATGAAGGCGGCCGGCGTCACCCCGACCGTCGAACCGCCGGCCGACATGCCGTTCGGCCTGGTCGATTTGCAGAATGGCGGAGAGCCGACCGAATACTGGCTGGGCGCAGCCAACTTCTTTGCGATCACCCAATACAACCGCAGCTTCTTTTATGCAATGTCGGTGGTCGAACTCGGCCGCGCGGTGCGCGCCGCGCGCGCCCGGTAACGCGAACTAGTGTACGTGGATACATAAGATGGGATTAGACACCCCCATAAGCCGGGACTAAGAATGACCGGAGTTGCGCGGGCGCAGAGGAACTTGCGCAGTGCCGCTTGGCGGGAGACGAATATGGGATGTTAAACGCAAAGGGATCATGCTAAATTGGCGTTTATCGATTTATAACAGATGAGTGCTCATGGTCCCACTCGCGCCGAAGTACATCACCGCTAGCTTCACCGCACTAATTTGATTGCTGGTATCACTTGCCAATCCCAATTGCCTGCCGTACGAGTTGGTGAGCGTCAAGGTCAACGGAACGCTTCTCGATAAAATCTACCCAGGCAGCCCTAGCTACGGGGGTATTCCAGACGCGCCAAATCTGTCCAGCACATTGCTCTTCGTGGGCAGCTCTTTGACGGATTCAGCCGACGTCACCATGCACTGCCCTTGCTTGGCGTGGAGCCGGACGGATGAGTACTTACCAGTGCGTCAAGCCGACAGCCGTCGGCAAGCTTCCGCCTGCATTTCGGCTCTAATTACCGATAGAAGTCTTTTACGTCATGCATTCGCAGCGCATTCATCAGCCCTCTGTCCGCCCAAGTGTGCGCAGGAGCCATGACGCGAATTTGCTCCGCAAGGTATCCGTACCCGTCGGCACTCCAACTCCTCGAACTGCAAAACAAACTCCACACTCAACCGGCAATTTAGGTATCACGACGTTTCTGGCCCTGGTCGTAGCGTTCCTGTTGCCCGGACTTGTCGGCCACGATCCGTGGAAACAGGACGAGACTTATGTTTTTGGAATGATCCAACACCTGCTCGAAAGTGGCGACTGGGTCGTACCGATGGTGGCAGGCGAACCATTCATGGAGAAGCCACCTCTCTATTATTGGATCGCCGCCGGGTCTGCTTGGTTGTTCTCTCCTTGGCTTCCATTACACGATGGGGCACGGCTCGCCACGGGCTTTTTCATGGCAGTCACTTGCGGCGCGCTTGGATGGACTGGTCGCCACTGGTGGGGGCGAGGTTTTGGTCGGTTCAGTGTGCTTGCTCTGCTTGGTTGCCTCGGCATTGTGTTCTACGGGCATCTGATGTCGACCGATATACCGCTTCTTACTGGCTTTGCCGTCGCGTCGTGCGGTTTTGCGCTGGCGCGCACGCGGCCAATAGGGGGTGGGCTAGCGCTCGGTATAGGCGTGGGAGTAGGTTTTCTTGCCAAGGGGATGCTGGCACCCAGTGCTCTCGGATTGACTGCGGTTTTGCTCCCAATTTGCTTTAATAACTGGCGCAGCCGCGCTTACTTTCGCACATTGGCAATTGCGCTTCTGACTGCTCTGCCTCCGCTGCTCATATGGCCGATCGCGCTCTACGTGCGGTCGCCCTCGCTATTCATGGACTGGTTCTGGCTTAACAATATCGGCAGGTTCCTTGGATTCTCTGTGCCGCTGCTCGGCGCCCCGCATTCAGAAGGTTTTTGGTCAGAGACGATCCCGTGGTTCACTTTTCCGGCCCTGCCGCTGGCGCTCGTGACAATTTGGCGACATCGCAGAGAACTGTTAACCAATGAGCCAAGTCAGTTTTCGATAGTCTTGTTTGGAGTTTTGATTACTGTGCTAGGGGTGTCGGCCTCCGCGCGTCCCAATTATGCTCTACCGTTGCTGTTGCCGGTTTGCTTGCTCGCCGGCCCGGCCACAATTGCATTGCCCGTTCGCATCGACCGGCTCTGGGACTGGAGTGCACGAATCTTGTTTGGCTCATTAGCGGCGATCATTTGGTCGGTATGGGCATGGATGGTAGTGCATGGTATGTCGCCAGATTTTCCTTTGTTGAACCGGTATCTGCCGAGCGATTTCACCCCACCGATCGATTTCGATGACATTGCTGTGGCGCCGTGGTTGACGCTCTGCGCCATTGTCGTCGTATGGCGGCAACCCAAGGCGCCGGGGCGCGGGGTGTTTAGCTGGGTAGTCGGCATTACGCTGTGCTGGGCTCTCATTGCTACTTTATGGCTGAAATGGATCGACTACGCGAAGAGCTACCGCAGCGTTTTTGCGTCAATGCAATCATCAATACCTCACAAATATCGTTGCGTCGCCAGGTCGGGCCTAGGCGAGTCAGAGCGTGCGATGCTGCGCTATGTCCTTGGCATTAACGCACAACGCCAAGAGCTTACGCCTGGCGCTGATTGCGATTTATTACTAATAGACGGATTAGCAGGAGCGCCACCCAAAAACATTGATCGGAGCCTTTGGAAGCTTGTCTGGGAAGGGACTCGTCCAAGCGATCTCCGTGAGCACTTTTGGCTATTCAAGGCCGTCGATACATCCACATCAATGGCGGCTGCTTCGCGGTAACATCGGACTGATCGGACTGGCTTGGATGGATCCAGGGCGGCGCTGACGTTTGCGGCGTCATGAAGCAAATGCTGTCTGTCATCTTGACGGCGAACTGCCTATTGCTGATGGCGTTCTGTTGAAGCGTTCCCTCCCAACATTGAAGTCTTGTCACCGTAAGATGGATTTGAATACCTAACTTATCAATGATTTAGTGCCGCGTTTTACGCATAAGGTGGGTTTTCCTTACTAGTCCCATCATATGGTCAACACACAGCTAGCTGCCCGGCTTGAGCAAGTTCAGTTCGAGCTGCACCGTATTGTCGCCGCCGCTGAACCAGATCTGGCCGTCCTGTATCGTGCATTGCAATTGCATCGTGCGCTGCGCCAACTTCGCCAGCGCGAGACTGGTTGATGGCGCCAGGTTCAGCACACGCAGATTCTTCGCGCGCTCGACTTTTGCGGCGGCCTGCCCCCACCAGACGTTGCTGGCACCACCGTAGCTGTAAACAACGACCTGCGCGGAGCGGCCGCATGCCTTCAACAAGCGTTTATCGTCCGGCTGGCCGACCTCGATCCAGAGGTCGATTGCGCCGGTCAAATCCTTTTGCCACAGGTCCGGCTCGTCGTCGGTGCTCAAGCCTTTGCCGAACACCAGCGCTTCATGCGCATGCAACGCAAACGCCAGCAGCCGCATCATCATGCGCTCGTCGGTCTCGGACGGATGTCGCGCAATGGTCAACGCATGATCGCCGTAATAGTGGCGGTCCATGTCTGCAATCTGCAGGTCGGCTTTGAAGATGGTTGCTTTGAGAGCCATGGCGGGTAGCGGCGGTCGCTTTTATCGAAGCCGCAAATGTATCGTAAAGCGCTGGCCGGCGCCATGCGGAAATGCGCGATAATCCCGCCTTTCTCCATGAATGGACACGATTGCGATGATCATCCTGACCGATGCCATGAACGATATCCCGGAATGCACGCCATCTCCGCGCCAAGCGATCCTGGCGACGCAGCGCTGGCTGGAAAAGGCGGTGATCGGCCTGAATCTGTGTCCGTTCGCGAAAGCGGTGCACGCGAAGCGGCAGATCCGCTACGCGGTCAGCGACGCGCGCAACGCCGAGGAGCTCCGCCAGGATCTGGTCGCCGAGCTCCATTTGCTGCACGAGGCGACGCCGGATGACATCGACACGACGCTGCTGATTCACCCCTGGGCGCTGAACGATTTTCTCGACTATAACGACTTCCTTGACACGGCGGATGCCGCGCTCGAAGCCCTGGGGCTGGATGGCGAAATCCAGATCGCAAGCTTTCATCCGCAGTATCAGTTTGCCGACGCGCCAGCGGACGACATTGCTAACTACACCAATCGCTCGCCCTACCCGATACTGCATCTGCTGCGCGAGGCAAGCATCGACCGTGCGGTTGCGGCCTTCCCTGATGCAAGCGAAATCTTCGAGCGGAATATCGAAACCATGCGGCAACTCGGACAAGACGGGTGGCGCAGCCTGGATGTCGACGCTTCCGCTCCGCCGAGGCAAGTAACGCGCAAAGAGCGGAAGAGCTAATGGCCGGCCGCTCGTCCGAACGTCGTCAAAGCTTCCAGCGCGAAGTTAACGGGCCGCCATGTCTGATGCACGAAGACCGAGGAAGCCGAAATTGCGGAGTATCAAAATGACAGGTACCCACTTCGTTAGAATGCAGTTGAATATTTGCAATTCGTAACAAAACTTACCGACGCGTGCCGCTGGCATCCAATGCGACAAGAAAAAATAAACAAATAAGCATTTTTTAATATTGCTTTTTTGAAATTTTTTTACTATATTGCATTTATGCAATTAGTACCTGTTACTACTAGTTTGCAAGTCGCCTGTGATTACCATTTTATTCATGCAAGCAATTGTTTCGGAATGGGAACCAACCGGCTATCCGGTGCATTTTTCTGTACAATACGGTAATAAACTTGCAGTACGGAATTATTGAGACTATGACTACTCAGTTAGGCAATCCTATGAACAGTACCCGACTCGCCGATCAGGTCGCCTACGATCCCAATAACTTATTGGATGCGCTGATCGAAAAACTCAATTTGAAGAACGATGCTGCGCTGTCGCGTGCGCTCGAAGTGGCGCCGCCGGTCATCAGCAAGATTCGCCATCGCCGTTTGCCGGTGGGCGCGTCCTTGCTGATCCGCATGCATGAAGTCAGCGACCTGAGCATCAAGGATCTGCGCATCCTGATGGGCGATCGCCGCGACAAGTTCCGCATCAGCGACAAGCAGTTCAAGCCGAAGGACGCGCCTGCGGGCAGTACCGAACAGCACGAGTGACGACTGCTCTTCCCCCAATTACGCGGGGAAGACGCCAGTCGACAGATAACGGTCGCCGCGATCGCAGACGATAAACACGATTGTCGCGTTCTCTACCGTTTGGGAAATGCGTAGCGCCACTTCGCACGCACCGGCCGCCGAAATACCGCAAAAGATTCCCTCTTCCATCGCCATCCGGCGTGCCATGCGCTCCGCGGCAGCCTGACTCACATATTCGAGCTGATCAACCCTGGATTTCTCGTAAATCTTCGGCATATAGGCTTCCGGCCACTTCCGGATACCGGCAATCTGCGACCCTTCCTCAGGCTGTGCACCGATGACGCGGACCTCGGGATTTTTCTCTTTCAGGTAGTGCGACACGCCCATGATGGTGCCGGTTGTACCCATTGCACTGACGAAATGAGTGATGCGCCCGTCAGTATCGCGCCAGATTTCGGGGCCTGTTCCTTCGTAGTGCGCGCGCGGATTGTCCGGGTTGGCGAACTGGTCGAGGATGATGCCTTTGCCTTCCCGTTGCATCTGTTCGGCGAGATCACGCGCGTACTCCATGCCGCCGGTCTTGGGCGTGAGAACGATCTTGGCGCCGTATGCAGCCATGCTCTGCCGCCGCTCTTCGCTCTGGTTTTCGGGCAACAACAACACCATCTTGTAACCGCGCATCGCGGCCGCCATCGCCAATGCAATGCCGGTGTTGCCGCTGGTCGCCTCGATCAGCGTGTCGCCGGGCTTGATTTCGCCGCGCTCCTCAGCGTGCATGATCATCGATAGCGCAGGACGATCTTTCACCGATCCTGCCGGATTATTGCCTTCCAGCTTGCCGAGGATGACATTGTTGCGGCGCGCCGCTTCTTCACCGGGGATACGTTTGAGTTGCACCAACGGGGTATTCCCGATTGTGTCTTCGATAGTCAAATATGGCATGGCAGGATTCGGATACTTCGGCAAAAGCATCATTTTAATCGCAGACGCTTTACCGCGTACGGTGACCGACTTCCGTATCGCATCGGCCGGCAAAACAAAAACCCTTGCAACTCATCGCTGCAAGGGTTTTCTTGTGGAATGAAACGCCGTTATTTCTTTGTCTCGCCTTTCTTCGCTTCATCCTTCTTTACATCCTTTTTCATGTCACTCTTGCCGTCAGGCTTGGCTTTCTTTTCGGTCTTGGCGGCACCGCTGCCCGCACGCGGCTGGCCGTTGACGGTCAGGCCGGCCTCGGACAACTTGGCTGCGTTCTTTTCGCCAACGCCTTTGACGCGCGTCTCGAAATCGGTCCAATCCTTGAAATCGCCGCCCTTCTTACGCTCGTCGATAATCGTTTTCGACATCTTCGGACCAATTCCCTTGACGCTATCGAGCGCCGCCTGATCAGCCTTGTTTACCTCGACCTGTGCAAATGCAAGTCCCATCGTCATGAGCAGGGTCGCGACGGCCAGCAGTAATTTTTTCAGCATTTGGATTCTCCAGTCAGATTAAAGGGTTGTAGGCAAAGCGAATGCCGCCTGCATGACTTAACGATTTGATAATCAAATGGTTGACAAAAAATTATTCCCTTATGAAACCGAATTAACCGAAAAGTTCTTCCCGGGTGACAGTGGCGGTACCAAGCTTGCCAACCACAATGCCGCCGGCGCGGTTGGCGATCGAGACCGCCTCCGCAATCGGCAGACCGGCGCCGAGCATCGTCGCGAGCGTGGCGATCACGGTGTCGCCGGCGCCGGATACGTCGTACACTTCGCGCGCGACAGCGGGGATGTGAAGTACCTCGGCGGCGGTGTACAGCGTCATGCCTTCCTCGGAACGCGTCAGCAGCAGCGCTTCCAGTTCCAGCTCTTCTCGCAACTGATGCGCCTTGGCGGCGAGCTCTTCCTCGCTTTTCCAAGAACCGACCACTTGCCGCAATTCGGATTTGTTGGGCGTCAAGACAGAGGCTCCCTTGTAACACGCGAAATCCTCGCCCTTGGGGTCGACCAGGATGCGCTTTCCCAGACGCCGCGCAGCGGCAATCATCTCCGCCACGTTGACCAGGCTGCCCTTCGCATAATCGGATAGCACGATCACGTCATACTGCGGCAGCAATGCATTGAACTGCGTCAGCTTGTCGCGCAGCACGGTATCCGTCGGCGCATGCTCGAAATCGATGCGCAGCAATTGCTGCTGGCGACCGATGACGCGCAGCTTGATGATGGTGGAAATCGACGTATCGCGGTTCAGATAGCTGTTGACATGCAGATCGGTCAGCAGTTTCTGCACCACGTCGCCGGCCTCGTCCTGGCCGACCACGCCAAGCAATCCGGTCTGCGCGCCGAGCGCGACCGCATTGCGCGCGACGTTTGCCGCGCCGCCCAGGCGTTCTTCGCGGCGTTCCACGCGCACGACAGGCACCGGCGCCTCGGGCGAAATCCTGCTCACCTCGCCGAACCAGTAACGATCCAGCATTACATCGCCCACCACCAGTAGGCGCGGATTCTCAAAGGGAAGGGTCATATCGCTCATAATGGATTCGGTGCCGAACGGCCGATGCCGTGATATTCGATGCCCGCGTCCGCCATCGCCTGCGGTTCGAACAGATTTCGCCCGTCGAAGATGAGTGGCATCTTCAGCAGATTTTTCATTTCGTCGAAATTTGGACTGCGGAACGTCTTCCATTCGGTGACGATCACCAGCGCATCCGCATCATGTAAGGCATCAACCGGATTGCCGCAAAAACGCAAGCGCAACAGCAACTCCGGCCTCCCCTCAAAATCGAGTGCGAGCACGCGTCGGGCTTCCGTCATGGCAGCCGGATCATGCACTGCGACTGTCGCGCCGCGCTCCAGCAACTGGCGCAACAGTATGCGCGACGGCGCCTCACGCATGTCATCGGTATTAGGTTTGAATGACAGGCCCCAGACGGCGAAATGTCGGCCGGCCAGATTTTCGCCGAAACGATCGACGATTTTTTCCCCGAGTACATGCTTCTGACGATGATTGATTTCCTCCACCGCGCGCAGGATCAGCAAATCCCGGTTGTACTCGTCGGCCGTGCGCTGCAATGCCTGTACGTCCTTCGGAAAGCAGGAACCACCGTAGCCGCAACCGGCGTACAGAAAGCTGTAACCGATACGCGGATCGGAACCGATGCCGTGACGCACCGCTTCGATATCGACGCCAACCTGGTCCGCCAGATTGGCAAGCTCATTCATGAATGAAATGCGGGTGGCCAGCATCGCGTTGGCTGCATATTTCGTAAATTCGGCAGAGCGTACATCCATCCAGAACGTACGCTCGCGATTGCGGTTGAAAGGCATGTAAAGCTGCTTCATCAGCGCGTGCGCGCGCTGGCCTTCCGGCGTATCGTCGCAGCCGATGACGATGCGATCGGGGCGCATGAAATCCTCGATGGCTGCGCCCTCTTTGAGAAATTCCGGATTCGACACCACCGAAAACCCGACGTCGCTACCGCGCACTGCCAGTTCGGCGTTCAGCGCCACACGCACGCGATCGGCGGTGCCGACCGGAACCGTCGACTTGTCGACCACGACCTTGAAGCCTGCCATATGCCTGCCGATGTTGCGCGCCGCCGCCAGTACATACTGCAGGTCGGCCGAGCCGTCCTCGTCGGGTGGCGTGCCTACTGCGATGAACAGGATATCGCCGTGCGCGACGCCCGCGGCGGCATTGGTCGAAAATGTCAACCGGCCAGCGGCGCGGTTGCGCGCGACCAGTTCGCTCAATCCGGCTTCATGGATCGGGATGCCGCCGCTATTGAGCAAGTCGATTTTCGCCTGGTCGACGTCGAGACAAAATACATCATTGCCGACTTCGGCCAGACAGGCTCCGGTCACGAGACCGACATAGCCCGTACCAATAATCGTTATTTTCATGATGATCCCATCGAATGCGCGCCGCGCAGATTCAATTCATTACGTTGAGTTCTTCGGTGCGCCGTGGCGGATACGACTCCCAGTGGCTGCAGCCCGGGCATTGCCAATAGAACTGACGCGCCTTGAAGCCGCAATGACTGCATTGATAGCGCGCTAGTTTTTGCGCGTAGCCATGCACCAGGTTCTTCACCATCGACAGTTCCGGCCGTACTTCCGGTCGCGCCTCCATCAGCCGCGCCTCAAGCAGCTTGTCGAGTCCAAGCAGTGTCGGCGTACGCCGCAACTCATCGCTCGCCAACTGATTGGCAGCGTCCACGCCATCGAGCTCCAGCACCGCCTTGAACACCACCTCAAGCAAATCGATCGATGGTGCCGCCGCGAGGTAATTTTTCAGCAGATTCACCCCTTCCTGCGAGCGGCCGACGGCGCGGTAGCCATCCATCAAGCGGTGCGCGACCAATGCCACGTGCGGCACGCTATGCTGCTCGACGCGGCGCCATGCCAGCAGCGCCGCCTCGGTATCGCCCTTCGCCAGATGCACGTCGCCGATCAGCATCGCCGCACGTACATTGTTGCGGTCGGCGGCGAGCGCCTTTTCCAGCATAGCCAGCGCCGCATCCGCATGCGTATGCACCAGTTCGTCCTGCGCCAGCTCGCAGTAGAACTGTGCGATCTCCTTCTGGCGGGCGCCGGCGCCGGACTCCTGTAGTGCGCGCGCGGCGTCGATCGCGCGCATCCATTCCTTCTCGCGCTGGTAGATCTCCAGCAGCGCTCTGCGCGCCTGCGCGCTGTATTGGGTATCAACCAGGCAATTGAAGGTTTCTTCCGCCCGATCCAGCAAGCCGGCCTTCAAATAATCCTGCCCGAGCTCGTATTGCGAATGCACCTGGTATTCCTGCGGCAGATCGGGACGAGCCAGCAGATTCTGGTGCACGCGGATGGCGCGCTCGATTTCTCCGCGGCGGCGGAAAAGATTGCCCAGCGCAAAATGCAATTCGATGGTTTCGGGGTCCAGCTTGACGATTTCGATGAAAGCATCGATCGCCTTGTCCGGCTGCTCGTTCAGCAGAAAATTCAAGCCTTTGAAGTAACCGCGCGGCAGACTGCGCGACTCGGAAACAAGCTGATTGATGTCGACTCGCGCTGCGATCCAGCCCAGTCCAAAAAAGATCGGGATGCCGAGCAGCCACCAGGTTTCAAATTCCATGCGTTCTTCTTGTTGTCGAGTTTATCTATTGACTACGCTGTCCGGCTGCGGCGGCTGCGTACGTGCGCGCTGCTGCGCAGCTTGCTCCTGCTCCATGGCGGCGATGGTTTTCTTATGCCGGCTGAGGTCGCGACGATGTCGAAACAGGGTTGGAATCATTGCCAGGATGCCGAGCGCGGCGCCGCCGGCAAAAAATGCGAGCAGCAGCAAAACCAGCGGCCCCCGCATTTCATAATCGAAGAAAAAACGCAGCGCAACTTCCTGCGTATTCTTCAACGCAAAGCCGAAGAAAATAATAAAGAGAACGACCGCTATGATTCGGAACACGATTTTCATGACGCGACATCCCGGTTGGAGTTGTGAAGAAGCAGTGCGGCCATGGAGACAAGGCAAGTGCGTGGGACACAAATCGAAATTGTACGTGAAACAAAGTTTCAGTGAAGGCTAACTTGCACAGCAAGTTAAGCAGCTCCGGCTACTGCCGAAACAAAAAAACGGCATCCGAGGATGCCGTTTTGATTTCCTGCAAATAACTCAGTCTTCCTTGATCGGTTGCCCGACCATCGCGTCGACTCTTTCCCTCAGCTCCTTGCCGGGCTTGAAGTGCGGCACCCGTTTCTCGGGCACCATCACCTTGTCTCCCGACTTCGGATTGCGGCCGATTCGCGGCGGCCGGCTATTCAGCGCAAAGCTGCCGAAACCGCGGATCTCGATACGTTGGCCATTCGACAGCGCATCGGCCATCGCATCGAGAATGGTTTTGACTGCGTAATCCGCATCCTTTGCCACCAGTTGCGGATAACGCTCGGCCAGACGGGCAATCAGCTCCGACTTAGTCATCTAGGCTCTCAAAGCTTATTGCTTGTTATCGAGCTTGGCCTTCAGCAGTGCGCCCAGGCTGGTCGTACCGGACGCCGCATTAGCATCGGCCGACATTTTCTGCATGGCTTCCTGCGTCTCGACATTGTCTTTCGCCTTGATCGACAGCTGGATGCTGCGTGCCTTGCGATCGATGTTGATGACCATCGCTTCGATCTTGTCACCGACCTTCAGGTGCGTACCGGCATCTTCCACGCGGTCGCGGGAGATTTCGGAAGCACGCAGATAACCTTCGACTTCGTCGGACAACGCAATCACGGCGCCCTTCGGCTCGACCGACTTGACGGTGCCGGAAACCACGGCGCCCTTGTCGTTCAGCGCGGCGAAGTTGTTGAACGGATCGCCTTCCAGCTGCTTGACGCCCAGCGAAACGCGTTCGCGCTCGACGTCGATGGCCAGCACCACGGCTTCCAGCTCGTCGCCCTTCTTGAACTTGCGCACTGCTTCTTCGCCAGCTTCGGTCCACGACAGGTCGGATAGGTGCACCAGGCCGTCGATGTTGCCCGGCAAGCCGATGAACACGCCGAAGTCGGTGATCGACTTGATCGCGCCCTTGACCTTGTCGCCCTTCTTGTGCGACATCGCGAAGTCATCCCACGGATTGGCCTTGCACTGTTTCATGCCGAGGCTGATACGGCGACGCTCTTCGTCGATTTCCAGGACCATGACTTCGACTTCGTCACCCAGCTGGACAACCTTGTTCGGAGCGACGTTCTTGTTGGTCCAATCCATCTCGGACACGTGCACCAAGCCTTCGATGCCTTGTTCGACTTCTACGAACGCGCCGTAGTCGGTCAGGTTGGTAACCTTGCCGAACAGGCGGGTGCCTTGCGGATAACGACGGGACAGGCCGGTCCACGGATCGTCGCCCAACTGCTTGACGCCCAGCGAAACGCGGTTCTTTTCCTGATCGTACTTGAGGACCTTGGCGGTGATTTCCTGGCCGACGGACAGCACTTCCGACGGGTGGCGCACGCGACGCCATGCAAGGTCGGTGATGTGCAGCAGGCCGTCAATGCCGCCGAGGTCAACGAACGCACCGTAATCGGTGATGTTCTTGACGATACCGGTGACGACGGTGCCTTCCTTCAGGGTTTCCATCAGCTTCGCGCGCTCTTCGCCCATCGATGCTTCGATGACGGCACGACGCGACAGCACAACGTTGTTGCGCTTGCGGTCAAGCTTGATGACCTTGAATTCCAGGGTCTTGCCTTCGTACGGCGTGGTGTCCTTGACCGGACGGGTATCGACCAGCGAACCCGGAAGGAAGGCGCGGATGCCGTTGGTCAGGACGGTCAGGCCGCCCTTGACCTTGCCATTGACGGTGCCAGTGACGATTTCGCCGGACTCCATCGCTTTTTCCAGCGAGAGCCACGAGGCGAGACGCTTGGCCTTGTCGCGCGACAGAATGGTGTCGCCGAAGCCGTTTTCGAGCGATTCGATCGCGACGGAAATGAAGTCGCCGACATTGACTTCCAGTTCGCCGTTATCGTTCTTGAATTCTTCGATGGGAATGAACGCTTCGGATTTCAGGCCGGCATTGACGATCACGAAGTTGTGGTCGAGACGAACGACTTCAGCCGAAATCACTTCACCGGAACGCATGTCCTGACGGGACAGCGATTCCTCGAACAGGGCGGCGAAGCTTTCCATACCAGTAGATTGTTGTTGCGCAGTAGACATAAATTTGAAAAGGTTTGGCCAGTATCAATCGGACTAATTCGATCAAATGACTGGGTTAGGTTCATCAACACCCGGTAAGGCCTTGCGCCAGACCGGGCACCAATCGCACTGCAAACGGCGTAACGACTACGCCTGTTTCCTTGCTGCCGCATACCACTGCAACACCTGTTCAACCGCCTGATCGGCTGTCATATTCGAGGTCTCCAGCAGGTACGCACCTTCCGCCGGCTTCAGCGGCGCGATCGCGCGATTGGAATCACGCTCGTCGCGTTCCCTCAAATCCTTCAGAAGGTCTTTCATACTAGCAGAAAAACCCTTGTCAATCAATTGCTTATACCGTCTTTGCGCTCGCTCCTCCACACTCGCCGTCAGGAACACCTTGAGCGTGGCATGGGGAAAGATCACGGTGCCCATATCCCGGCCATCCGCCACCAGGCCAGGCGCAATGCGAAAGCCGAGCTGCAAGCCAACCAGTGCACGCCGGACCATCGGCAAGGCGGCAATCCTGGATGCCGCATTGCCGACCTCTTCCGCACGAATTGCGGAACTGGCGTTTTCATTGGCAAGCCAAACCTGGTCGCCGAGGAATTTGCAGGGCAGCTTCTCCGCCAGCTTGGCCAGCGCATGCTCATCGTTCAGGTCGACCTGATGACGCAATGCGCTCAGCGCGGTCAGCCGGTACAAGGCGCCGGAGTCCAGGTAGTGAAAGCCCAACTTAAGCGCCACGCGGTGCGCGACGGTGCCCTTGCCGGACGCGGTCGGCCCGTCGATGGCAATGACCGGAATGGAGTGGGTATGCATGGTCAGGAAACCGGTCAGGGCAGCTTGTCCTGCGCGATTTGCGCGAACGCGTCAAAGTAATCGGGAAACGTCTTCGCTACGCACTTCGGATCATTGATCCGGATCGCATTGCCGCGCCGCGCGGCACCGTCGAGCGACGCCAGTGAAAAACACATCGCCATCCGGTGGTCGTCATAGGTATCGATCGCCGCCTCCGCGATCCGTTCGGGCGGGGTCACGCGCAGATAGTCGGCGCCCTCCTCGACCACCGCGCCGAGCTTGCGCAGTTCGGCCGCCATCGCCGCGATGCGGTCGGTTTCCTTGACGCGCCAGCTGCCGATGTTGCGCAGTACGCTCACACCGTCGGCGTATAGCGCCGCGACCGCGATCGTCATCGCCGCGTCCGGGATATGGTTGAGGTCGGCGTCGATTGCCTTCAATATGCCGTTCGATTTCGCTTCGATCCAGTTGTCGCCTGTCGTGACCGTCGCCCCCATTCGTTCGAGCGCTTCGACGAAGCGCACGTCGCCCTGGATACTGTCGCGGCCCACGCCTTCAACGCGCACCGGACCACCTGCGATCGCGCCGGCGGCAAGGAAGTAGGATGCCGAAGACGCATCGCCTTCGACATGAATCGAGCCCGGACTGACATACGTCCGTCCCGCCGGAACCGTGAATGACTGCCAGCCGTTGCGCTCGACCTCGACACCGAAACGACGCATCAGGTTCAACGTGATCTCGACATAGGGCTTGGAGATGAGCTCGCCGATCACCTCGATCGTCACTGCTTGCTCACGCGCCATCAGCGGCGCCGCCATCAGCAGCGCAGTCAGGAACTGGCTGGAGACGTTGCCTTTCACCCGCATGCGTTGCGCATGAATCTGCCCACGCAGGATATGCAGCGGCGGATAGCCGGGCTGGCCGGTATATTCGATCCGGGTGCCGACCGCATTCAACGCATCGACCAGGTCGCCGATTGGCCGCTCGTGCATACGCGCCACGCCATGCAGGGTATAGTCGCCGCCGATCGTCGCCAACGCAGCGGTTAACGGCCTGATCGCGGTACCCGCATTGCCCATGAATAAATCCGCCTGATGCACCGGCAGCACGCCGCCTACGCCATGCACGATGTACTGCTGTGTTGCACCAACCTGTTCCCAGCGCACACCCAGTTTTTGCAGCGCCATCAGCATCACATGCGTATCGTCGGACGCGAGCAAATCGAAAATCTGCGTCGTCCCCTGTGCCAGCGCCGCTAGCAGCAAAGTACGGTTGGAAATGCTCTTTGATCCTGGCAAGCGCACGGTACCCTGTACATGCGGCACCCGCTGTAGATCCAGATGAGAAGGATAGTGTTTCATGGATTAATCGCCACCTTGCCTATTCTGCTGCTCGGCCGCTTCGATTGTTCGAATCCAGTCCTGCCGCGCCTGTTGCGCATTCGCATAGACCGCTTCGATGCCGCTGCCGTTGCGCGCTGCTAGTAGAGCGCGCAACGCAGCCAGTTGTTCCATGTAGGCGTCCAGCTCGCCGAGCAATGCCGCGTGATTGGCGAGCGAAATATCGCGCCACATTTCCGGTGACGATCCGGCAATGCGCGTGAAGTCGCGAAAACCGCTTGCCGCATACTGGAACAACAGATCCGCATGCGGCTTCCGGGCAATGTCGTCCACCAGCGCATAGGCGAGCAGATGCGGCAGATGGCTGACCGCGGCGAATACGCGATCGTGCTCCTGCGGCGTCAAGCGACGGATGACCGCGCCGCAGCGCTCCCATGCGCGCGCCACGCAGGCAATGTCACTCTCCGCATTTTCCGGCAAGGGCGTCAGCACCGCCTTCTTGCCCACATACAAATCCACGATAGCGGCATCCGGCCCATTCTGCTCGCGGCCGGCAATCGGATGTCCGGGAACGAATTGCGCAATCTTCGCGCCGAGCGCCTTGCGCGCCGCTTCGACCACGTCGGTCTTGGTGCTGCCGGCATCGGTCACCACGGTGCCTGGCGCCAGCCATGGTTCGATGGACGCGAGGATCGCTTCGGTCTGCGCGACCGGGGCGGCGACCAGGATCAGGTCCGCGCCGGTAACGGCTTCCTGCAGCGAAGAGCCGGCCGCGTCGATGATGCCGAGTTCCTCTGCGCGCGCCAGCGAGGCCGCACTGCGTCCGACGCCGACGACTCGCTCCACCGCGCCGGTTTTCTTGAGCGCCAGCGCGAACGAACCGCCGATCAGGCCAACGCCGAAAATGGTGATTTTCTTGAACACGAATACCTGCTCAGCAAGAACGGCGTCTCAGGACAGCACCTTCTTTAGCGCATCGATGAATGCTGCGTTCTCTTCCGGCAATCCGATCGATACGCGCAGCCATTGCGGCAAATCGTAGTTGCCGACCGGCCGCACAATCACGCCGAGTTTCAGCAGTTCCAGGTTCACGCGGGCGCCAGC
>UEXY01000092.1_pt1 | contig 17065 bp, 18 predicted proteins | sample 4301061 | NCBI WGS metagenome assembly UEXY01 (sample SAMEA4773184, study PRJEB27434) | metagenome | biome: 2259; feature: agricultural soil; material: soil | place: USA | collected 2014-09 | depth 0.25 m | reverse complement strand
GACATGTCGGCGCTGGCCGAGCCGATGATCGAAAAGCCAGCCGTGTCCGAATCGACGCTGGCCGCATTCGGCGCCCGGCGTCCGACGGAAAATGAACAGCTCGCGGACTTCGCGGCCAAGCGCCAGAATGACGACGACCAGGCGGCCAGCCTCGCCGGCGCGCTCGCCGCCAGCCGCAACGTCGCGCAGCCGAAAACGCAGGGCGCCGCCGAGCTGTCCGAAGTGATGACCGAACTGCGTTCGATGCGCGGCATGCTGGAATCGCAACTGGCTGAGATCGCCTGGAGCAGCCAGCAAAAGCGCGAGCCGATCAAGGTGGCGGTGATGCGCGAACTGCTGTCTGCGGGCTTCAGCGCCAGCCTCGCGCGCTACCTGACGCAGAACATGCCGAAGAATGAGGTCGCCGACAATGGCATGGCCTGGGTCAAATCGGTGCTGTCGCGCAATCTGAATATCGTCGGCAACGAAAACGAGATCCTCGACAAGGGCGGTGTGTATGCGCTGATCGGCCCGACCGGCGTCGGCAAAACCACCACCACGGCCAAACTGGCGGCGCGCTGCGTGATGCACCACGGCGCCGGCAAGCTGGCGCTGATCACCACCGACGGCTATCGTATCGGTGGCTACGAACAGTTGCGCATCTACGGCAAGATTCTCGGCGTGATGGTGCATTCGGTGAAGGACGAGACCGATTTGCGCATCGCGCTCGACGAGCTGAAGAACAAGCATACCGTGCTGATCGACACCGTCGGCATGGGGCAGCGCGACAAGATGGTGGCGGAACAGATTGCGATGCTGTCCGGCACCGGCTCCAAGGTGAAACGCCTGCTGTGTCTGTCGGCGACCTCGACCGGTGAGACGCTGAATGAAGTGGTGCGCTCTTACCAGGGCGACGGCTTGGCCGGCTGCATCATGACCAAGCTGGACGAAGCGGCCACCGTCGGCAACGTGCTCGACGTGATGATCCGCCAGAAGCTCAGCCTGTATTACGTCGCCAACGGCCAGCGCGTGCCGGAAGACCTGCATGTGCCGAACCAGCATTACCTGGTCGACCGCGCGTTCAAGCTCAAGCGCGAGACAGCGCCTTTCCAGTATCAGGATGAAGAACTGCCGCTGGTGATCGGCAATACTGCCCATGCAATGAACGATAAAGGTTTGCGCGAGGTGACTCTTGGCTAGTTTCGATTTCGATCAGGCGGAAGGACTGCGGCGCATGTTGGCCGGACCGAAGCCGCGCGTATTTACCTTCCTGTCGGCAGCCTCGGGCGAGGAGAAGGGCGCGATGCTGGTGAATCTCGGCGCATCGCTGGCGCAGGCGGGCAGGGATGTACTGCTGCTCGATGCCTGCGTTGACGTGGAAGGCATCGCCGCGCGACTGGATGCGGTGCGCGGCGCGTCGCTGCTGCAGGTGGCGCGCCGGGAACGGGCGCTGGACGACGTGATCCAGCAGATGCCGCAAGGCTTCGGCGTGGCGACGCTCAAGCGCGGCGCGCAGAAAGCGGGAACCGATGCCGAACAGACGCAGCGCCTCGACGACGCGTTCAGCGTGCTGGCCACGCGTGCCGACATCGTGGTGGTCGACGCCGAACTCGACCAGAACGATGCGTTCGCGATTCCGGCATTGACTCAAAGCGAGATCGTGGTGCAGGTGTCGAACAGTCCGGCATCGATCAAATCGGCTTATAGCATCATCAAGCGGTTGAACGGCCGGCTTGGGCGCCGGCCGTTCAGCATTCTGGTCACCGGTGCATCGGACAAGGAAGCGCAGGTGGTGTACGACAACATGGCGCAGGCGGCCAACCGTTATCTGGCGGTCAAGCTCAATTCGATGGGGTCGGTGCCGGCCGATGAACATCTAAAGCGTGCGATGCATCTCGGCCGCGCGGTGGTCGATGCCTTTCCGCTGGCGGGCGCGTCGGTGGCGTTCAGGAGGCTGGCGGGGCGGTTTGTATTGTCTGATGTGGCGGCTACGGGATAACATGGTGTTTCTGCGAATGGTGCCGGTGCGGGCATCCGGAAAAATTCAAAACTATGTATACCGTTAGCGGAAAATCGGACAGGAACCATCTGCTGGAGGAGCATGCATCGCTGGTCAAGCGCCTGGCGCACCAGCTGAAAGCCAAGCTGCCGGCCAGCGTCGAGGTCGACGATCTGATCCAGGCCGGCATGATCGGCTTGCTGGATGCGATCAACCGCTACGAAGAAACGCACGGTGCGCAGTTCGAGACCTATGCGGTGCAACGCATCCGCGGCGCCATGCTCGACGAGCTGCGCAGCAGCGACTGGCTGCCGCGCGGCATCCGCCAGAACATGCGCAAGATCGAAGAGGCGATGAACAAGGTACAGCAGCGCCTCGGCCGTGCGCCGAAGGAAGCCGAGATCGCCAAGGAGATGAAAATCTCGCTGGAGGACTACCAGCAAATGCTCAACGACGGCAGCGGCCACCAGCTGGTGTATTACGAAGATTTTCACGAGAGGGACGAGAACGAGCATTTCCTCGACCGCTACTGCGTCGATGAATCGGGCGACCCGCTGCAGAGCCTGATGAACGGCGGCTTCCGTCAGGCAGTCATCCATGCGATCGAAGCGCTGCCGGAACGCGAGAAGATCCTGATGGGTCTCTACTATGAACAGGAGATGAACCTGAAGGAGATTGGCGCCGTCATGGGCGTATCGGAGTCGCGCGTCTGCCAGCTGCACGGTCAGGCGATCGCGCGCATGCGCGCAAGATTGAGGGATCAGGCATGGACTGGGCTAGCCTAGCCGGGATCGCGCTGGCGCTGGCCGGCATCCTGTTCGGCCAGGTGATCGAAGGCGGGCATGTCGGTTCGCTGATCCAGCCCGCCGCCTTCCTGATCGTGGTGGTCGGCACCGCCGGCGCGGTATTGCTCCAGAGCGGCATGGGCAGCTTCCTGCGCGGCGTCGCGATGCTGACTTGGGTATTTGCACCGCCTGCGGACAAGAGCAGCACGCTGGAGCGCGACATCACGGTGTGGAGTGCGGCTGCGCGCCGCGAAGGTCTGCTGAGCCTGGAGCGCTATCTGGACGAGATCAACGAACCGTTCACCGCAAAGGGTCTGCGCCTGATCATCGACGGCATCGATCCATACAAGATTCGTGAAATCCTGGATGTCGACATCTCGACCTATGAGCGGCGCGAGCGGCAGGCAGTCAAGATCTGGGAAGCCGCCGGCGGCTATGCGCCGACCATCGGCATCCTCGGCGCGGTGCTCGGCTTGATTCATGTAATGGAGAACCTGAGCGATCCGAGCAAGCTTGGCAGCGGCATCGCGGTGGCTTTCGTCGCCACCATCTACGGCGTCGGGCTTGCCAACCTGGTGTTCCTGCCGATCGCCCACAAGCTCAAGTCCATCGTCGCCGACGAAGTGCGGCGGCGCGAGATGCTGACCGACGTGTTCTGCAGCGTCGCCAATGGCGACAATGCGCGCGTGATCGAGGAACGCATGCTGGCCTACAAATCGTAGCTTTCGAATCGCTCTCGACGAACCGGCAACCATGGCGCGAAAAAGATACGAAGAAGACAGCGACAGCCACGACCGATGGCTGGTGTCCTATGCGGACTTCATTACGCTGCTGTTCGCGTTTTTCGTAGTGATGTACGCGCTATCGTCGATCAATGAAGGCAAGTACCGGATACTGTCGAACTCGCTGCTCAATGCGTTCGGCCGCGTGCAGACGGCGCCGATCCAGCACGAGGCTCCGCCGCCTCCATCCTCGCTGCCGCGCGGACTACCCCCCGTCAAGCAGCGCAACAGCGAAGCGTTGCGGCGCGAGAAAGAGAAGCTGACCGGCGTCGCGCGCGACATTCTCAAGGTGCTGGCGCCGCTGGTGGAGCAGGGCAAGGTGCGCGTCACGCAGACCACGCGCGGCGTCAACGTGGAAATCAACGCCAGCGTGCTGTTCGCACAGGGCGATGCGCACCTGTCGGACGGCAGCGCGCAGGCCTTGCGGGCGGTGGCGGCAGTACTGAAAGAAGACGACCATGCGATCCGGGTGGAGGGGCATACCGACAGCGTGCCGATCAGGAATGCGACGTTTCCGTCGAACTGGGAACTGTCGGCGGTGCGCGCATCCAGCGTGATACGGCTGTTCGTCGACAGCGGGGTCGCAGAGCATCGATTGACGGCGGTCGGGCACGGCCAGACTCGGCCGGTCGGGCCGAACGATACCGCGGAAGGCCGCTTGCGCAACCGCCGTGTCTCGGTGATGGTCTTGTCCAATTTGCCGGAAACAGCGACGGAAGTGCCGGTGGAGCAACCGGCCGTCAGGTAGCCCTGATCCGCGGGTAAGGCGCGCCGAAAAATTCCAGAGTTTTGCGAAAAGAGGAGGAGGGGGTCAGCCGACCACCAGCCGGCGGCTACTTGCCGGCGACGTCGACTGGCCGTTCGGGCCGTACATGGTGCCGCCTTGCTGGTTTCCCTGCAAAACGTTGAGCGCGTTCTGGTTGCGCGCCATGTGCTGGCCGATCAGCAGGCCGTTGGTGCGGTTAAGCTCCTTGGCTTTTTGTGCGATGCCGAGCAGATCATTCCAGGACTTGCTTGCGCCCGCGGCGGCAGCGGAACTTTCCAGCCAGGTTTGCATGCCGCTTTCGCTGGCGTCGAAGCCGGTACTGGCGAGCAGGAGATGGCGGCGTTGTGCCAGCTCAGTCATCCGCGCGATCGTTTTTGCCTTTTCTTCGGTGATCCGGGCCAGCCCGTCCAGGTCGGCATTGATGAGATGCTCCTGCTCCTGCTGCAGCAGGAGCAGCAAGACGTTTCCTGCGTCGAGCTCTTCGCCCAGCTTGTGCGCCGGGCTGCCGCCTGAAGTTTTCATTACCGTTATGCCTTACGCGAATGGATCAGGTCGTTGACCGTATCGAGCAGTCCGTTGGCAACCTTTTCCGGATCGACCTTGAAGGTGCCGTCCGCGATGGCGGCCTTGATTTCCTCCACCTTGCTGGCATCGAACACGCCGTTGCTGCCGAGTTGGGTCAGCGACTGCAGCTTCGAAGACAGGTGCACGCTGTCGGATTCGGCCGGAGCCTGGCTGACGGCGCCGGTTTTCTCCGCGCCTTTGCCCGCGCGGGTTTGCGTCGTTCCAACGCCCAACCCTGCGGTCTTTTTTAGCGAGTCATCGATTTTCACGGCATTTTCCTTGTCTAGCTATTCCTGCTTTCACTTCTTGTCATAGTACTTATCGACGCGATCGACTCAAACTTTAGCATTGAATGCAGGAATCCGAAAAAACCTTGTCGCTCAATAGGTAACTTCCACCACGCCGCCAGCTTTCGCGACGCCGCTGACCACCTGGCCGGAAGATGTGCGCGCCTGCGCGACCTGGCCTTCGGCGGCGTTGTTCAACGCGCGCGCTTCGGCCGATACGCGAAAGCCCGGACCGGCCGATATCACCCGGACCGTTTGCCCCTGCTGCACCACCTGCTGGCTGCGCAACGCGTCGTTGCGCAGCGGCGTGCCCGCCTGCAAGGACGACGCCACGGTACGGCCGACCGCCTGCGACGGATCGGTAATGATGCCGCCGGGCAGCGTGGTTAGATCACCCTTGACCTTGGCAATGTCGTTCGGGCCGATCAACTGGCCTTGCGCGAGCGGCGCGGCGACCACGACATAATCGCCAAATACTTGCACTGTTGCCGAAATATAAATGGTCCACGGCAATGGCACCGAGCAGCGGACGCCGACGGTGGTTTTGCCCCATACCCGGCTGCCGTGGGGCAGGAAGGCCTCCGGAGCGGCGCAAGCGGGCAGGTTCGAGCGCGCATCGACCTGGCCAACGCTTAGATGGACCTGGCCGGGCAAGCCGGCGCTCTGCACACGCAAGAATTGTTCGACGGTCTGGCGCAGCGCGGCCGGATCCTGGCGCGGCAAGCCGGTTTGCGCGAGCGCGGCATCGGCCAGCAGCCAGAGCGCGGCAAGCAATGCTTTGACGAGTGTTCTCATGAATGAGTGGGGGATTGATGCCAGTGTCCATGTTACTGAGCGGGCAGCAAATCAAAAGCCCGAAAAGGGAAAGCTTTCGAAGTCTTATCCTGCGATCGGCGTGACTTTTGCGTCCGTATGATCAAGCCTATACCAATCCACCATCGGCGCGGCTTGTCGCTTCTTTAGCCGGTGATTAGCGGAGATCGACATGATCGGGAAGCTGGACGAAACGCTGCGGTTTCATCAGACGGCATTGAGCTTGCGCGCGGAGCGCCAGCAGGTGCTGGCATCGAATATCGCAAATGCGGATACGCCGAACTACAAGGCGCGCGACATCGATTTTAACAATGCGTTCAAGGAAGCGCTGTCGCGCAGTGCGACAGCGCCGGGGCCGCTGGCGAAGACTTCGCCAGCGCATCTCGGCGCCGCCTCCGGCAATTTGACTACGGGCGGCATGCCATTGCTATACCGTACGAATGCGCAGGGCAACGTCGACGGCAATACGGTCGACATGGATGTGGAGCGCAACCAGTTTGCCGACAATGCGTTGCGCTACGAAGCGGGCGTCACTTTCGTCAGCGGGCAACTGAAGAGCCTGCTGACTGCAATCCAGGGGCAATAACCATGTCGCTATTTAACATCTTCAACGTCGCCGGTTCCGCGATGAGCGCGCAGGGGCAGCGCCTGAATACGGTCGCCAGCAACATCGCCAATGCCGACAGTACCACCAGTTCCACCGGTCAGACCTACCGCGCCAAGCAGGTGGTGTTCGCCGCGGTGCCGACCGGGAACCCAACGGCCGCCGGCGTCAAGGTACAACGGGTGATCGAAGACCAGTCGCCGCTGAAAATGGTGTACGACCCCAAGCATCCGCAGGCGGACGACAAGGGCTACGTCGCCATGCCCAACGTCAACGTGGTGGAGGAAATGGTCAACATGATTTCCGCATCGCGTTCCTACCAGACCAATGTCGAGACCATGAATGCAGCCAAGACCATGCTGCTGAAGACCTTGACGCTCGGGCAGTAAGAAAGGATTGTCAGATGAGCACCGTGCAAACCGGTAATACCGTTTCTTCCGATTTGATGGCAGCGATGAATCCGGCCAAGAGCGCCGCAAAATCGACGGCGGACGCGGCACAGGATCGTTTCATGACGCTGCTGGTGACGCAAATGAAAAACCAGGACCCGTTGAACCCGCTCGATAACGCGCAGGTGACGAGCCAGCTCGCCCAGCTGTCGACCGTGACCGGTATCGACAAACTCAATGCGACCGTGCAGGCGCTGATGGGCAGCTATCAAGCCAGTCAGTCGCTGCAGGCGACGAGCATGATCGGCCATGGCGTGTTCGTGCCGGGATCGGATGTGACGCTGACCGGCGGCAAGGCGCTGCTGGGTGTGGAGCTTGCCGATGCGGCCGACAGTGTTCAGGTGACGATTCTCGATGCTTCCGGAAGGCCTGTTCACAAGATCGATCTCGGTGCGCAGAAAGCGGGCGTGTTGCCGCTGGCATGGGATGGAACGACGGATGGCGGCGCGACCGCGGCCGATGGTCACTATACGTTCCAGGTCAACGCGGTGCGCGGCAATCAGAAAGCAAGCGCGACCGCGCTCTCGTTCGGTGAGGTGGCCAGCGTCAGCACCGGCCCGCAAGGCGTGAAGCTCAACTTGCCGCGCATCGGCGAAGTCAATTTGGCCGATGTCAAACAAATTCTTTGAAGCAGCTGCAGAACATTCTGAACGAGGAGAAGTGAAATGAGTTTTCAACAAGGCTTGAGCGGACTGAATGGGGCATCGAAGCAGCTGGAGACGATCGGCAACAATATTGCAAACGCCAATACGGCAGGTTTCAAGTCGGCGGTCACGCAGTTTGCCGACGTGTATGCCAATTCCTTGAGCGGCACATCGGGATTGGGGACCGCAGGCATCGGTACACGGGTATCGCAAATCATGCAGCAATTCAGCCAGGGCAACATCACCGCATCCAACAATGCGCTGGACATGGCGGTCAACGGTGGTGGTTTTTTTCGCCTGGCCAAAAATGGTGCTGTCAGCTACGCGCGCAACGGCCAGTTCCAGATCGACCGGGACGGCTTTATCGTCAGTTCGGACGGTGGCCATCTGACGGGCTTCACCGCGAATAATCTGGGTGTGCTGTCGACCGGCAGCCCGACGGATCTGAAAATCAGCACGGCGGACCTTGCGCCGCAGGAGAGCACCAAAATCGAGGCACAGTTAAACCTGGATTCGCGTGCCGCAGTGCCGGCCGCGGCATTCGATCCAAATGATCCGACGACGTTTAACAACTCGACGTCGGTGACTGTGTTCGACAGCCTGGGTAATTCGCATGTCGTGCAAACCTACTACCGGAAAACCGCGCCCAATAGCTGGGACGTGTTCGCCAACAGTACCACCGGAGTAATTGGAGCAGCCGCGGTGGCGACGCTCACTTTCAGCACGGCCGGTGTGCTGACCGCGGGATCGCCGGGATCGATCAGCATGGCGCTTGCCAACGGCGCGACGACGCCGGTTACCATCTCGCTGGATTTGACGGGCACCACGCAATTCGGGTCGAATTTTGGCGTCAACTCCTTGACCCAGGATGGCTTTGCGTCCGGCCGCTTGTCCGGCTTCAACACGGGTTCGGACGGCATCATCACAGGGCGCTATACCAACGGCAAGACGGCGACGCTTGGCCAGGTGGTGCTGGCCAACTTCAATAATCCGAACGGCTTGCAGCCGCTCGGCAATAACCAGTGGGCCGAGAGCGCCGCATCCGGTGTCGCGCTGATAGGCGCGCCGAATTCCGGCCGCCTGGGCTTGATCCAGTCTTCCGCAACCGAAGACTCGAATGTCGATCTCACGGCGGAACTGGTCAACATGATCACCGCGCAGCGCGTATTCCAGGCCAATGCGCAGACCATCAAGACGCAGGACCAGATCTTGCAGACGCTGGTGAATCTGCGGTGATCGCGTGTTGCCAATGCGGACGTAGCAGCCCGAACGATAGGGAGAACAGATGGATCGCCTGATTTATACCGCGATGACCGGCGCGAAGCATATCCTGGAACAGCAGGCCAATACTTCGCACAATCTCGCGAATGCGACGACGACCGGCTTTCGCGCGCAACTGGATGCGTTTCGGGCCGTGCCCGTAATCGGCGCCAACTTGCCGACCAGGGCGTTCGTGGTGGACGCGACGGTCGGCACCGATTTCACGCCCGGCCCGATCCAGAATACCGGGCGCGACCTGGACGTCGCCATCCAGGGCAAAGGCTGGATAGCGTTGCAGCTGGACGACGGCTCCGAAGCATACACTCGTAGCGGCAGTTTCAAGATCAGCGAAAACGGCGTGCTGCAGACGCAGAACGGCATGAACGTGATGGGCGACGGCGGACCGATCGCAATTCCGCCGGACGTCTCGGTCACGGTGGGAAAAGACGGCACGATCTCCGCGATCGCCACCAACGGCAACACCAGCGCGGTGACTGCGCTGGGCCGGATCAAGCTGGTCAATCCGCCGGAAGAATCGATCGTGCGCGGCGATGACGGCTTGTACCGGCTGAAAGGCGGCGAGGCGGCGGACGCCGAGGCAGGCATCAACGTGATCGGCGGCGCGCTGGAAGGCAGCAACGTAAACGCGGTCGATGCAATGGTCAACATGATCAGCCTGGCGCGCCAGTTCGAGATGCACATGAATCTGCTGAAAAATGCCGAGAGTAACGCGGCCAAGGCAGGCCAGCTTTTGTCTTTGACTTAATGCCGTCAAGGGCACAATGAATCAGGTCTCTGGAGAATGAAATGATCCGCTCGCTATGGATTTCGAAAACCGGTCTGGATGCGCAGCAAACGCAGATGGACGTCATCGCCAACAACCTGGCCAACGTCAATACCGCCGGCTTCAAGCGTTCTCGCGCGGTGTTCGAGGACTTGCTGTATCAGACGATGCGCCAGCCGGGCGCGCAATCATCGCAGCAGACCCAATTGCCGACCGGCTTGCAGGTCGGCACTGGCGTACGGCCGGTCGCGGCGGAACGTATTTTCACGCAAGGCAATTTGCAGCAGACCGGTAACGATAAGGACATCGCGATCCAGGGCGCGGGTTTTTTCCAGGTGCTGCTGCCGGATGGCGGCACCGCGTACACGCGCGACGGTTCGTTCAGCGTCGATAACCAGGGCCAGCTCGTGACCGCCAGCGGATTCGTGGTGCAGCCTGCGGTGACCATACCGGCCAATGCGATCACCATGAGCATCGGCCGCGACGGCACGATTTCGGTGACGCAACCGGGGGTTTTGGCACCGACCCAGGTGGGAGCGCTGCAGCTGGCGACCTTCATTAATCCGGCCGGCCTGGAAGCCAGGGGCGAGAATCTGTATGTGGAAACCGCGGCGTCGGGCAATCCCAATACCAACACGCCCGGCACCAACGGCGCCGGACTGCTGGCGCAGGGTTATGTCGAAACGTCGAACGTGAATGTAGTGGAAGAGCTGGTCAACATGATCCAGACCCAGCGCGCATACGAAATCAACAGCAAGGCGATACAGACCTCCGACCAGATGCTGCAGCGCCTGTCGCAACTCTGACCGGTAGCGAGGCCGACATGAAGAGTTTTTCCGCAATCGTAATGGGCATGCTGATGGCGGCGGGCCTGGCCGGCTGCTCGACGGTGCCGGAATCCATCATTCCCTACCCCAGCAGCGCCAGGCCGAATGCTCCCGTCGCTGCCGCTGTCGCCAATGGCGCGATCTTCCAGGCGCCGGCTTACCGCCCGATGTTTGAAGACCGCCGTGCGCGCATGGTCGGCGACATGCTGACGATCGCGATCAACGAGCGCACCAGCGCCGGCAAGTCGGCCGCAAACAGCGCGAGCAAGACCGGTAGCGTGGATTTCGCGGCGCCGACTTTGTTCGGCATACCGTCGACGACGACGGCGAAGGCGGCACTGTCGGCGAGATCTTCCAATAAATTCGAAGACAAGGGATCGGAGGCCTCCAGCAATACCTTCAGCGGCACCATTACCGTCACCGTGATCGAGGTGCTGCCCAACGGGAATCTGGTAGTGAGCGGCGAAAAGCAGGTTGCGTTGGACAAGGGCGTCGAATACGTGCGCTTTTCCGGGGTCGTGAATCCGGATAATCTCACCGCCGGCAATGTGGTGCCGTCGACCCAGGTGGCGGATGCGCGCGTCGAGTATCGGACCAACAGCCGGATCGACAAGGCGGAAATGATGTCTCAACTGGCGCGCTTCTTCCTCAGCATCATGCCGCTGTGATGGAGGTACGCATATGAAATCCATGGCCTTCGCCGCGCGGAAAATCAGAAAGATCGTATCGATCGCGCTCGGCGCCGCCTGCATGTGGACCGCGACCGCCGGCCACGCTGAGCGCCTGAAGGATCTCGCCAGCATCCAGGGAGTGCGCCAGAACCAGTTGATCGGCTACGGTTTGGTGGTCGGCCTGGATGGCAGCGGCGACCAGACCACGCAAACTCCGTTTACCGTGCAGAGCGTGGTCAGCATGCTGCAGGGCTTGGGCGTCAATCTGCCGCCCGGCACCAGCCTGCAGTTGAAGAACGTGGCCGCAGTGGTCGTGACAACCTCGCTGCCGGCGTTTGCGCAGCCGGGGCAGACGCTGGATGTCACTGTGTCGTCGATGGGCAATGCGAAAAGCCTGCGCGGCGGCACGCTGTTGATGACGCCGCTGAAAGGCGCGGACGGACAGATCTACGGTATCGCGCAGGGCAACGTGCTGGTGGGCGGCGTCGGCGCCGCCGCCAACGGCAGCAAGGCGCAGGTGAATCATTTGAGCGTGGGGCGCATTTCGGCTGGCGCGACCGTCGAGCGTGCGGTACCGACCGCGCTCGGTCAGGGCGAGATGGTTTATCTTGAACTGAACGACACCGATTTTTCCACCGCCAGCCGCGTGGTCGATGCGGTAAACCGGCGTTTCGGTCCGGAGACGGCGGCCGCGCAGGACGGGCGCGTGATCCGCGTGCGCGCGCCGCTCGGCAGCGACGAACGGGTGGCGTTTCTCGGCACGCTGGAAAGCCTCCACATCACGCCTGCGCAAATGGCGGCCAAGGTGATCCTGAACGCGCGCACCGGCTCGGTCGTGATGAATCAGGCGGTAACGCTGGACAACTGCGCCGTTTCGCATGGCAATCTGTCGGTCGTGATCAACACCCAGCCTGTCATTAGTCAGCCGGCGCCGTTTTCCGGCGGCCAGACCGTCGTTACGCAGACCTCGCAGATCGATATCCAGAAGGAACCCGGCCAGGTATTGATGTTAAAGGGGGGCACTTCGCTGGCCGATGTCGTCAAGGCGCTCAATGCGATCGGTGCCACGCCGCAGGATTTGCTCGCGATATTGCAGGCGATGAAGGCCGCCGGATCCCTGCGCGCCGACCTGGAAATCATCTGACATGATCGATCCGACCAGCATTTCCAGCAAACTCGCCATCGATGCCAGGGAACTGGGCGAGCTGCGCCAGTCCGCCAGGCAGAATTCGCCGGAAGCGCTGAAGGCCGCAGCCCAGCAGTTCGAAGCGCTGTTCATGAACATGGTGTTGAAGAGCATGCGCGAGGCCACGCCGCAGGACGGCATCTTCGACAATCAGCAAAGCCGCATGTACACCTCGATGCTGGACCAGCAGTTTAGCCAGAGCCTGGCCAGCCGCGGCATCGGTCTGGCTGATGCGCTTTTCAGACAGTTGTCCACCAGGCTCGACGGTGTGTCGCCGCCTGCTGGCGGAGCGGCGCCGGCGCTAGAGTCGTTCGACGCAAGCAAGCTGCAATCCTCGCAGCCGCCGCACGTCAGGGCGTTCCAGGAGCGTCTCGCGCCGCATGCGGAGGAAGCCAGCCGCAGCACCGGCATCCCGGCCAGGTTCATGCTGGGCCAGGCGGCACTGGAGAGCGGTTGGGGCAAGCGCGAAATCATGGCGGCCGACGGCACCGCCAGCCATAACCTGTTCGGCATCAAGGCCACCGGCGGCTGGAAGGGCCGGGTGGTCGAAGCGGTGACGACAGAATACGTGAACGGTACGCCGCAAACGAAGGTGGAAAAATTCCGCGCCTACGATTCCTATGCCGATTCCTTCCGCGATTATGCGAACCTGTTGCGCAACAATCCGCGTTATGAAGGCGTGCTTGCCAATGCTCAAAGCGTGGAAGGATTCGCACAGGGTTTGCAGCGTGCCGGATATGCGACCGACCCGAACTACGCGGCCAAGTTGACGCGTATTATCAAACAATCATTGTCTGCATGACACGCGGATAAGATTGATCGTCGCAGTGCTCAAGTTTCCGCGCGGCGTGCCGATGACACAGATATCGATACCCCGATAAAGAAGAACATACCATGGCGTCCAGTATCCTCGGTGTTGGTCAAAGCGCGCTGAACGCGGCACAGACCGGTCTCGTCACCACCGGCCACAATATTGCGAACGTGAACACGCCCGGCTATAGCCGGCAAGTGGTCGTGCAAAGCGCGGCGCCCGGCCAGGACATCGGCGTCGGTTTTGTCGGCAAGGGCGCCGACGTGGTCACCGTCAAGCGCATTTACAACGAGTTCCTGCAGAATCAGGTGCTGTCTTCGCAGACATCGAAGAACTCGCTGGACAGTTATTACGCGCAGATCAGGCAGATCGACAACATGCTGGCCGACCCAACGGCCGGGGTATCGGCGACGATGCAGGATTTCTTCGCCGGCGTGCAGGATGTCGCTTCCAACCCGAGCGCCGCGGCATCGCGCCAGGCGATGCTGTCGTCGGCACAGGCGCTGGCCGCGCGTTTCCAGAGCGTGGGCGGACGGCTCGACGAGTTGCGCCAGGGTGTCAATGGCCAGGTCGCGGCCGGTATCGACGTGATCAACAGCTATGCGCAGCAAATCGCGAGCCTGAACGACGCCATCGAGAAAGCGCAGGGAACGGCGGGAGAAGGCAAGCCGGCAAACGATCTGCTCGACCAGCGCGACCAGGTCATTTCCGATCTGAGCAAGGAAATCAAGGTCTCCGTCGTCAAACAGAACAACAGCTATAACGTCTTCATCGGCAACGGCCAGGCGCTCACTGTGGGCACACAGGTTTTCAAGCTTGTACCGGCCACTTCGCCGACCGACCCGAGCCGAATTCAGGTCGGCTATCTGTCGAACGGAACGATGAGCGTGCTCGCCGATAGCAGTCTGCCCGGCGGCAAGCTTGGCGGGTTGCTGGAGTTCCGCGCCAACACGCTGGACGCCGCGCAAAATGCGCTGGGCCGGGTTGCCATCGGACTGGCGGCAACCTTCAATGCGCAACATCAGTTGGGGCAGGATCAGAACGGCGCGCTGGGCGGTGCGTTTTTCACTGCCGGCGCGCCGATCGTGAATGCCAGCAGCGCAAATATTGGCGCCGCTACCGTGACGGCCGCCGTTACCGATGCGACTCAGTTGACGACCAGCGATTACCGCCTGCAGCGGATAAATGGCGTCGGCGGCGTCGGCATCGATTACGTGGTGACGCGACTGACGGATGGCCAGCAGACCAAGTTCGCGGCTTTTCCGCAAACGATTGACGGCGTCACCATCGGCAATCCGGCGGGTACGCTCAACGACGGCGACGAGTATCTGATACAGCCGACGGCAAGCGGCGCCACCGGGTTTCGCGTCGCCATCAACGATATCGCAAAGATCGCGGCGGCCGCGCCGATCCGGACCGCCGCGCCGGTGGCCAACACGGGCACGGGGCAAATCAGCGCCGGCACGGTGAATGCGCCGCCCCCGGTGAATGCAAACCTGCAGCAGCCTGTCACGCTCACTTTCACCTCCGCGACGACGTTCAACGTGAGCGGCACGGGAACGGGCAATCCGGCCGGCGTCGCCTATGTCGATGGCGGCAATATCAGCTACAACGGCTGGACCATTCAGATCTCCGGCACACCGGCCAATGGCGACACCTTCACCATCGGCCCCAACACGGCCGGTGTGGGAGACAACCGCAACGCGTTATTGCTGGGGAACCTGCAGACTTCGAATACGCTTGCCAACGGCACGCTCACCTACCAGGCCGCTTATACGCATATGGTCAGCCAGGTGGGCAACAAGACTCGCGAAGTCGAAGCGTCCGGCAAGGCAGAGAGCAAAATGCTGGAACAGGCGGTGCAAGCGCAGCAGGCCGAGTCGGGCGTCAATCTCGATGAGGAAGCCGCAAATCTGATGCGCTATCAGCAAGCGTACCAGGCCGCCGCGAAAGTGATGCAGACGGCAGACAAGCTATTCGAACTGCTGCTTACCCTGGGCCAATAGGTCAGCAGACTAATAGGCCGATAGGAGCCAACCAACATGCGCATCAGCACGAATACCATTTTCGACAAAGGGACCGCCCGCATGGGCGAGCTGCAGGTCGGCATCGCGAAAACGCAGCAGCAGGTGTCGACAGGCCGTCGCATTATTTCGCCATCCGACGATCCGGTCGCTTCGGCGCGCGCGTTGGAAGTAACGCACACGCAGGAAGTCAACGCAAAATTCGCGATCAACCGGCGCAATGCGAAGGACGCGCTTTCCACGACGGAAGGCGCGCTGCAGAACGTCACTACGCTCCTGCAGGACGTCAAGACGCTGATCGTCGCTGCCGGCAATGGCGCTCTCGACAATACGCAGCGCGGTTATATGGCGACGGAATTGAAGGGGCGCTTCGATGAGCTGCTGGGTCTGGCGAACAGCCGCGACGGCGTCGGCAATTATATTTTTTCGGGTTACCAGGCCGCGACCAAGCCTTTTTCCGAATCCGCTACCGGCGCAAGCTATGCAGGCGACCAGGGATCGCGGCTGTTGCAGGTGCATACCGCGCGTCAGCTGGAGGTCGGCCAGCATGGCAATGCGGTATTCGAGAGGATAGATAGCAGCGGGACATTCGCTTCCGCCGTCGCCGGTGCGAATACCGGCAACGGCGCGATTTCTCAGGGAAAGGTGGTTGACTCTTCGCAATTGACCGGCCATAGCTACGAGATTTCGTTCACGAGCGCGGCCACGTTCGACGTCTATGATCTCACCGTCGATCCGGGCAAGACTACGCCGTTGCCGGCATCCGGCGCTTACGTGAGCGGCCAGCCTATTGTTTTCGACGGTTTGCAGTTCGATATCACGGGCGCGCCGGCAAATACCGATCGGTTTACCGTGCAGCCGACCAGCAATCAAAGCATCTTCACCACGCTGAAAGATTTGATCAATGTGCTGCAAGGGCCGACATCGACCGCGGTCGAAAAAGGAAATCTCACCTACGGGCTCGACATCGCCAATGCCAACATCGACAAGGCGCTCGACCATGTATTGACCGAACGCGCGGCGATCGGCTCCAGCCTGAAGGAAATCGATTCGCTCGATAGCCTGGGCGAGGATCTGAACATTCAGTACGCGCAGACGCTATCTGATCTTCAGGACCTCGATTACGTGCAAGCGATCACGGATCTGATGAAGCAGCAAACCGCGCTGCAGGCCGCGCAGGAGTCCTTCGTCAAGATCAGCGGCCTGTCGCTGTTCAATTACATCTCGTAATACAGGCACCTTGTCATCTGGCGCCGACGGAGGACGTCGGCATGCCAATCCGCTGCACCACACCCAATCCGCCCTGGAACAAGCGGTCGAGCGGCCCGGATAGATAGGGCAGGGACAGCATCAGCACGATGAATCCCGCGCCCAAGGTGACGGGAAAGCCGATGCCGAACAGGTTCAATTGCGGCGCGGCCCTGGTAAGTACGCCAAGCGCGATATTGGTGAAGAGCAGGGCGGCGACAATCGGCAATGACAGTTGCACGCCCGCGGTAAAAATCAATCCTCCCCAATCGGCAATCTCCCGTAACCCGGCGCCACCTGCCGGCACGGCCGAGATCGGCATCGTGACGAAGCTTTCCGCCAATGTCGCCAGCAGCATCAGATGCACATCCAATGCTAGAAAGAGAATCAGCGTCAATAGCGCAAGAAACTGGGCGATCGCCGAGGTGCGCGCGCGCGTCTGCGGATCGAAGAAGGTCGCGAAGCCGAAGCCCATCGTCAAGCCGGCAATTTCGCCGGCCATTTCGACGGCGGCGAACACGATGCGCATGGCGAATCCCATCGCCAGGCCGGTTACAAGCTGCTGGATGACGATCAACAAAC
>UEXY01000207.1_pt1 | contig 17097 bp, 12 predicted proteins | sample 4301061 | NCBI WGS metagenome assembly UEXY01 (sample SAMEA4773184, study PRJEB27434) | metagenome | biome: 2259; feature: agricultural soil; material: soil | place: USA | collected 2014-09 | depth 0.25 m | reverse complement strand
CAATGGATCCTCGGTGGCGCTTATAAAGTGGGCGCGTTCCGCTTCACCGCCGGATATATCAACGACAAGCAGGAGACCGGAACCGCGGCTGCCGATACCAAGGTGAACAACGCGTGGGGCGGCGTCAACTACGACGTCACGCCAGCGCTCAGGTTGACCGCTGCCTACTATCAAACCAATTATGAGTTGGCCGGCTTTGACGGCAAAAAGAAACTCGGCATGCTTGGTTTGAGCTATACGCTGTCCAAGCGAACCGCCCTCTACGCGGAAGTCGATAGCACGAAATTCAGCGGCGTTGCAATCGGACGTGTTTCTCCGGCCGGCCAGGATCGCCAAACCGGTGTTTCCGCCGGCGTCTTTCATCAGTTTTAACTAGCCTTGCGGCGGCCGCGCCGATTGCAGTGATTAACTCTCTGCAGTCGGCGCGGCCGTCCGGCTTGTAGTTTGTCGACAAGATTGGCCGCCCCGTGGCCGCTGTTGCGGCGCGACTTCGCCTTGGTTGTCGGCCGCGAACGGCTTGCCCGCTCCGCGGATGTGTTTACGTTACTTCGTTTCAACCGATGTAGAGCATTCACTTCGAAGGAGGGCATCACATGTCGGACCCGTGTCAAGCCAATGAGTCAAGCCTGTTCATCAACGGTTGCCGCGTCGCGGCTTCCGGGCAAAGAAAATATCCGCTCCATAACCCAGCGCGACCTCAAGAACTAGTCGGATACGCGGCGCGGGCCAGCATTGTCGACGTAAATGCCGCATTCAACGCCGCTCAAAAAGCCTATCCGGACTGGCGTGCCCTGTCGTATGAGCAGCGTGCCGCGTACTTGACCAAGATCGCCGCGCACCTGACCGCCGATGAAGCGGAGCTCAATGCGCGAATCAGGCTGTTTACTCACGAACACGGAAAGGTTCTGAAGGAAACAGGAATCGAGATGGGCCGCTTGGGAGGCCGCTTCCTGCAGGCGGCGTCGTACGCGCAACGCCTCGCGGCCGATGAGGAAATCAAGGGCCCGCCGTTCGATACCGTCATCACGCGCCAGCCGCGCGGCGTCGCGTTGCTGATCGTGCCGTGGAACTGGCCGCTGTCGATACTCGGCGCCAAGCTGCCGCAGGCGCTCATGGCCGGTAATACCGTGGTCATCAAGTTGCCCGAGAATTCCGCCATGGCGCCCGCCATGACGATTGCCAGGATCGCCGAGATGCTGCCGCCCGGCGTGGTCAACCTGATCACCGGCTCGTCGTCGGAAATCGGCGATGCGATGCTGACGCATCCGCTGGCGCGCACGATCAACTTCACCGGCAGCATCGAGGTCGGCAAGCATGTGATGAAGACCGCGGCCGTCAACCTGACGCCGGTCACGCTTGAGCTCGGCGGCAACGACGCCGGCATCGTGCTGGAAGACGCGGTGCTGGACCAGGGCGCGTTCATGCGCATGTACCTCGCCGCATTCATGACGACGGGGCAGATTTGCATGGCGCTCAAGCGGCTCTACGTGCACAAGTCGCGTTACGACGAAGTGGTGGACGGCCTCTCGCAGATCGCCGCCAAACAGGTGGTTGGCGACGGGCTTTTGCCGGAGACCACCATGGGGCCGCTCAACAATGCGAAGCAGCTCAAGGTGGTGACCAGCATGATTGCGCAGGCACGCGCTGCCGGCGCCGATCTCAAGGAGTTCGGCGTGGTGCCCGATGAGGAGTTGTATCGTGCCGGCTACTTCCAGAAGCCGACGCTGGTGTTCGATCCCGACAGCAGTCTCGACGTCGTGCGCCACGAACAGTTCGGCCCCATCCTGCCGATTATCCGCATCGAAGACGAGACGCAAGGCATCCGCCTCGCGAACGATTCCAGTTTCGGCCTGTGCTCGTCGGTCTGGACTGCGGACCAGGAGCGCGCGCTGCGGGTCGCACGCCAGCTGGAGGCCGGCACTACCTATCTCAACGCCCATGGCCCGATGGGCCAGGACGATCGCGGGCCGTTTGGCGGATTCAAGCACAGCGGCATCGGGCGCAACCTCGGCTATCAGGGCGTGCTCGGTTTCCAGGGTTACCAGACCATTTCGGCGCCGAACGGATGGCTGTTTTGACGCCGGCGGCCAATGCCTGCGCCGGGGATTCGCGATTTGTGCTTTCCGCAAAAAATCAGGGGGAAACAAGTGGTCGATAATAATGCGTTGAGCGCAGCGGAACAGCTGCTTCGCCTCTGTGCCCGTTTAGGCGTCAAGTACATCTTCAGCAACCTGGGCAGCGATCATCCGGCCTTCATGAACGCGTTCGCCAAGATGGCCGAGCAAGGCATCGCGATGCCCAAGGTGATCGTCTGTCCGCATGAAATGACCACCCTGAGCGCCGCGCACGGCTATGCAATGATCACCCGGCAGCCGCAACTGGTGCTGGTGCACGTCGACGTCGGCACCGCCAACCTGGGTGGCAGCGTGCATAACGCGGCGCGCGGCAGGGTACCGGCGATCATCGTGGCCGGACTGTCGCCGGCATCGACCAACCCCGGCACGCTCGGCCATCGCAACGAATACATTCACTACACGCAGGATGCGCCTCGCCAGCAGGCGATCGTCGATCAGTACACCAAGTGGAGCTACGAACTGCGTGCCGCCGAGATGACGGAGCAGGTGGTGAGCCGCGCGTATCAGCTCGCCACATCGGTTCCGCAAGGGCCGGTGTACCTGACCGGCGCGCGCGAAGTCTGGGAGGCCGAAGCGCCGCCCGCCGGCGAGCGTGCGCAGGACTGGCCCTTATCCAGGTTCGCCGGCCTGGCCGCCGCCGATGCGGCCGAACTGCATGCCGCGCTGGCGTCGGCAAAACGGCCGCTGGTCATCACCACGTACATGGGATACCAGCAGGAGTCGGTGCGCAAACTGGTTGCGCTGTCGGAGCGCTTCGGCATCGGCGTTTGCGAATTGGGACCACACTATTTGAATTTCCCCGGCGATCATCCGCACCATCTCGGCTACCAGCGCAACACCCTGGTCGACGAAGCGGATCTTATCCTGCTGCTCGACATCGACGTGCCCTGGCTCGAATCGAAAGTCACGCCGGCTCCCGGCGCCAGGGTTTTTCATATCGACATCGATCCGCTCAAGGAACGGCTCGGCTACTGGCATTTCCCGGTCCAGCGCTGCTACCAGGCCGACAGCCTGCTGGTGCTGGAGCAGTTGCTGGCGCTCGATCCGCACGTTGCCGAAGCCGGCCGCGCCGCGCGGCTGGAGTGGATTGCCGATGCCAAAAAGCGGGTGGCACTGCAGCTGGGAGCGCCGCCCACCGCCGGCGCCATCACACCGGCAGAACTGACCGGGGCGGTGCGTGAGCTGGTCAACGAGCGCACCGTGGTGCTGGTGGAAGCGCCGTCGACGTCGATGATGATTCCCTCTGTGCTGAAAATGAGCCGGCCCGGCAGTTACTACGCCAATCATGGCGCCGGCCTGGGCTGGGGCGCGAATGCCGCGATCGGCGTCAAGCTCGCCAAGCCGGAAGCGGAAGTCATTACCTTGTTGGGGGACGGCTGCTTTTTGTTCAGCGTGCCGAGCAGCGCCTATTGGGTGGCGGGAACCTATGCGGCGCCGCATCTCACCATCATCTATAACAACGGCGGCTGGAAATCGCCGCGGATGTCCACCGTGTACGTGCATCCGGACGGACCGGCCGAGCGCAACGACACTTACTTCGTATCGGTGGGCGCCGGCGCAAAACTTTCAAAAATTGCCGAGGCAACCGGAGGAGCGGAGGCCTTTTACGTGGAGGACCGGGCCTGTCTTCATGAGACGCTGAGAGCCGCGCTTGACACCGTTCGCAAGGGTAGGGCGGCGGTGGTCGAGGTGCGGCTCGCGCCGATATCGGGCCAGGTTCTTTCGTAGCGCGTAGCAGTTAACCGAAGCGACGATGATGTTGGAGTACACGTGGCAAAACCACTGTCGTTCCCGCGCAGGCGGGAACCCATCAGCCTGTCGATCGGACAGCCGTCGTATGGGTTCCCACCTGCGCGGGAACGACAAGGGCAGGTTGAGGTCGTCGACTGCTCCGCCTGATTGAAGTTCGCGCCCATGCTTTCTGTGTGAAAAATTCGCCATCCGATGCAACAGCAGATGGCTGTAGTGGTTAAAAAAACTAAGGAGACGTTCATGTCATGCATTAACAATAAATTGATCAAGGCAGCCGTTTTTTTCAGCACCTTCGGATTGGCGGTGAATGCGTTTGCCGAAGAGTTGAAGCTGAGTCACTTCATGTCGCCCAGCCATGCACTGCATCAGAAGCTGATGGCACCGTGGGGGCAGGAGCTCGCCCAGAAAACGAATAACCAACTCACCGTCCGCATTTTCCCGAGCGCGCAACTTGGTGGCAAACCGGCCAGCTCCTATAAGCTGGCAGCCGACGGCATCGCGGACATCGCGTTCGGCATCACCGGTTACACGTCGTCGCAGTTTCCGGGCTTGAACCTGACTGAGCTCCCCGGCTATGCCGGCAACACCAGCGAGGCCGATGCGACGGCAAAAATCTGGGACAACTTCAAGCGCGTCTCCGGAGAATTCCCCGGAGTTAAAGTGCTGGTGCTGCTGGCCGGCGACGTCTCCGTGATCATCACGAAAAACAAGCCGGTACGCCTGCCGCAAGATATGAAGGGACTGCGCGTACGGGTACCGACCCGTGAGCAAGGGGAACTGGTCGAGTATCTCGGCGGCGTCGTTGTCGATATGCCTCTCACCGAAGTCTACAACGCGCTTGACCGTGGCCTGGTCGATGCCGCGATGGTGCCGATCGCCGCTGCCGGCGATTTCAAATTGACCGAAGTCGGCAAATACTATTTGATCAACGCGCCGTTGACGCGCTCGCTGATATTCATCGTCATGAACCAGCATAAATATGACGCCTTGCCGGCGGCGCAAAAGGCGGCCATCGATGCCACCACCGGAAAAGCGCTGAGCGTAAAAGGCGCCGGCGTTTACGCCAATCGCCGCACGGAGGTGATCGAGAGCATCAAGCGTAAGAAATCCGGCGAGCTGATTGAAATCTCCGCGGCTGAAATCAAGCAATGGGAGGCCGCGCTCAAGCCCTTTGTCGAGAGCCGGCTGGTGGAGGCGGAAAAGCGCGGCATTCCGGGCCACGCCATCTACGCGGGGAAATGAATATGGAACCGGTTCGATCCGTGCACGGGTTTGCCAGGCTGAATGCATTCATCGGCTATATCGGGGGAGTGGCGGTATTGCTGATGATGCTGGTCAGCGTGGTCGATGTATTGTCGCGCTCCCTGTTCGGTGTGCCGCTGCCGGGCGCCATGGACCTGGTACAGCATCTGATGGTGATCACCATCGTTTGCGGACTGGCGTATTGCGGCTATGCCGGCGGGCATATCACCATCAATATGCTCGATCCTTTGCTGGATCGTCCGAGTTGGCGCTATCTGAACGTGCTGGTGCATTTGACCGGCTTCGTGTTGCTGGCGCTGATTGCCTGGCGTTGCGGCATCGCTGCGCTGGACGCTTTCGCGGAGGACGCCAATTCCAATACCTTGCGCATCCGCACCTGGCCGTTCTACGTGGCGATTTCCCTCGGCATGATTGCGTACGCGCTGGTCCTTGCGTCGCATGTCGTTGCTGCCTGGAACGGCAAGCCCTTGCCGTCCGCGCATGACTTTTCGGAGTAATCAATCATGACGACAGTAACAATGGCCGCCATCGGCTTCGTTTGCCTGTTCGGCCTGATGGCGCTGCGCATGCCGATCGGGCTGGCAATGCTGATCGTGGGCGCGGCGGGAAGCGCATCGATCATCGGACTGGCGCCGGCGCTGCGCTCACTCGGCTCGCTGCCTTTCGAATATAGCCTGACCTATGACTTGTCCGTCATCCCGTTGTTTGTGCTGATGGGGAACCTCTGCACGGCGAGCGGCGCCAGCCGCGACTTTTACCGGCTCGCCTATGCGCTCATCGGCCACAAGCGCGGCGGCCTGGCAACCGCCACCGTGATGGCCTGCGGCGGCTTTGCCACAGTATCCGGATCGAGCGTCGCAACGGCGGTGACCATGGGCAAGGTAGCGCTGCCGGAAATGAAAAAATTCGGCTACGACCGGCGGCTGGCGATGGGTGCGGTGGCCGCCGGCGGCACGCTCGGCATCCTGATCCCGCCTTCGACCGGGTTCATCGTGTACGCGCTGCTGACCGAACAGTCGATCGGCAAACTGTTCCTGGCGGGGTTCTTGCCGGGCATATTGCTCTCCGCTCTGTTTATCGTCGTCATCTACATCATGACGACGTACAAACCATCGTATGGCCCGACCGGTTCCAGGGCGACCTGGGGCGAGCGCTGGCAGGCGCTTCGAAAAGCCGTTCCCATGATCACGATCGCGGTGGTCTCGATCGGCGGCATCTATGCCGGCATCTTCTCGCCGACCGAGGCGGCCGCGATCGGCGCTTTCATGGCGCTGGTCCTGGCAGGATGGGTCTGCATCAAGGAGTCGGCCACCTGGGCCGAGGGCATGGCGAAATTCCGCAGTGTGTTGTCCGCCAATCTGCTGGAGACGGTGGGCACGACCGCGATGGTGTTTCTGATCCTGATCGGCGCGCAGTTTTTCACGCCGTTTATCGCGCTGTCCGGCGTATCGGAAATGTTGTCGGGCTTCCTGAATAACCTGAATGCGCCGGCGGCGGCGATCTTCTGGTGCATCGTCCTGCTTTATCTTGTGCTCGGCATGTTCCTGGAAGGTTTTGCCATGCTGGTGCTGACGATGCCTATTGTGTTCCCTCTGGTGACGATGCTGGGGTTCGATCCGATCTGGTTCGGCGTGATATGCGTGATTTCGCTGGAAATGGGGCTGATCTCTCCTCCGCTTGGAATCAATGTGTTCGTCGTCAAAGGCCTCGATAAAGAGGCCAGCATGACGGATGTGTTTGTCGGCGCATTTCCGTTTTGGCTGGCAATGATCGTGTGCATAGGCATCCTGTTTGTGTTTCCGGAGATCGCACTCTACCTGCCGCGCCAGTTTTTCAGCTGAGCCAAACCGCTCCGGCCGTATGGTCCGGACATCACCCGACGCCGTGCCGGCATGCTCATGCCGGCACGGCGTTCGTATTTGAAAGCCGTCTGCATTACGCGTCGAGAGATGCATTGATACGAAGCAGAAAATCAGCGCTAAATTTGATAGTTGTCGTCGGCTCGCGATAAAGTCGTCGCTCATCGCGGACTATACTGAGTCTTATTGTGATCGCATTGGCTTTCGGCCAGGATAATGTGTTCGCAGAAAAACATCCGAGCAGCCGGGAACGCATTTCCCGCGAAGAAAGCGATGCGAAGACTCTTTACGGGAAGATGGTTTCAAGGAATTCCTAACGTCAAGGAGCGGATGAGATGGCGGCGATCGTGCAAATCGATGACGAAGTCATCGGCACTGAAGATTTCATCAGGGTATTGAAGCTCACCGGGCAGTTCGAGAATCTCATCGAGCAACTCGTCAAGGACAAGCTCACCGTCCGCGCGGCGAAGAAGCAAGGCATCGTCGTGTCGGCGCAAGAGATACAGGACAGGGCCGATCAATTCCGGCGTGTGCAGGGTCTGCATCGCGCGACCGACATGAACCATTACCTCGATACCCTGGGGGTCAGCCTGGACGAATTCGAGCTGTTCATCACCGACAGCCTGTACCAGGAAAAAATGATGGAAAAAGTCTGCAGCTACAAGGCGGTCGAACAATATTTCAAGCTGAACTCCCCCAAGTTCGACAGCATCGAGGTGAGCCACATCGTTCTCGATACGGAGGGCAAGGCGAAGGAGATGATTTCCTTTCTCAAGGAGGACCCCGACAGCTTTGCGGAGATGGCGCGCGAGCACTCGATCGCCGACACGCGGGAGCAGGGCGGCCATATCGGCAAGGTGCTGCGTGGTTCGCTCAAGACCGACGTCGAAGCCAAGGTATTCAACGCCACCGTCGGCGACCTGCTCGGGCCATTTGCGTCGCCCGACCGGTCGTTCTACGAGATCTTTGCGGTGAACGCAAAGCATCCGGCCACGCTGGATGAAGAAGCCGCGGCCGAGGTGCGGCGCCTGCTGCGCGAAGAATGGTTGTTTGCCAGGGCGCAGGAACACATCATAGAAGTTCGCTAGAGGCGCAGGGGATGGGTTTGGGAGGCATATGGACGCGCCGGAAAAACTGCAGTCCCTCGCCGATTTTCTGTCATCCGTGGAAATTCTGTCGCCGTTTGCGCGGGACGAGCTGGAACGGCTCGCCGAGCATGCCGAGTCCCGTTTCTTTTCCTTCGGCGACACCGTGTGCAATGCGGGCGATTTCGCCGACGGCCTGTTCGTCATCAAGTCCGGTTCCGTTCGCATATTTACCGAAGAGAACGGCAAGGAAATCAGCATGGGCGTGCGGAAGGCGGGCGAGGTGTTCGCCGACATCGCCATGTTGCGCGAGTACCGGCATGAATCCTCGGTGCGCGCTTCGGTCAAGACCGAGCTGCTGTTCATCCCGCGCAAGGCCATCGAACCGGTCATCGCCCGCAATCCCGCGGCGCAGGAATTCATTGCCAGCTACGTTGCGATCAACTCGGCGGGAGGCTTGGTGGCACGCCTTTTCGATCTGCGCGGCAAGGTCAACAAGAGCGAGCTGGAGGAATTCGTGCGCAGCGTCGGCGTCAAGCGCGTCGGCGCCGGCAAGGACATCCTGAAACAGGAGTCCCGCGACGATCGCCGGCTGTACGTCGTGCGGCACGGCGAAGTCCGCATCGTGCGCAACGAGGAGGGCACCGAGTATCCGCTCGCCACGCTGCGGCAGGGCGAAATCTTCGGCGAGAAGGCCTGCCTGATGCGTCAGGAACAGATGGCCACGGTGACGGCGATATCGGATGCCACGCTGCTGGTCATCCCCGAGAAGACCGTGCACCAGATTCTGGAGCGTAACCCGAAGCTGCGGGAGATACTGGAAGAGCGGATCCGGTTCATCGAGCGGGAGCTGCATCGGCGCAAGAAGCTGGAGGAAAGGCGCAAGCTTCCGGTCACGCTCGATCTGCATTCCAAACCGGAGCTCGGCGAAAAAATCCTCAAGCGCTTCCCGCTGGTCGAGCAGGCCGAGGAGATGGACTGCGGCGCCGCCTGCCTGGCGATGATTTGCCGGCACTACGGCATTCCCATGACCCTGGGCAAGCTGCGCGAGCTGGCGAACGTCACTACCCAGGGCGCCACGCTGGACAGCCTCGCGCGTGCCGGCGAATCGCTCGGCTTCACCACGCGCGGCGTCCAATGCACCTATGAGTCGCTGCTGGGTTTCGAACTTCCGTTCATCGTGCACTGGGAGGGCTATCACTACGTCGTGGTGTACGGCGTCTCGAAACGGCAGGTGTGGGTGGCGGACCCGGCGATCGGTTTCAGAAAGATGAGCGTGGAAGAGTTCGAGCGCGGATGGAGCGGCACCTGCCTGGTCTTCACGCCCGGCCAGGACATGGTGCAGCTGGCCGCATTGCGCTCGCCGTGGATTCGCTTCGTCGCGTACCTGAAACCGTACAAGAAAATTCTCGCGCACCTGTTCCTGGCGACTTTCGTGATCCAGATACTGGGGCTGGTTCCGCCGCTGATCATTCAAAATATTCTGGACGGCGTCATCGTTCATCAGAACGTCAGCCTGTTGCACCTGCTCATCGCCGGCCTGATCATCTCCAACCTGTTCACTCAGCTGATGTCGACGATCAGGGCGTTTCTCGCGAACTTCATGATGCGCAACATGGACTTCGCGATGATGTCGCATTTTTTCAAGCACACGATGTCGCTACCGTTTTCTTTCTTTGCAAAGAGGAAAAGCGGCGACATCCTGGCGCGCTTCGAGGAAAACCAGACGATCCGATCCTTCCTGACCGAGTCGACGGTGACCACCATGCTGAATCTGCTGATGGTGTTCATCTACTTCACGATCATGTTTCTATACAACGTCAAGATGACGCTGGTGTTGATCGCGTTCGTCATCCCGATCATGGGCCTCACTGTGCTGGTGACGCCGAAGATAAAAAACTTTGCGCGCGAAGTCTTCACTTCGTCGACCGATGCCAAGGCTTTTCTGATGGAGACCCTCGGCGGCGTGGAAACCATCAAAGGCATGGGCATCGAGCGCCCGGTTCGTTCGAAATGGGAAAAGAAATACGCGAAGGCGCTCGAAGTGCAGTACCGCGCGCAGACCTTCAACATCGGGATCGGCCTGGCCAGCCAGCTGCTCAATGCCGCCACCACGATTGCCATCCTCTGGGTCGGCGCCAGCCTGGTGCTTACGCGCGAATTGAGCATCGGCCAGCTGATCGCATTCAATGCGTTGATGGGCAGCGTGCTGGCGCCGCTGATGGGATTGGTCGGGCTCTGGAGCCGTCTGAGCGACGCTGCCGTCGCCATGGAACGGCTCGGCGACGTGCTGGACATGGAACCGGAACAGAGGCCGCAGGACCTGCCCTCGCGCGTCGTGCTGCCCGATTTGCAGGGAGAAATCCGGCTGGAGAACATCTACTTCCGCTACGGTGGAAACGAGACGCCCTATGTGCTGGAAAACATCAGCCTGGATATCAAGCCGGGCGAGCTGGTCGCCATCGTCGGCCGCAGCGGCTCCGGCAAAACCACACTGGCGAAGCTGCTGGTCGGCTTCTATCCGCCGACGGAGGGAAAAGTGGTGGTGGACGGTTACGACATGAGCGTGATCGACAAGGATTATTACCGCGCCCAGGTCGGCTACGTCATGCAGAGCAACCTGCTGTTCTCCGGGACCATCGCCGAGAACATTGCCAGCGGCGACGAAAGCCCGGACCGGCGGCGCATCGAGGAAGTGGCGAAGATGGCGGATGCGCACGCCTTCATCAGCAAGATGCCTTTGAGTTACGAGCAGGTCGTGGGCGAGCGCGGCGTCGGCCTGTCCGGCGGACAGATTCAGCGGCTGTGCATCGCCAGGGCGCTGTACCACGACCCGCGCCTGCTGGTGTTCGACGAGGCCACCTCCGCGCTAGACACCCAGTCCGAGAGCAACATCATCGGCAACATGCACGACATTCTCAAGGGGCGCACCGCCGTGATCATCGCGCACCGGCTCAGCACCATCATGCGGGCCGACAAGATCCTCGTGCTGTACGAAGGCGCGGTGGTGGAACAGGGGCGGCACGACGAACTGGTGGATCGACGAGGGATGTACTACCAACTGGTGCAGAAGCAGTTGAGCGCAGCATGAAAATTTTCAACCGGACCCTGCAAGGAAGTTCCGCGATTTCGTATGCGGGACTGCTCGAAAAGATCGAAATTCTGCGGTCGACATTGCGCTGGGCGTCGAAGCTGGAGCGGCCGGAAATCGAAAAGCTGCTGCGTCAATCCAATGCGCTGCGCGACGAGGTGATGCAGTTGTCGCACAAGGAGCGATTCGTGAAAGCGGCCGCGGCCGAATCTCCGGTCGCGGATCAGCCTGCGGGAGAGCGGCGGCAGGCGTTGCGCGAGCGCAGCTTCATTTTCGAGGGTACGTTCGGCGACAACCCGCAACTGCTGGATGCGCTGGAAGTCGCCGAAAAGGCGGCCCCCACGGACTTGCCGGTACTGATCGACGGCGAAAGCGGCACCGGCAAGGAACTGATGGCGAAAGTGATCCACGCCAACGGCTCGCGCGCCGACAAGCCGTACATCTCCGTCAATTGCGGAGCGATCCCCGATAACCTGCTGGAATCCGAATTGTTCGGCCACAAAAAGGGCGCCTTCACCGGCGCGTCCAACGACCGTAAAGGCAAGTTCGAAAGCGCGCACAGGGGAACCATCTTCCTGGACGAAATCGGCGAGCTGCCGCTGCCCGGTCAGGTGAAGCTGCTGCGCGTGCTGGAATCGCACGAGATCCAGCGGGTGGGGTCGGATGAACCCATGGTAGTGGATGCCCGCATCGTGGCCGCGACCAACAAGGATCTGCGCCGCTTGAGCGCGGAGGGCACGTTTCGCGAGGACCTGTTTTACCGGCTCAGCGTGATTCATGTAACCTTGCCGCCGCTGCGCGACCGCAAGGACGAGATTCCCTTGCTGTTCGCCTACTTCGGCGACGAAGCCGCCGAGACGCTGAAAAGACGCCCGATAAAGATGACGCCCCGGCTGCGCGATTTTTTATTGAACTACGCCTACCCGGGCAATATCCGGGAGCTGCGCAACATCATCTACCGGATCTCGTGCCTGGCTGGCGACACGGCGGATCTGGCGCACCTGCCCGAGGACATCCGGCCCAAGCCGCCGGCGTCGATGCTGCGCAATGCGGCAAGCGGCGCTGCCGGCGCGTCGATCCCGGCTTCGCTGAGCGATGCCAAGCGCGCCGCCAGCGACGAGGCGGAGCGAGCGTTCCTGGAACGCGGCCTGAAGGAAGTCGGCGGTACGGTGGCGGAACTGGCGAGGCGCTGCGATATGAACCGCTCGCATCTGCAGATGCTGCTGAAAAAACATGGAATTCATTCGAAGGATTTTCGGCATCCGAATCCTTCGAAGGAGAGTACGGTTTAGCTTCTGGAGTACCCCACGTTGGCCAATGCGCGTTACGCCCCTCTCCCGCGCGCGGGAGAGGGGACGGGGGTGAGGGTATTTGCTACGCCGGTGGCCTTGGCATTCCCCCTCATCCCCAACCCTTCTCCCGCGTGCGGGAGAAGGGAGCTGAGCCCGATCCGCGTGCATGCTGGTCTTCGCATGGCGCTGGTCGCGCAGATGAAATTCATTGCTCCACCGCCTCCTTCTCCACCGTCGGACGTTCCTGAGCCGGCGCCTCGCCCATTGCCGGCGGCGGCGCGCTTTCGGCGGCGCGCAACGCGCTTTCCGAAAAGACCATCTTGCCGTTTTCGGTCCGCTGGTCGTTGCTGAACTCGCCTTCCCAGTAGCTGCCGTTGGCCCAGGTATAGCGGCCGTGGCCTTGGCTCTTGCCGCCGACCCAGGCGCCGCTGTAGACGTCGCCGCCCTTGAAGCGGGTGGTGCCCTGGCCGTGCGGCACGCCGTCTTTCACGTCGCCGGTGTAGCGGTTGCCGTTGGCGAACACGATCGTGCCTTTACCGTTCGGCATGTCCCTGGCCCAGTCGCCGCTGTAGCGCTGGCCGTTGTTCCAGGTGAATTGACCTTTCCCTTCCTTGCTGCCGCGTACCAGCGTGCCGTCGAAGCGATTGCCGTCGCTCCAGACGATTTTGCCGGTGCCGGAAACGATGCCGGTTTTCGGATCGGCGGAAAAGTCGCCGGTCATGGTCTGGCCGTCGAGCTTCAGGATTTTCCCGCCGGCCGCGGGCGGCGGTTCCGGCGCTGCCTTCGGCATCGCTTCGCGTGGTTGGATGCTGGCCTGTTTGTTCGCTTCCGGCGGCGCGCTGCGTTCAGCCGGGGTTGCCTCTGGTGACCGCGATTTTTCGGGCGCGGCGGGTTGCGCGACTTCCGGCTGCGCTGGTTTGAAGCTGGCCAGCCTGTCCTTGGCCGAGGACGCATGGCGTCCATCCGGATACTTGTTCAGATACGCCTCGTAGGCCGGCGCCTGGTTGAGCGTCAACGCCGTTGCCCATAGCTCTTCGTCCGTCGATGGCGCGGCCGCGCGCCGTGCATCCGCGTCCGGCGCTGCATTGGGTTTCGCGTTCTGCGGCGCGGTAGGCGGCGTCGCGGCGGACGGCGCGCTCATCACTATCTTTGGCTGCTTGCTCTCGATCCTGGCCCTGGCCATCGATGCGTGGCGTCCTTTCGGATATTCGCGCAGATAGTTTTCGTATTCGCGTGTCTTGTCGGACGCGCTGGCGATCCGCCACAGTTCCTCGTCCGACGGCGCGCGCTTGGCCGGTGGCGTGTCTGGCGCGCGGTCCGGTTGCGGCGCCGTGGCGGCAGGATTCGCATCGGGCGTTGGCTCCGGCCGCTGGATCGGCTTTTCCACTACCGGCGGCAGTGCCGGCGCCGGCGGTGCGATTGCGAGCGCCTGGTCCGCCGCTTCGCGCTCCGGCATCTCGCCGGAACCGGAGGACTCCGATACAGGCGCGGGGCCGGATGCGGCAGACGATCGTTCGGCCGACTCATCCCACGAGCGCTGCGTGCCCCAGTACATGCCTGCCGCAATGCCGGCCGACAGCAGCAGCCCCAAGATCGGCCATGCCGGCTTGCCAGGCTTTGATCGGCCTTCGGGTACGTTTATTCCATGCAATTTTTGCCAGTTGCGGTCCGGCGCCACGGGCCGCTGCGGTGGTTGTACATTAGGCTTTACGTTTGGCTGCGCGACCGGCTTTGCACCTGGTTTCGCGGCCGGCTTTGCCTCTGCCTCCGCCATCGGGATCGTCGGCGCGTTGCTGGCGGACCAGTGCGAGACGGTGCGCGGAAGAGTCCGTGGCACCGTCTCCATGATGTCGAGTGCGCGGCGCAGTTCGGCAATCGACTTGAAGCGCTGTTCGGGCTTCACCGCGAGCGCCTTGTCGAGCACCGCGAGGAAGGCGTCGCTATACCTGCCTTTGCCCGCTTCGCGAGCCGGCACCATGTCGTCGTGCACGAAGCGCGCCACCGCGGGCGGCGGCGCCCTGCCGGTGATCAGGTAGTACACCACGGCCGCCAGCGCATAAATGTCGGTCCAGGCGCCCTGGCGCAGGCCGACAATATCGGCATACTGTTCGATCGGCGCAAAGCCCGGCTTCAGGATCACGGTCAGGCATTGCGTCAGATCGCCGATCACGCGGCGCGCTGCGCCGAAATCGAGCAGCAGCGGACGATCATCCTTGAGCAGCAGAATATTGTCGGGCGCGATATCGCGGTGAAAGCATTGGGCGCGATGGATGGTTTCGATGGCGTCGAACAAGTCGGCCAACAACACCCTGACCCACGGCTCGGTCGGCGTCACCCGGCGCTCCTTCAACGCCTGCTTGAGCGTGACGCCCTCATAGAAAGGCATCACCATGTAGGCGGTGCCGTTGCCCTCCCAGAAGCGATGCACCTTGACCAGCGACGGCGAATCGAACTGCGCCAGCATCCGCGCTTCATTGATAAAGCTTTTCAGGCCGGCGGTAAAGGTGCCGGCATTGTGCTGCGACCTCACGGTCACGGTCATCTTGGCCGTGCGCGTCGCCAGCCCGGACGGCATGTATTCCTTCAGCGCGACGCGCCGCTCCAGCGAGTGGTCGTACGCCAGGTACACGATGCCGAACCCGCCTTCGCCGATCAGGTCCAGGATCTCGAATTCACCCAGATGAGTGCCAATCGGGAGAACATTCGCGCCATACTCCGAGGCGTTGCCCGGAGCTGCCTTCAACGGCATTTTCCAGCTGCGTGCCACGGTCTTGTCACTGTCTTCGTTCATTATGGGAACCTACCGAATCTGTAAGGGCGCCGCGTTTCGCGGACGATGCTTCAAGGGCCATCGCCGTCTCAAGCACCTTTAGTGCCAGGCCTTGAAATGTATTGCCGTACACGTCTGCTGCCGGGTACATGGTTGATGATCCTGCCGGACTGGGTGGCGATTGTCGGGGTTCGTACGACAGTTTCATGCCGGACGTTGGGAAATCGGCGACACCGTTGACACGCGCGGCGCAGAGAGCATGCGACGAGCTTCCCCGGGGGTTTTTCATGATCGCCGCGTCGCGCAGGAAGGGCTTGATCTGAATCGCCATTTCGGTGATTTTCCAGTGGCGGGCCATATACATTCCGACCTTGGCGGACGTGTATTTCTGTCGGCGAATGGAATAAGGAAAGAGCGTTTGCGAACGGTGAATTTGCCCCCGTAATTCTGCCCGCGATGGATTGACACGCGGGCTCAGAGCGCCGGATTCAAGATGGTTTTCTCGGTGCTGTACAGGTCGTCGGCGCGCACCACGACTGCGGAAATGTTGTCGCGCCCGCCGCACTTGAGCGCCATGTCGATCAAGGCCTCCGATGCTTGCCGACAATCACCGGCAAGGAGTGCGCTGCGCATCTCCTGCTCACTTACGGCATTGCTCAGTCCGTCGCTGCACAACAGGAACATGTCGCCGTCGTTGACTTCGATCGTCTCCTCGGCGAGGTCCAGCGTATCCGCCGCGCCGACCGCGCGCGTGATGAGGTTGTGCGCCGGATGATGGGCGGCTTCTTCGGCGGTGAGCTTGCCCAGCGATTTGAGCTCTTCGACCTGGCTGTGGTCGCGCGTGAGTTGCCGCAGCTGGCCGTTTCTGTAGAGATAAAGCCGGCTGTCTCCGGCCCACAAGTAGGTGCAGTACCGGTCGTAAGCGAGCAGGGCGACAATGGTGCTGCCGATGATCCGTACGTCGCGGAGCGTCGCCTCCGCACGCAGTTGCCGGTTAACGCTTTGCACCCGGTTTCGCGCATCGCTCACGAAGCTGGCGAGGTTATCGGGAGGCGCCGTGTCGCTCAGGCTGGCGACCAGCATGCCGCTCGCGAATTCGCCGAGTGCATGTCCGCCCATGCCGTCGGCGACGGCCCAAAGCCCTCGTTCGGCCAGATCGAGACAGGCGTCCTCGTTGATCTCGCGAACCATGCCTACATGAGAGCGAGAGGCCGACGTCCATCGAAATTGATTTGCATTCGTCACGAGCACCTCAGCGATCAAGGTTGGCAACCGGAGTTTAGTAAATTTTCGTACGCATGGTGAGCGAAAAAACTCCGACTTGCCTAGTGTTTGATATTTGTGCTGTGTTCATCCACGACCACGTTGATGTTCGAATTGGGCGCCGAATTCTTGATGTCGACCACCTGGAACTGATTGTTCATCTGATCGGCAAAGTAGTTGTTGTTGATCTGATAGAAGTTGACCACCTGGCCGAAGCTGGCGGCTTCGGCAACGTAGGGCCTGATCCATCCGAAAACCCATGGGGCGCCTCCGCCCTGGATGGACGACATCGCCTTGCGATCAAGCTCGCGGTTGGCGTGGAGGTCGTTGATCCTGATAGCTGCCATGATGGGGGCTCCGAAAAATTTGCTGAAGGGCGAAGAATGGTTGGTCGGGGTTTTCTCGAATGGTGCAAGCGCCGTGCCAGTCCGGTTTCGCGATGGAGGCCGGAGGCCTCCATCGCTACGCGAAATGCGACGGCAATGCAAGGGCGTTGAATCCGAGTTGCGTCGGGTTGATCTGCAGGCCCGACAGCATGACGCCGGGACCGATCACGCTGTTGTTGAGGACATTGACGTTCTGCGCCA